>Ga0079306_1000952_pt1 | contig 22129 bp, 17 predicted proteins | sample Methanotroph_Enr_FD_79181 | JGI IMG/M metagenome (GOLD analysis project Ga0079306, IMG submission 79181) | Enriched soil microbial communities from Old Woman Creek wetland in Ohio, USA - Methanotroph_Enrichment_5 | ecosystem: Environmental > Terrestrial > Soil > Wetlands | place: USA: Ohio...
AATAAATTGGGAAGAATTACTTCCTTAATCATCATCTAAAATGCCAAGCGGATTTTCAGTATATGCTCTACTGAAAATCCGCTTTTTTTTTATTTTGATATACGGCGTATTTGGGATGCTTACAAATTAAATTCCAATTGATCTATAAATATGCTGCTATCACTCACAAAAAAAGAGACATTGCAGTAGCAACATCTCTTTTTTGGCCCAATATCTTTTTGTACGTAAATATTTATTCAAACATATTTCTGAAATGACTGAAGAAATTTCGTGAAGCCGATGCATTAGGCTTTGCGTTCTCCGATTTTCCAAGTTTTTCCATTGCAGCTTTCTCATCCTTATTCAGATTCTCAGGTATATAAACACCGATATTGACTAACAAATCTCCTGTTCCGTAACGATTTACATTAGGCAACCCCTTACCGCGCAAACGAAGTACCTTGCCGGGTTGTGTTCCGGGAGCAATAGTTACTTTTACCTTTCCTTCCACAGTTGGAACTTCCACCGAACCACCTAACGTAGCCATAGGTACAGTCAGCAAAAGGTTATATATCAAATCGTTTTCGTCGCGAATCAGTTCCGGATGTGCTTCTTCTTCAACAAGCACCAGTAAATCGCCGTTCACTCCTCCCCGGCGTGCAGCATTTCCTTTGCCACTCATCGACAACTGCATGCCTTCCATAACACCAGCCGGAATATTAATCGTAATCACTTCATCTTCGCGAACGATACCTTCGCCATTACAATGCGAACATTTGTCCTTGATTATTTTACCATCTCCACCACACGTCGGACATTCGGCAGCCGTTTGCATCTGGCCCAGAATAGTATTTTGCACACGCATTACACGTCCCTGGCCGTTACAAGTGGTACAAGTTGTAGTGGACGAACCATGGGCTCCTCCTGTTCCGTTACAGTGCGAACAAGACACCTGTTTTTTTACTTTTATTTTCTTTTCAACACCGGTTGCAATTTCGGCCAATGTCAGTTTCACTTTAACCCGTAAATCTGATCCACGGCGAACACGTTGTCCACCACCTCCTCGCTGACTGCCACCAAAACCGCCGAATCCGCCAAAATGGCCACCGAAAATATCACCGAAATGGGAGAAAATATCTTCCATATTCATATTTCCGCCAAATCCGCCGCCACCTGCAGCGCTTCCTACTCCGGCATGTCCAAACTGATCGTAACGCTTGCGTTTCTGCTCATCACTCAACACCTCATAAGCCTCAGCAGCTTCCTTGAATTTCTCTTCCGAAGCTTTATCACCTGGGTTTTTATCGGGATGGTACTGTATAGCTTTCTTGCGATAAGCTTTCTTTATTTCGTCTGCCGATGCACTTTTTGAAACCTCCAGTATTTCGTAGTAATCTCTCTTTGACATATTTTTGATGTACTAATATAGAAGATTAACCGCAATAAACTCATTTAAAAAAAACACAAGTTTCCTATTGAGCATACCGGATTATAACTTCTTTTATTTCTATTTTTTTTAAAATTCAACCTGCTTACAGGCTATTATTTACTCGCCTGCCGACAGGATTACTCGCCTACAATCACTTTAGAGAAACGAATCACTTTTTCATTCAAAGTATAACCTTTCGATGCACAATCAATGATTTTACCTTTCAGTTCTTCTGTTGGTGCCGGAAAAGTTGTAATCGCTTCGTGAAATTCTGTATCAAAAGGTTCGTTTTCAGTTGGAATGGCTTTCACTCCGTTTTGAATAAGGAAAGATATGAATTTAGAATAAATCAAATCCACCCCATCTTTCACTGCCTGAACATCCTGCGAAGTTTCCATAGCCTTGAGTCCACGTTCGAAATCGTCAACCAACGGAAGCATATCCACCAAAATCTTTTCTCCGGCAGTTTTTACCAGATCCATCCGTTCTTTAAGCGTACGTTTGCGGTAATTGTCAAATTCAGCCATTAAACGAAGGTTTTTATCATTCAATTCGGCACATTTTTGAACCATCACTTCAATTTCATCAACAATCTGATCAGCAGCCTGTTCTGTGGTTTCTGTATTTTCCTGGCCTTGAGTCATTTCTGGCGTCTCAATGGTTTCCTTTACTTCAGGATTTTCGTCTGTATGTTTTGCTTTTTTCATATAAAAAGTAACTGTTTTTCTTATTTAATTGATTTCTATCGTTTTTTTATTCAGTCTGCCATTTATCTCTAATTGCACAAAGAACCGCAAAGCTTTATTTCGTGTCGATTGATTTACAATACAACATCTGGAAAACCTTTGCGAAACTCAGCAAGCTTAGCAGTTTAATGAAAAACAAATGCCAAGCTATATTGATTTTTATAGACAAAACAGCTTAAACAATAATTTTGCCAAAACACCCGGCTTCCGTTTTTGGCAGAAGTCGGGTGGCAGAATGGCAGTGTTAGTGGAAAGTTGACAGTTAAATGAACCTATACATAAAAACAGGAGTCGCCAACTGTCATTTCTGGGTTAGTTTCAACCATTTCACAAAATTAGCAGGATCTTCATCAAAAGCATAAGATTTATTCAATGGCCTCCCATTATTATCAAGCATTACATAAAACGGTTGTGCATTAGCTCCAAATTTTTGACGTTGCAGGTAACTCCATTTATCACCAATTGTTTCAATAGTTGTTGTCCGGCCATTTTCCTGCACTTCGTATGGTTTAGCCAATGCCGTTTTATCATCAACAAATAAAGAGATCAGTACAAAGTCATTTTTCAACAAATCTTTTACCGATGGGTCAGTCCAAACCGAAGCTTCCATCTTCCGGCAATTCACACATCCGAAACCAGTGAAATCGACCACAACAGGCAATTTCTTTTGAGCCGCATAAGCCATTCCTTGGTCGTAATCGGTAAAGGCCGGGTGAACCTCGTTATTGTATAAATTGAAATCCTGGGTATAAAGCGGTGGTGCAAATGCACTGATTGCCTTTAGCGGTGCACCCCACAAGCCGGGAATCATATAAACTGAGAAAGCAAATGAAACCATGGCTAAAAATACTCCCAACACCGAGGTATGTTTCGATTCACTGTCGTGCGAAAAGCGTAATTTACCGAGCAAATAAAGGCCTAGCAATGCAAAAATCACAATCCAGATTGACAAAAACACTTCACGGTCCAGAATTCTCCAACCGTATGCTAAATCGGCAACTGAAAGGAATTTAAGTGCCAATGCCAGTTCTAAGAATGCCAATACCACCTTGACTGAATTCAACCATCCGCCTGATTTTGGCAGCGATTTCAACCAGGATGGGAAAAGTGCAAACAAGCTGAATGGAATGGACAATGCCACTGCAAAACCTAACATACCTACGGCTGGCGCTAAAATAGAGCCGCTTGCCGAAACTTGCACGAGCAGCGTACCAATAATGGGTCCGGTACATGAAAACGACACCAAAACCAAGGTAAAGGCCATAAAGAGGATACTTATAAATCCGGCTGTGGAATCGGCTTTTGCATCCAGTTTTGTTGACCATGATGCAGGCAGTGTAATTTCGAATGCACCGAAAAAGGAAATGGCAAAAACAATAAGCAACGCAAAAAACAGCAAATTAAAAATGGCATTGGTAGACAAACTGTTTAGTGCACTTGCACCAAAAATCAATGTTATCAAAATACCCAGCGTCACGTAAATAAATATAATAGCCAATCCGTACAAAACAGCATCGCGCTGGCCACGTTTCTTATTTTTTGAACGTTTCAGAAAAAAACTCACTGTCATGGGAATAATAGGCCATACACATGGAGTAAATAAAGCCAGGAATCCGCCAAGCAACCCGGCCAGAAAAATCAACCATAACGAAGTTGTTCCCGCAGAACCTTCCGTGTTTCCAAAGTTCTTTAATTCATTAATTACGGGTGTCCAGTAATCGGCGGTTGCAACAGTAGCCGGAGGTTGTATTTTGGCAATGGTATCGGCAACAACAGCCGTTTCAGTTTTTGCTGCCGGAGCCCCCAGGGTGAATGAATTCTTTGTTGGTGGCAGGCAACTCTCGTCGTTGCACGACATAGATTCCACGTATCCTTTTATCTTTACTTTTGACGGATCTGCAAACTTGATTTTCTGAACAAAAACCGCTTCGTTTGCATACCAGTTAATATCCATATCAAAATTAACATCATGAGCCTTTATCAACTTCGACAGAGCCTGCAGTTCGCCAACTTTAACAGCATTCTCCATTTTTTCGAATACAACGGAAGTAGCCTTTGGTCCGCCCTCAGGAATATCGAGCCCATACAAATGCCAACCCTCGTCTATTGTTGCCCGGATTTGAATGTCAGCAGTTGTTTTTCCGGTCATATTCAGTTTATAACTCCATTTTACCGGCTCATAAATCTGGGCAAATGTTGCAGCACATAAAACAGCTGCAACCAATGTTAGAATAATTTTCCTTGTCATATTGTAATAATTTTGAGACAAAAATATTATTTTTATATGAACAAATGAATGCATGTTCATTTGTTTTATATTTTATTAGTAAGAAAGGAGTTATATTAACATAACCCCTTTCAATTCCTACCGGGTAAGCATAAATTTGAAACTAACGCCAAAGTTAGACGAAGATACCGGGAACGATGAAGAAATAAGCGGTGTACTAGCCTGACGATCGTAAAACAGTTGGATATTTATTTTCGAACTAAACACATAATCTGCTATAATTTTCAAAGTAAACAGCCTATTGCCGCTCGAAGCCTGAGTAATATTTTCCTGTACTTTGCGCAACAATGATTTAATATCTTTATAGGACAAATCTGCACTTATCTTCAAATCATTTTTAATTTTGGATTGTTGGTCGGATTTCAGTTTCAGGATCACATCAAAATCTTTCAGCAAATAACCGGCACCAATAACAAATTCATCAGAGTTGGACTCAATCAATTGCGTACTCGAAAGATTCAGTACCATATTCCGCTGCTTGCGATATTCAAGCTTACCGGTCATACTGTTTTTCATGGCTACATTTACACCAATCAGAGGACTGAACTGCTCGCTGAGCGAAACATCAGAAATACTGTATGGTGACGAAGGTATTGCTTGCGTTTCATCGCTCGTGGCAACATAGCCAAAAGCATCATTTGACCCCATGGCAACCCATGTAGCATACGAAGTGTATGAGCCAATGCTGTATCGACAAGTATAAGCATGTGTCAGGCTTACCGATTTGAAATTATCCTTAATCCAACCAATGTTTGACAATCCATCATAACTTACCCGCCAGTTTGGCAAGATACTCAAAAATGATAAAAATGGATTTGTATCAACCGAATTTACATCCCGGCCGGTATATGCTGCCAGGAATGATGGGATAAGCACATCTGCCGAATTCAAATCAAACGATCCTTTTGTCGGGTCATAAGTTCCTGTCACTTTATCTTTCAAGAAGCCGGCAACAGGATAATCCGTGCCTGCATATTTCGAGTTTAATCTATTGGCAATCACCTGGCGGTTGCTGATCAATTTATCAAACAATTCCGAACCATAATTCTGGTTGGCAGAACCAATCGGTTTGAATGCCGTTGACAACGCCATCAGCGTAATATTATAGCTTCCGTTATACGTCTTTGGCATTCCGTCGAACATAAAACTAATACTGGTATTTTTTGCTTCGTACCGTTTAGCGTTCAAATCAACCTTAAATCCGGGAATAGGTTCAACAGATAATTTCACATCCAAATCTGAAGTGTAGGCCATAGTAGCCGGATTCACGATATTTTCATCTTTATATAACCAACCTTTATTATCGAAATTATCAATTGTATTATCATCGAAAACACCAAAAGTAAATGCATAACCCGGGGCAGTAATTCCTCCCCGTTCCTGCTGACCGATAAAGCCGGGTGTTGGCAAAAATCCGGGTAACACCATGCTGTTCGACTGGCGGTAAGTAATAGAACCGCGACGCACCATCATCAGCGTACGGGCAACAAAATCAACTGTTGTTTTTGCAGCGCTCTGTACATTAGGGTCCTGGCTAACCATTGTCAACATAATGCTATCGGAACTAACCGTTGGAGTTATTTCAATGGTTGTTGCATTTTTGGTCTTATAGTTCACCATAACCGGTTTCCCTGATTTATCAACAGCGGTAAATCTCAGCTTTTCACTTCCCAGGCGGTGGTTAATGACCAACAGTTTACCTTTCTCCAGATTCACTTTCTGCGTATATGTCTTCGGCTGGAACTTCTGTTTATTCGCATTCATCATTTGAGACGAAAACCTTCTGTTTACTTCTTTCAGATATTTCGACTTATTATAGAAATTCTCAAAATTGAATTGGGCATCCCCTTGCCAGGCACCCATTGTAGTCGCAATATTTCCCAAATCGGCTGTATTACCTTTGATCTGGGCCATCTTATTCCAGTTATAAGTAGAATTGTAAGATGCATTGGCTGTAATCCAGTCGAACAGCGGAATTTTATTTACCGGCAAATTCCACGAAGCAGAGAAAACCTGCTGATAAGTATATGGATTTCCCAGTTTACGTATGCTTGACCAAACCGAATCACGCCATTGTTCATAGTGTTCTTTTCCAATTTCAGGTGTGTAGTACGGCTCACCGATATTGGAGTTCATAGCGGTCTGGAAACTGAACTTGATGGCTTTTGACAAATCATATTTTATATCAAACTGGCGGTTCCACATAAAGTCTTTGCTGAAAGTCAGATCCATGGGCAAAGCTCCACCCGAAACGTCAGCATTTAATTCACGCAACTTTACTTGCGAGAATTGACGGTTCATATTGGTGTTGAAATTTACCGCTGAAGGCAAGAAATAAAAATTAAAATCTTTAATCAGTTTAAATGCCGAATTGTCCAACGCTTTTACATTTTTGAACGGTTCAACAGGTTCCGGATTGAAAGAGAAATTATAAACAACTGCCACACGTTCATCTTTCGTCAGGTTCTTTTCAATATCAGCACTGTGCTGGTTCGTTTCATTGTAGGCGTATGTGAAAGACACATTGGCCGGATCATAAAACTGAGGAGTTTTACTTTTAATATTAACTTTAGCGCCGGAAATATTAAAACTCTTTGAAGTACTCACAGTCTGTGATACCATCAACAAAGTATCTTTGTTTTGCTGGGAAGTTTCATTGTCCAACGCTTCGGACAAAAGGACATCCTGGTCAAGCGGATTATATTTCGGAGATAAAGTTTCATTGGTATACGAAAAATAAGCCGGGATCTGGAATTTAGCTTTCTCCGGCAAAAAACGGCCCACATCCAGGGATGTCGAGAAATTCATCTGGTACAAGTCATCCATCCGGCGGTTAGTTACATTGCTTTCAATGCTTCCATAACCCGCTGTCTCGACGCGACCCGACAAATTCACCGTTCCCAAATCGGATAATCCGACAGCCAGATTTCCCATGGCAGCCCAACCGCCCGATTCGTCAAACTGGGACATACGCATTTCATTCACCCATATTTCACCGGATTTTGCAGAAGTTCCTGCATTTCGAATACCAATCATGATGTTCTGTACATCAGAAATAGAAGGATTACCAACTATTGTAATTTTATTCAATGGTTTTTCCGGGTCATAATCTGTATAAGGAATCAAATTCGACACACGCCCCGGTGTGGTTTGTTTCTCCCTGTTTCTCTTCAACTTAATACTTGTAAGTGTTGAAAATGGAAAATCAAACATATTTTCAGGATACCACACTTTTTGGCGGTCTGCCGTATTATCTCCATTATACAACACATCACCGGGAGTCAGGCGAAGTGGAATTTCATACTCGTAATAATTATTCACCAAATCCGACCCTATACGAACAAAACAAGTCAATTCATAATCATTCAGGTTCTGAACATCCTCTTTCATTTTTTCGGCATGCACAAACATTTGCAAGCGCTTGTACTGGCGCATGTCATAAGCAGTATTTTTATAAACCCCACGTGCATCGCCCGGTGATAAATCGCTTACACGCATCACCATCGACTGTTCGTTCAGCTGTAAAAGTGCAGGTTGACCCGGGTCTGTTTCGCGGGTTACACCCGGAGGCAAAATATAATTAACCGGCGATTTGCTGGCATTTTCTTCAATATTAACAGCCTGTACATCCAACTTTCCATTCGTTGTTGGAATATTATCAACCATATGCAACGGTTTATTGAAATTGCGCCATTCGCCACGCACCAGATCCAAAGTTGCAAAACGCAGGGTTGCCGAGTCCTGGAAGTTAGTCATGAACATACGGATAAAACGGATAGATTTAAAATTGCGGATGCTACCTACTTTCTCATCATATTCCCTGATTGGAATTTTAAACTGGTACCATTTAACCTGATCCGTTTTATTATTATCATGTGTTACACTCGCACTAACCATATCGGTAATATGATTCTTTCCAATCACCATTGAATCCGGATTTATCCGGATACGATACTGGAAATATTTTTCATATTCGTTGAGCGTATTATCCCCGTTTACATCTTCCATATCGGGCAATGAAGTGGATGTTGTTGAGTATTTCTCGGTTATATCATTTGCATCAGGCGAGTTACCTTCTACTCCATTATAATGTTTGTAGCGCATCAGAATCGGCAGCTTGTCATTGTCATAATCTGTACCCCGGTAAAAATGGTAATTATCACCTGCAGGGTCTCTCAAAGGAGAAAACTGGTCATTCTCCATTCGCTGTAGTACCGCAGGATCAGTAACTTTTACTTTAACTTTATCAACATATTCTTTATAAGTCGGATACTGGAACTCACTTTCAGTTGGCAAACCATCCAAACCAACATCCTGATTTTTCCGATCACCTGAGAAAGCAGTAACTGTAGATTGTATTTGAGCTACACGTCCCCAATTAGTGGTATCAGTCTTGGTTATATCGCCATTAATGGGCAAACCATGTTCAAATGCTTTTTTACCATCTTTCAAAATATCTTCGCTGACATCACCTAAATTGAAGTATAAATCACCATTTTTATCTGAGGTCATTCCGCCATTTACATACGGATCCATCATCCAAAACTCAATATATTCGATATTCGAAGTTTCGAAATCGGTAGCATCCAGTTTGCGCATAATTCCACCCCAACGCTGGGTTGGATTATTCAATGTTCCATCAGGATTCATTCCATCCACATCCAGATTATACGGACCACGTTCTTTAGGAAAGAACGACAAGTTCATAATCGTCATACGTGGAGATTTGGTAATGTCAATCTGTTTATTCGGAAAAATTTCCTGTTCCAACACACTACGTGTTAAATTATTAGATGTTGCATCCGGATTATTGCGGATATCTGTTGGAGTTGATGTCCTTTTTTCATTAAACAATGGGTCAACATAATACCAGGACAACAATCCACGATTCTTACCATATTCTATATCATTGCTTTTGGCAGCTTCAGGAAAGGATGCATAACCAGGTTTTGGAGAGGGGTTATACGGAGTTGCAGCCAGATACCAGTTTACCGGATAATGAATATCAATAGTTGTTTTGGTCGACTCAAAATCGTCGATATAAGCAAGCCCATCTTTACTCACTACTTTCGAGTGCCCCGGAATCAACTGTGCAAACTCAGCATTCAGGGCAATGGTTGACGGCTTGGTGGCATTTACAAACGGTAATTTATCCAGCGCGTTTGTTAGCCATTGCGACTCGGTTCTCCACGAAGTATTCAGCCCCCAAATGGTATTGGAAATAGGTTCACTACCGGTACTTACTTTGGTAGTAAGCGGCATTTCCGAAAGGTGCATAATGGTTCCGCCCAAACTGAAGTCCTTATTAAATTTATACTCCAAATGCGTACCTACCAACGATTTACGTTGCATACTGAACATGGATTGGTTCTCCAGTTTCACATCGATATTGGTTCCCGATTCTATTAGCGACTGGTTCAGAATTGATACAGTCCCCATGGTATAATCAACCGTATAGTCTACATTTTCGACCAACGTAGCACCGCCTGCGGTTACTGTAACCGATCCGCGGGGAATGTTCATGGCATTCAGGCGAATTTCCGAACCCGACGAAGCTTTGTATTCACCAACCAGCTTGAATTTGTTTTTTTCGCCGGATTCCTGCGCCACCACCAGGGTGGAATCATATAACTCCTGAAAAATATAATTTTTAGCCAGATCTGACGGTTTAGAATTAGGGATATCTGGATTGAAATTATTATCGATAGCCTTAGCTAAATGCTCTCCAAACGGTTCCAGCACAGGGAATATTATGCGTCCGGAAGATGGAAGAATAGTATATCCTTCCACAAAGTCAAACTTTCCATCGGGATTTGGTGCATTTTTCGAATCCAGGTTATCCAGATTCATAACCCGAAGCAGGATTTTGTTTTTTGTGGAATCACCTTCTGTAATATACTGCATGTCAGTCCCTACAGAGTCATTCCGGTAAACGATATTGAATTTAAAATTCTCTTTCTGAATATCCATTGCACCCAGATCGTACACGTTTTTCAACATCAAATCCCATATTGCTAACAGTGGTGACTGGGCTGTGCTTTTCAGCAACTTCACAATCAACGCATCAGGCGGAGTTATGTTATCGGTCGAAAATTCACCGACCTGATACACCTGGCCGCCATAAGTGTATTCATACGACACCCCCAGTACTTCGTCCGGATTCAGGGCATTGCGCAACGAAATAATTCCAAGTGCCGGATTCAGCGTATATTCTGACTGATCCAGTTTGCGGGCGCTTTCTATTTTTTCGTAGTCTTCACCCCCATTAATATCCTGAGCATTTAATTGTTCCGCTAAAACAGCATTTGTTTTCTGAATATCCCTTACACCAGCAAAACCAGTCACCGTATTGTATAAATTATTCGATTTATTTGAAGGTTGATTTGAAGCAAGGCCCACAGTCCAGTAAGGATTATCAATCCGTTCTGTTTCGGCTAAATCCATAAAAGCGATAATATTGCGGGCCTGGTCGTAGTTTCCACGTTTGTTGGTAACCCATACTTCCACCCGGTTAATGGTTATTCCGGATGAAATGTACGGTAATTTACTCATCGCATTTTCGTAATTATTGCGGAAGTAATGCCCGATAAAAAAGTGGCGGTTATCGTCGTAATTATCAATATTTACTTCAAATTTAGTGGTTTGCGCACCGCCTTTTGAGCTGACGGTTTGTGTTTGCGATTCCTGTTGCGAAGCAATGGCAGAAACGTTTAACCGGCCAAACTGCATTTCGGTTTTCACACCAAACAAAGCCGTACTTCCCGAAATTAGCGAACTGTTCAGCTGCATGCTTACATTTCCGGCTTCGATACTTTTGATAATATCGTCTTCCTTGCCTTTGTAAGCGAGTTTTACCATTTTCTGGTCAAAATCAAAGCTAGATTCAGTATTGTAATTCAACCCGAAATTCACTTTATCTCCAACACTACCGGTAACATTCAACTGGATTTTTTCATCGAAATTAAAGCTGGGGGTTTTGCGCATTCGCTCTGTTAATGCAGGATTGTCTATTTTATTGGTTTTATACCCAAACACCAATTCGGCCGAACCCTGTGTTTTAATCTGAACACCACCGGGGCCGAATATTTTATCGGCAGGTCCGATATTGAATTTCATATCGGAAATAGAGAACTTATCTTCGTTGTTTCTTTCTGATTTTCCATTCTTTTCTTTCCAGTACTGCTGCAAATCTTTTTTGGCAGAGTAGTTCCGGTATTCCTGCTCGGTCATTAAAAACGGTGTTGCAATTTCCGTTTCGCCCACCATAGTACGCAGAATATAATTTCCGGATTTGGTATCATATTCCACCACAGATTTCACATTCTCCGGTTTGGGAGCATCCATTGGATATTTCGTATCCAGCTCCTCGTATGAATTTTGGGTGTATTTCTTAATCGGGAAAGCTGGTGCAGGTTGCTTAGCGGTATCAGCAGAAGCAGTATCAACTGCCGTAGCAGCAATAACACTTTTAACTGCTGAAGAAATTTTATCTACCGCAGCCTTTACTTTACCAGGCAGTTGCTCAGGTTGTGGCATCTCTGCTCCATAATGCCGACCAGCACTTACAAATGCATAAGCCGAACTAAGAACAATACCGCTGAAAAGAATTATTGTGAATGTTTTATTGGAAAATGTCATAAATATAAAACGAAGTTCGTAATTATTTTTTGTCGCACAAAAAATCAATCAAAAAAGCTAGCTTCATCCTTTTTGCAGGACTAACAACTGTTCGCTAATAACTGATTACTGAAATTACATCATTTTCAATGCTAACTTGATTAATTGCTCCACTTTGAGCGCTGGTTGTTCCTTAACGATCTTATCAACCGTTTTTTGTGAAGCCGCTGCTGCAAAACCAAGCATAACCAGCGCTGCCACAGCTTCTTCTTTATGCGCACTGTGTGCACTTGCTGCAAGGCCGGGAATTTCCGTACCGCCTGTTCCTTTTACTATTTTATCCTTCAGGTCGACAATAATCCGTTGGGCTGTTTTTGTGCCAATACCTTTTATGGCATTTAACGCCGACACATTCCCCGAAGCAATCATTTCCTGAATTTCTTCCGCCGAGTATGACGACATAATCATCCGGGCAGTATTGGCACCAATTCCCGAAACTGAAATCAGCAATAAAAACAAGTGCCGCTCACTTTGCAACCTGAAACCATAAAGCACATGCGCATCTTCCCGAATAGCCTCATAAATAAACAATTTGGCAGAAGTATGTTCGCCTAAAAATGAAAAAGTAGGAAGCGTAATATGCACCAGATAACCTATTCCACCGGTTTCGAGCACCACGTAAGCCGGTGTCAGTTCCGCAATTTCGCCTTTTATATAATCTATCATTGAAATTAACCTGAAGTTTCTAAAATCTTAATTTTTTCAACCTGCAAATATACAGATTATTTGCGACCTCTCCAAAATGAAATGCATCTTTCAAGCCTCTGGAAGAAATGCATCGAAATCAATAACGAAATATATTAATAATTAGTACTAAACAGCATAAAAAATGTACTTTAATCAGGACAAATACTTTCTTTTAAGCCATATTTCTATACCAGAAAATTCCGAAAGCAGAAAAAAGCATAATTTCAAGTGCCTTTTTCTGCTTTCGAATACAAAAAGTCTATAAAAAAAATACCAAAGTTTTCAGTTTTAAAACCCCATAGAACAAAACCGACCAAGCCTAACTACATAATATTGAGACTTATATTATTATTTTTTAAAATTTCAGCAAAGACAGCTTCTTTTCCCTGTTTTTTCATCTCGGTATAAATCACACTTATCACTTTCTCTGCATCTGTTCTGTAAGGTGATTTTTGAGTAATATAGAAATTATAAGCCTTGCACATATTGTCAAGCCCTTTTTCCATATCATTTAAATTATAAGCATAAATAAGTCCGATGCCATAATAAACTTCAGGATTTTTATCATCAAGCTGAGCAAGGGTTTCGTAAGCGGAAAGAGCCTTTTGATATTCTTTTTTATACCTGTAGGCAACGGCAATATTCTGTAAAGGCATAAGACCTAACGGATCTAGTTCCAACGATTTATTATAAGCATAAATTGCCTCATCATACTTATCCATCTTTCTATAACACAGCCCAATATTATCCCATGCAAATAAAGAGTCTACTCTTAAAGCTTTATGAAAATAAGAAATCGCTTTCTGATAGTTTCCTTTTTCCGACTCTTTTATGCCCTTCGAATATAGTTCTTTTGCTTCCGGATTTTTTGACACCGAATAGAAGTTTTCTAAATCGCTGGCTGCCACTTTGCTTGCAAGTGATTTGCAACTGGACATCAGATATCTCTCAATTTCGTAATAGCTATCTATATAATCTTTAGAGTCTTTATCTGTATTGATCGAAATATCCAGTGTCTTTTTTCCATCCGTCATTGCCAGATTCGAAAGATCTATATTCATCAATTTCGATCCCAGTTGATATGCTCCGGCCTGAGCATCAATACATTTATTGATAGCTGTGGCAACCTCTTCTTTTGTTTTATTATATGTATCAATTGAATCAATACATTTACAACCATTATCGGACAATTCTTTTAACAATGTTTCCGACTTTTTCGTTTTGTCTATCTGACCGGCACCATTCAGATAGAAACAAGCAACAAGAATTGCAATGAATAATTTTCTCATATATATCATTTATTTAATTAGTTAGCTAGATATCCATTTAACTAAATATTTTAAAGTTTATCAATTTGCACATTGAGTTACATCTTGCTAAACAAAAATTGAACAAATCACACTATAAATTATCAACAATTCTTTTGGGAAGTATTTTTACCAGATTTCCAATCAGTTTCCAGCGTTTGGTTACGTATGCAACTCTGCGTTTTGAGCGTATGGCTTTGTATATTTGTGCAGCAGCTTTATCTACAGGCGCTACCCAAAACATTATTTCACTTTTAGCCATTCGCGTATTTACAAATCCGGGGCGGATATCGGTAATAAAAATTGGCAACCCTGATTTTACAGCTTTATTTCGTAAACATTCCAGGTAGTTTATCTGAAAAGCTTTTGTTGCGGAATATGCAGGAGATTGCCTGTTGCCACGTAACCCGGCAATAGAGCTGATTGCAGCCAACTGGCCTTGCTTTTGGTCTTTGAAATAATTAAATGCCCAGTCGCAAACAGCAGTAAAACCATTCACATTGGTAGCGATAGTTCGTTTCTCAACTTCATAATCCAATAAATCGTTTGGATTGCCTACAGCGGAACAAATAACGAGCAAATCAAGTCCACCGAGTTGATCTACAAGTTGCTGCAAATGTTCTGCAACGCTTTCCGCCTCAGCTATATCAAAAGATTCTACAAAATAACTATCCGGCTTTTCCGATTGGATTTCTTCCAACAAATAAGTTCTTCGGCCTGTAATGCCAACAACAGACCCATCATCCACCATCAATTTAGCTAAACTTCGGCCAATGCCAGAGGTAGCACCTAAGATTATCGCTTTTTTCATAATTTTATCATTTTCCCAAAAGAATGTATTTGTTAGTTCTTAATCCCTAATGACTCCAAAAATACAAATCATTATTAACACCGCCTACAATTAAGACAAATATTCTTTAATAAAATGAGAAAAAACAATCCTGCGGAGTTTTCATAAGAAAAAAAACCGTTCATGAAGCAATGTTCAGGGACGGTTTTTCGGCAAATAGAAGTTGTTTTGCAGTATTTAAAGATATTTTCAAAACAAATGAGCAATTACTAATTATTCATTTCAAGCACTTTAGCTTTTTCTTTTTCAAATTCTTCAGCAGTAATAATTTTCTCATCCAAAAGTTGTTTCAACTCACGAAGCATTTCAGTTTTTGATTTTGGATTGCTTTGTGTTTGTTGTGTATTAGAATCGATATTATCCTCAGCGCTAACAGGATCCAATACATAGCTGTGTGTAGGTTTATATTTCAATGTCCACAGAAATGGAACCCAAACCAATAAACCTCCAATAATTGCCCCAACGTCAGCTTCTTCGTTTTTAGTAAAGTCAGTAAAGAGAGGCTTATACCCTTCCTTTTCAATTTTAACGGTGGTGGTAGTTCCCACTATTTTGGAGTCAGTGTGTTTATATGGTGTTTGGCCAACAAGTTCCCCGTCGAGGTATAATTTTGCATTAGGCGGATTACTTACAATCATAGTAGAACTGGAGCAACTGGCGAAGAGGATAACTGCTGCCAATAAAAGGCTGATAATTCTTGTGCTTTTTTTCATTATTTGTTGTATTTATTGAATGATTTTGAAAATCATATCTTATTTGTTTTTTTCTTAAATCTTTTGAGAGAATAAATAAAAATTGAAATACCTATTGCTAAAAGAAAAACGCTACCTGTCAGGTATCCTTTGCCGTATTCCGTTAAACTATTGATTAGTTCAATACATTTAATCAAAATATATCCGGCGTAAAGAATGATAACCGTAGATAACAAAAGTAGAAAGTATCTCATATTGCAGATTGTGTTAATTTATTTACAGTTTATTGAAATGAGGACGAATCAGAAAATCTGATTCGTCCCAAATACTTTAAACTATTTTTTTACAATTGTAGTTGTTGGTGTATACAAACCGCCTGTAATTGCAGCGAGTAAACCATCAACAAATGTATGTGTTACAGTAACTTGATAATCTTTTGCGTTACCAGCCATTTCCTTAACATTGGCAGTACCTACCGGAATTAAACCTGCAATTAAGAAATGATTATGACCTACAGTTCGTTCTCCTGTTTGAGCACCATTTCCAATTGTTGCTGTAACAGTGTAGCAAGAAGTCATCATTACACAAATTCCAAAAACGAAAGCCAATTTTAATAAATTCTTTTTCATAAATTTTTTTGTCTTTTTTTTTTGCCTACTCATAAGCTTTTCGGCATCCGCCCCCTACTCTATTCCGGATTTTCGGGTAGCTCCGGTTTGATTATTATAGCTATTACTTGCTTTTAAAATAGCACGCAACAACGATTATGCTTCATTGGAATCATACCAAAATGAAAAACAAAGTTCCTCTGGAAATTTGTTATTTTTTAATATTTACGAGGCCAAAAATACAAATCATTTTTAACACCACCAATTATTCCAACAATTATTTTTAATTAATTTTCAGAAGTCTTTATTTCTGCGGGTTTCAGTTAATAAAAAAACCGCCTCTCCCTTTCGGAAGAGGCGGTTTCTAAGTTTTTATTCGACAGCCGTAATTACGTTGAATTATTTAGCCTTAGAAGCATTTACGTCTTTTTCAACCTCAGCTGATTTACTGATAGTTTCTTCAACTATATCAACCATTTCGTCTTTTGCTTTTTCGAATTTTTCAGTGACAGTGTCAACAAATTCATTGAATTTATTCTTCAATTCGTTCACTTGTCTTTTGCTTTTACGTGAAATGGCTCTACGGGTTACCGCACCTCTTTTGGGTGCAAACAAAATTCCTAACAATGCACCGGTGGCTGCGCCTGCCAATGCGCCTAATATTACTTTTCCTGCATTCATAATGTTGTTTTAAAATTAAATTTATTTTTATTTTTAAATATCTGGTCATTTTCCAAATAAAACTTATCTTTTCTATCATTATTAAATGTTTTCATTTTCAAAGATAATCCATATTGTATAAAACACATAAGAGAGAATTTTTCCTATCAACAATAGCTAAATTTTTCCTATCCTTTGAAATTTTATAATTTCAAAGGATAGGAAAAATTATTTCTTTCGTAAATTTAGAACTGGCCAGCCCGGTTGCAACAAACTGTCCTCAGAATTACATTCACCTTAAATTTCACAAATTCACAAACTACATTGCTCATTCATGTCAAAAATGAGAACTTAAAAACATTAATAATAATTAAAATATACATACTTATGTTATCATATCAGACAAACAAAATTTCTATACTACTGATTTAGTAGCATTTAATCCAAATGCAAACCCGAGATAGCAAAAACAGAGTGAACAATTTGAAACAGGAATTTTTAGACGAAAAAATTCGTACATTAGAAAAAATGTTGTTCCTTTGCAACCGTTTTTCAAGCTAATAAAATTTATTCATTTATATGAGCAGTTTATCGCTTTTCTTAACCGTATTCCTCACAGGAATTGTTTTAGTGGTTGCCGGTCTTGGCATTGCCATTCTTCTCGCACCAAAATCATTCAATCTACAAAAAGGAGAACCTTACGAGTGTGGTATACCTACGCACGGTACTTCGTGGATGCAGTTTAAAGCAGGTTATTACCTGTATGCTATTCTGTACCTTATGTTTGATGTTGAAACAATCTTCCTGTTCCCTTGGGCAACCATCGTTCGCGACCTTGGAGTTCAGGGATTGTATAGTATTATGTTTTTCATCGTCATTCTTGGTTTAGGCTTAGCTTATGCCTGGAAGAAAGGAGTTTTAAAATGGAGCTAAAAAATGTCAATATAAAAGGAATTCCGACTTCGGAATTCAACGATAACGAGTACCTTGAAAATTACATCAAGGAACTTGAAGCCAATGGTGTAAATGTTGTCCTCAGTAAGATTGATGAATTGATCAACTGGGGACGTTCAAATTCCGTTTGGCCTTTGATTTATGCTACAAGCTGTTGTGGTATAGAATTTATGGCTACTGCTGCTGCTCACCACGACATTGCCCGCTTTGGTATGGAGGTTACACGTAACAGTCCGCGCCAGGCCGACCTAATGATTGTAGCAGGAACTATGGTTCACAAAATGGCGCCGCTTATTAAACGTGTGTACGATCAAATGGCTGAGCCTAAATACGTGGTGGCTATGGGTGCCTGTGCTATTTCGGGTGGTCCGTTTGTAAACTCATACCATGTGGTAAATGGTGTAGACCAGATTATTCCGGTTGACGTTTATATTCCGGGTTGTCCGCCCCGCCCCGAATCGTTGTTTTATGGCTTAATGCAACTGCAACGGAAAATCAAGGTAGAACAATTCTTGGGAAATAAACAACGATAGTTTATAGTTGGTAGTTTATAGTTCATATAACAACCACAGAGCGGTTGAATATAGGAAAGTTAGACTTTGGATTTAGACTTATAGAAAGACATTCGACATTTACAATATAATGGAAAATATAAAAAAGCTAATACTTAATACTGTGCCTGCCGCAGTTATTGAAGAAAAGCAAAAACTGACAGTTACAGTAGAATGGAGCAAATTACATTTGTTGGCAAAAACGCTTCGCGACAATGCGGAACTTTCTTTTGACGTGCTAGTAAAATTGATCGGTATGGATCGTGGCGAAGAGTTAGGTGTTAACTACCTGCTTTGTGCTTCAAAAGACCTTTCGAAAGAAATTGTTTTGAAAACAGGAACTGCCGACCGCGAAAACCCGCTGTTGTATTCGGTTACCGATTTATTCGAAACAGCCCACTACAACGAACGTGAAGTATTTGCCTTGTTAGGTATCCGTTTTATCAATAATCCGGATATGCGCAAGTTCTTCCTGAACGCCGACTGGGTTGGTTATCCATTGCGTAAAGACTATGATGCAAATCCTGAACTGAATCCGCTTTCGCTTGAAAGTGTGGATATGGTTGACATTGCACCACGCATCATGGAAAACGAAAAAGGCGAACTGGTTGAAGACACAGTCAATATTTTCGGAGATGATGATTACATTATTAATATCGGCCCGCAACACCCTTCTACCCACGGTGTAATGCACTTCCGCACAGCATTGGATGGAGAAATTGTAAAAAAGATTGATGTTCACAGTGGTTATATCCACCGTGGTATCGAAAAACTGAGCGAAAACCTCACCTACCCTCAAATACTTCACTTTACCGATCGTCTGGATTATCTTTCGGCAAACATCAACCGCCACGGTTTATGTATGTGCGTGGAAAAAGCAGCCGAAATTGAAGTGCCTGAACGTGCCCAATACATCCGTACTATTATGGACGAGTTGAACCGTATAGATTCCCATTTATTGGCATGGGCTTGTCAGACCAATGACCTTGGTGCAACTACTGCCTTTATTTACGGTATGCGCGAACGCGAAATTATCCTTGATATTTTCGAAAAAACTTGTGGCGGACGGCTTATCATCAACCAAAATGTGGTAGGTGGTGTAATGTTCGATATCTACAACGAATTCCAGAAAGACGTAAAATCATTCATTATATATATGCGTGATAAACTGAAGGAATACGATCGTTTCTTCTCGCACAATGTAATTGCATTAGGACGTATGATTAAAATCGGAAATCTGACTAAAGAAGATGCTATCAGCTATGCCGTAACCGGTCCTGCCGGACGTGGTTCGGGCTGGTCATGCGATATCCGGAAACATATCCCTTATGCACTTTACGATAAAGTGGACTTCAAAGAAATTGTACGTACCGAAGGTGACTCGTATGCACGTTACCTGAACCGTCTGGACGAAATTGAAGAATCGCTTCATATTATCGAACAACTGATTGACAATGTCCCCGAAGGTGATATTTGTGCCAAAGTAAAACCAATTATAAGACTTCCAGAAGGTGAATACTATTCGCGCGTTGAAGCTTGCCGCGGTGAGTTTGGTGTATTTATCGAAAGCCGTGGCGACAAATTCCCATATCGCTTAAAATTCCGTTCTCCTTCTATGGCGCTTGTTTCTGTAATGCCATTGATCTGTCAGAACGAAAAGGTTTCCGATTTTATCGGTATCGGTGGTTCTATGGACTATGTAATTCCGGATATCGACAGATAAGAAGTTTTATAGTTGGTAGTTTATAGTCGGTAGTTTCCGGCGCTATTGAAATTCGTTTTAATTCGTATAATTCGTTCATTTATGATATTAAATTATTCACAACCCTTAGAAGTTACAAACCTGACAAGCTGGCTTGATTCTGCCCTGAGAAGCAGCATGTCGGAATTTTGGGTTTTACTTATTGAATTTGTATTAGTAGGTGTAGCTTTGTTAGCTGCTTATGCAGTTATAGCATTGATTCTTATTTATGCAGAGCGTAAAATCACCGCTTTTTTTCAAGCTCGTTTCGGACCAAACCGTGTAGGTAAATGGGGGCTATTGCAGTCGGTAGCCGATATGATTAAGATTCTGCTGAAAGAAATCGTTAAAATCAATCGTTCAGACCGCTTCCTGTTCTTTGCTGCTCCTTTCTTTATGATTGTGGCTTCCATGGCAACTTTCGGAGCTATCGCTTTCGGTAAAGGTCTTCACGCTATCGACTTCAACATCGGTGTGCTTTATGTAACTGCCGTTTCTTCATTAGGTATTATCGGTGTGTTGTTGGCTGGTTGGTCAAGTAACAACAAATACTCTATGATTGGTGCTATGCGAAGCGGTGCACAGTTTGTAAGTTACGAACTTTCAGCCGGTTTTGCTTTGATGACAATCGTTGTATTGGCAGGCACCATGCAATTCTCTGAAATGATTGATAAACAACAATATTGCTGGAACATTTTCAACGGACATATTTCTTCTATTATTGCTTTTGTAATCTATCTGATTTCCGGTCACGCCGAAACAAACCGTGGACCTTTCGACTTACCCGAAGCTGAATCTGAATTAACTGCCGGTTACCACACTGAATACTCAGGTCTTCAATTTGGGTTCTATTACTTAGCCGAGTATTTGAATATGTTTATCATTGCTTCTATTGCAACAACTGTATTCTTAGGTGGTTATTTGCCAATCCAGGTAAAAGGCTGGGAAGCGTTCAATGGTATCATGGGTTACATTCCTTCATACGTTTGGTTTTTTGGAAAAACAGCTGGTCTTATTTTCTTAAGCTTATGGGTTCGCTGGTCTTTCCCACGTCTTCGTATCGACCAGTTATTGAACCTGGAGTGGAAATACCTCTTGCCTATCAATTTGGTAAACATTGTGGTTATGGTTATCTTAGTACTCACAGGATTGACCCTGACAGACTTATTACCCGGTATATTCTAATTGGAACTAAGAAAAACAATTGTAAATTGTAAATTCTAAAATCGTAAATTAAAAGATGAGATCAGTAGCAAAATATTTTTCAGGATTATTTACCGGTATCAAATCATTGTTATTCGGTATGTCAGTAACCTGGAAAGAGTTGTGGACAAAGAAAGTAACACAACAATATCCCGAAAACAGAGACACCTTGGTTATTTCAGATCGTTTCCGTTGCGAATTGGTAATGCCACACGACGAAAATAACGAGCACGCATGTACTGCTTGTGGAATTTGCCAAATGAACTGCCCGAACGGTACTATCGTTGTGACGTCGCAAATGATTGAAACCGAAGATGGCAAGAAGAAAAAAATCCTGGATACTCACCAATGGGATTTAGGTATGTGTACTTTCTGTAACCTGTGTGTGATTACCTGTCCTTCGGATGCAATCAAGTTTGATAACACGTTCGAAAATGCTGTATTTACACGTAGCAAACTGGTTCACAAACTAAATCACGAAGGGTCAAAACTAAGAGAAAAAAAGAAAGAACCCCTAGCCCCTAAAGGGGAATAAAAGTTCGATCTCTATATCATATATAATTTCATAATTCTAACTAATCAACATCCCCTTTAGGGGCTTGGGGTCATATGGCACAACAAATTATATTTTTCGTATTAGCGGCAATCATAGCCATTTTCTCTATTATGGCGGTAACTTCTAAAAGAATTATCCGTTCTGCAACTTATTTATTATTCGTATTATTAGCCACTGCCGGTTTTTACCTATTGTTGGGTTA
>Ga0079306_1000954_pt1 | contig 22102 bp, 12 predicted proteins | sample Methanotroph_Enr_FD_79181 | JGI IMG/M metagenome (GOLD analysis project Ga0079306, IMG submission 79181) | Enriched soil microbial communities from Old Woman Creek wetland in Ohio, USA - Methanotroph_Enrichment_5 | ecosystem: Environmental > Terrestrial > Soil > Wetlands | place: USA: Ohio...
CGCCTCGAAGCCCGGCGTGATCGGGGTTCCCAGTTCGAGGCTCAGTTCCTCGGCGCGCGCTATCACCTCCTGGGGATCGGAAATGTCGGCCGGCGTGATCTGGTTCATCACCTCGGCGGCCGTGTAGCCGAGCATCCGCTCCGCGCCGACGTTGAAGATCTGGATCACCCCCTTGGCGTCGGTTGCGATGCTGGAGAAGTTGGCGGAGTTGAAAATCGCGCTCTGCAGCGCACCGGCCTTGAGGAGGGCCTCCTCCGCCTGTTTGCGTGCGGTGTTGTCGGTGCCGATCAAAAGGTAGCCGATGATGGCATTTTGCTCGTCGCGCAGCGCCGTCACGGACACGACCGCCGGGAAGCGGCTGCCGTCCTTCCTTATGTAGGTGAGCTCGTAGATGTCCTCGATGCCGCGTGAGGCCTTGAACACCAGCGCCTCGAAGCCCGGTGTGATCGGGGTTCCCAGCTCGAGGCTCAGTTCCTCGGCGCGCGCTATCACCTCCTGGGGGTCGGAGATGTCGGCCGGCGTGATCTGGTTCATCACCTCGGCGGCCGTGTAGCCGAGCATCCGCTCCGCGCCGACGTTGAAGATCTGGATCACCCCCTTGGCATCGGTTGCGATGCTGGAGAAGTTGGCGGAGTTGAAAATCGCGTTCTGCAGGGCACCTGTCTTGAGCAAGGTGGCTTCGCTGCGCGCCTCGGAGATGATTTCCCCCGAACCGGCGCTGCAGGGAACGGCAGGACCTTTAGCCTTACCGGACATGGTGGACCTCCGGTGGCCCCTGCGGGAATTGCAGCCCCAGGACTGAAAGTCCGTCGAAAGCGCCAAAGGTTCTCGTCTTGAAGCAGTTCATAGTTGTATCTCCACATTCAGCCACCGTACTGCCTGGGCGAGCCCGCTTGGGTCGCTGCCTAGGTCCGCGGCGGGATATCGTTCGCCGTCGCCCGGAGGGCAGGAAACCCTGCGGGACGCTGGTGCCTCGAGGGCTTTTCCTGCCGGATAATTTTCCCCTAACAGTTCAACATATCAGCATTTCATCATTGCACCTAGAGGTATTATGACCGCCCCGCGGGGCACCCCTCAAGATTTCGCGGCTTCCGCAGAACCTTGAGGCCGGATGAACGTTTCCCAACGTCCCCCACGCGTTTCACTGTCAACCTAACGCCCCGTTATTAAACGGTGAATCTAAACTGGCGGGTTACTGTAAGTGTATTGGCAGACTATTTGCTATTACCTATTAAAATATTGATCGCTGCAATTATAAAAACGGGTGGACACAATTCCAGATATTTTCAGTGAGTGTCGACGTGAAACATTTCCAGTTTATCATGGGAGGTGAAGCATGTAGCACGAGATTAATAATAAGGCCGTCGATGCTACTTCACTTTCAGATGTGGATTGTTTGAATCGGTCACGCGGGCGAACACATATATTAGCTCGACTTAACCCCTACCGGTACGAAAAGGATCTGTCATGAGAACTAAAGACAAAATTTCAATTCTGGCAATGACAGCCATACTGGCACTGACGGCTGTCACTATCACCTATGTCTTCAGCATATACATTGCTCGATAATACGTAGGGTGGGCAGGGCATTATCAATTATTCAGTCTCACTAATAGTAAAAGGTAAAACCTGCCGTGTGTAAAATCACGGTTTGATTCAAGGGGAATATTGGTTATTCGATGTCGGTCCAACAGCGGAGATACTCATGGAAGGAATACTGGTTGTAGACGACGACAGCATAATTCTGCAACTGATGAAGCGCATTCTGGACAACGAAGGAATTGAATCGGTCTGCGTTTCGAGCGGAGAAGAAGCACTTGAGCAGATAGAGGAAAGAAGCTTTTCCCTGATGATTACCGATTACAACATGCCGGGGCTAAACGGTATCGAGCTGTCCAGGAGAGGCCTTGAGATGGCGCCTCAAATGCCCATCATATTGAATACCAGCGGCATTACACAAAAAATCGCCCGGCTCGCCATGGAAACCGGGATATCGAAGGTGATGGCAAAGCCCTATCTACCGGATGAAATGCTGGAATCCATCAGGGCTGTGGCGGGAAAACGCAGGGTATGGGCTTCTCCTGTCGGGTAGGCGAGGCACGACCATAAGACCATGCCGGGGCGACGATACCAGCCCAACCTTTCTGCGTATCATCTGCCGGGGAGTCGATTTTTATAAAAAGGAGTCTGTATGTTCATAGGGACCGAGAGGAGAAGACAATCCCTTAATTGGGTTAGCAGAGACCAAGCAACGGAAAAGGGAAGGATTTACCAAGTGGAACCAGCAGAACTACGCGGTCTTGCCGAGAAAGAGCTGAAAGCCAAAGCACCTGAAGCACCCTCAGCCCAAACCTGCGACGAAAATCGACACATCTTGCACGAACGGGAACTCCACCACATCGAATTGGAGATGCAAACTGCGGAGATGGGCCTGGAGAGGGACGAGGCGCATACTGCCTTGGCGCAGTACCGCGACCTCTACGACCTCGCCCCGGTCGGCCACCTGACCTTTGACCGTGACGGAGTCATCCGTGCCGTGAACCTCACCGGCGCCAACCTTCTCGGTCTCGATCGCTCCAGGTTGCTCGGCCGGCGTTTCGGCCAGTTCGTCACCGAGGCGGCCCGTCCCGGCTTTTCAGAATTTATCGGCAAGGTCTTTACCGGTACGGCCCAAAATGGGTTCGAGGTGCCGCTTGTTAAAGCGGGAAGAGCTCCGCTCTTTGTGCAGATCGAAGCGGTGGCCGCCGTCTCATGGCAGGTGTGCCGCGCGGTGATCATCGATATTTCGGAGCGCAGGGAGCGAGAGGCGCTGGAGGAAACACGGCACGCCGAGCTCGCCGCCCGCGCCACCTATCTGGAGCATGCCAACTTCGAGCTGGAGGCCTTCAACTACACCGTTTCCCACGACCTGTGCAGTCCACTGACGAGTATCAACGGCTTTTCCCAAGTACTTATGAGGTGTTGCAAGGACCAGCTCGATGGGGAGTCCATGGAGCTCCTGAAGAAGATGCATCAAGGCACCCTAAGCATGAAAGGTCTCATCGATTCCCTGCTTAATTTTTCGCGCGCCGCACACCTCGAGATACACCGGGATACCGTGGACCTGAGCACCATGGCGCAGGTTGTGTTTGCCGATTTAAAGCTCGCCGAGCCGGAAAGGCGGGCCACCTTCCGGGTCGCCGCAGGGATCACGGCCAAAGGTGATGCGGGTCTTTGCCGCAACGTCCTGGAGAACCTCATAGGCAACGCGTGGAAGTACACCGCTAAACAGGTGGGCACCGTAATCGAATTCGGCATGACGGAGCTTGGAGGAAAACCGGTCTTTTTCGTCTGCGACAACGGTCCGGGCTTCGACATGGTACATGCGGGCCAGATCTTCATTCCGTTCCAGCGAGTCCCGGGAATGGAAGCCGACGGACACGGGATCGGACTTGCCACCGTGAAACGGATCGTCAAGCGCCATGGCGGCAGGGTATGGGCCGAGAGTAGCCCGGGTGACGGCGCGACCTTCTTTTTCACCCTGGAGTAAATCCGCTCCGCCGGCCTGAAAGCTGGCGCCCCAGGTGACCGGAAGCCATCCATCACACTCGGGACCGGCGCCTCGCTGACCGGCAGGGCCTTGTCACAGACCGCCGTTATCCTTGATGGCAATGCGGTAACCAAACCCAATTGAAAAAGAGCGCTTCGAAGCGAAGCATGAATCGCTGGGTCCTTTGCACGGTAAAAGGTGCCTCACCGCTAACAGACTGTCGTGATTTCGACGGACAGCAAGAGGGGAATTCATGAAAAGTATCACCGGGAAAAAAGCGTGTCTCATGTCTGCCGTAATAATCGGCGTTTTGGCTGGCAGCCTCTCCGCCTACGCAGGTGAGGGAAAGCACAAAGGCGACTCGAAGCCGGGCGGTTCGCAGGCAGTCGCCCTGGGAGCCGCGGCATCCTTCGGAGTTTTTGGTGGCGGGGCCGGGATGACCAACCAAGGGATTTATACGGCAGTAAAGGGAGACATCGGCACCACAGCTGCGTCCACCTTGGTAACCGGATTCCATGATGCGAAAGCCATCTTTACCGAAACGACACTGAACAAAGGGAAGGTCACCGGGAAGGTGAACACCGCCACCGCCCCGTTAGGTTCGGTACCGAACGTCATCGCATCCGCGGCCGCGCTTGACGCGCAATCCGCATTTGACAAACTTTCTCCCGCGGCGCTTCGCGGCGGGATAGATGTCTCGACATTGGGAGGCGGCGCCGGAGAACTCGGCAACCGCACCCTTGCCCCCGGCGTCTACCAGTCCGCACCCGGCTCATTCGCCATACAGTCAGGGGATCTCGTCCTTGATGGCCGCGGCGACCAGAATGCGATCTTCGTGTTCCAGATGGCATCCACCCTCACCGTTGGCGGCCCGGGTGCGGCCTTTCCCCAGAGCGTGATCCTGGTGAATGGCGCCCAGGCCAAGAACGTCTTCTGGCAGGTCGGCAGTTTCGCGACCATCAACGCGGCAGGGGGCGGCACCATGGCAGGAACCATAATTGCCGCCTCGGGCGCCGCATTTTCAACCGCCGGCAACACCGAGATAGCAACGCTCAACGGCAGGGTGTTGTCCCTGCACGCTTCAGTTACCCTGGTGAACACGGTCGTCAACGTTCCTGCGCCGTAAGGCGGCAGCTTGAGCGCCGATGCGGGCCGGATTTTGAATTTCCGGTCCGCACCGGCCTAAGAGATCGGTTTTGCAAGTTACGGGCAGAGCGTTGCACATCTGCCTTCCGGCACACGACAACCGGGTCACAAAAGGACAAAGGGATTCGGCAAACCACCGAATCCCTTTGTTTATTTAGTGGAGACAGGCGGCGATTGTCGAGGATCCTCTGTACACGTTCGGCCCGGTCAGCAGGCGTTCCAGGGGCTCACCCACCGAGGGCGCAGCCTGGGGGGCTGCGCCCTTTCCTGTCCACGGCGTACTCTTTTCCGGGGCCGGGCCCGCATGCACTGAGTACTCAAGTGAGTACAAATCTAGTCACGCCAAGGCGGGCGCGGACGATTGAATCCAGGGAGCGGCCGAACTGCCGAGCCGCAAATATCGCCACTTACACGACTGAAGGTTCCAAAACACCGCCCCCGCATTAAATTGGTACTCTTATTGCTACTAGGAGCTTTCTTGATCGCTTGAACACACCACCCCCAAAGGTTGCAATATGAAAACTATCGGATTACCCAAGAAGCAAGGGATGTACGATCCCCAGTTTGAGCATGACGCCTGTGGCGTCGGCTTCGTCACCAACATCAAGGGGAAGAAGTCCCACGAGATCGTCCGGCAGGCCATTACCGTCCTGGCCAACCTGGATCACCGCGGCGCGGTGGGCAGCGAATACAATACGGGCGACGGCGCCGGCATCCTGATACAGATGCCCGACGCCTTCCTGCGCACCGTCTGCCCCGAACTCGGCATCGAGCTGCCGGCACCGGGCCGCTACGGCGTCGCCATGCTCTTCACCTCGCCGGACCCCACCGAGCGCAACGCCGCCAAGCACGTGTTCAACCGGATCATCACCGAAGAGGCGCTGGAGGTCATCGGCTGGCGCGACGTGCCGACCGACAACTCGCTCCTGGGAGAAACGGCCAAGGCCGGTGAGCCGCTCATGCGGCAGATCTTCTTCAAACAGCCCGCATCGTGCGCCGACGAGGACGCCTTCAACCGGAAGCTCTACCTGGTGAAACAGCGGGCCGTGCACGAGATCCGCGACAAGGGCGTCGATCCCTACTGGTACCTTGCCAGCATGTCGACCCGCACCATGGTCTACAAAGGGATGCTGATGCCGGCCCAGCTGGACCAGTACTACCCCGATCTGCGCGATCCGGCGATGGAGACGGCGATTGCCGTGGTGCATTCCCGTTTCTCGACCAACACCTTCCCCAGTTGGGACCGTGCCCATCCCTACCACTACCTGGCCCACAACGGCGAGATCAACACCCTGCGGGGCAACGTCAACTGGATGCACGCCCGCCAGTCCATGTTCAACAGCGAGCTGTTCGGCGACGACATCAAGAAGCTCCTGCCGGTGATCGACGGCAACGGGTCCGACTCGGCGATGTTCGACAACTGCCTTGAACTGCTGGTCCAGTCCGGCCGCAGCCTCCCCCATGCGGTGATGATGATGGTGCCGGAACCGTGGGAAAACCACGAGGGGATGAGCAAGGAGAAGCGCGCCTTCTACGAGTACCACGCCTGCCTGATGGAGCCGTGGGACGGCCCGGCCGCCCTTACCTTCACCGACGGCCGGATCATCGGGTCTGTCCTGGACCGCAACGGCCTGCGCCCCTGCCGCTACTACCTGACCGACGACGATGTCGTCATCATGGCGAGCGAGGCCGGCGTGCTGCAGGTGCCGCCCGAGAAGGTGATCCGCAAGGGACGGCTGCAACCGGGCAAGATGTTCCTGGTGGATACCGAGCAGGGCCGCATCATCGCCGACGATGAGATCAAGGCGGAACTCGCCGCCGCCAAGCCCTACGCCGACTGGGTCAAGGTGAACCACCAGCTCCTGGCAGACCTCCCCAAGTCGACCAAGACGCAGTTCGTCGAGCGCTCGCCCCTCTTGCAGCGGCAGAAGTCCTTCGGCTACAGCTTCGAGGACCTGGAGACCATCATCGGCCCGATGGCCACCGACGGCATCCAGCCGCTCGGTTCCATGGGAACCGATACGCCGCTTGCGGTACTGTCGGAGAAGCCCCAGCTGCTGTACAGCTATTTCAAGCAGCTCTTCGCCCAGGTGACCAACCCGCCGATCGACCCGATCCGCGAGGAGATCATCACCGCGACCTCGGTTAGGATCGGCTCCGAGTCGAACCTCCTGAAGCCGTCGGCAACCAGCGCCCGGGTGATCCGCCTGGAGCACCCGATACTCACCAACGAGGAGCTGGAGAAACTGCGCGCGCTCAGCCGGCCGGGCTTCCAGGCCACCACCCTTTCGCTCCTCTTCAAGGCCGCCGACGGCGCCGAGGGGATGGAAAAGGCGCTCGATAGCCTGTTCAGCACCGCCATTCACTCGGTCGAGACCGGCACCACCGTCCTGGTCCTCTCGGACCGCGGGGTGAACGAGGAATATGCCGCCCTCCCGGCGCTCTTGGCCGTGGCCGGCCTGCACCACCACCTGATCCGCACCGCCACCCGGACCCACGTCTCCCTCATTCTGGAGTCGGGCGAGCCCCGCGAGGTGCATCACTTCGCGGTACTCCTCGGTTACGGCGTCACCGCCATCAACCCCTACCTGGCCTTCGAGACCCTGGACGACATGATCCAGCAGGGGATGCTCCCCGGCCTCGACTTGAAGACCGGGGTGAAGAACTTCCTCAAGGCTTCGGTCAAGGGGATCGTCAAGACCATGGCCAAGATGGGGATCTCCACCATCCAGAGCTACCGGGGCGCCCAGATCTGCGAGGCGGTCGGCCTGCACCAGTCGCTGATCGACAAGTACTTCACCTGGACCCCCTCCCGCATCGGCGGCATCGACCTGAACGGCGTCGCGGCCGAGTTGCTGGTCCGCCACCGCAAGGCGTACCCGCAGCGGGTGGCGGTGGAGCCGACCCTCGATCCGGGCGGTCTGTACCACTGGCGCAAAGACGGCGAGGAGCACCTCTTCAACCCGCTCACCATCACCGCGCTGCAAAATTCGACGAGGACCAACGATTACCAGGAGTTCAAGGTCTTCTCCAAGCTGATCGACGACCAGAACGAGCGGATCTACACCCTCAGGGGGCTTTTGGACTTCAACACCGAAATCCGCGTGCCGGTGCCGATCGAAGAGGTCGAGCCGGTCGAAGAGATCATGAAGCGGTTCAAGACCGGGGCCATGTCCTACGGTTCCATCAGCCAGGAGGCCCACGAAGCCCTGGCCATCGCCATGAACCGCATCGGCGGCCGCTCCAACACCGGCGAAGGCGGCGAGGACCCGGAACGCTTCACCTGGACCAACGAGCAGGGGGATTCCAAGAACAGCTCCATCAAGCAGGTGGCCTCCGGCCGCTTCGGCGTCACCAGCAACTACCTCTCCAACGCCTCGGAGCTGCAGATCAAGATGGCGCAGGGGGCAAAGCCCGGCGAAGGGGGAGAACTCCCCGGCTACAAGGTCTACCCGTGGGTCGCCAAGACCCGGCACACCACCCCCGGGGTCGGCCTGGTGTCGCCGCCGCCGCACCACGACATCTACTCCATCGAGGACCTGGCGGAGCTGATCCACGACCTGAAGAACGCCAACCGTCGGGCCCGGATCAGCGTGAAGCTGGTCTCCGAGGTCGGGGTGGGAACCATCGCGGCCGGCGTGGCCAAGGCACATGCCGACGTGGTCCTGATCAGCGGCTACGACGGCGGCACCGGCGCCTCGCCGCTCTCCTCCATCAAGCATGCGGGGCTCCCCTGGGAGCTCGGCCTGGCTGAAACGCACCAGACCCTGGTGCTCAACAACCTGCGCAGCCGGATCATCGTCGAAGTGGACGGCCAGCTGAAGACCGGCCGCGACGTGGCCATCGCCGCCCTTTTGGGGGCGGAGGAGTTCGGGTTCGCCACGGCACCCCTGGTCACCCTCGGCTGCGTCATGATGCGGGTCTGCCACTCCAACACCTGCCCGGCCGGGGTCGCCACCCAGGATCCGGCCTTGAGGGCCAAGTTCGCCGGCAAGCCGGAGTACGTGGTCAACTACATGCGCTTCATCGCCCAGGAGGTCCGCGAGATCATGGCCGAACTCGGCTTCCGCACCTTCAACGACATGGTCGGTCGCGCGAACCGCCTGGAGCCCAAACGTGCCGTAGCCCACTGGAAGGCCAAAGGGCTCGACTTCAGCAACATGCTCTACCAGCCGCAGATGGCGATCAAGGGGAGCCGTTACTGCATCGAGGCCCAGGACCACGGTCTGGCGAAGTCCCTTGACATGGTCAAACTCTTGGATATCTGCAAACCGGCCATCGAGAGGGGAGAAAAGGTGAGCGCCGAACTCCCGATCACCAACGTGGACCGGGTGGTGGGTACCATCGTCGGCAACGAGATCACCCGCGCCTTTGGTGCGGCAGGGCTCCCCGACGACACGGTCCGGCTCAAGTTCCACGGGTCCGCCGGCCAGAGTTTCGGCGCCTTTATCCCGAACGGGATGACCCTGGAACTCTCCGGGGACGCCAACGACTACGTCGGCAAGGGCCTAAGCGGCGGCACCATCGTGGTCTATCCTCCCAAAGGCTCCAGATTCAAGGCCGAGGAGAACATCATTGCCGGCAACGTCGCCCTGTACGGCGCGACCAGCGGCACCGCCTACATAAGCGGGATCGTCGGAGAGCGCTTCGCTGTGCGTAACTCCGGAGTCAACGCGGTGGTGGAAGGGGTCGGCGATCATGGCTGCGAGTACATGACCGGCGGCACCGTGGTGGTGCTTGGCGAAACCGGCAGGAACTTCGCAGCCGGCATGAGCGGCGGTATCGCCTATGTCCTGGACGACACCAACACCTTCAAGAGCCGCTGCAACACCGAGATGGCAGCTCTGGAGCAGCCGAGCGAGAAGGATCTTGAAACCGTCAAGGCGATGATCGAGAAGCATGCGGAACTGACCGGCAGCTCCCGGGCCACGTCGATCCTGCAGAACTGGCGCACCTCTGCCCGTCACTTCGTGAAGGTCATGCCGATGGACTACAAGCGGGTGCTCCAGGCCCTGGAACGTGCCGAGGCCGCCGGGTTGAGCGGCGACGACGCCCTGGCCGCAGCATTCGCAGAGAACTCCGCCGTTGCACACTAAATAAAGACCCTGACCACAGAGGGTCACAGAGGTACACAAAGAAGAGGCACACAGAGCCAACAGCTTGTTTCTACCAAAGCCCTCAAAGCTTTTGATCTCCTCCGTGATCCTCTGTGAAGAGCATTTCCTCCGTGTCCTCTGTGGTTAGGCCTTTGATTGTGCTGAGCAGTTACCATAAAAGAGCAACTCTTCAGATAGGATAGAACAATGGGAAAACCAACCGGATTCATGGAATACCTTCGCGAACTCCCCCTCGATCGCGAGCCGCTGGAGCGGTTCAAGGACTGGAACGAGTTCCACCTGCATCTGCCGGAAGACAAGCTCCGCACCCAGGGCGCCCGTTGCATGGACTGCGGCATCCCGTTTTGCCACACCGGGGCGCTGGTGAGCGGCATGGCCTGCGGCTGCCCCCTCAACAACCTGATACCCGAGTTCAACGACCTGGTGTACCGGGGGCTCTGGCGCCAGGCCCTGGCCCGGCTGCTCAGGACCAACAACTTCCCCGAATTCACCGGCCGGGTCTGCCCCGCCCCGTGCGAGGGGTCGTGCACCCTGGGAGCCAAGGAGCCGGCGGTCACCATCAAGAACATCGAGGTGAGCATCATCGACCGTGCCTGGGAAGAGGGGTGGATCACCCCCAACCCGCCCACCTTCCGCACCGGCAAGAAAGTGGCGGTGGTCGGCTCCGGCCCTGCCGGCCTGTCGGCGGCAGCCCAGCTCAACAAGGCCGGGCACCATGTGACGGTGTTCGAGCGGGCCAGCCTCCCGGGCGGGCTTTTGATGTTCGGCATCCCCAACATGAAGCTCGACAAGCGTGAAGTGGTGCTGCGCCGCATCCGGCTCATGGAGGCGGAACAGATCTCCTTCGTCTGCAACGCGGCCATCGGCGGCGCCGACTATCCGGTGGAGAAACTGCGCAGCGAGTTCGACGCCGTGGTCCTGGCCACCGGTGCCACCGTCCCCCGCGACCTCCCCCTCGAGGGACGCCCGCTCAAGGGGATACACTTCGCCATGGATTTCCTGACCGCCAACACCAAGGCGGTCCTCGAAGAGACGACCGACTTCGTCTCGGCTCAAGGCAAAGACGTGATCATCATCGGCGGCGGCGACACCGGCACCGACTGCGTCGGCACCTCGCTGCGCCATGGTTGCAACTCCGTGACCCAGCTGGAAATCATGCCCCGCTCTCCCGATACCCGCGCCGAGGACAACCCCTGGCCGGAGTGGCCCAAGACCCACAAGGTCGACTACGGCCAGGAAGAAGCGGCGGCGAAATTCGGCGCCGACCCGCGGGTCTTCCTCACCACGGCGACCCGGTTTGAAGGAGACGCCGACGGCAACGTCAAAGCGGTGCACACGGTCCAGGTAGCCTGGGCGAAGAACGCCAACGGCCAGTTCGTCCCCACCCCGGTGCCGGGGACCGAAAAGGTCCGGCCGGCCAGCCTGGTGCTCCTCGCCATGGGCTTCTTGGGCCCTGAGGCAGAGCTGCCGACGGCCCTCGGAGTGGAGCGGGATGGCCGCAGCAACGTGAAGGCCGACTACGACCGCTACGCCACCAACGTCCCCGGCGTATTCGCAGCCGGCGACTGCCGCCGCGGTCAGAGCCTGGTGGTCTGGGCCCTGAACGAAGGTCGCGGTACGGCCCGGGAATGCGACCGCTTCCTGATGGGAGACAGCGAGCTTCCCTAAGTGTCAAACTCGACTCGACCATAGATGAAAAGAAGGCCCTCACGATCAGCAGATTGTGAGGGCCTTCTTCATTCCCACCACACACCAGGCAGCAATAGCTGCCATCAAAATCACAAGTCAAAAACCTCGCCACAAGAGGACACAGGGCGAAAAGCATAGAGTATCACGGAGGAAAAGCAGACCGGGTTCTTTGGTCCAAGACCTAGCCTCGTACTTGGCTTCCCCTGTGCTCCTCTCTGTTTTTCCTCAGTGTCCTCTGTGGTTAGCCCTTAAAAATTGAAATCCAGGTCAAAGTGTCCCTTTCCCGAAAAGTTCTGTACAATTGCCTAAAAGGAACCAACTGAGCAGTTACCCTCTAGGAACGTGGGGAGGAGCCGTGCGCGAACATCACTGTTACCAATACGACGAGGAGGACCTCTGGGAATCAGTACTGCTCACGAAGCAGGCGATCCGCGCACGGGCGACCCTCATCTATTATACGACCCTGGTGAGCGCACCGTTTGTCGCCCTGGTGGCTTTCGGAGGATTCCTGTGCGGGCTTAAGCCCCACGAGGTGCTCGGGATTTCCTGCTACAACTCCATGCTTTCAACCCTTTTCTTCTTCGATACCCTCAGGAACGCGGCCCACGACTGCTTCGACAGGGCCCAGGCCGAAGGGCTCGTTACCTGCAGCAAAGGGATCCCCGTCATCGATCCAAGCTTCCCGCACCGCCGCCTGGCCCAGCTCTCCTTCGCCATTCGCGGACGTGGCGCGCGCAAAGCATCCTAAAGCTATTTGATTCCTCCGCTGCAGGGACACACACAACTCCCCTGGAAATCTCCGACTCTCTTCATCTCCTCCGACTGTCCCCTGTCTATAAAAGGCCTCTCAATCAGCACATTGAGAGGCCTTTTCCGTTCTGAGTATCGTGTGCGCACCAAGAGAATCACTTGACATACAATTAAAGTTTGATAATTTTCCGGTTACGATTTGGCACCCACTGTCATGAAGCACTAAGGGAGGGATACATCGTGAAATGGGAAAACTATGTCAGTGCCTCGGAGGATCTCCTCAGCTCGCAGCAGGTGCCATCCTCGCTGGAAATCATCACTTTGATCAAAAAGGTGAACCCCACCAGGCTCACTCTCTCGGATGCCGACCGGGAGCGCGGCTACCAGCTCAAGAACAGGCTCCAGAGCCTACTCCTCGAGCACTACGGCGACACCTTTCACCTGGTCCCCCACCCCGCCAGTCCAAACATCACCCTGATCAAGCACCGCGTCCTGCCTTCGATAGATGCCTGCCACGCCGATCTGGCCGCCCTTTCCGGCGAGGCGCTCGATAAGGTGGAGACCGCCGCACCGCTCTACCCGGGAAGAGAGAAACCGAAAGCTAACCGGGAAAGGGGTCGCCGCCAAACGGGGGCGGCTCTTTCGCCCAAGGAGGCCCTCAAAAGAGCCCAGGCCCTGTTGGAGGAGTACGATTACCTCGCAGCGGAGGAGGTACTGGCCGGGCTCCGGGCCAACGGCAGCGAGGAACTGCAGGTCCTGCTGCGGACGGCCGACATCCTCCTGCACGAGATCGGCGCCTATCAGCGGTGTATCGACTCCCTGCTGAGCCAACCCAAAAGCGTCCTCAAGGACAGGCGCATCCGGGAGGTGCTGGCCGTGGCATACCATCACAACGGCTCCTTTCCGGAAGCGCGCGCCATCCTCGACGAGCTCTATCCGGCCGAACTTGGCCACGAGGCCCTTTTCGCCTACGCGGACATAGCCTTCAAGGGCGGCAACCTCTCTGCAGCTTTCGATTTGGTGCAGATTGCCGAGGCCAGGGAAGGTTTTTTTCCGGGCTTCGACACTCTCCAAAAGGAGATCGAAAGCGCCATGTCGGCACAGGCCGGGCCCATCGCGCAAAAGGCCCAGGCCGCTTTGCGATCGGCTGAGGTTGCGGAGGCCGGGCAGTTAGCCCGCGAGGCCCTGGACCTCTACCCCAATTGCCAGCAGGCGCGCGCGGTCATCACGGCAATCGAGGCCAAAAACGAAGAGGAGCAACTTGCCGAGCTCTGGGCCAGGGTGGAAAACGAACCGAGCGCGGAGCGTCGTATCCCGCTCCTGACCACGCTGCTTGAGCGGGACAAGCAAAAAAGGGGCACCATAAAGAAGCTGCTCGCCGAGGAAAAGGAGCGGCAAAGACGCAGGCTCTTCGACGAGCAACTGGAGTCACTGCGCCGCCTGGTCCTTAAAGAGCGCTGGCCGGAGTGCTTCGACGGCGTGAGCTTTCTTATGAGGCAGCCGGAATTTCGCGAGCGGGCCTGCGAGGTCCTCTCCCTTTCCCCCTTCTTCTCGGTACTCAACGAGAACAAGCGGCTCCACGGCACCAGCGAGCGCGGCGCCAAGGATCTTTGGCTGCGCTTCGTCAAGGTCAAGACGGCGCTCGCCGCAGGCAACGACGCAGGCTGCTTCGAGACCTTCGAGGAGCTCAAGCCCTGGTTCAATTCCTGCCCCGAGTTCAAAGAGGATTACCTCGTGCTGCTGCGACGCGGGCAGGAGCAGGCACGGGTGGAGATCGCTCCCCTGCTCGAGCAAAGCGCGGCCCCGGAGTGCCCGGCGAGCGAGGTGCGGCATATCCTTGGCTCCCTCAGGAGGCGGATGTCGGTGCTTCCCGTCGAAGAGCGCCGTGAACTGGAGCGGACCATGGAAGAGCGTCTGTCCCGACTGGTTCGGGAACAGGACCCCGGCCAGGCCCTGGAAGAGTACCGCGAGGCGTTGCAGATCGGCAACAGCGAGAAGGCAGCCTACCTGCGCCAGGAGATCGCCGACAGCGCCGACAGGAGAGCCATCGAGGCTGAGTTCGCCGACGCCTTCCGCATCGACTGGGAACCGTTGACGCTGGAGGTTTCGGGCGACCTCGCCGTGGATCTGACCACGACGCCACCTCTGATACCTTTTTTCCTAGCCGGGCACAGGATCCTCCTGACTGACGGGCCCGACACCTACGTCATGATCGATTTTGCAGCGCAGGCCGCCTGCCGGATGACCTCGCCGGTTTTCTCGAAGACCGCGCCTTTCGACTCCACTCCAAAAGGCACTTTCCTGTTTGTCGAGAAAAATGGCGACAATCTCTATGGGGACCGGGTGTGGCGCGCCGAACTGTCGGTGGAACGTGCCGCATTCACGGCGAATTTCGACCTGAGGGAATGGTGCGAGGTCGAGGATGGTTTTTCCTTGGACGGCGTCCAGTTATCGAGCGAAAGAGATACCGATTACTACGTTATCGTCAAAGACGACGCGGGTCGCTGTCCTTCGAAAATACTGAGGAAACGGCTGGCCCCAAAGGCGACCATCGAAACGCTGCAAATAGAGAATCCCAACGAGTTGCAGATGAGCCGCTGGGGTAGTTACCCAGACCGCTTCATCGTCCAATCTGAGGGGGTAACGAAGCACGTGAACCGAAACCTCACGTTGCAAGCGAGCCTTAAAGGGAAGCGGAGGATCTATAGGGTCGACCATCAAAACGGCTACGTCTATTGCCTGGAAGACGGCACGCTCACCAAGAGAAACTCGAGGCTGGAACTCGTCAGGAGCTACGAGAGAGCTCTATGTCTCCGGATGTTCGAACGGGGGCGGCTCCACGGCATGTCGTTCCAGACCGATACCGTGTTGATCGTACTGGGAGGTGGCCAGCAGGTATTCTACAATATCGGGAACAATCAATTCTCCAGCAAGATCCGGGTGGGCAGAGTGATTCCGTCCCACGAAGACGGCAAGTGGTACTGCTTCGACTACAGCAGCAAGGACGGGAAGCTGTGGCTGCGGGATATCACCCAGGACATCCACACCGAGCTCAAATGGCGGGAGTTTTTGTTCCCCCGTGAGAAACGGAAAAAGATGCTGAAACGGATGATCTGGTTTAACGGTTCCGACAACTTCGTCCACCGGCCGGAGGAATGGGGGACCTGCGAGTCAGCGACTGGCGATGCGGGGCGGCGGGGAACCTGACGCCAGGGCGATGATCGATCAAGGACAGGGGGGGCGCGCCCAGGAGGCACGAATCAGGCAAATAAAGAGGGCAAGCCCTGTCTTGCAGGACCTGCCCTCGGGACTCCTGCCAGCGGTGACCGGCAGGTTGGGTTTCAGGAAACGGCTATTGAATCGTCACAGCGAGCAGGGCCCGGCAACTACAGATCGAACTCGGCCCAGACTGCGGCATGATCGGAAGCCGCCTGATAGTTGGCGGTGATCTCGTCATAGTGGGGGAAGAGGGTCCCGTGTTCTCCGCCCCAAACCCCTTCCCGCCAGACCCCGCCCTTGGTGACCCGATTGAACAGGGCCGGAGAGAGGAGGAGGTAATCGATCTTGTTCGATTTCGCACAGTTCCCGTAGGTTCCCGGCCGACCTCCGTCATCGAATTTGTCGTGCAGGAAGACATCCTTCAGATCCGAGCCAGCGCCAAGCAGGGGCGCGAGGGCGCCGCTGTCCGGAGTATCGTTGAAATCGCCGACGACGGCGATCAGATCGATGCCCTGTCCCCTCCTGAGTTCGTAGATATCCCTGACCCGCTGAGCCTGCTTTTTCCTGCGTGCGTTCGACGCCGCCTGCGAGCCATACCCTTTGCTTTTCAGATGGTTGACGAGGAGGAGGACCTTCTTTTCTCCGCATTTGACCAGATATTCCGGACAATCCCTGCTGAAGATGAGGGAGTTGCCATCCCTGTCGTCGACATGGCTCACCATGGATTCGATCTCTGCCCCGGATTTCAACAGGATGCCGACATCGATGCCCCTTTCGTCGTTTCCGTCAATGAGCATCACCCTGTCGTAGGCTGCGTCTATCGGCTCCAGGAGTTGCTCGTTGAACTGGCGAAGAGCGATCCTGTTTTCCGCTTCTATGACAGCCAGGATGTCAGCCTGCACGTCTTTGATCACCTTGGCGGTCATCTTGATGGCAACATCGTTTACCATTTCCTTCTTCAATTCCAGCCACCCGATCCACTCCCCTCGCCCGTTTGCCACCACCTCTGGCGGAGCATTGGTGGAGCGCTTCAGCAAGTGGCCACGGTTCTGGCGTAAAAGGACGTAGTCGGATTCGTCGCTGCGGGTCAGCCCGAGTTGGTCGATAAGCGACACCATTTGCTCCCTGTCGGACCGACTGTAGGTAACTTTCCCCAATAAGGCGTTGAGTTCGCTGTACATGCCAAGAATTTCCTGCCCGTCCGCCCAGTGGTCCAGATTCATCACGCTGGCGCGCGAGAACAGGTTCTCCACGTTGTACGAAGCTAGTCGCATGGTTTTCTCCCTCCCTACAAAGATTGAACTACCCACCGATAAGGCCGCCTTTGCAGCAGCCGTCCCAGGACGAGAACACTCAATAGATGCGAGACTGAATTCGACAGTACGGGGTACAGCTATCCGATTTCATAGGAGGAGTGGGGGATTGGGCATTACGCAAAGGCAGTTGAAATAGCCTCAGTGACCAGAGGATAGGACTCCCACGGCCATTCTAACATTGCATTTCTTTTATACAACAGATTCAACGTAAGCTTCCTGCGGCTCAATCGCCCAGGGGTCCGAAGCTGGTCCAGGTCGCGAGGACATCGTCAAATATCTTGCTCTGCACAGTTTTCAGCGCCCGCAACGTCTTAGTTCTATCCTCAGTTTTCAGCAAAACCTGGTAATAGGCTTCGCCATATTTTTGGTAGTAGCTCTTCATCATCTCGTTCTCGCGCTGCTCCAAGAAAGCCTCGATTCCCCCGCCCATCTTCAGCCTCAGGTAGGCTTGTGGGGCGCCGTCTTTCAGAGCTTGTTCCAGCGCCTGCAATCGCTGAGTCTGACTCAACATCTGGCTCTCCTCGGTCTGGGCCATTCATTTTTTCCTTCTGCCGATGCGTAAAGGGTTCCGAGTCGATTTTAGCCCCCTTGCCTCTGCGGGTTCAACACAATATTGACTAATCAAACTGGCCTCGGGAAAACTCCGGGCGGACGCGCAAGAGATCATTCCTAACGCGGCAGGTCTGCAGTAGTACGCCTGCTTTTGCGAACATGCGTTCCTGCCACTCTGGTCAATCATGGGAGATGTGCATGATATCATGGTCGTCCCGCTAGCCCCGCCGCTAGCCCTCGCTAGCCCTCCCTTCATTGCCCCGATACCGATAGATTCGCACACTACTCGCGGGCCCGTTTTGACGTCGTAACCGACTCTGTCATCTGCTCCCTCCTACACTGCGCACCACCTAGAAACATGCCGTTTTTCAAACGTCAGTCACATTCACCCTCCGGCTGGCCCGGTCTCGCCCCAAAAGGGCGATACAGCTTAGAACTTGGTGCTGCTTTTGCCAATCGGTGGGCGAGGCGTCTGATTTCGAGACCTTGGCAATACTATTCGATATCGTTCCACATGGCATAACGGAGGGGATTGTTCACGATTCGTGTCTTTTGTGTCCACGGAATCGCTAGTTATTCTTTTAATAGGCAATGGTAGAGTCAAAACAATGTTTGAGGGGGGCAGCCTTTATCCTTCCAGGCGGTTCACACATTGGCTTGTTATCAGTCGCAGAAATCAACCTAAACCAAAGGAGGTTTATAATGCCGAGCACAGTCGAGCACCGAGCACTGCGACGGATCACCTGGCGAATCGTTCCCTTCATCATGTTCCTTTACTTCATCGCGTTCATCGATCGGGTTAACATCGGGTTCGCATCCCTTACGATGAACAAGGACATCGGTCTATCGCCGTCGGTATACGGCTTTGGCGCGGGTATCTTCTTCCTCGGATACTTTATTTTTGAGGTGCCGTCAAACCTGATCCTCGAAAGAGTCGGCGCACGGATTTGGATCGCCAGGGTCATGCTCACTTGGGGGATCATATCGGGCGCCATGGCATTCGTAACAGGGCCCACCAGCTTCTACATCCTTCGTTTCCTCCTCGGCGCAGCAGAAGCCGGCTTCTTCCCCGGGATCATCCTGTACCTGAGTTACTGGTTCCCGGGCCGCTCCCGTGCAAGTGTCACAGCGTTATTCATGGCGGCTGCACCGATCTCCACCGCACTCGGATCGCCTGTTTCCGCCGCCCTCCTGCAAATGAACGGCGTGATGGGGCTGAGAGGATGGCAGTGGATGTTCATCCTGGAAGCGCTCCCTGCCTTGGTTATGGCTGTGGTCACCTTCTTCTATATGACCGATCGACCTGCAAAGGCCAGGTGGCTGCCTGCGGACGAAAAGGCCTGGCTGGTGGAAACCATGGATGCCGAGGTTGCCACCAGGTCTGGCCAGGCCAGCCATTCCCCTTGGCGAGCACTTGTCGATCCCCGTGTGCTGGCGCTCTCCCTCATCTACTTCGGAACCTCGGCGGGTCTCTACACGCTGGGGATCTGGGCGCCCCAGATCATCAAGCAGCTCGGCGTCACCTCCATGACGGTCGGCTTCCTGAACATGATCCCGCCCACAGTTTCGGTACTGGCCATGTTCCTCTGGGCACGCCACTCCGATCGCAGCGGTGAGCGCTCCTGGCATGTGGTGGCCGCCTGTCTGGTAGCCTCCGCAGGGTTGGCACTGGCTGGATGGTCCACGGGTCTCATCGGCGTCATCCTGACGCTTACTTTGGTGAACATCGGCATCAGTTCGGCAAAGCCTCCGCTTTGGTCCATGCCCACTTTGTTCCTATCGGGTCCGGCAGCTGCCGCGGGCATCGCGACCATCAACTCGATTGGGAACCTGGGCGGTTTCGTCGGACCATCCATGATCGGCTTGATCAAACAGCGTACGGGGAGTTTTGCCGGCGGCCTCTACTTCGTGGCTGGTCTGTTGGTTCTTTCCGCAGTCGTTACCTTGTTACTGGCAAGTCGAGGTAGGCGTACCGTCCAGAATCAAGTCGCATCGAACCTATCTTGAAAAACCAAGGAGTGCACATGCGAGTCCATAAAATAGCAGCTATTCCTGCCGATGGCATCGGCAAGGAAGTCATCGCAGCAGGTTTGGAGGTTCTTGAAACCCTCGCCCAAGCGGATGGTGGTTTCCGCCTCGAGGTCAAGTCCTTTGACTGGGGATCTGATTACTACAAGGCGAACGGACGGTTGATGCCAGAGGACGGGCTGACGCAACTTAAGCCCTTCGACGCCATTTACTTCGGGGCGGTCGGGGCACCTGACGTCCCGGACCACGTTACCCTGTGGGGTCTGCGCCTGGCAATCTGCCAGCCGTTCGACCAGTACGCCAACGTCCGCCCCACTCGCATCCTACCCGGCATCAAGAGCCCCCTGGGCGGCATAAAACCGCAGGATCTGGACTGGGTGATCGTGCGGGAAAACTCGGAGGGTGAGTACGCCGGTCAAGGCGGCCGCACCCATCGGGGTTTGCCCGAAGAGATAGCCACCGAGGTTGCCATCTTCACCAGAGCCGGGGTGACCCGCATCATGCGTTTTGCCTTCTCGCTGGCCCAGTCCAGGCCCCGGAAGTTCCTGACGGTGGTAACCAAATCCAATGCGCAACGCCACGGGATGGTGATGTGGGATGAGATCGCTGCCGAGGTGGCAGCCGAATTTCCCGAGGTGACTTGGGACAAGATGCTGGTCGATGCCATGACCATGCGCATGACGTTGAAGCCGGGGACCCTCGACACCATCGTGGCGACGAACCTGCACGCGGATATCCTGTCCGATTTGGCCGCAGCGCTGGCGGGCTCGCTCGGCATTGCTCCCACGGCGAACCTCAATCCGGAGCGCCGCTTTCCCTCCATGTTCGAGCCGATTCACGGGTCGGCCTTTGACATCACCGGCAAGGGAATCGCCAATCCGATCGGCACGTTCTGGACCGCCTGCCTGATGCTCGATCACCTCGGTGAACATGCTGCATCGGCGAGGCTGATGCGCGCCGTCGAGCGGGTCACGGGCGATGAATCTCTCCACACGCCTGACCTCGGTGGCAAAGCTACAACGAAGCAAGTCACGGAGGCGGTGAAAGCAGCCATCCAGGCCGAGGCCACCTAACACCTTCCGGCCGCACAAGGAGCGGAAACCGGAGGCCACAGGATGCTCTATTCCATTTGATCCTGCTCGTGTCCGATCCAGATCGTGGAAAGCTATTCAGCAAAAGGTCCTGTGCCGATGAAAATTGTCATTGCCCCTGACTCCTTCAAGGAAAGCCTGACGGCCCTGGAAGTTGCGACAGAGATCGAAGCCGGGTTTCGCGAGATATTCCCTGATGCGAATTATCTCCTGCTCCCCATGGCCGACGGCGGTGAAGGGACCGTCGCGGCCATGGTAGCCGCCACCGGCGGCAAACTGGTGCTCCTTCAGGTAACCGGTCCTTTGGGAGCACCGGTCCGGGCCATTTATGGAGTGACCGGCGATGGGAAAACCGCAGTTATCGAAATGGCTGCGGCCAGCGGGCTCGCCCTGGTTCCCCCCTCTCTGCGCGACCCGCTCAGGACGACGAGCTTCGGCACCGGTGAACTGATAAAGGCAGCGCTTGCTGGGGGAGCGCGCCACCTCATCATCGGTATCGGCGGTAGCGCGACTAACGATGGTGGCGCCGGCATGCTTCAGGCTTTGGGGGTAAGGTTTAGGGATAGAGAAGACCGGGAGCTCGGTTTCGGGGGAGGCTCTCTGGCGGGCCTGGACCGCCTCGATGTGAGCGACCTGGACCCACGCCTGAAGCAGTGCAGGATCGAGGCGGCCTGCGATGTCGATAACCCTTTAACCGGTCCCAAGGGGGCAAGTGCCGTCTTCGGCCCTCAGAAAGGAGCCCCACCGGAGGTGGTCTCCCTTCTCGACGCGAACCTGGCGCATTATGCCAGCATCATCAGCCGGGATCTGGGAATAGAGGTTGACTCAGAACCGGGTGCGGGAGCCGCCGGCGGCATGGGGGCGGCGCTGTTGGCTTTTTTGGGGGCAGAACTTCGGCCGGGCATTGAAATCGTCATGGCAGCAGTCGGGCTGGAGGCGAGCATAAGCGATGCAGATCTGGTGATTACCGGTGAAGGTCGTATCGACAGCCAGACCGTGCATGGTAAGACGCCCATTGGCGTGGCTCGGCTGGCTAAACGCTGTGGCAAGCCGGTGATTGGTATAGCCGGCTGCCTGTCGACCGATGCTGCGGTGGTTCATGACTTCGGCATTGACGCGGTATTCAGTGTGCTCAGTGAGGCCTGTACCGCGGAAGTAGCCTTGAAAAATGCTGCGGGGAATGTGCGTGCAGCCTCGCGCAATATAGCCGCTACACTGAGTCTGGCGCTTAAGATGTAACCCTAATCATCTTAGGAACCGACTCATTCAGGCAAGCGACCGCTGCAATCTTCCGTTGGACATGCCCGCGGCAGCGCCAGCAGCAGCATGCCAGCGACCGCCTGCATCGCGAACGGGATGCAGGCGGTCGCTGAGGTAACCGAACCAGATGGGCGACAGGGCGCCGCCGCCGATCGTTCCGGTGTAGAATAGGGCAAAGGCGTGTCCCCGGTCGTCGCCCGTCACAAAGTCCGGCACCGTGCCGTACAGCACCGATGATGTCCCGTTCAGCGCCAGACCGAGCAAAGGCAACAGGGCCAGCACCGGGGTTAAGCCGAGCCGCAGAATCAGCAGAATGAGCAGGGCCGTCGCCGCCTCTGTCAGCCATACCGTCTTCATCACGCCCAGCCTCACGCCCAGATAGCCGATCCCGGTCAGGGAGGTTCC
>Ga0079306_1000957_pt1 | contig 22033 bp, 30 predicted proteins | sample Methanotroph_Enr_FD_79181 | JGI IMG/M metagenome (GOLD analysis project Ga0079306, IMG submission 79181) | Enriched soil microbial communities from Old Woman Creek wetland in Ohio, USA - Methanotroph_Enrichment_5 | ecosystem: Environmental > Terrestrial > Soil > Wetlands | place: USA: Ohio...
CCGAGGTGTTTAACATCTGGGGTCAGCCCGTACATCGCGATACCGGTTCGCACCAAATCAAAGTGCGATGATGCATCAACCAGGGTGGCCGCTGAATTCGAAAGGTGATGAATTTCAGGTTCCATGCCAATTCGGTTTAGATCATCTGTCATTTCGATAAAGCGTTTCAATTGAATTGAATTCTGAAGTTGTCCCGGCTCATCGGCTCGGGCAAAATGCGAGAAGAACCCAACCACTTCGACTTCGGCCCTGGTTTCGGCAATGCGAAGTAAAAAGGCTTCCCATTCATCCAGGAATCCACCCCGAGTCATTCCGGTATCTACCTCAATATGTATTCGTGGTCGTCTTCTGGCACCCCGCCCTGCAGACAAAATCTCGCTATAAATAGCAAGGGACGGTACAGCCAGGTCGATATCGGCATGAATCGCACTTGAGTAGTCAGAACCAGGAGGAACCAACCAAGATAGTATCGGCGCGCGAATTCCAGAGTTGCGGAGTGCGAGCGCTTCTTCTAGCAAGGCGACTCCAAGCCATTGCGCCCCAGCGTCGAGTGCAGTTCGTGCAACCGGCACAAGGCCGTGTCCGTACGCGTCAGCCTTAACAACCGCCATTACGGGCACACCTGCATGTTTCTGCAGATAGGTCAGATTAGATGCGATTGCTTCTAGATCGACCTCCGCTTGCGCGCGGTTGCTCATCACCGTTCCACAATCACAACAGCTGAAGCAATACCTGCATCATGGGAGATCGACAAGTGAACGCTCGCACCGTCGACCAAGTCGGCTATTTCGCCTCGAAAGAGAAATACCGGCTTGCCAGACTCAAGATTTACTATTTCTGCGTCGAGCCAGGGCAAACCTTTGCCTGCATTTAAGGCTTTCGCTAACGCTTCCTTTGCCGCAAAACGTGCCGCCTGCGAGGAAATGGGTAGGCAACTTTCAGCTTTGGTGAAGAGTCGTCCAGCCAATCCAGGCGTCCTAGCTAGGGATTGCGAAAATCTTTCGATATCTACAACATCAATTCCGATTCCCTCAATCATGAGGCAATACTAAGTCAGGAAGGTTGCCTTTCTGAAGGGACGAAACGGTCGATAGCGATGATCAGTACAAGGAGGGATCCGCCGATGAATAGGCCCCCAAGTAGGTCAGAGAACCAATGAGTCTGACGAAAGAGGGAGACAACACATACCGCAAGCGTGATCGTGCCAACAAAGGTGGCCAACATTCGCCCATGAAGGACTTCGCGATGCGTGTACCGGTAAATCAAGTAGGCGAGTATCCCCCAGGTTAGAAGCGCGTTTGATGCATGCCCACTGGGATACGAGAGCCCGCCTGCATGAATGAGGTCGATATTTAGACGTGGCTTGGTACGGCCGATTGCGAGTTTAGCTACACCTACAACTCCATTAAGCGCAAGCAACGACAATAAGGCCAGATTAAGCGGACGCCAGGATCGGAACTCATAAGAAATGAGAACGGCGGCGATCAGAAGTATCGTCGCGGTTAGCCCTCTCAGACCCAAGTTGTCTATCTTTCTCAATGCAAAATCCAACCAGTGCGAAAGATGCGGTCGTTTTCTATGTGAGAGATTCGCGTCGATGTTCACCAATGGACCGTTGGTCATTACCTGTTGAGTCACGATCAAAAATCCAAAGAAAAGAAGGGCGGACCAGCGCAACGCTTTAGCCATCTGCCTTCGACGAAGCAGATTCTGCTGGACCATTTACTCGACCGTTACCGATTTTGCTAGGTTGCGAGGCTGGTCAACATCATTGCCGCGAGCAACGGCCATTTCATATGCAAACACTTGGAGTGGAACGATTGCCAGAACCGGCTGAAGAAGAGCAGGTGCAGACGGAACGCGGATGATGTGCGCGGCACCAGTCACCTCGGCTCCCTCCTCGGCAATCACAATCACCTTTGCTCCGCGCGCCTTCACCTCTTGAACGTTGCTCAACATCTTCTCATCAAGTCCGAGTTCATGACCGAAGGGCAATACCGCGATTACCAGAGAACCTTCTTCTATGAGTGCGATGGGACCGTGCTTGAGTTCACCACCTGCGAAACCTTCAGCGTGCATGTACGCCAACTCTTTGAGCTTGAGGGCCCCTTCCATGGCAGCTGGATAACCCACGTTGCGTCCAAGGAACAGAACCGAGTTCTCTTTCGCAAAACTCCGAGTGAGTTCACGAAGTGGCTCAACGGTCTCAAGAATCTGCTCAATCTTGGCTGGCAATTCGTTCATTTCCTCAAATATGGAACGAACCACTTCCCCATCCATCTCGTCGCGAGTTTGAGCGAGATACAAACCGATCAAGTAGCCGGCTATCAACTGGGTAACAAAAGCCTTTGTCGAAGCAACAGCGATTTCGGGGCCAGCATGGGTGTATATCACTGCATCCGATTCTCGTGGAATTGTGGAGCTTACGGTGTTGCAGACGGCTAACGTCTTCGCCCCCGATACCTTTGCGTGCCGCAGCGCCATCAGAGTGTCCATCGTTTCCCCTGATTGGGAGATAGCGACGACCAATGTATCTTTGTCAATAACCGAATCTCGATAACGGAACTCACTCGCGACTTCTACTTCAACGGTAATTTTTGCCCATTTTTCAATGGCGTACTTGGCAACCATCCCAGCGTGATAGGCCGTGCCGCAACCTAGCACAACGATTTTCTTCAGGCTTCGTATTTCATCCTTGGTCAAATGGAGTTCATCAAGAAGGATCTCATTATTCTTGCCGAGGCGTCCCAACAAGGTATCTGCAACCGCTTTAGGTTGCTCATAAATTTCCTTAAGCATGAAATGCGTGAATCCACCTTTTTGTGCAGCGCTTGCATCCCAAGTGATCGCATATTCCTTAGGGTGGACGACGTTGCCATTAAGATCCGTGATCTCGACTCCCGAAGGGGTGATCGTGACAACTTCATCCTGTCCCAATTCGACAGCGCGCTTCGTATAATCAATAAAGGCCGCGACGTCTGACGCTAGAAAGTTCTCTCCATTCCCAAGACCCACAACTAAGGGAGAGTTGCGCCTAACTCCCACAACGACGTTAGGTGCATCGGCGTGAATAGCAAGCAAAGTGAAAGAACCGCGAAGTGACTTGACCGCTTCGCGCATTGCCGCGGATAGATCCCCACCGTGTGACTTTCGCAGATCGCTAAGCAAATGTGCAACTGATTCGGTGTCAGTCTCTGACTCGAAAGTGTGACCGCGATCGAGAAGTTCGGCTTTGAGCTGCGCATAATTCTCAATGATGCCGTTGTGAATAACGGCGAGCTTGCCCTCGTTATCCACGTGCGGATGCGCGTTTCGATCAGTGGGTCCGCCGTGCGTTGCCCATCTCGTATGCCCGATTCCGCTGTGGGTAAGAGGAAAATTCTGACCGAGGGCCGCCTCAAGATTTGCCAACTTGCCCGCGCGCTTTTCGACAAACAATTTGTTGGGGGTTCCAAGGGCTATGCCAGCAGAGTCATAGCCGCGGTATTCAAGCCGGCGCAATCCCTCAATCAATGGGGTTATTGCAGATTGCGGTCCTGTGTACCCCACAATTCCGCACACAATTTACCCCAGTTCCCGCTGCACGATTTCGGCAAGCCTTGCTGCAATTTCAGAGGCAACGCTATCACTTGAGGCTTCCACCATCACGCGAATTAGTGGCTCGGTCCCCGATGGTCGCAACAAAATCCGACCGCTATCGCCCAATTCGGCTTCCTCGACACGAATTGCATCGTGGATGACCATAGATGTTGACAACTTATCTTTGGCGACTCCACGAACATTGATCAGTACCTGCGGGAACTTAGTCATTGCGCTTGCCAATTCATTGACGCTCTTCCCAGAACGTTTCAGCTCTTGCAACAGCGTTAGTGCAGTGAGGATTCCATCTCCCGTATTCGCGAAATGTTTCAGGATGACGTGACCGGATTGTTCTCCACCCAGCGTGCAGTCCGAGTCAATCAATCGTTCAAGTACATATCGGTCGCCGACCGGTGTTGTGATGACTTCGATATCTGCTTGCTTCATCGCCTTCATGAAACCCAAGTTGCTCATCACCGTGCCGACTACGCAGTTGCTCTTTAGTAACCCTCGTTGTTTCAGACCGATTGCGAGGATCGTCATGATCTGATCACCGTCTATTACGTTTCCGTGCGCATCAATAGCCAGACAACGATCTGCATCTCCGTCGTGCGCAATTCCAATATCGGCCGAAGTCTCAATAACTTTTTCTCGTAACGATTCCATATGCGTGGAACCACAGTTCTCGTTGATGTTCCAGCCGTTTGGATAATCAGAAATTGCGATTACTTCGGCGCCCGCACGGCGCAATGCTTCAGGGGCGACATATGAGGAGGCACCATTGGCGCAATCAACGACGACCTTCAGCCCATCAAGCTGCATATCAACTGTAGATAGAAGGTGATTTAGATAGCGCTCAGAAGCGGTGTCATCGTTTATCGCTCGGCCGACATCTTTGCCAGTCGGGCGCTCCCACGGTTCACCCAAACGATTTTCTATGGCTTGCTCTAAAAGATCATCGAGCTTTCCGCCGCCGCGTGCGAATATCTTGATGCCGTTGTCCGGCATGGGGTTGTGAGAAGCACTGAGAACAACGCCCAAATCTGCGCCGCTCTCGGCCACGAGAAAGGCAATAGCAGGCGTCGGGATTACCCCGACTCGGTAGACATCTACGCCTGCACTCGTTAAACCAGCAACAACCGCCGCCTCGAGAAACTCACCTGATGCGCGCGAATCTTGACCCACAATTGCACGCGGACGAGTCTTAGTGGAACCCAAACTCTCAATAAGAATGTGGGCCGCGGCAACGGCAACGTCGAGAGCTAACTCAGCGGTGACATCACGATTGGCCAAGCCACGAATTCCATCGGTGCCAAAGAGCGCCATATTCGCGGACTAAATATCGCGGATGAGAATTAACGCTTGCTGTATTGCGAGCGCTTACGAGCCTTCTTTAGACCGTACTTCTTGCGCTCGATAACGCGTGCATCGCGAGTAAGGAATCCAGCCTTCTTAAGTGCTGGGCGATGTGCTTCTTCATCGATCTGGTTAAGTGCGCGAGCGACACCAAGACGAAGTGCGCCGGCTTGTCCGGATACTCCACCACCATCAATGCGTGCGAAGATGTCGTAACCATTTTCGGCACCAACGGTGCGGAATGGTTCGGAAATCAATTGTTGGTGAACCTTGTTTGGAAAGTAAACCTCAAGTGGCTTGCCGTTGACGACCCATCGACCAGTGCCCGGTGTCAGGCGAACGCGAGCAACCGCTTCTTTGCGTCGGCCAGTTCCGCCACCTGGTGCTTTGATTGCAGGACGGTTGGTTGCAGCCGCCGGTGTAGAAGAAGAATATGAAGTTGGAACTTCAGTCTCGTCTAGATCATCAAATGTGGTGTTGTCAGACATCATTTATTCTTATCCTCTACTTAATGATCTGTGAAACTTGATCGAAAACATACGGGACTGGTGCTTGTGCAGCGTGTGGGTGTTCTGGACCCGCGTAGACCTTGAGCTTTGTTGCAACTGCGCGGCCAAGTGTGTTCTTTGGCAACATTCCCTTGATCGCCTTTTCGACGGCGCGGGTTGGGTGCTTGACTAACAAGTCGCCGTATACGGTCGAAGTTAAACCGCCTGGGAAACCTGAGTGTTGGTGCGCGAACTTCTGTGTCGTCTTCTGACCAGAGAGTGCAATCTTGTCTGCATTGATAATGATGACGAAATCACCCATATCCATGTGAGGAGCGAAGGTCGGCTTGTGCTTGCCGCGAAGAAGAGCGGCTGCGTGGGTTGCTACGCGACCCAATACAACGCCTTCAGCGTCGATGACATGCCACTTGCGCATCGCATCGCCAGGCTTTGGACTATATGTACGCACGCTCTTGCCCTCGTTCCTCTTCAATTACTTGTCCTAGCGCACTAATCGGCGCAGGAGGGTAAGGGTACCCGCGGAGGCGCCCACGGGTCAAAATGAGCCATTTTGAGGCCCAAACCCCAGAGTTTGGGGACACTTTTCCCGATATTTCGGTGCTCCAAGCATATCTAGGCGATCACGCATTCTCCGCCGGGCGAAACCCCTGGCGCAAGTATGTCTCTCACGGTGCAGGTTGCTTGGCCGGGCTCAGTGTAGGTAATAGTGAATTTGGCACTCGGATCAAGTGACAGAACCCCAGGGACAAGAAAATAGCCATTAGTTATCGGCACTACATAGGCGCGACCTAGAACCGAGACGGTGACTTGCCTTGCCCTGGCCATGCTTACAAAACCAACAACGACCGATCCTTGCCTCTCCATAATCGCGGACGCCTTGGGCATCAGGCAGGCGGATTCATAAAAACCCGAGGCGCCGCCTTTTCTTGGCTTATCTACATAAAAGCAGTTCGATCGATTTCCCTGCGGAGAAGTGCGTGGAACCCACAAAGAGGCCTTTGAACCATCCGCGTACGTCGCCATCCCCGCATGGACAGGCGTCAGCCAGGAAACAGGAGTCGGTTCTTGTTTTGAGACTGCAAGCAACATCGCATTAAAAGTATGTTCCGCTCGCCCTGCCTCAGTATTCACCGAATTACGAGTCGAGGGAGCAGCAATCAATCCGAAAGCAAGGACGCCAAGAACGAGAGTCAGCCCCATGAATGCTTTCCTACGAAGGGGGACTGCCGAACCCGCACGAAACTTGAAAAACATCTGGACGCCCAGGAGAACCAGAAAGACTCCAAGAATTACGAAGGGCCAGGGGCTGTACTCTTCCCTGCAGGCCTGCCCACCATTTCCAGATTGACTGCACACTGTTCCAGGGCCGTTCCGGTTCAAATAGGCGAGAAACAATAATGGCAAGCCTTGGCCTGAAATGAGGCCGACACTGCTCTTTCGATTCCCACCCCACTTGAGCATTGCCAAGAGAGCTGCGAGAACGAATGGCAAAATGAAGAGCCCGATCGTCATGATCCCAAGGACGCTGTAAATAAGGCCAACACCAATAACTAACCACAGGAAATAGCTCGCCCAACTGGGCTTCTCGTCGTTCACGGTTTCAACCGCCATTCCCACCATCTAGACATATCGGAGTATTGCATCCGCTTATCTGATTGCGGGCAAGGAATTCAGAAAAGACCGGTCAAACACCCAGCGTTAGTTTCTTGCTCTTTGCCCAGGCCAGAAGGGCCAAGTCATAAATTCCCTTTATCGAGCCTGCAACAACCATCGGGGCGCCAAGGGCGATCTGTTGGAGAGCGGCAGCCGCCATGGGCCCGAAGGGTCGAACCATGTATCGAGCCGCATTCGTGACGGCGGCAGCTGGAGTCCTTTCCTCCGGCGTAACTACCGTCATCACCAAAGCCTGACGAGTGGGTACATCCATCTGGGATAAGAAGCTCCGTGCGAATAGTAGAAGAAACGCCACGGTGAGATTGGGAGCAAAGGCAATTGCGATAAGCAGCATGTTGCTTGGCAAGTGCGTCCCAACCATCGTCCAAATCAGACCGAAGCGTCTTGCCAACTTAGGTGCCACCAGAACACTTGCTGCTTGCAACAGGGAGACCCCGAAGAAGATGAAGCCCAGGCTTCGAGAAGATGCCGAATACCTAGTAGTGAAGTAGTAGGCGAGAAATGTCGCCGTTATCAGTCCACCACCGGCGGCGTCAGTCGCGAACAAACCAGCAAGTTGAAAAACATTGCGCTTTGAGGGGCCAAGTTTTCCCTGTTTCGTTTTCGAATTCGTATCTTGTTGAGATTTGAGTGGCTCGACGGCCGGAGTCAGGGTTACCGCAAGTATTGCGCCACCGATCCCAAGCGGAAGAAGAACGATGAAAGCAAGCGAGGAAATGTGAGCTGTACCCGTAACTGCGGAAATAAATCCTTGAGCTAATGCACCCAGAGCTCCCATGAGAGCGCCGAATGCATTGTAAATACCGAAGATGCTTGCATGAGAAACCTTCCTCTCGGCCTGAACGAGCATCGCCTGCTCAAGAGTTGTTCCAGGGCCATTGTCGATCACGTCAGTTGAGAGAGTGCCGGTCAATGCCACCACGGCGATGACCCAGAGAGGAGGGTCGAGAGCGACAATGATTCCGGCAACTGCAATGGCAATGTAGAGCCAGGCATATGACCGCCGTCGCCCCCACCTGTCGCTGAAACGACCAAATACCAAGGAAGAAAAGGCTGAACCCGCAATAACAGCTGCAAGAAGCAGGCCAACTTTGGTCGGAGAGACAGAATGGGCGGCCAGCATGCGACCTAGGAAGACTGCGGTAAATCCATAGCCAAAGGCTCGTAAACCTTGAGCGGCGATGACTTTTCGTACATCAGCGTCTATAGGATATTTGGCTGTCATTTAATCAGTTTAAGGCTCTTTACGTCCTTCATCATCGATTGAAGTGTTTGAGGTTTTGGGTAGGCAATCGCCAGTATTTCCGGTTTATCTTGGTAAGTCGCAATAACCCCCTTCATCGACGTGGGATTGATTCGTATTGTCACTTCTTTGCTGAGAATCAACGTCTGGGTACTGGCCGTGGCCAGAATGGGGTGGGTGTGAGCGTCCCAAATCTTCTGGCTTTCATATGTCTTCACCTCGAACTCGAACGCCTTGTCGTTCGAAGGTTCTGTCCCCTCGGGCAGGTACATCAGGTCGACAATGCCCTCAACTTCGTGATTTACGGTGTACTCGTCCCCTTTCACGGGCCCTAGCCAATAGGCGCTGATCCCATCCCTCTTCACATGTGCAATAAGCTGGCTGGAGGACAGAGCAACATCTCCCGAATGAGTCAATCTTTCGGCGAGAAATGAGTTTGAGTCGAAGATTTGAAAACCCGCAAAAACGATAAATACTGAGAGAAGAGCATCAAGGGCTAAGTAACGAAGAAAATGGGGACGTGAGCGTTCATACCTTACGAGAAGATTGCGCTCTGTTTTGAAAAATCGGAGCAGCCAGCGGGTGAACATCACCATGCTATCTCCCACACCATTTCGAGATGAATTGACGAAGGTGCAATACTGACAGGAGATCGTGCTCAATTACAAGGTTTTTGGTCAAAGCAAATACGACCTAATGTTCGAAGATGGGTTCTGGACTCTCGTAAACTTTGCCGTTGGCACCGAATATCAAATACCGCGTGAACCCACGAGTAAACCAACGATCGTGAGTAACGGACACAACTGTACCCTCGTATCGGCCGAGTGCATGTTCAAGACTCTCGGCACTCGCCAAATCGAGGTTGTCGGTTGGCTCATCAAGCAACAACATGGTCGAGCCTGAAAGCTCTAGTAACAGAACTTGGAATCTCGCCTGCTGTCCGCCCGACAAAGATGAGAACTTCTGTTCGGCTTGCTGGTCGATTTCGTATCGGCGAAGAACGCTTTTTGCAGGTCCGAGTTGGAGCGAGTAGTTCTCCCACAGCAATTCGAGCAATGTCTTGGCCATGAATTCGGGATGTGTGTGCGTCTGCGCGAAATATCCAGGATTGACACGAGCACCGAGTCTGAACTCGCCCGTGTACTTCACACTCTTGTCGCCCGAGATCATGCGTAAGAAATGGGACTTGCCTGTTCCGTTCTTTCCGAGAACAGCAACACGGTCGCCGAAGAAGATCTCGAAGTCAAAAGGATCGGTGAGTCCGGTTAAAGAAAGATTCTCAACGGTCAATGCACGAAGGCCAGTACGGCCACCACGTAGTCCAACTTGAACGTCCTGCTCAATCGGCGGTGCTTCAGGAGCGCCGGCTTCTTCAAATTTTCGAAGTCGCGTCTGCATGGCACGGTACTTCGATGCCATGTCGGGGCTGCTTGCGGCCTGCCATTGGAGGGTGCGAACAAGTTCTTTAAGGCGGGCATGCTCCTGCTCCCATCGGAGCAAGATTTCTGCAAACCTCTCATTGCGCGCTTTGCGGGCATCATGCCACGTTGAGAATTTCCCTCCATGCACCCAAGCAGTGTTTCCGTTGGCACCTTGTTCCAGTGTGACGATGCGATTGGCCGTGCGATCAAGTAACTCACGATCGTGGCTTACAAACAGAACAGTCTTCTTGGTCTCCGTGATTACTTCTTCAAGCCATCGCTTTGATGGCACATCCAAGTAGTTGTCAGGCTCATCCAGGAGAAGGACTTCCTCAGGCCCTTCCAGTAAAGCGCGAAGGACGAGTTTCTTCTGCTCACCGCCGGAGAGGGTGTTGACTGAACGCGTTGAAACTTGGTCGAAAGACTTGCCCAGCGCTTCAGTGCAGCACACGTCCCAGATGACTTCGAAGTCATATCCGCCAGCATCGCCCCAATCAACGAGCGCTTGCGCATATGCCATCTGATCACGCTCTTCGTTTCGAGTGAGCATCAACTCTTCGCTAGTTTGAACCGCGGCAGCAGCATCCCGGATTCGCTTGGGCGCAACGGATATGAGGAGGTCGCGGACTGTCGTCTCATCACGGACGGATCCGATGAACTGGCGCATCACCCCGAGGCCGCCAGATATCGAGATCGCACCAGATTCTGGTTGAAGATCGCCAGAGATCATCCGGATCAGCGTTGTTTTTCCCGAACCATTGGCGCCGATCAGGGCAACTTTGGCGCCTTCGCCGACGCGAAAGTTGACGTCGTTCAGGAGGACCCGACCGTCGCTGAGGGAAAAATCAACGGCGTTGACATCAATATGGCCCATTAGTCTTCTTCACCTCGGCGTCTAAGCGTGGTCTCAATGCGCGCAAGCAACTGATCATCGGATGGATAATCAACTTGTACCAGCGTAAGACCACGCGATGGGAAAACTAGGCTATCGGAGATCCTCTGCCGGTTGTCGAGGACATTTCTGATCCAGGACGTTTCGAATCTTCCGTCGGCAACACACACGACGGCACCAACCAGATTTCGCACCATCGAGTAGCAGAACGCATCCGCCACGATCTTTGCGACAAGAAGACCTTCCTCGCTTCGGCGCCACTCGAAAGTCTCAAGTGTCCGAATGGTTGTACCGCCAGGTCGATACTTGCAGAAGGCTGCGAAGTCATGTTCGCCAAGAAGGAGCGCGCTGGACTGGTTCATAAGATCGACATTTAATGGCCTATACCAGGGTGCAATATCAAAGCGGCGTAGAGGAAGTATCGAGCGGTTGCTGTCCAAAATCTTGTATTCGTAATGCCGGCGCAATGCAGAAAAGCGAGCATGAAATCCGACCGGTGCGATGCTTACATCTAGTACCCGGATGTCTTCATCTAGAATTCTGTTGAGGCGGTAGGGCAGATCCGCAATATTCCATTGGGCATTTTTTGCGTATGGGCCGCTCTCCATGTCAGGGATATCCACGTGGACCACTTGTCCCGTTGCATGCACGCCGGCATCGGTTCGACCAGCAACGATGGTTTCAACAGGAACGCGGGTGAGTTTCTGCAACGCGCTTTCTAATTCACTCTGTACCGTCCGGCGATCGGGCTGCTTGCTCCATCCCGAGAAGTTGGTGCCGTCGTACGCCAAATCGATCCGGACGCGAAGAAACCCACTCTCAGCAAAGAGAGTGGGTTCCGTCATAAGAATCTCGTTGAGTTGTTACTCAGCGTCTTTCTTTGCTGCGGCTTTCTTAGGAGCGGCTTTCTTAACAGCCTTCTCGGCTTCAGAAACAGTTGCCTTCTTGGCAGGTGTTCCCTCTGTCAGAACTTCGATGACCGCCATAGGAGCATTGTCACCCTTACGTGGACCCACCTTTGTGATGCGGGTGTAGCCACCGTTACGCTCGACAAAACGTGGTCCGATCTCAGTAAAGAGTGTGTGTACAACGCTCTTGTTTGAAATGGTTGCCATCACCTGACGACGAGCCGCGAGATCGCCTTTTTTTGCGAAGGTGATCAGCTTCTCGGCAAGGGGACGAAGGCGCTTGGCCTTAGCCTCAGTTGTCGTGATCTTGCCGTGCTCGAACAATTGCTCGGCAAGTGTTCCTAGGAGTAAGCGCTCGTGTGCTGGACCTGAGCCCAGACGAGGACCTTTACTTGGTTTTGGCATCGTATTCTCCTAGGCCTGATCGTTGTCGACGAATTCATCGTCAACATTGACATCGTAGTTCTGGTGTTGTGTTGGATCAAAACCGGCTGGACTGTCCTTGAGTGACATCCCCATTGAGACAAGCTTCGCCTTAACCTCGTCGATCGACTTGGAACCGAAGTTGCGGATATCAAGAAGATCAGCTTCGCTGCGGCCTACCAATTCGCCAACCGTGTGAATGCCTTCGCGTTTCAAGCAGTTGTATGAACGCACCGTCAGATCAAGATCTTCAATTGGAAGAGCAAGATCGGCAGCGAGGGCCGCATCAAGAACGGAAGGTCCCATTTCGATGCCTTCAGCCTCGAGATTGAGCTCGCGGGCTAGGCCGAAGAGTTCAACAAGAGTCTTTCCAGCAGATGCGATGGCATCGCGTGGCTTCATAGATGGCTTGGTTTCGACGTCAACTACGAGACGATCGAAGTCAGTGCGCTGTTCAACGCGCGTGGCCTCAACCTTGTAGGTGACCTTCAAAACTGGTGAGTAGATGGAGTCAACAGGAATTCGGCCGATTTCCGCTCCTGCTTGCTTGTTCTGCACTGCTGTTACATAACCGCGGCCACGCTCAACAGTAAGTTCAATCTCTAGATTGGCCTTTCCGTTAAGGGTTGCAAGGTGAAGTTCTGGGTTGTGAACTTCAACGCCGGTTGGAACAGCAATATCGGCGCCGGTTACAGGGCCTGCGCCAGACTTGCGGATGTAGAGAATGCTTGGCTCATCATTGTCGGAGGAGAGCACCAAGTTCTTGATGTTAAGAACGATATCGGTGAGGTCTTCCTGGACGCCTTCTAGGGTGGTGAATTCGTGCAAAGCACCACCGACTCGAATGCTTGTAACCGCAGCTCCTGGAATTGAGGAGAGCAAGGTACGACGCATTGAGTTTCCGAGGGTGTAGCCGAAACCAGGTTCTAGCGGTTCGATGATGAAGCGTGAACGGTTCTCGCTAACTACTTCTTCACTGAGGGTGGGACGTTGTGCAATTAGCACTGTTGCTCCTCCATATGTCTGGGAGATCCACTATTTGATCTCCTGCTTTTTCATCTTTTTTCAGTTGTATGCAGTTTTATTAAATCTTTAAAACAAATCCAAACTAATTCGTGTAGGAATTACTTGGAGTAAAGCTCAACGATTAGCTGTTCCTGAACCTGAGTGTCGATGACGGCACGGGCTGGGACGGAGTGGATGATGATGCGCATTTGCGAACCGACAACCTCCATCCAAGCTGGCACTGACTTCTCACCAAGCTCGGCGCTTGCCACGATAAATGGGGTGAGATCCAATGACTTTGGAAGAACATCGATGATGTCCATCGCAGAGACACGGAATGAAGGAATGTTTACCTTCTTGCCATTTACGAGGAAGTGACCGTGACGGACCAACTGACGTGCCATGTCGCGGCTCTTTGCAAAGCCTGCACGGAACACAACGTTATCCAGACGGGTCTCAAGGATCACGAGAAGGTTTTCACCAGTCTTGCCTTGGCGACGGTTTGCCTCTTCGTAGTATCCACGGAACTGCTTCTCCAGTACGCCATAAATACGTGCGCACTTCTGCTTTTCACGCATCTGAAGTAGGTACTCAGATTCCTTGGATCGACCGCGGCCGTGCTGCCCTGGTGGGTACGGACGGGATTCGATAGGACACTTTGGACCATCGCACTTAGAGCCCTTAAGGAAGAGCTTTACTTTTTCGCGACGGCAGCGCTTGCAATCTGCTCCGGTATAACGAGCCATTTATTCTCTTCCTTCCTTAAACTCGACGTGGTTTTGGTGGGCGGCAACCGTTGTGTGGGGCTGGTGTGACATCAGAGATGGCACCAACTTCCAAACCAGCAGCCTGCAATGAACGAATTGCAGTCTCGCGTCCAGATCCTGGACCCTTGACGAATACATCTACTTTCTTCAAGCCGTGCTCCTGTGCGCGACGAGCGGCAGCTTCTGCAGCAAGTTGAGCAGCGAACGGAGTCGACTTACGTGAACCCTTGTAACCAACCTGACCTGATGAAGCCCATGAAATGACGGCTCCAGTTGTGTCGGTGATCGAAATAATCGTGTTGTTGAAGGTTGACTTGATGTGAGCCTGACCCACAGCAATGTTCTTCTTCTCCTTCTTGCGGAGTTTTACTTTGCCCTTTGCGCCACTCTTAGCGGCGCCGCCTTTAGCTTTAGGAGCGGCCATTACTTAGTCACCTTCTTCTTGCCAGCAATTGCTTTACGAGGACCCTTACGCGTGCGCGCGTTGGTGTGTGTGCGCTGACCGCGAACAGGAAGTCCCTTGCGGTGGCGAATACCTTGGTAACTTTGAATTTCGACTTTGCGTCGGATATCGCCAGCAACTTCGCGTCGAAGGTCACCTTCGATTTTGTAGTTGGCTTCGATGTATTCACGAAGCTTCGCGAGCTCTGGCTCTTGAAGATCTTTGACGCGAACATCTGGGCTAATGCCAGTTGCTGCTAGAGTTTTTTGTGAACGGGTAAGACCCATTCCGAAGATATAGGTGAGTGCGATCTCAACGCGTTTTTCGCGCGGTAGATCGACACCGACAAGACGTGCCATCTATTCAACCATTCAGTAATCCGATAGGTCCTCCGCAACGCTCCCCAACAAATGTCGGGCCTCGGCCTATCGGACCAAGGGTCTGCTTCTTGCGAAACAGTCGCGCCACGCGCTTGCTATTTAGTTATGAAAAGCCGTCAAGCGATGAACTTGTTAGCCTTGACGCTGCTTGTGTCGAAGGTTGTCGCAGATAACCATGACACGACCCTTGCGACGAATGACTTTGCACTTATCGCAAATCTTCTTCACGCTTGGCTGAACTTTCATGACTGCCCTCCTTCTACTTGTATCGGTAAACGATGCGACCCCGTGTGAGGTCATACGGACTTAATTCCACGATCACGCGATCGGCAGGGAGGATTCGGATGTAGTTCTTCCGCATCTTCCCGCTGATGTGAGCGAGGATCTTGTGCCCATTTGTTAACTCCACACGAAACATGGCATTGGGTAGAGCTTCGGCAACGGTGCCCTCGATCTCGATAGCACCATCTTTCTTGGCCAAGCGATACCTTCTATTCTGTGACAGGAGAGTTGAAGCTTCTTACGAAGCGAAGGGTTATTCTAAAGCCAGGCGTGGGTATAAGGGAAATCGGCCTCATATAAGCAGATCTGAGACCTCGATTTGGAGTGATTTGAGTCTCTCCCGGCCGCCATCCAGGGCCGTCAGAACGAAGGGCTTGCCATCCGGGGCGATGCAGTAGGAGTGCTCAAAATGGGCCCCATGGGACTTGTCGTTGGATACAACCGTCCAATCATCGCCAAGGACGTGGGTTTTATGGGTGCCGCGGGTGATCATTGGCTCGATGGCCAGGGCCATTCCCGGCACGATCTCAGGGCCAAAGCCCTTCTTCCCGAAATTGAGGACATGTGGCTCCATATGCATCTCAGTGCCAATTCCATGTCCGCCGTATTCCTGCAAAATTCCGTACTTACCCTGCGACTTCACGTATTGCTCGATCGCATGGCCAATATCGGATAAACGCGCCCCCGACGACCCGGCAGCAATGCCACGCCACATGGATTCTTCACAGACATCCAGCAACTTTTGATCGGCCGGATCCACCGTTCCGGCAATGATGGAAATGGCCGCATCTCCGTGCCAGCCATCAACGATGGCACCAGCGTCAAGGGAAACAATGTCACCATCTTCTATGACCCGATCCCCTGGAATGCCATGGACTATCTCGTCATTAAGTGAGACGCAAATGGTGCCCGTGAAACCGTGATAGCCCTTGAAGTTTGAGGTTCCTCCACCGCGTTTGATGTTCGCTGCGGCAATTGCATCGAGTGCATCCGTGCGCATTCCGACCTTCACTGATGAGCGGAGTAATTCAAGGGTCTGCCCAACCAGCAAACCTGCACGGCGCATGACCTTGAGTTCCTCCAAGGTCTTGATCTGAATGGCCATGTGCGAGCCTACTGAACGCGGCTTAGCGCCGATATGGCCCGCTCGGTGATATCTGAGACCGAACCAGTTGCGCTGATGGTTATGAGCAGACCTTCCGTTCGGTAAAAGGCAATTATCGGTGCGGTCTGCTCCTGGTAGACCTCAAGACGGCGAGTGATGACTTCTTCCTTGTCGTCATCGCGCTGGTACAGCTCACCCTGACAGATATCGCAGATCTGCGGATTCGATGGCTTCTCAAATTCAATGTGCCAGACCTTGCCGCAATTGCGACAAACTCGACGACCTGAAAGACGTAGGATGATTTCGGCGGTATCAACAGCAAGCTCAAGGACCGCATCAAGCGGCGTCTTCTTATCAGCCAAGATGGCACGGAGAACTTCAGCTTGAGCGACATTGCGAGGAAAACCATCTAGCAAAAAACCATTGCCGAGATCATCTTTGGTGAGGCGGTCTCGGACCATCTCGTTGGTCACCGAATCCGGTACCAGTTCCCCACGATCCATGTAACCCTTGGCTTCAAGACCAAGAGCTGTGCCTTCCTTCAAATTGGCACGGAAAATATCGCCTGTGGAGATATGCGGAATCGAGTAGTGCGACGCGAGGAATTGAGCTTGAGTTCCTTTGCCTGCACCTGGTGGGCCAACCAGGACCAAGCGCATTAGCGCAAGAATCCCTCGTACGAACGCTGCTGCAACTGGCTCTCGATCTGCTTTGCAGTATCGAGTCCAACACCGACCACAATCAGAATTGCAGTTCCACCAAAGGGGAAGTTCTGAGTTGCGCCGAAGAGAATCAGAGCGAGGATCGGAATGATCGCGACAAAGGCCAAGTACAACGATCCAGGGGCTGTAATACGTGAAAGAACGTATGACAGGTACTCAGATGTTGGTCGACCCGCGCGAATTCCCGGTACGAATCCGCCGTACTTCTTCATATTGTCGGCAACTTCATCTGGATTAAACGTAATGGCGACATAGAAGTACGTGAAGAAAATAATCAAGACAGCGTAAGACAGAATGTAGATCGGATGATCGCCCTTAACGAAGTTACGGCTGACCCATACGGCCCAAGGAGCCGTGCTGTTCGTGAAGTTCACGATAAGCGAGGGAATATAAAGCAGGGACGAGGCGAAGATGACTGGGATAACGCCAGCCTGGTTGACCTTGATCGGGATGTAGGTGCTCGTTCCACCGTAGCTCTGGCGACCCACTTGCCGCTTGGCATACTGAACTGGAATACGGCGCTGCGCCTGTTCGACGAAGACGACTGCCGCCACCACCAACATACCGACTGCGAGAACGAAAACGAAAGCAAAGAGACCCTTCTGGAGTTTGATGCTCCAGAGGTTGCCTGGGAATCCTGCAGCGATCGACGTAAAGATAAGGATGGACATACCGTTACCGACACCGCGATCCGTGATCAATTCGCCGAGCCACATGATTACCGAAGTACCAGCGGTCATAACGAAGATCATGGTGACGATGCGCTGCCAAGAAGTGTCAGGAATGATCGGGTCTGGACAACCTGAGATAAGACGACCTGGTGTGCGAGCAACTGCGATCAGACCGGTTGACTGCAAGATGGCCAGTCCGACGGTGAGATAACGGGTGTACTGGGTCAACTTTGCCGTTCCTGATTGTCCTTCGTTCTTCAATGCTTCAAAGCGAGGAATGACGACGGTCAGCAACTGAATAATGATTGAGCTGGTGATGTAAGGCATGATGCCCAGCGCGAACACGGAGAGGTGCAAGAGAGCACCACCACTGAAGAGGTTGATCAATCCAAATAGTCCGCCAGATTGAACGTCCTTCAAACACGTCTGAACGTTGGAGTATGAAACCCCTGGGGTTGGAACTACTGAACCAAAGCGAAACAGAGCCATGATCGAGAGGGTGAAGAAGATCTTGCGACGCAGATCTGGGGTCCTAAAGGCCTTACCAAATGCTGATAGCACTGATCTTCTCCCACTCTCTCAATACAAATTTAACAATAGGCTTACAAAGTTTTGATCGAACCGCCGGCGGCTTCAATCTTCTCAGAGGCTGAGGAGGAGAAAGCGTGGGCGTAGACACTGACTTTAACTTCGATTTCGCCATTTCCAAGGATCTTGACGGGTTGGCCCTTGCGTGCGGCGCCCTTCTTGACCAAATCCTCCACGGTGACACTGCCACCCTTGGGATACAAGGCATTGATGGTCGCCACATTGACGGCCTGGTATTCGATTGTTGCGGGGTTCTTAAAACCTCGCAACTTGGGAAGACGCATGACCAAAGGCAACTGACCGCCTTCAAATCCTGCACGGACCTGGTTACGGGCGCGAGTTCCCTTGCCACCACGACCGGCCGTCTTTCCCTTTGATGCTTCTCCGCGGCCCTTACGGGTTTTTACGGTCTTAGCACCTGGGGCTGGACGAAGATGATGAACCTTGAGTGTCATCTTTATTCAACCTCCTCAACCTTGATCAAATGGCGTACGGCGTGAACCATGCCACGAATTTCTGGACGATCTTCCTTTACAACTACGTCGTTGATGCGCTTCAAACCAAGTGATCGCAGTGTGTCGCGAATTTCTGGCTTGCTGCCCACCTTCGATCGGAGTTGGGTAACTTTCAAACGAGGCATTAGGCACCTACCGTGATCTGTGAAGCGCGGATGAGTGCTGCTGGTGCAACATCTTCAAGTGGACGACCGCGACGAGCAGCAATTGCTGCAGGACTTTCGAGCATCTTCAAAGCTGCAACGGTGGCGTGAACCATGTTGATCGCATTGTTGGAACCCAAAGATTTTGTAAGTACGTCAGAGATTCCAGCGCACTCAAGTACGGCACGAACTGGGCCACCAGCAATAACACCGGTACCAGGACTTGCTGGACGAAGAAGAACTACTCCTGCAGCGGCCTCACCCTGAACTTGATGAGGAATTGTGCCTTGGATGCGAGGAACTTTGAAGAAGGACTTCTTGGCTTCTTCAACAGCCTTTGCAATCGCCTGCGGAACTTCCTTGGACTTTCCGTAGCCAATTCCAACCTGGCCATTGCCATCTCCCACGACCACAAGAGCGGTAAAGGAGAAACGACGTCCACCCTTTACAACCTTGGATACGCGGTTAATGAAGACAACGCGCTCGATGTATGGGCTCTTCTCCTGCTGACGGTCATCGCGACGCTCGCGACGCTCGCGACGGTCGTTGCCCTTGGGGGCTTCTCCGTGCGTTTGAGTTGGACTAATCGCCATTAGAACTCCAATCCGTTCTCTCGTGCACCGTCGGCAAGGGCTGCAATACGACCGTGGTACTTGTTGCCACCGCGATCGAATACGACCGAGGAAATTCCTGCAGCTTTCGCACGCTCTGCGATCAATACGCCGACCTGACGAGCCTTAGCAGTCTTATCCGCACTTGATGCGCGAAGATCGGCTTCCATTGTGGAGGCAGAGGCCAGAGTGTGGCCCGCTAGATCATCGACAAGTTGTACAAACAAGTGACGGGATGAGCGAGAAACGACAAGACGTGGTCTGGCAGATGATCCGGAGATCTTCTTGCGCAGACGGAAATGACGACGGGCGCGGGCATTGGTTGCCGAACCCTTAACGACCTTTACACCGATTGCCATTACTTCTTACCTGTCTTTCCTTGCTTGCGGCGAACAACTTCGCCTGAGAGACGCAAGCCCTTGCCCTTATAAGGATCGGCCTTACGTAGTTTCTTGATCTTGGCTGCAACTTCGCCAACTAATTGCTTATCAATCCCAGAGATTGAAAACTTAGTTGGAGACTCAACCTTGAAAGTAATGCCTTCGGGGGCAGGGAATGGGACCGGGTGGCTGTAGCCAAGCGCAAATTCAAGATCCTTGCCCTTTTCTGCAACACGGTAACCAACACCCACGATCTCAATGGTCTTGGTGTAACCGTTGGTTACGCCCTCGATCATGTTCGCGACGAGTGTGCGGGATAAGCCGTGAAGTGAACGGCTTAGACGTTCATCATCTGGGCGAGCGACGGTGATAACACCCTCGCCTTGTGAAACCTTGATTGGCTCGGCGACGGAAAGCGAAAGCGAACCCTTGGGTCCCTTTACCGCAACGTCTTGCCCAGCGATTGTTACTTCGACTCCTGCTGGCAGGGTGATTGGCATACGACCGATACGTGACATATCAATTACCACACATAGGCGAGAACTTCTCCGCCTACGCCCTGTTTGTTGGCTTGCTTATCAGTAAGCAATCCAGATGAAGTTGAGATGATGGCAACGCCAAGTCCGCCAAGAACCTTTGGCAGTGCACTGGACTTTGCGTAAACGCGAAGTCCTGGCTTGCTAACGCGGCGAAGTCCGGCAATCGAACGCTCGCGGTTAGGACCGAACTTCAAATCAAGAACGAGCGTCTTGCCCACGCCGTTTGCATTTGCATCGACGCGGAAGCCGCTGATGAAACCCTCTTGCTGAAGAATTGTTGCGATACGCGTCTTTACCGACGAAGACGGCATGGAAACCGAATCGTGGTAAGCAGAGTTCGCGTTACGCAGACGTGTAAGCATGTCTGCGATCGGATCTGTCATTGTCATACGTGGCCTGTGGCCTTTCTCGAACCGGTTTCCCTACGGCGTAGGGACCTTTTTCGTAGGTGGGTTTACCAGCTTGCTTTTGTGATACCTGGAAGTTCGCCGCGGTGTGCCATCTCACGGAAGCAGATGCGACAAATTCCAAACTTTTGGTAGACAGCGTGCGGGCGACCGCAGCGCTGGCAACGTGTATAGCCGCGAACCTTGAACTTTGGCTTACGGGCAGCTTTTACTTTGAGCGATGTCTTAGCCATTAGTTCTCCCTAAAAGGAAAGCCGAGCGCCTTAAGCAGTGCGCGACCTTCTTCATCGTTCTTCGCGGTAGTAACAAAGGTGATATCCATACCGCGCGGACGATCGACTTTGTCTTGTTGAATCTCAGGGAACACAACTTGCTCGGTGAGACCAAAGGTGTAGTTGCCGTTGCCATCGAATTGCTTTGGTGAAAGCCCACGGAAGTCGCGAATACGAGGCAATGAAATCGAAAGGAGACGGTCTGCGAACTCCCACATGCGATCTCCACGCAGTGTCACGTGCGCACCAATCGGCATGTTCTCGCGGAGCTTGAACTGCGCGATGGACTTGCGTGACTTGGTGACCTGTGGCTTCTGACCGGTGATTGTGGTCAAGTCGCGGATTGCACCCTCGATCAGCTTGGCATCACGTGCTGCTTCACCGACACCCATATTGACCACGATCTTGGTCAGGGTTGGGATCTGCATGACGTTCTTGTATCCAAATTGGCTCTTAAGTGCAGGCGCAATTTCGCTGCGATAGCGTCCCTTGAGACGAGCTACTTCAGTTGTTGACATTAGATGTCCTTTCCGGTGCGACGGGAAATTCGCACGTTCTTTCCATGTTCGTCCTTGCGAGCACCAAGGCGGGTGGCCTTGCCGTCCTCATCAACGAGCATGACGTTTGAAATTGCGATTGAGGCTTCTACGTGCATGATGCCGCCAACCTTGGCTCCACGATCACCCGTGGTTTCACGAGTGTGACGCGAGACGCGGTTAACGCCTTCAACGAGAATGCGCTTATCCGTAAGGTCGAGCACCTTGCCGGTGACGCCCTTGTCTTTTCCAGCGATAACCAGAACGGTGTCGCCTTTCTTAATCTTGGCCATGTTTAGAGCACCTCCGGTGCGAGCGAGATGATCTTCATGAAGCGCTTGTCGCGGAGCTCGCGAGCAACCGGTCCGAAGATACGAGTGCCACGTGGTTCGCCATCTGCCTTCAAGATGACTGCAGCATTCTCATCAAATTTGATGTAGGAACCATCTGGACGACGGCGCTCCTTTACGGTGCGAACGATGACGGCCTTGACGACCTCACCCTTCTTCACTTGACCGCCAGGAATTGCATCCTTGACGGTACATACGATGATGTCTCCAATACCGGCATAGCGTCGCTTGGAGCCACCGAGAACACGGATACAGAGAAGCTCTTTGGCTCCTGTGTTATCCGCAACGCGTAGGCGGGACTCTTGCTGAATCA
>Ga0079306_1000959_pt1 | contig 22005 bp, 21 predicted proteins | sample Methanotroph_Enr_FD_79181 | JGI IMG/M metagenome (GOLD analysis project Ga0079306, IMG submission 79181) | Enriched soil microbial communities from Old Woman Creek wetland in Ohio, USA - Methanotroph_Enrichment_5 | ecosystem: Environmental > Terrestrial > Soil > Wetlands | place: USA: Ohio...
AATCTTACATCGTGCATTTCATGCACTTCCTCCGCTCACCGCACCGAATGGCACAGTGGTAAATGCGGTCTATGGATTTACTTCTATGCTCATCAGACTCGTAAGCGATCTAACACCAACGCATGTTGCAGTCGCATTTGACAGACCTGCGCCTACATTTCGAAAACAATTATATGCAGACTACCAGATGAAACGTCCAAAAATGGATGAAGGGCTTGCGGCACAAATTCCTCTTGTCCACGACGTGGTGCGTGCGATGCAGCTTCCAATATTTGAAATGGATGGATTTGAGGCAGATGACGTCATCGGAACGCTGTGTGATACATACAAAGATTCCATGGATCAAATTATCGTTGTTACCGGCGATAGAGATCTTCTGCAACTGGTTACGGAAAAAATAAAACTTTATATGCCAACAAAAGGATTATCTGAAGCAAAATTATATGGACCAAAAGAAACAGTTGAGCGACTGGGCGTTCTTCCAAGCCAAATAGCTGATTATAAAGCACTTGCAGGAGACAATTCGGACAATTACCCCGGTGTCCCTGGAGTCGGGCCAAAAACAGCGTCAGATCTGTTACATACGTACCAATCAATTGCCACATTATACAAAAAACTGGAAAGAGCAGATATGTCGCAGTCATTAAAAGAAAAACTCGCGAAAAATAAAGAACTCGCGTTTCTTTCCAAAGAACTTGCAACTATTAAGCAGGATGTTCCAATTGAAACAGCGATCGGGCCAATCAGCCGAGCGCAATTTACAACAGAAAAAGTTATGACCATACTGCAACAATTTGGATTTAACTCACTCATCAAACGCATGCAATCAACAGATAATACAACGGCACAAAAGGAGAAGAAAAAAGTGGAACGAAAAAAGGTGATCGATGAACAAATGTCATTGATATAATAGATGTATGAAAATTGCATTGGTACATGATTATATTAAAGAGTATGGAGGAGCAGAACGGGTGCTCGAAGCACTTCATGAACTATTTCCGGAGGCCCCTGTGTTTACCAGCGTTTATTGTCCTTCCTTTTTAGGTCCACATGCGAAACGATTTGCAGGATGGGATATCCGCGCTTCTTGGCTCCAACATATTCCATGGAAGGAAAAACTCATCAGTCCTTTACGACTGCTTGCACCTTCTGTGTTTTCTCATATGGATTTTTCATCATTTGACGTTGTCATCGTGTCTGCAACAGGTGCATATGAATCAAATATGATCCATAAGGGAACCGCTATCCACATTTGCTATTGTCATACACCTCCACGATATTTATATGGGTATGCCACAGCAAGAAACTGGAAAAAGAATCCCTTTGTCCGACTTGTTGGAGAATATATAAACGGAATACTTCGTAGTGTCGACAAACAGGCAAGTCGTAACGTTGACTACTTTGTTGCAAATTCTGAAGAGGTCGCCTCAAGAATCAAAAAATTCTATCAAAAATCTTCCACAATCATCTATCCTCCTGTTGAAACTCCCTCAATCAACGTGGGAAAGAAAAAAAAGAGCTTTTTTGTCACAGGAGGAAGACTCGCTGCCGCAAAGCATATTGATGTGGCTGTTCAAGCGTGCACAACACTCAATATTCCGTTAAAAGTCTTTGGAAAAAGTTTCGCAGGATATGGTCAAACACTAAAAAACATAGCTGGTCCCTCAATTGAATTTATGGGAGAAATTACCGATACAGAAAAATGGGCACTCCTTTCTGAGGCAACTGGATTTCTTTTTCCTTCAGAAGACGAAGATTTTGGCATACTTCCTGTTGAGGCAATGGCAGCAGGAACTCCAGTGATAGCGTTCAGATCTGGAGGGGTCAAGGAAACGGTTATAGAAGGCCAAACAGGGTTATTTTTTGATGAGTTATCAGAGCAAGCATTGATACACGCCATAAAGAAATTTCAACTCATACCATACAATTGGAGTAGCGCATGTAAAAAACAAGCACAGAAATTCTCTAAAAAACAGTTCCAAAACAGCATGCAAACATTCATACAAAGCGTTATGACGGCGCAAAGAGAAAATTGAGACTGTTTGACAAACACATTTCTTCTCTTTATCATAGGCATACGCTGTGCGGGCGATACCGCACAATTTTTTTGCAATTATGAGTTTTAACGACGAAACGTTTATTCTTTCCCTTGGTGGATCTCTTGTGGTCCCAAAAACAGGTATTGATACCCAATTTCTAAAAGCATTCAACACATTCATAAGAAAACAAGTCTCCGAAAAAAAACGGAGATTTTTTATAGTCGTTGGAGGTGGAGAGACTGCGGGTAGATTCATTAACGCTGGAAAAGAAACTTTAGGCCATGAACTGACAAATGACGATCTTGACTGGTTAGGTATTCATTCAACCCGTCTCAATGCACAACTGGTGAGAACCATATTTCATGATATTGCAGATCCTCGAGTTATCAAACATTATGAAATCATTCTTAAAATTGACCAGCCAATTGCAGTTGCAGCCGGTTGGAAACCAGGATGGAGTACAGACTTTTGCGCAGTCACTTTAAGTGAGGATTACAACATTAAAGAAGTCATTAATTTAAGCAACATTGATAAAGTATATGATCAAGATCCAAACATAGATCCGGCGGCAAAGCCAATCGACACAATCTCTTGGAAGGACTATAGAAAAATGGTGGGGGATACATGGTCTCCAAGAATGAATGTTCCGTTTGATCCTATTGCATCAAAACTTGCTGAAGAATTGAACGTTCGAGTCAAGGTTTTGAATGGAAAAAACCTGGATAATCTTGCGCTCGCACTGGATAATAAACCATATATTGGAACAACGATTGGATAACTTCACACATTTCTAAAATACTTCTTGGAAGAGTAACCTAACCATAAAAATGAGGGAACGAAAAAATAACCTCACGTCATAACCAAAATTTTTCTTTTGTGCGTATACACAATCACTTCGCATCCAATCAATAAAGGTATGAGTGTGATATCCATCCAACACCCAAGGGGAAATTATTCCGGGTTTTATGCATTGCCGTTTTTTTTGCCATGATAAAAGGTGTTTTGCTTCATATGTGGGAAGCGGGCGAGGACCAAAAAAGGCCATATCACCGCGCAAAATATTCCATAACTGTGGTAATTCATCAAGACCGGTGTGACATAAAAATTTACCGATAGAAGTAAACCGGGGATCATCATGAATTTTAAACACCGGTCCATCTGCTTCGTTTTGTTGTTTATATTTGCATTGTAATTTTTCTGCACCTTGAATCATTGTTCGAAATTTATACATGGTAAATGATTTGCCATTTCGCCCAATTCTTTTTTGCGTATAGAACACCGGGTATCCACTCAAAACAAATATACATATACTAATAATGATAAGAAGGGGAGAAACAAAAATAAATAATAAAAATATCAGTGTACTATATAAAAAATGCATAGATCAAAAATCTTTTATTTTCTCTAATATAGGATATAATACTGTTCGTGAGAAACAATGTCCAACATTTTTTTGAACTTCTGTTTGCCATGACAGAAAAGGAGTTGCGAGCGCGTTACAAATATACGTTATTAGGATTTTTTTGGCTTGTGGCAAATCCACTTCTTCAAATGCTCATTATTGGTTTTGTATTCACTTTTTTTATGAAAGAACCTATTCTTCACTATAATTATTATCTTTTTGTTGGATTATTAACATGGAATTTTTTTTCTTTATCATTAACAAAAGCCACACCAAGCATTATCTTCGACCGATCACTTATTAAAAAAGCTGTTTTCCCTCGAGAAATTATCCCTCTTTCCATCATTCTGTCTAATATGATCCATTTTTTTGCAGCACTCATTCTTTATACAATCCCAGTCACATTTTTAGGCACACTAACGTCACAGAGCGTGTTTTTTATTTTTGCTGGTATTATATTATTAGTTCTTTTTACGATCGGGATATCTTTATTCACTACTGCTTTAAATGTAAAATTCCGTGACATTAATTTTTTTGTTCAGGCTATCCTCATTATTTGGTTTTATGCAACTCCCATTGTCTATTCATTTTCTATTATTCCATATAAATTTATATGGCTTTGGCGATTCAATCCGCTGACTTCCGCTGTTCAGCTTCTCCAACATGGATTCATAGGAGCACCACTTCCTGGCATAGGCATGCTCGGAGCAAATATTTTTACAACAGTCATCATTTGTATACTTGGTATTTTCGTATTTAAAAAAGAAAGTAAGAACTTTGATGATTGGGTATGAAACATACAAACGACATCTCCATAAAACTTACAAACATTACGAAGGAATATACCATTCATCATGAAAAACCTACATTAGTAGAAAAATTCTACCGTGGGAGAGAAGAAAAATTTTTTGCACTTCATAATATTTCACTTATAGTCAAAAGGGGAGAACGGATCGGCATCATGGGACCGAACGGCTCAGGAAAAACAACATTACTAAAACTTATCTCGGGAATTACCACACCATCTTCTGGTTCTATTGAAACGAACGGGAAAATTGTTTCACTTATTGATCTGGAAGCAGGATTTCATCCCGACTTAACCGGATATCAAAATATATATTTAAACGGTATGTTATTAGGAATGAAAAAAACAGAAATCGAACGTAAATTAAAAAGTATTATTGAATTTGCAGACATCAAACAATTTATTGATGCGCCATTGTTTACCTATTCAAGTGGTATGGCACTTCGTTTAAGCTTTTCCATAGCTGTACACGCAAATCCTGATATTTTTATCATTGATGAAGATCTGAGTGTTGGCGATAGAAACTTTCAACGAAAAGCAAAAAAGAAAATTGATGAATTATTTTCTCAACAAAAAACTTTTATTTTTGTTTCGCACTTTTCTCATTTACTCGAAACATATTGTAAACGATTCATTATTCTTAAAAACGGCACTATCCTGCAGGATGGATCTTTAGCCACTTGCGACAAATACTTTAAATGAGCTTGTATAGTTTCTATGCAAAATGCCTTTGGCGAAGTAAAATGGACCCAGCATGATGCCAAAGCGTAACAACAAACACATTGCTGTTCTTTTTAAAGCAGAAGTTCGGTCTTTTGATACCCAATATCTAGCTGGATGTGAACGAGTTTTTCTGGATGATGCACATTTTTTAAATCAAAGGGAATTACTCAAGGGAGCCTACATAGCAGCCCAGTGCAAAATAGTATCGAATAGAAATGCATTTTGTATGCATCACATTCCCTACCCGCATACCTTTTTAGATATGGGTGAACAACTTATTCAAAAAATACCGATTTTTAAAAAGCTGCTACATAACGTTTATAAAATCATTTTGTTCTTCGTTCAAGTATGGTACGCAGGTATGTTTGTAATAAAGGAATTCAGTACAAAATTTTATTATGTAATAGAAGTGCCTTTAGTAGGATTATTTTACCCAAAAAAAACTACCCTTATATACCACAATTTTTATGCTAATTTAGGATATATTTTTCGGATACTTTATTTTGTTCAAAAAGACGCTCACTGTATCAAATATGCCTTTGTGTCTCAAAACTTATTGGATCAATTCCTAAAAAGATATCCAATTATTCGACAAAACAGATGTTATGTCTTGCGTAATGCCGTTTATCCAGAAAAGATTGACGTAACAGATAAGTGTGTTGACAAAATTTCATTTATTTTTCTTAGCGCGTGGGTACACGCAAAAGGAATATATTTAATTCCAAAAATAATTCGTGCGGTAAACAAAAAATATCTAAATAGAGTCCAGTTTATCATTGGAGGTTCAGTTAATCTTTGGAGTCTTCCGAATGGGATATATAAAAAATATAAAGGGGTTGAAAACATGATTAATAATTTAGCGACTGCGTTTCCTAATGTGAAAATCCTTGGTCCAATTCAACACTCACAAGTTCCAACGTTGTTACAATCATCTACATTCTGTTTATTACCCTCAATTAACGATGAACAAAATTCATTACTGGCAAAAGAATCATTAGCAAGTGGCACTCCAGTTATTGCGTTTGACGTAGGTGGTAATAGAGAAATTATTTCACACAATGGAAATGGCTACTTGATACAAAAAAGAAATGTGGCTGATTTTATTCAATGTGTACAAAAGTTGATAAAAAATTTTCATATCAATACATATACATCAATGTCTCTTCGTGCAATAAAGGATACCAAAAAATATTCAGTAGCAAAAAGGCATCAGGAATTACTTAGCATTCTTTATGCATAACTCCATTTGCTTAAAATATCTTTCATACGCATCTGTGAGATTGCGTATCCGATATTCATGAAGAATTTTTCTTTTTGCCGCAGCTCCAATTGTTAAAGCAAGATCTGAATCACGTTTTAACTTAAGAATTAACGTTGCAATTTTCTTAGGATCATTATTGACGATATACCCTTCACTATTGTGCTTCACAATATGTTCAATTTCAGGTGTCTTTGTGGCTATAACTGGTTTGCCTAAAGCCATAAATTCAATTATTTTTCGAGGCGAATAATAGAAATCGTACCCAGTAACACGTTTACAGTTCTCTGTATATAACGCCAGACAAACATTTGATAATGAAGCCATCTTCATATTGTTTTCAAATGTTGTTCGGCTATAAAACACAATGTTTTTAATAAAGGTAAAAGTGTGCCACATATTTGAGCCGACAATAACAAAAATGATTTGTCTATCAAGTTCATAGACAGCTTTCGCAACCCGTTCGATAACATCTAACCCTTGCCATGGGTACATCTCACCGCCGGCCCAATAGACGATAAAGCTCTTCTTCGCTTTAAAAGGACTGAATATAAATGTATCTCTCGGTTGTATATTCTTACTTGGCTTACCGAATATGGTATCGTTTACAACACTTGATATTAAAAAAGAATTTTTAATTTTTAATATTGTCTTGGAGTACTCAAGAAGCGGTTTTGAAAGACAAAATGAAGCTGATACAAAACGCGAATAAAAAAAGCGTAACAATTTATTTTTTTGGACTTCCAATACCGTCCTGTATCCTTTTGTAAACCACAGTAATTCTTCTTCAACAGCATGAATTTCCCAAAATATTCTGACAGTCGGCCTAAATAGTTTGAGTAATGAAAATTTATCGTAGCCGACAATATCAGTACTAATGATATAAACAATATCATGAGGGCGTATTTTTTTTAGCAGCAGCCATACGGCCGTGACAAATGATCGCATATCTGTTGGAGGACTGTGTATAACTACCGTATACCCTAATGCAGTAAGAGCTTGTACAGTACAATTTGTTGAAACGTACCAATTATTATTACTCCCCACACTATGTTCAGTATGAGAAATTATATGGATACAGCGGCTCATAATATATTTCGCAATCAGATTCCACGACATTGTAGCAGAAAATTGTTAGTGATACACTGCAAACACAATTTCCATGATAAAAATTTCAGTCATAATTAACACAAATTGTCTCAGAAAAGAACAACTGCGTACATGTATAAAATCTATTCTGAATAGTACATACAAAAATTTTGAAATTATCGTTATACAACAGTGCGCAAAAATGATGAAATTACCCAGCGGCGTTATCACGTATAAAGCGCCATGTTTTGGAACAGGGTATGCCAAAAATATCGGTATTAAATACGCCAAAGGAAAATATATCGCATTTACAGATGATGACTGCATTGTACATCGCGATTGGTTATTGGATATCGTATCTTCATTTGAAGAAAATTCAAAGGCGTCCGCCATTTTTGGGAAAATACTTCCATATCGAACAAAAAACAATCGAGGACGATATTGTCCTGCAACTGCAGTTTCACGAACAAAACGTTTTTTTGATCATCCCACCTATCATGGTGAAATCGGAAGTGGCAATAATATGGCGTACCGAACAAGTATTTTTAAAAAAGTAGGTGGATTTAAAAACTGGCTAGGACCAGGCTCCATTGGAATGAATGCTGATGATGCAGAAATGGTGATGCGCCTTTTTCATAATAATCTCGGTATTTTGTATAATCCAACAATCCTTGTTTACCACAACCGATGGCTTGATAAAAAAAACTACGATAAACAAATATTTAATTATGCCTTAGGCGAGGTGGCATGTTATACCTATTATGCCTTTAAGGCGAATGACTTGGCGAAGAGCATAATTATGGGCCATATATATAGTATAAGAGATGAATTTCGATCCTCAATAAAAAATTTTCGTATGCTTTTTAAAACATGTAAGGAATTAATAGGTATTCTGTATGCATTTACAGTTGGAGCTTTTTTTGCTCTCATCTCTTAATGCTCATATGAAAGAAATATAAAGTATTTTAATATGAATATTGCAATTATATCGCCAGAATATCCTCCGCTGACCAATTGGGGTGGAACGGCAACGTTTAACGCATCGCTTGCAAAACTCTTGGACCATAGTGGACATACAGTACACGTCATTACGTATGACGGCACAGGAAGAGAGGAGCGGGTTATCAAAACAGATGGGATATATATTCACACAATTCGCTTCGCTTTTCAAAGTACTCTCATAAATTTTGCGTATTTTACTTTTCCTTTCGGCCCAATCCGAAAGTTTTTTATAAAAAAAATCCCAAAAACAATCTTCTCATTTGAATGGAATATTTTTGTACTCTTAGCGTTTCGCGCACTACACAAAAAACAGCACTTCCAAATTATACATACACCGCCATACAGTTTTCCGGCTTTATTGATTTCTTTGTTTTATCCAAAAATTCGATATGTCTTTCATGCGCATGGCGCTCAACGGGATTTCAATACATTTGAATCATACAATATCGATAATAAAATTATTGCATTTATTGAAGACTACTATATGCGTCGAGTGCCAGATAAAATTATTCCTTGCAGCACAAACACCTATAAAAGAATCGCAACTTCTTTTCCACAACTAAAATCAAAACTTGTGAATATTCCGAATTTTTTAAATATCAAAGCTTTTACATTTAAGCGAAAAGTAGTCATGGATACCATACTATTTAATGGACAACTAAATTATAGAAAGGGTGTCGACATACTAGTGCAGGCCTTTGTTCATTTAGCTGACGGGAATTCACAGTTAAAATTGTTCCTTGTAGGAAGAAATGGTTTTGGGTTTACCCATAACGGCTACTTCTGTGATTTTAATACATGGTTTGCAAAACAAAAGATACCACAACATATTAGAAATCGAATATTTATATTATCCTCATTTGATGATCAAAACGCCCTATTTATTTTTCTTCAAACTTTGGGCGGTATCGTTGTCGTACCTTCTCGATATGAACCTTTCGGTTATGTAACCATTGAAGCAATGGCGCTCGGTCTTCCTGTTATCGCAACAAATGGATATGGTACTAAACAGATACTCCGTGAGGGTATAACCGGCTTTTTGTTTGAACCTACCCCTCAATCCTTAGCACATGTATTACATATGGTTATCAAAATGGATAAAAATATAATTTCAAAAATAGTGACGAACGCAAGAAAGTCCGTTGAAAACAGATATACAATAGCATCTGTAGAACAACAATATAAAAACTTATACGTTGCCTTATTAGCGAACAACTAATCATCTTTTTCTTATATGGATAGTAAAAAAACACGCCTTGCAGTTATTTCAACATATCCATTTAAAAAAAGTGGTTTAAGTCAATACACGAAGGACCTTATTAAATCGGCTATATTTAGAAAATCATTTCAACAAATACACACGTTTTCTGTAGCGATAAAAACAGGGCACGATGAAATCGCTGATAATATTGATTTTACAGATATCTCAAGCCTAATTTCCACAGCAAGAATTCTCAACGAAGCCTATGACGCTGTGCATATTCAATTTGACGAATATTATTTTTATAACAGTCAACTTATTGAGTTAAATTATTCCAATTTTTATACTTTTTTAACATCTTTAAAAATTCCAACCTTGGTCACCTTACATTTTGGTTTCCGCGAAAATAAATTTCTTTCAGCCCTTTTGCGCAAAATACTAAACTTACCCCATGTGCATGTAACTGTTCATTCAGAAAGTCACATGAAGTATATTCAAAAAATAAGTAAAAACAGCAATAAAGTGCATCTCATACATCATGGCTTTCCCGACAATTTACGTAAGTTTTCAGATAATGAAATGATACGCTATAAGAATTTTCGCACAAAAAATAAAGGCTTTGTGGTTCTTATGACGCTGGGGTATTTTGGTGAATGGAAAAATCAGCTACGGATGATCACGTTAATATCCTTTCTTATAAAAAGGGGACTACCACTCAAGTACTACGTAATAGGCTCAAATATGTATGATAAAAACTACTACCAACGATGTAAACAGGAAATTATCTCGCAAAAAATGAATGATTATATCATACTCAAAAATATTTTTTTATCATCCAAGAAGTTTAATTTCTATCTAAAATGTGCGGACATCTACGTGGCGCCTCATCAGAATTATCACAACACAAACCCATCGGGCACAATCACCTATGCTCTGGGCGCTGGTCTTCCTTTAATAGCTTCCGTAACATCATTTAGTAGTTCTCCTGAAATTAAAAAAAGTATATTACTTGCAAACAATGATACTCAATTCCTAAAGAAAATTATTTTCCTTGTATCGAACCCAAAAAAAAGAAGATTAATGTCTGAAATGGCGATCCATACAACGGCAAACTGGGCGTGGAGTTCGATATCTCGGCGCTATTTTGATTTACTATACTCAATGATTCGTCAAAAAGGCGCCGTACAAAAAACGGACAAGACACGTTTGATTTATCCTTTTACTAAAGACACTGCGCTCATCCAAAAAATGAAAATTATTCATAATGCAAATGAATTAATTGTACTTATTCCGTTATTCAAATTACCATGCATTTCTTTGATGCACAGCGAAATTTGTAAAAAAATAAACCATTCATTTCAATTGCTACAGATAGAGATATATATATGGATTCAAATAACTTGGAATAAGTTGTTGCTATAGATTATTTTACAATTTCAACATATATATTTATTGATTTTTGTAGATACCTTGTATCAATCCCTCTTAAATCTTTAAAACTGGACTTCCCGTATGTAACAAAAGTTATTCGCTGAAAACCAATTTTTTTACATATCATCCGTAATTCAGCTTTACACGGGTAATGTTCATGTTTCCATTGTACATAGGCGTTTTGTTTAGCAATCAACGGGTCGGTATAATATCCGGCTTCATAATGTTCGTTTAATATCCCTTCGAGTCCGGGGAATGACAACCGTAAAACACCATTTTTTTTAAATGTGCGATACACTTCTTGAAGAAATAATATTTGATCAGATTGGGTCAGGTGTTCTAAAAAGTCTTCCGCGTATCCATATGTAAATTGATTATTTCGAAACGGGTGTATACCTCGTAAATCTACACATGTTGTCAGATAATCTTTTTTATTTTCCACTTGAATGTCAACGTTTAGCCAGTTTTTCATTAGCTTGGAACCGCACCCGTAATTAATTTTCGTTGCTTTTAAACTTTTTTGGACTAAAGCGGGAGCTTTAATGACATTTTCCGATAGTTTTGTATCTTTATTGAGATGTACAATATCATAATGAAAATGTTGCAATAATTTTCTGACTTCCTGTTTTACAAATTTCATATCTATGAAAAAAATATGACTTATCAAATACTAATTCTTTTGTACAATAATATCCATCATTTTCCTTAATTTTATTTCCCAGCTGTTTTCTTCTGCTTTTTTCTTTTGCTCTTTTTGAAGCCGAACGGGCCAGGATGTTAACAATAACGTTCGTATGTGCCGCTCCCATTCTGACGCAGTTCTCCCAATGCGGACCAATTCAGGATAACGTTCTAATTCTTCAATCGGGGTAGAGAGCACTGGTTTTCCGACATAAAAATACTCCATTACTTTCATGGGAAAACAATACTTATTGAACGGGTCTGTAACCTGATAGGGAATACAACAAACATCAAAAGCATTGATACAATCCGGCATCCCAGTTTTTGGAATATATCCTTTCCAAAAAACATTTGGAAGCGAAAAGAACTTTTTACAATCCGGCGGACATGTAGCATCCTGCAAATGCATACTTTTATCAAACTCTCCATAAAAAACAAATAGAATATTTTGACATTGCTTGGCCACTCGAATAAGCAGTGAAAAATCTATCCTAGAAGTTATTCCTCCAACAAATCCGACAGTAAATGTGTGTGGCGCAACGGGCGACAGACGACATTTTTTAAACAGTTCAACAGCGAATCCCAATGGAACAACCGTAACATCTTTTCTATATGATACCAGTTGACGGGCGAGTGTATATGAATTCGCAAAAACATACGTGGCTTGAGAGAGAAGTCGCCGCTCTTGTCGAAAAATGCTTTCTGACATATCAAGATAATAATCCACACAATCATATACGGAAATGAATGAAGAAAAACTTTTTATAATCGGGGATATATAAAACGAATCAAAAAACCAAAATATCTTTTGTTTATTTCTCACAAAAATCATAGACCACAAGTGCACCAAAATTGCATTGATGCGATAATTCAATCCCTTGATATGAGTATTTCTTTGTCCAGGAATAATAAAAAATGGATGAAAAAATATTGCACCCCATTTTTTTTCTATCAAAATCGGTCGACGAACAAATAGATCCTTCCACGTGACACAATCTCCAGAACAATAAACAAACGTTTGATTGTTTTTAGACAAAATGTGGATCGTCTGAATAGCATAATCACACCAATGAGTAATTGGATCATTTACAACAACAATAATAAATGCATTCTTTAATCCCAACATAGAAAAAGCAAAAGTATTATACGTTCTGTTGTTATAAAAAGAAAACATTGTTACAATAATGGCCGATAACACCTGCACGACCCTTATGAATAAAAAAATGCGCATCCTTATTGTCGGCTGCGGGTATTTTGGACAAAAGCGTATACACGCGTGTCAGCGTCTCAACAAACACATCACTATAGTTGGTATCGTTGATATAGACATGTCTGTTGCCAAAAAAAATGGTGAGTTACTGCATGTTCCATACGCATCATCAATAACCAATATTCTCAAAACAACTGCTGCAGATGCGGCAATCATCGCAATTCCAAACAAATATCACACAGCCGCGGCATGTGAGGCGATAAAAAATGGGCTTCACGTATTATGTGAAAAACCGCTCACCACTTCGGTAAGCGACGCAAAGAAAATTATCATGTATTCAAAAAAATATAACAGGTTTGTTAAAACTGGATCCAATCATCGATACTTTCCAACCATCAAAAAGGCATCAAAATTAGTTAAGCAGGGGAAGATTGGCAACGTGCTCTATATCAAAGGTGATATTGGAACAAATGGTTCACACACGAAAAAATCATGGTTTTGGGATAAAAATATCGCTGGTGGGGGCACATACATAGATAACGCTCCGCATATATTAGATATCGCACGATGGTTCATGGGAGATTTTGAAACCTGTGTTGGAACAACAGCAAACACATATTGGAAACACGCTGAAGTTGAGGACGTCGCGAGTGGCACATATAAAACAAAAGATAATCGGTTGGCAGTTATCACTTCCTCATGGACCAAATGGGTGGGCTATGTATCTTTAGAAATCTGGGGAGATAAAGGCTACATAGTAATAAATTCAGAATCGGGGAATATACTTCGATATGGAACGAATACTTCAAACAAACAAAAAGTGTATGATTTTTCAAAAAAACCCCTGTCTTCTTATGACGAAGAACTGTCGGACTTCATCAAAAGTGTACAAGAAGGAATTGAACCAAAACCAAACGCGGTTGATGGTGCGCGAGTAATTCAAATGATTGAAGGGGTATATCAATCAGCCAAACAAAATAAACGCATCCGCCTTTCACCAACACTATGATTCCGGTAAACACACCAAAAATTTACAAAGAAATGTTTACGCTGACAAACCAGGCTCTTCATTCAGGATGGTTGAGTGGGGAAGGGCCAATGGTAAAAAAATTTGAAAATGAATTTTCCAAATTTATTGGAATGCGCTATGGAGCAACCACGAATTCAGGAACCGCAGCGCTTCACCTTGCCATAGCTGCACTTGATATAACGAAAGGAGATGAAGTTATCGTTCCAGCACTCACTATTGCATCCTGTTATTTTGCAATTCTCTATACAGGAGCAACGGTAGTTCCCGTTGATGTTGACGAAGATACATACACAATGAATCCGAAATTAATCGAGCAGGCTATCACAAAACACACAAAAGCGATTATGCCCGTCCACTTATATGGACACCCATGTGATATGGATCCAATCATGCGTATTGCCAAAAAACACCACTTATACGTCATTGAGGATGCCGCAGAAGCACATGGGGCAGAATATAAAGGAAAAAAGGTCGGATCGTTCGGCGATATCTCAATTTTTAGTTTTTATGCAAACAAAATAGTAACGTGCGGCGAGGGTGGTATGATCCTCACCAATAAAAAATCATTGTTCGATAAAATCGATCATCTAAAAAACCTTGCTCATTCTAAAAAACGTCGATTTGTTCACGATACAATTGGATACAACTACAAAATGACGAATATTCAGGCGGCCCTTGGCCTTGCAAGCTTTTCTCATATCAAAGAATCAATATACAAGAAGCAAACGATGGCAAAAATATATATCAGGGGATTACAAAAGATTTCTGGAATTATTTTGCCAAAAGAGCAACCATGGGCTCACTCTGTCTATTGGATGTATGCAATACGAATTCAAAAGAAAAAATTTGGTTTAACTCGTAATGCTGTTATGAAAAAACTTGCGGAGCATGGGGTTCAAACACGAACATTTTTCTTTTCTCCAAAAACAGCGTACAAAAAAATGCATTTGTTTCAAACAAAATCATATCCAGTTGCTGAAGCATTGGAAAAAGAGGGTTTATATATTCCTTCAGGAGTTGGAACAACAAAAAAAGAAATGCAGATCGTCGTCAAGACACTCCAATCTTTACACGCGGATTGCATATGAATAAAGCCCTTTCCATTATTATTGTCTCGACAAACGAAATTGGATTACTGCGTAAATGTATACAATCAATTATTCAGACAGTTAAAAAGATTTCCTTCGAGCTTATTGTCATCAACAACAGCTCGGATGACGGGACGGGGAAATATCTTTCCCGATTGAAGACATCATTTCCTTTACACATCGTTACAAATAAAAGAGTTGAGGGCTTCGCTTCTAACTGTAATCAGGGAATTCAAATATCAACAGGAGATTATCTTCTCATTTTAAATCCTGACACAAGACTTCAACCCAACGCTGTACAACATTTACTATCATTTATGTGGACGCATAAATCAGCAGGAATATGCGCTCCTAAATTATTAAATCCTGACGGCTCACTTCAATTTTCTTTTCGTCATTTTCCAACTTGGAAATCATTTATTGCAAGAAGAACGCCGCTTCGAATATTTTTTCCTAACTCAAAAATTAATGACTTGCATCTCATGAAACAGGCAGATCATACCATCACACAAAAAGTTGACTGGGTGCTCGGGGGATGCATGTGTATCCGGAAAAAATCAATCAACGATATTGGTCTTTTGGATAGTAAATACCATCTCTATGTAGACGATATTGATTTTTGTCTTCGAAATTGGAGGGGGGGGTGGAGCGTTTGGTATGTACCCTCAGCGAGGGTTATCCATCATCATCAGGCAAAAAGTGACAAAGCGCTATTCAACATATATTCTCTCTATCACCTCAAAAGCATGATCCACTTTTTATGGAAACATGGATTCACCTTAAACAGAAAAAAGAGGCATATGTTGTAATATGGGCTTCATTCGCTCGATATTATAAAAAATAGGATTCTTGAACTTCTGAAGCGCACTGTTTTTCAATATAATGGTAGCCAATAAGTAAATAGATGATGACATCGTATGCTGTGATTCAAAACCCAATAAGTTCTTTGCTCTTGTCGTCGAAACACAATACGAACGGTCGGGTTTTTGTGCATCTTCATATTTAAGCTGAATTTTTTCATGAAACGAATCATGAAAAACTTTCTGAACCACTTTTGCCACTTCCTCAACACGATAATTCCCTGAGGCAACATTAATAATCTTCCCATGTAATTTCATTCTTGGTTTTTTTAATGCGAGAAGATATGCTTCGACAACATCCTCTATTGCAACAAGCGGTCTCCATTGTTTTCCCTGACAAAAGATATGGAGTTTTTTTGTACGAATTGCATCTCTTACCATCGTGTTAACGATCAAATCGTACCTCATTCGTGGAGAATACCCAAACACCGTTCCCTTACGTAAAATAATTGGAGAAAATGATGGGCTCGCCAAGTCCAACAAAGCAAGTTCTGCTAAATATTTTGATTTGGAATATGGATTCTTTGGTCGAACCTTGGAGGACTCATTTTTTATAGCCATGGAAACATCAAGCCCAAGGTCATAGATGGAACAACTGGACGCAAAAATAAATCGCTTCACCCCTTGTCGCTTTGCCATCTGGGCGATAATTTGTGTTCCCGCTGTATTTATTTCTGCATTTGCACTTGGATTAAATTCTGCTGTCGGGTCGTTTGAAAGCGCAGCCAAATGAATGACAGCATCCACTCCATGGAATAAATTTTTGGGTGGTCGTCGAATATCACCTTGAATAATATGAACCTTATTTTTATATGCACGAATTGATTTTTTTCCAAAATAAAATGTATCAAATATAGTGACGTTATAGTTTTCTTGCAATAAACGAGGGATCAAAACAGATCCGATATATCCGGCTCCTCCTGTTACAACAACATGTTGTTGATGGGCACGCATAAATAGTTATATATAAAATGCAGGATGTTTCAAATACGTTTGAAGGGATATTCCTTGTGTATCCCTATTGGACAGAATGGGCGGGGAGACTACGGGCCATTGTACTCCTACCTCTTTATCATTCCATAATAATGTGCCTTCTGCACTAGGGGTATAATAACCGGTTTGTTTATACTGCATTTCTGCATAGGGAGAAAGCGTCAGAAATCCCAATGCAAAACCGACGGGGATATATACTAATTTTTTATTATCCGCTGACAATGTAGTAGAAAACCATTTTCCAAACGTAGATGACTGTACTCGTAAATCGACAGCTACCTCAAACACCGACCCCAAGGTACACCTGACAAGCTTACCCATTGGAGCTGACAAATCTTGATAATGTAACCCACGTAGCACTCCTTTTTTTGAACGAGAGTGTCCCTCTTGCACAAACTCTTCATCAAATCCTGCTTCATGAAAATCCCTTTTATTCCACGGCTCAATAAAAAAACCTCTTTTATCCTCAAAAAAATCTATCTCGAAGAGTAATAAACCATCAAATGAAGTTTTTATAATGTTCGTTTTCATTTTAGTATGTAGGTATTATATAATACCTGTCGTGATCTCAATATCTCACATATGACGATAACTTGTATTATATCCTGCGCCGGCAATCCAAAGAACATCCCAATTCTCCACACCTGTATTCAATCACTGCAACACGCAAAAAAATCACAAACCAAATTAATTATCGTCGTTACAACGAATAACACGAAACATCATATTACGAAAGACGCCTCAATTGATCTCCTCGTCGTTTCACCAAAAGACGCGGGCTTTGTCGGCATCAATAATAAGGCAGTACAAAAAACACTACATAAAAAAAGTGATTATTACCTCATTATTAATGATGATGCATGGGTGAAATCTGATTTTTTTTCACAATTAGAAATTGAGGCTCAGAAGGGAGGGGATATCCTCGTTCCTTATATTTATGAATCCGATAAAAAAAACACAGACTCTTTTGGTGTTGAATATTTTAGAACTGGGTATTCAAAAAACGCTTTTTCTTCAAATATCACAACCTCGCTTGCATCAATGTCCTGTCTTTTAATCCGGACGAACTTTCTAAAAAAAATGATTTCGGCCTATGGATTCTTTCTTAACCCACTCTTGAAGTGGTACCTTGATGATGTTGAATTTTCGATACGTGCTCTTGCAAGAGGGGCGATGTTTTTGAAATGTAGAAACATAATTGCATATCATCAAAGAACTTTTACGTGGGGGAGGAAAAGTTATTTTGTCATGTATCAAAGCTTTAGAAATCTTTTGTGGGTTATTGCACTTACGTGGCCAACCTCAATAATTAAAAAAAATATAATTCGTATTATATGCTGGCAGATAGTAACTGCGTTTTATTGCTTAATCAAATACTCTCCTTTTATGTATCCTTCCGTACTCTCCGATACAATACACAATTGGAGAACTCTCATGAAAAAGCGCACATCTATTCTCAGTAAATATACCAATATAGATTCGTTGGCTACAATGTTTTCACCCTTAGAGGTGCGACACCAAAGATTAACGTTTTGACAAAAACCATGTTGTTGAAGCGCCGTAAAGAAAAAACAGATAAACGACGTTATTAGAAACTGTATTCTCAAATAATCCAGAACATAGCAACATAAGTATCGACAGTACAAACGCAAGAGATACTAATTTTTTGTTTTCTGAATTTGCTACTCCAGAACACAAAAAAACGTATAACTTTTTTATCACGACGTATAAAATACCTAGATATGAGACTAACCCAAACAATCCTGTCTCAGCAAGTATTGTTAATATGTCGTTGTGAGAGGACACAGGCTCTTTTTCTGTCTCTTTAACACCCGTTTCTCCGTTAATAACATTGTAATAAGAGACAACTCGAATACGATCAACATCGTATCGATAATTACCTGTACCAATTCCAAACACCGGCGAAGCGCTAAACGCTGACAATGCTTGCTCATACAAAAAAACTCTTCCGAAGGTAAATTTAACATCACGATCTTGTTCCTTTAGTAAAAATCTGTCAATCAAACTGTAATGAAACACAAAAGAAGTGAGCATAATTCCTATTGAAATAGCTATACATAAAGAAGCAACGAGTGGAATAATTTTCTTTAGCGATAAGAAACGAAAGCGAAAAATAAAATACACATATGTTATTGACCCAACAAAAAAACATAGTGCTAATCCTCGAAAATTGGAGGCAATAAAAGAAAAGGGGATTAAAAATATTCCTAACAATATGTATATCTGATTTAAAATTCCCTTCTTTTTTCGAACCATCATCGCTGAACAAATAAAAAAGGGAAATGTGATAACGATGTTGCCCCATTGAACACCACGTCCTCTCTCAAGATCAGAAGCAATGCTGTACGCGGCGTCTCCAAATAAAAAATTCTTTGCAATAATAATTGCTTGTTCTCGAAAAATAATTTGGAATAGGCTTATCATTGCGACAATCACAGTGGTCACCCCAATAATATGAATGCTAGTTTGAATCTCTCTCTCGGTAAATTTAAAAAATCGGAGCGCAGCATATTGAATACTTGCACTTAGCAACAAACGAAAATTTGTTATGTCAAATATATATTGACTACAAAGAAGAGACACTGCGTTCGCTATAATAAACCCGTACACGAAAAAATCAATCAATTGAAATTTGATTTGTATTTTACATTGTTCCTTTTTATATAAAAAAATTATCAAAACTAATATGAGAATACTAATGCCAGTCAAAACGCCAATGCTTGTTTTTGGAGGAATGGGAAGGGGGGAAGAAAAAACCGAAACAATACTCAGTGTGTTTTGAATACCGATCAAAACAATTAGATTTCTTTTTGTCGCCACAATGTTGAATAATTTTTGAAGTGCTGTTTTCATGTCTACGTTTCAATCGTCCATAGTATACCTGAATGAACCAATCTTTTAAAATAGATTCGGGAAAAATATGTTTTTGTGATATAAATAGGCAACTCATGCGGCGCAATCAATCAAACAAACAAGAGATTCTCATTTTTTTCTCCCATTATGATTACCCTCGTGGTGGAGAAAAATATCTTTATGAATTAATACAGCGCATTTCCTCACGATATTCAGTTCAGTTATTTGTAGAAAGCATCTCTCCTGACTGGAAAAAACTATACAAGAGGCTGCACGTTTCCATTCACCTCCTATGGCAACCAAAAAAATTCTATTGGGCCCTTCTTCCAATAACTCTTCTCGTCAACGCATACTTCCTTCATAAAACGATACACAAAAGAAGCGTTATTCTTGCTGCCAATTTTCCACTCACATATCTTGCAACGCTCGTTTCAACCAAGACAATTATTTTTTGCTTTGAGCCATTCAATATATTTTATGACAAAACGTTTATTCGGGCTGTTCCGTTTTGGTCTCAAATAATTCTTTATATTATTAAAGTGGTATATAGCCCTTTCGATATCCTCGCGGTGCAATCAGGAAAAATTCTGGCCACTTTAAATTCCTCTGTAGAAAAAGCAATGAGGCTTCAATATAAAAAACCAGCAGATATATATATACCAAATGGCGTTGACACAGACTTTTTTTCGCCAACCGCGCTGCCACTATTTTCTTTTAAAGAAAGGGGGCGTTTTGTCATCGGACATAGCACTGATTACACGCCGCTAAAAGGAACAGAATATCTGCTCTCTGCGCTACCAGAAGTGATAAAACACAAAAAATCTGTTCTCGTCTTGATATCAGAAACCATTTTTAACCCTCAGAAAAGGGCGACGTATCAAAAAATAATTAGTACGCTTGGAATACAAAAAAACGTGCTTTTTGTCGGCACCATTCCGCAAAATAAGCTCCCAGGATTTTATACCTCCTGCAATATTTTTTGCTTCTGCGGTTCGTCGTTTTGTGCTGGAGCATACACCGCAAGTCTTTCTGTTCTTGAAGCGCAGGCATGTGGATTACCCGTTTTAAGAACCTCAGGAAACAATAAAGAAATTAGAGGGGGAATAACAGGAGTATTTATTCATCCAGAAAGAACAACCTTATTTTCCAAACAGATACTTTCTCTGATAACTCTGTCAAAACCAAAAATAAGAACGATGCAACGATATGCACAAAAACACGCAGAAACTTTTTCTTGGAAAATTTCTTCTTACCAGTTAATTGAAGCAATAAAAATGGCCTCTACTCCACAGGCGGCAATGAAACGATTATTGGATTAATAAATATGTCTGGTAAAGAAATATACAAGGGCTCACCAATTTTAACGTTTTGAATTACACCAAAATATTTTTGACTATCAACATGTCTCACTTTTAATGAAATCGTAAGCGTTACATCTCTACGCAAGGGGTCTGACCGCAATAAAATTAATTGTCCCGTCTGTTTTGATTGTGTTCCATAATTTGATTGTGTTCCATAAAGAGATTGGTTGTTTTCTGTAACGATTGTTTTTTCCGCAATAGAAACCTCTTTGTTTATAATCCGTGCAACCTCATTTCCAGAACCATCTTTTACACTGTCTCCAATATGAATTGCATCAGCCTGCCAGGGGAAAACGTTATACCAGCGAGCCACAATGGTTTCTGTTTCTTGTGGTGACAAATCTTGCACGCCGTCAATCCCCATGACGTTTGCGTACATTTCTATGTTTCCGGGAGAAATTGCAATCGTGGCCCCAATTTCCAAAGGGGTTTGTTTAAATCTATATTTTTTTGTTCGCAAATTTTTAGTAACCAGCAAACGTGCTTTTACAATCATCAATTTTCTGTTTTGTTGATCAAACTTTTCAACGTGGAGAATTTCTACAATTTTTTTTCCGGTTATATCATATTCTGCCGCTCCCTGAATTACGGGATTACTTAACCAATACGGGGGGTCAGCCGTCATCCACCACCATTCTCCACCTGAAATAAATAAGTCCGTTGTAATGTATGTTTTTTTCTGAAAAATAAATAATACAAAAACAATAAGAATTAATGCTGCCCCAACCACACCCAAAAGAATAAGGAGTTTTTGTTTCGCCGATATTTTCTTTGTTATCTTTTTCGTCTTCATATATTTCTTAAGCGTACTGTACTACTTTTTGTTGCATGAAACAATTGTATATAGTTGATCCTAGTTGACAAAACATCCACCCGAGATTATATTGTGGATAAATTGTCCACATTGCTTGCCCCTAGAAATTTATGGAACCTCAAAGACTTTGGAAATCGGTGCTCA
>Ga0079306_1000960_pt1 | contig 22002 bp, 19 predicted proteins | sample Methanotroph_Enr_FD_79181 | JGI IMG/M metagenome (GOLD analysis project Ga0079306, IMG submission 79181) | Enriched soil microbial communities from Old Woman Creek wetland in Ohio, USA - Methanotroph_Enrichment_5 | ecosystem: Environmental > Terrestrial > Soil > Wetlands | place: USA: Ohio...
GGAGGCGGCGGCGGCGGCGGCGGCGCATCCACCGTCTCGGCCAGATCGATGCCCACGGTCTTGATGACCTTCTTGCCGGCCTCGGTCTGCTTCGCCAGCTGGAAGGCCACGAAGCCGAAGAGGCAGTACATGGCGACGGTCGTGGGGACGGTCACCAGGGGGTTGCCCCGCTTGATGGCTGAGTTCCCGGCGGACAGGGAGGACCGGTAGACGGCATCCTCCAGCGTCTCTGCGGGAGCGGCCGGCTTGGCGGGGGCAGGTTTTTTGGGATCTTTGCTCATGCGACTCCCTTAAAGATCCGGGGAAAAACAGCGAGCCGAACTGGCGGGATCACCAATCCGGCTTCAGGAAAGTGGGATAAAGAACTGGGACGGGCCCAACGGCTAAGATGGCAAAGGACTGCCCCCGGGTCAAGCGCAGAAAACCCGCGCAATGCCACACGGGCGCGGTGTTCCGCGTTTTTTTCATGTCTGTTCCAAGATGGGTTCACGGGTCAAATCGGTGGGGTTGTTAATTTTTGTTAAGAAGGCCGGGTCACACTCATGTCATCGATCACAACTCGTCTGTTCGCAGTCCAGCAGGAATCGCCAGGTTCCGGATCCGCGCGGGCCGGGCGTTTCGCCACCGCGCACGGTGAGGTGCTCACGCCGGCCTTCATGCCCGTGGGCACGCAGGGGACGGTCAAGGGCATCACCCCGGCCCAGCTCCGCGAGATCGGCCCCCAGGTGATCCTCGGGAACACCTACCACCTGGGGCTCCGACCCGGAGATGGCCTGGTGGCGAATCTGGGCGGCCTCCACCGCTTCATGGGCTGGGAGGGGCCCATTCTCACGGACTCCGGCGGGTTCCAGGTGTTCTCCCTGGCCTCCCTGCGGAAGATGACCGAGGAGGGCGTGACCTTCCAGAGCCACGTGGATGGCAGCCCCCAGTTCCTTTCGCCGGAGCGGAGCCTGGAGATCCAGCGGAACCTGGGTTCCGACATCTGCATGGCGCTGGACGAGTGCCCGCCGGGGCGGATGGAGCGGTCCAAGCTGGAGGAGAGCATGGCCCGCACCACCCGCTGGCTGGCCCGGAGCCGCGCGGTGCCGCTCCAGCCCCACCAGGGCCTCTTCGCCATCAACCAGGGGGGCGTCCACCTGGACCTGCGGCGGCGCCACCTGGCCGAGGCCCTGGAGCTGGACGCGAAGGCCCCCTTCCAGGGCTTCGCCGTGGGCGGGCTCAGCGTGGGCGAGCCCAAGGCGGAGATGAATGCGGTCCTGGCCGAATTCGTGAAGGAGCTGCCGGCCGAACGCCCCCGCTACCTCATGGGCGTGGGCACCCCCGAGGACCTGCTCTTCGGCATCGAGCAGGGGGTGGACCTCTTCGACTGCGTCCTGCCCAGCCGGGAGGCCCGCCACGGCCGGATCCTCACCAGCCGGGGCAAGCTCAACCTCAAGAACGCCCGCCACAGGGAGGCGGACCTGCCCCTGGACCCGGACTGCGGCTGCTACACCTGCCGGACCTTCAGCCGGGCCTACCTGCACCACCTCTTCCGCTGCGGCGAGCTGCTGGGCTTCACACTGAATACCATCCACAACCTGAGCTACACTGTGGGGCTCACCCGAGCCGCGCGCCAGGCCCTGCTGGAGGACCGTTTCCCCGCCTTCGCCCAGGCCGCGCGCACCGGATGGATGACCGAGGAGCCCTGAATGACCTTCGCCCTGATCCAGCAGACCCCCGCCTCCGGCCCTCCGGGATGGACGCAGTTCGTGTTCATCGGCGGCATGGCCCTGATGTTCTACTTCCTCCTCATCCGGCCCCAGAGCAAGGCCCGGAAGGAGATGGAGGCCCGCCTCTCGAAGCTGAAGGCCGGTGACGAGGTGATCCTGACCTCCGGCCTCTACGCCACCATCGACCGCGTCGAGGACAAGCACATCTGGCTGAAGCTCGGCGGGAGTGTCGTGAAGGCCCGCCGCACCGCCGTGGCCGCCCTCGCCGCCGAACCCGAGTCCCAGAACTGATCCTCCTCCCTCCCGGCCCGGCCATGCCGGGCCGCCTTCTCTAGGAGCGCCCCGTGACCAAACGGAGCCTCTGGCGCCTCACCATCGTCCTCGCCGTGCTCGCCGGATGCGGCTACTTTTTCACACCCCTCTCCAAGGTGAAGCTGGGCCTCGACCTCCGGGGCGGCGTCCACTTCGAGCTGGAAGTCCAGGGCCAGGAGGCCCTCGCCGTGGACCTGCGCGACACGCGGGATCGCCTGTCCTCGCGCCTCAAGGACAAGGGCCTGACCGCCGCCGCCGTCGAGGTGGACGGAACCACGCTGCGCGTGGACGGGGCCGGCGCCGACCAGAAGGCCACGATTGAGAAGGTGGTGAAGGACTTCTTCCCCGGCTACACCCTGGCCGAGGAGGGGGCTTCGTACCGCCTCTCCCAGAAGTCCGACTACCAGAAGCAGCTGAAGGACGACGCCAACAAGCGGGCCCTGGAGGTCATCGAGAAGCGCATCCGCGACATCGACCCCGCCAACGTGCTGGAGCCCGAGATCACCGCCAGCGGTGCCGAGGGCAACCGCATCGTGGTGGAGATCCCCGGCATCGAGGAGGGCGACCGCGAGCGCATCAAGAAGCTGCTGGCCACGCCGGGCCACCTGGAGCAGCGGCTCCTCGCCAAGACGGATGTGATCAAGTTCCCCACCCGCGAGGCGGCCCTGGCCCACTTCCAGGGGAAGATCCCCGAGCAGTTCGAGCTGCGGCCCGAGATCGAGAGCGACCGCGCGGCCCGCCGCGCCGGCCAGCCCGTGGAGAAGGCCAAGCCCGGCGAGGAGAAGATCAGCGCCTGGGTATTGCTGGACCGCACCATGAGCGTGGACGGCGCCGACATCATCGACGCCCACCGATCCTCCAACCCCCAGACCGAGGCCAACGAGGTGAACTTCACCCTCAACAAGAAGGGGGATGACGACTTCGCCCGCCTCACCGGCATCGCCGCGGACGAGAACAGGTTCATCGCCATCGTGCTGGACCACAAGATCATCACGGAGCTGAGCGCCAAGGAGAAGATCATCGGCGGCGCCGTGCGCATCAGCGGCAACTTCACCGCCCAGGACGCGGACGACCTGGCCAGCCAGCTCCGCAGCGGCGCCCTGCGCGCGCCCATGAAGTTCCTGGAGGAGCGGGTGGTGGGCCCCGGCCTCGGCCGTGACTCCATCCACGCCGGCGTGAGGGCCGCCCTCATCGGCTTCCTCACGATCATCCTGTTCATGGTGGTCTTCTACCACTGGTCCGGCGTCAACGCGATCGTGGCCCTCTCCGTGAACGTCATCGTGATGCTGGGGCTGCTGGGCTCCTTCAGGGCGACCCTCACGTTGCCGGGCATCGCAGGCTTCGCCCTGACGCTGGGCATGGCCGTGGACGCGAACATCCTCATCTTCGAACGCATCAAGGAGGAGCTGGCCTTGGGCAAGAGTGTGCCAGGCGCCATCGATGCGGGCTTCGACCGGGTGTTCTGGACCATCGTGGACAGCCACGTGACCCAGCTCTTCGCGGCCCTCCTGCTGTTCATCTTCGGCACGGGCCCGGTGAAGGGCTTCGCCGTGACCCTCACCGTGGGCGTGGTGGCCAGCCTCTTCACCAGCATCTACATCAGCCGGTTCATCTACGACTGGGTGCTGGAACGGCATCCCGGCACCAAGACCCTCTCCGTGGGCACCCACACGTTCTTCAAGGGCGCCGCCTTCGACTTCATGAAATACAAGGGCATGGCCCTGGCCATCAGCTGGGGCATCATCCTCGTCAGCCTCGCCTACGTCCACCCCTGGCACATCGCGAACAACCCGCGGATCAAGCTGGGCATGCAGTTCGTGGGCGGCAACGACATGACCGTGCGCTTCCGCGGTCCCATGGAGCCGGAGACCATCCGGGCCGCCCTGGCCAAGGGCGGCTTCGCCGACGCCTCGGTGGTGGCCTACGAGGGCTCCGACAAGTCGTACCAGGACTTCGCCGTGAAGGTGAAGGCCCGGAAGGATGCCGACCAGAAGGACGCGACGAAGCAGGCCAACGCCCTCCGCGTGATCTTCAAGCAGCTGGATCCGGAGGCGGCCACCAGCGCCCTGCCGCCCCTCAACCTGGAAGGCTCCAAGAACCTCTCGGACGACCTGGTCAAGGCCAATCCCATGGGCGTCCAGCAGGACGACCAGGGGCAGGCCCTGACTGCGGCCTACGGGCCCATGGCGGACAAGATCATCGCCCTCCGCGACCGGCTGCCCTCGGGCCTCTACCAGAGCTTCGACCAGCTGCCGACGGACATTCCCCAGGCCGTGAAGGACACGGTGAAGAAGGACTACCGCCTCGGCTCCGTGGGCATCCAGAAGGATGAGAGCTTCTCGCCCAGCATCTCCGGCGAGTGGACCCGCAAGACCTTGAACGCCGTGCTGGCGGCCAGCATCGCCATCCTGTTCTATGTGATGTTCCGTTTCACGGCCAGCTACGCCGTGGGCGGCATCGTGGCCCTGATCCACGACATGCTCATGGCCCTGGCCCTCTTCGCGGCCTTCGGCTACGAGTTCAACGTCCCCGTGGTGGCCAGCTTCCTCACCCTGATGGGCTACTCCATGGCCGACACCATCGTGGTCTTCGACCGCATCCGTGAGAACAGCCACAAGCCTGAATACCGTCGAGCGACGATCACGAAGCTGGTGAACGACTCCATCAACCAGACCCTGAGCCGGACCATCCTCACCTCGGTCTCCGTGCTCTTCGTGAGCGTCTGCCTCTGGCTCTTCGGCGGCCCGGCCCTCCACGACCTGGCCTTCCCCCTGGTCATCGGCGTCATCACCGGCACCTACAGCTCGATCTACATCGCCAGCCCCGTGGTCGTGTACTGGGACCAGTGGTTCGGCGGCAAGGACAAGCTGAAGCAGCATTGACCGATGCCGCGGAGCTGCGCTCCGCGGGTACCCAGAAAAGGAGCCCGGCCAAGCCGGGCTCCTTTCTTGGCATGGGCCGACAGGTGGCAGATGAAAGCCGACAACCTGCTTCGGCAGGGCCTGAGCCACAAAGCAGAGCAGCGAGAAATCAGCCCGATCCGAGTAATCGGGTTGGTTTGGTTGGATTTTGAAAATTAACAAAAATTAACATGACCTCTCGATATTTTTTTGGTTTAAATTCCTCGCGGCCAATCTGCATCTACAGGAAGCCTCATATGAGGGTATCCAGGCATTTCGCAGAAATTCCTGCCCTATCCGCCCTTCTTTGCCTTTTCGCCCTTGGATGGCCTCTCGGGGCGCAATCTCATTCGAGGAACACAGCACCCCCTTCCCAGCCCAGAGGCATGATTTACATGCCCATAGCTCCCCTTCCAGGTGACGGCGATCCTGCGCCCGGCCCGGTCGCCTACGGCGAGCTCATCACGACAATCTCAGCCCAGGACGGGACTGTAAGCGTCTACAAAAATTCCATGACCCAAGGGACTGATGGGAGCATCACCGCCACCATGACGTTTGTCCTAAATAGTTCCTCCCTATACAGGGTGGTGGCCACCCGGAATCCCGATGGAACAGTGGTCCAGAATCAGGCCGCCAAGCTTCTACAAGCGGAGATGGCCGCTCGTCCAAGTCTCATGGCTCAATTCCGTCAGCAGTACGACGCAGCGGTCGCAGGGCAAAACGGTTCCTTGGAACCCAAGATCAGTGGCTTCCGGTGCTTTATCGCGTGGGGAGGGCTGGCCTGGGCAATCGCTTCAAATAACCCATGGGGCATTGCGGGTGGACTCTATGACGTCGGCTGCAGTTGCTTTGGATGGTGCTTCTGATGAGGGTTCGAGTGGTGTGTTCAGTCCTGGGGGTGTTGGCACTGGGGGTCAGCGCTCCTGCCCAGACACGCTCTCCATGGGGCCTCCAGGTTCGTGTGAATGATCCAGGCTCAGACCTCTCCGATGTCCTGGGAGGGAAGGCTGGCTTCGGAGCCTCCCTCGTCTACCACCATGACTTTGCAGGGGGCGCTGTGCCGGTCCGCGCCCGACTCAACTACGACAGGTGGGATGAAGGGAAGCCTGTCGGCACGCCCGCCTCCAGCTTCAAGGCGGAGAGCTACGGCATCTCGGTGGAGCTCTGTTCGTTTTTCAGGCGAGAGGCGACCACGGGCGCGTATTACGCATTGGGCCTCGTCGGCGACCATTGGAATGTGAAGTCCGTGGATGCCTCGACGGGCACATCCTCAGGGATCGACGCCACCAAGGCAAGCAGTGTTGCCTCATTCGGGTACCTGTTCGCCAACGGATTCAGTGTGGAGCTATCCGGAAAAGCGGGCACTGTTGCCAAGAACCTTGAGGCGAGGGTGTGGTCCCTTTCTATGGGCTACCGGTTTTAGGAGATGCCCTATTGCAGGTGCTTCTCCAGGAAGGCGTAGATGTCCTTCCGGGATTCCCGGGCCAGGGTGGTGTCGATGCGGTTGAAGCTGTGGCCGCCGGGGGCGTCGGGGTAGATGCGGTATTCGAAGGTCTTGCCGGCGGCCTGGAGGGCGCGGATGAGGGATTCGACCTCCACCACGTTCACGTCGCGGTCATTGGTGGTGCTGTGGACGAGCAGGGGCGTGCGGAGCTTCTGGACGTTCCACACGGGGCTGCGGCGGCGGTACTCGTCCACGGCGTCCTTGGGCTCCTTCCCGATGTGGTACCTGGCGGAGAACTCGGCCACGTAGTCCTGGCCCAGGTAGCCCAACCGCAGGATGAGGTCCGAGACGGGCACGCCGGCGTAGGCCGCGGCGAATTTCTCCGGGTGGTCGAAGACGGCCAGGAGGGCGATGAGGCCCCCGTGGCTCCAGCCCACGATGGCGCAGCGTTTCGGGTCCACGGGCAGGTGCTCCACGGCCCAGTCCCGGCCGGCCACCACGTCGTCGATCTCCAGGCCGCCGTAGTCGATGGCCTCGTAGAAGGACCGGCCGTAGCCCGTGGAGCCCCGGTAGTCCGGGGCGATCACGATGTAGCCCCGGTCGAGCATCTCCCGCACGATGTGGACGTGGTAGGTGCCGAAGTCGCCGTGGACGCCGCCGTGGGGCAGCACGATGAGCGGGAGCTTCCGGTCCTTCGGGGCCGTCCGCGGCACGAAGACGTACTGCTGGATCTTCAGGGGGTGGCGCTCGTTCCGGATGCCGTAGGTCTCTTCGCCCCTGGGGTTCGGTGGGCCCGTGTAGGTGACCTTGTCCACCACGGCCACGTCGGCGAGGCGCTGGAACCAGAGCTGGTCGTCCGTGGCCTTCCGAACGGCATCCAGTTCCCACTGGAGGCCGGCGAGCTTCGATTCCACCTGCTTGAGCTGGGCCTCGGCGGGGGCCTGGGCGGCGAGGAGGCTGGCGGAGAGGGCCAGGGCGAGCAGGGCCGCGGGCCGGGGGATGCGTGGACGCATGGGGAGCCTCACGGGAGAAGGACGCCTACGAGGCTACGCCCATCTGCCTCGCATGGCGAGGGTCACCCTTCCCAGCTCACCCAGCCGGCTCGTCCTGGGATGTCGCGGCGCGTGACGACCTTCGCCGGCGGGTTCGCGGCCTTCAGCTCGGGCAGCCAGTCGGCGTGGGTGCGGGCCGCCACGCCCCGGGCCCGCAGGCCGCCGAGGAAGGCGTCGAAGGTCTCGAAGAGGGCGCCGCCCTCCACCTCGGTGTGCAGGGCGTAGACATTGAGGGCGTCCTCCCGCACGAGGCCCCAGACCTCCTCGTTCACCTGGCCGGGGGTGCGGCCGTCCAGGCCCAGAAGCTCGTCCAGGGTGGGCAGGGTGGTGGGCACCTGCAGGGTCGTCAGGGTCCGCCCGTTCACGATGGGATAGAACGGCGCCAGGCCCCGGCAGTCGCCCGCGTAGTCGAGGCCGTAGGCCTCCTGCAGCTCCAGGGTGGTGTCGTTGCAGCGCCAGGCCGGGCTCACGGCGCCCCGGGGCCTCTCCCCGAAGACGGCGCCGAAGGCCTCGTGGGCGCGGGCGTACCAATCGGACAGCCACTGGCGCGACTTCCGGTCCAGCAGGTCGTGGTACTGCACGTGGTCCCAGGCGTGGATGCCCACCTCATGGCCGGCCTCCTTCGCCAGGCGCATCTCCGCGGCGGCCCGTTTCCAGATGGTGGGGGCGGGCAGCAGCACGCCGTACATCATCGTCCTGAAGCCGTACAGCTTCGCGGCGTTGGTGCGGCGCATCTTGGCCAGGAAGCCCCTGCGGAAGATGCGGCGGAGGGCCTTGCCGCTGTTGTCGGGCCCGAAGCTGAAGTAGAAGCTGGCCCGCATCTGGTGCTTGTCCAGCAGGCGCAGGAGGGTGGGAATGCCGCGGACGGAGCCTTCCAGCGTGTCCACATCCACGCGGAGCGAGATGGCCTTCATTCCCCGTCCTGCCGGAAGCGCTGACTGCGGTCCATGCGCCGGGCCTGGATGAAGCGGCGCATGGGCTCCAGGTCCTCCTCGGTGCGGGGCTGCAGCACCACGCCCAGCCGGGTGGGGTGTTCCTGGCCCTCCAGGACCGTGAGGTGCCGCACTTCGCCCGTGCAGTGCAGGGGGATGCCCCCGGGCAGGGTCGCGTGGATCTCGATGGGGGTGTGGAGGTCCACCATGAAGACGTCCGGAAATGCCAGCCCCGCCCCCGTTTCCGTGAGGTTCACCAGGAGGGCCTCCCGGCTCTTCCCGCCCAGGCGCACCTGGACCTGCAGAGGGGCCTGTTCGGGCGCAGCCACGCGGACATCCGCGCGCCGGTGGAGCCGGGCGTCCTCGGGCCAGCCCAGACGCAGGCGGGCGGTTCCGCCCTCGCGTTGGGTGATGGACAGGAGCTCGGCATCCAGGGAGAGCAGCTCGCTCCCGACCAGGATGGACAGCGTGGCCGGACCACCGGTGGCGGGCACCTGGTCCCGGGGCCGGATGCCCTCGACATCAAGGGTCTCCCCCGCTTCGAAGGCCACCAGGCGGAGGTCGCCGAGGAGGCGGGGGCTGCCCTCGGGCCGCAGGCTGGCGGGGGCCTGGGTGTCCACGGCCTCCTGCAGCAGCTGGTGAAGGGCGAGATCGGTGAGGGTGGCCCCGCTGGCCATGGCGAATCCTTTCAAATGCCCTGCGCGAGCCGATCCGCGAGGTTGGCGTGCAGTCCCGCGGCGAGGATGGCCCGCGCGGCGCCCTTCACATCGTACTCCAGCCGGTGCAGCCGCACACGGCGGTGCTTGGGGTCGTAGGTGAGGAAGGAGACCCGGGGGTCGCGGTCCCGGGGCTGGCCCACGGAGCCCGGGTTCACCAGATATCGGCAATGGGACTGGAACGTGAACCACTCGCCCGCCTGGAGGGAGATCCAGTTGAGCTGGCCGCGGGACTCGTCCAGTTCGAAGCAGCCCGGCAGGTGGGTGTGCCCGAAGAAGCAGAGCTGGCCGCTGAAGGCGTCGAAGGCCTGGCCGATCTCCCGCATGTGGAGGAGGTAGGCGTCCTCGTCCATGGGCGAGCCGTGGGCGATCTGGTAGTCCTCGCCCACCCAGATGGGCCCCTGGGGGAGCTCCGAGAGGAAGCGCCAGTTGTCCTGCCGCAGCCGCTCCCGGGTCCAGTCCGCCGCCTGCCGGGCGGGCAGGCTGAAGGTGCCGTCCTGTTCCAGGCCGGCGCAGACCTTGTCATGGTTGCCCCGCACCGCGAAGCGCGGCCGCAGTTCCCGGATCTTGTCCAGCAGCTGGTTGGGGTGGGCGCCGTAGCCCACGAGATCGCCCAGGAGGACGAAGCGGTGGATGGCCCGCCGTCGGGCGAAGCGCAGCACGGCGCGGAGGGCATGCAGGTTGGAATGCAGATCGGAGAGGATCAGGTCCACGGAGACTCGGGGGTTGACCAGGATTCTAGCAAGGCGGAGGCCAATTCCCCGGATTCCCGTCCGAAGGTCAGCAGCATGGGGGCCTCGGACCAGGCCGGTGTGCGGGCCGCCCAGCGGGCCATGAAGGCCGCGCGGTCCTGGGCCAGGGGGCGGGCGGGGTCGTGCCCGGCCCGGCCCCAGGCCCGCTCCGGCGTCTCGGCGAGCCAGAGCGGTTGGAAGCCCCGGTCGGCCACGGCCCGCCGGGAGGCGGGATCCTCCCAGGCGCCGCCACCCAGGGCGACGACGGCCGGACGATCCAGGAGGCGGGCGAGGGTGGTCCGTTCCAGGTGCCGGAAGGCGGCCTCCCCGGCCTCCGCGAAGAGGGTGGCGATGGGCTTCTCCGCCCCTGCCTCCACCTCGCCGTCCAGGTCGGCGAAGGGCAGATCGAGGCGGCTGGCGAGGTCCCGCCCGAGGGTGGTCTTGCCCGCGCCGCTGCCGCCCACCAGGACCAGGCCCTGGCCGCGGCGGAACGGTGGCCGCACCTTCCATCGGGCCCGCTGGATCGCCCAGCCGAGGGTGGCGGGATCGTCGGCACGGTGGAGGGCGCCCACCATGGCCAGGGACTCCGCCCCGGCGGCGAAGCAGGCCGGGGCGTCCGCCGGTTCCAGGCCGCCGATGGCAATGGGGGCCAGCCCCTGCCGGCGCAAGGCCTCGCAACCTGCCGCCAGGCCCGCGGCGCCGATGGGGGGGGCGTGATCGCCCTTGGTGGCTGTGCCGCGGTAGGGCCCCACGCCCGCGTGGTCGCAGGCGGGATCCGGGGCCTCCCACTCGGCGGACTCGTGAGTGGAGGCGCCCAGGTGGCAGCCCGACAGCCCGGGAAGTCGCTTGGCCTCAGAAGCCGGCAGGTCCCCCTGGCCCAGGTGGAGGCCCCAGGGGGTCAGGCCCTCCCGGGCCGCCAGCAGGGCAAGATCGGCCCTGTCGTTGACGCATATCCAGGGCCATCCGCCATTTGCGGCGGATTCCACCAGGGCCTTCCGGAGTTCCTCCCATTGGACCGAAGGTCCCAGAGGCTTGCCCCGGAACTGGACCAGGGGGAACCCCGCCATCCCGAGGCGCCGGATCTGGACCGACAGGGGTTCGGGGCGCGTGGCATCCGTGATGGGGTAGAGCGGCGGGAGCTGGAGCATGGCCTCAGTCTAGCGGCTGGAGGGCCAGGACCCGGCCAGGTCGGATTCCGCGGAGGGGCGCGCCCGGGCCGGAAGCTACTCGGCCTTGAAGGCCTCGTTCGTGATCAGGGTCCCGAGTTCCTCCCGGAGTACGGCCGGCAGGTTCGGATCCTGCTTCCAGGCTTCGACGAAATCGGCGACGAGCCCGTGGCTCCGCACGAAGGACCCCAGCGACCAGCCCCCGGCGCTGTAGGCCAGGCCATGCAGCAGGCCCGGCGTGAGGCTGTCGATCTTCTTCCCGGATTTCCGCAGGGCGAGGGCGGCCTTGCCGTCTTCCCGCCAGGCGAGGGTGTCCGCGATGGCACGCACGGGCTTCTGGGCCCCCGTCGCGAGGAAGATGCTCCAGAGCATGTCCATGCGGGAGGTGATCTGGTAGGGATCGCTGAGGTTCACCGAGAAGTCGTAGGGATCGGGAAGGGGAGGCATCTGGGCGAGGAACGCCTCGCTCTGGCTCCTGTCCGCTTCGGGGAGGCTGGAGAGGCAGGGTCCGAGGTCCGCGCCCGCCTCCTTCAGCATCAGCAGCGCGTAGAGCCGGGTCCGATGGGGTTCCTTCGGCAGCCGGCGGAGGAGATCCCGGGCGGCGAGGGGCGAGGTTTTCAGCACCTCGACATAGAAGGTCTGGACGTTGGCCTGGAAGCAGTTCTGGTCGGCCGTCGCGAGGCGCATGCTGTTGAGGATGCGGGCCGGCTCGGGGTGCTGGTAGTAGGTCATCTCCCATTCGCCCGCCGCCTTCCGATCCTTGAAGTCCCCTTCCTTCACGGAACGGTCGAAGGTCCAGATCTCCACGGAGGCGTCCTTGAGCGGGGTGCCCTTCCCATCCGGGGTGGTCACAGTGCCCTGGAACCGGGCGGCGCCGTCCTTGGCATCGGGGGGGACCTGCCAATCCAGGTCGAACAGCGCGAAGCTGACCATGGACAACTTGTCCTCCAGATCCTCCGTGCCGACCTTGGAGGCCTGCATCACGAACTTCACGAAATCGGCCCCCTCCGCCTTGATGCGCCGGCACTGAGAAGGATGGAGGCCGGGGAAGGTCCGGGTGGCGCCCCCGTAGGACACGGTGAAGGCATAGGTGGCGCCTGTGAGCAGCTGGTCGCGGTCCTGGCCCTCCGCGCTCACCAGCACCGTCAGATGCTGGCCGGGGAAGGCCCGTGTCCGCATGGGGGGGACATTGACCGTGGGCAGCAGCCCCGTCCACTGGCCGGCGACCTCGCTTCCGATGATCCCCATGGCTCCGGTGAATCGGGTCGGCGTCGGCTTCGACTGGATCGCCTCGGCCTTCTGGGCCCGGATGGGGTGGGCGTTCAGCAGGACCAGTGCCAGGGCGCAGAGGCTCTTCTGGAGAGACATGGGGAGTCCTTCGTGGTCGAGGGGATCCACCGAGCCTAACCGAAGTCCCGGCAGGGGGCCGGGGATTGTGGCCGGAGGAAGGCCCCGTCCGCCTTGCTCCACCAGGAGGGGGGTGCCCTACGCCGCCTCCCCCTCCGAGAACTGCAGCCGCACGAGCTTGGCGTAGACGCCGTCCTGGGCCAGGAGGCTGTCGTGGGTGCCGCGCTCCACGAGGGTGCCCTGGTCCATCACCCAGATCTCGTCGGCGTCGCGGATGGTGGAGAGGCGATGGGCGATGGTGAAGGTGGTGAGGCGGTGGCTGACGCGCTCGATGACCGTCTGGATCTTCGATTCCGTCTCCGAGTCGATGTTGGCCGTGGCCTCGTCCAGCAGCAGGACGGCGGGCTCCTGGTAGAGCATCCGGGCGAAGGCCAGCAGCTGGCGCTCGCCGGCGCTGAGCTTCTGGCCCCGCTCGCCCACCTGGGTCTCCAGGCCCTGGGGCAGGCGGGACACCAGGTCCCGCAGCTGGCTCTGCTCCAGCACGGAGGCCAGCCGGGCCTCGTCGTGGGGGCGGTCCAGCAGGATGTTCTCCCGCAGGCTGCCGGAGAACACGAAGACATCCTGGAGCACCAGTCCGAAGAGGCCGCGGAGGTCGCGGAGACGCAGGTTCCGGGCATCCTCCCCGTCCACGGTGATCCGGCCCTGGTGGGGATCGTAGAACCGCATGAGGAGGTTGATGAGGGTGCTCTTGCCGGCGCCCGTGTGGCCCACCACCGCCACCCGGCGCCCCTTGGGGATCACGCCGCTGAGGCCACGCACCACCTGCCGTCCGCCCGCATCGTAGGCGAAGGTGACATCCTCCAGGCGGATCTCCCGCTGGAAGGACGCGGCCTTGGCTTCCGGCGCCTCGGGGATCTCCTCCTGGTTGTCCAGCAGGCGGAAGATGCGCTCGCTCGAGGCCAGGGCGGTCTGCATCACGTTGTAGCGCTCCGCCAGTTCCCGGATGGGCCGGAAGAACCGGGCGGACTGCTGGATGAAGGCGAAGAGGAGGCCCCAGGTGATGGCGCCGGCCTTGAGCTTGAAGCCCGCGTAGAAGATGAGCGCCGCCAGCGTGCCCGAGGTGATGAACTCCACTACGGGGAAGAACACGGCATAGGCGAAGATGGTGCGGAGGAAGGCGTCGAGGTAGTCCTGGTTCAGCCGCTTGAATTCCCCCTCGCTGCGGGCCTCCTGGGCGTTCACCTGGACCAGGCCCATGCCGGAGATCTGCTCCTGCAGGTAGGCGTTGATGGCCGCATAGCGCCGCTGGGTCTCCCGGAAGGCCTCGCCGGCCCGGCGGCGGAAAATCTCCGTGGCCGCCAGCAGGAAGGGGAGGATGCCCAGGGCCACGAGGGCCATGCTGGGGCTCGTCCAGAACATCCAGCCCACGATGGCCAGGAGGGACATGGCGTCGCCCACGATGGCCACGAAGCCCGAGGCGAACATCTCGTTCAGGTTCTGCACGTCGCTGGTGACCCGGGTCATCAGGCGGCCCACGGGGTTGCGGTGGAAGAAGTGGGTGCTGCGGCCCATGAGGTGGGTGAAGAGCTGGACCCGCAGGTCCACCATGGCCTTCTGGCCCACCCAGGCCAGCAGGTAGTAGCGCAGGAAGCTGACGATGAAGCCGCCCACCAGCACGCCGACGAAGCCCGCCAGCAGAGGGGCGGCGCCGCGCAGGCTGCCGTGGTCCATGAAGCGGTTGATGAGCCGGAGGGTGAGCTCCGACGGCATGACCTCGAGGAAGGCGCCGGTGGCCATGAGCAGCAGCAGGGCGGCGAGGGCGGGCCAGTAGGGCCGGATATACCCCGTCAGGCGCCAGAGCAGCGCATGGCGGAGCGGACGCTGGTCCACCTGGTCCGGCTGGAAGAAGGCTTCCTGTTCCGACATGGGGCCATTCTCCCACAGGCCAGGCCCCCTGCGGTCCCCCAGGACGGATCCGCCCCGCGCCGGTAAAGTACAGGCACGCAAGGAGAGGCCATGCGCCCCTGGACATCCGTGGTGTTCATCCCCGCCCTGTCGGCGCTCCTGGCGGGCCAGGTGCCCGCGGACGCCCCCGCCCGGGTGGAGGCCCGGCTCCGCAGGGACATCGAATACCTGGCCTCTCCCGGCCTGAAGGGACGCGGCAACGGCTACCCGGAGCTGGACAGGGCGGCGGCGCGCGTCGCGGGGGAGCTGAAGGCCCTGGGGCTCAGGGCCACGGTCCAGCGCTTCCCCTTCGTGGCCCGGGTCGTCCGCGTGAAGGCAGGGGCCCAGTTGGCCAAGGGCGAGGACATCCACCCCCTCGTCTGGGGGAAGGACATCGAGGCCTACGGCTTCAGCTCGGATGCCGGATTCAGCAACAAGCCCCTGGCCTTCGTGGGCTACGGCCTCCAGATTCCCGGAGGCTACGACGACCTCGCGGGCATCGAACTGAAGGACCACGTGGCGGTGATCGCCCGGACGGTGCCCGACCTTCCGGCCTTCGCCCATCTGGCCCGGGGCGACCGCAGCCTCGTCGCGCGGATCAAGCGGCTGGAGGCAGCCAAGGTGGAAGCGGTGATCGTGCTGGAGGACGGCCCCCTGCATCCGCCCCAGCGCGAGGAGGGCCCCGCCAAGCTGGATCTCCCCGTGCTGGCCATGACGCCCGCGGCCCTGGCGCCGGCCTGCGACGACCTCGCCGCCCGCCTCCAGAAGATCCGGGAGACCGGCCAGCCCCAGAGCCGGGACTACATCTACGCGCCCTGGAGCACCCTGACCCTGGACCTGGCGCTGCGGCGCATCGAGGCGAAGGTGCCGAACGTCGTGGCGGTCCTTCCGGGCCGGGATCCGAAGCTGCGCGGGGAATACATCGCCCTCGGCGCCCACATGGACCACCTCGGCCTCGGGGAGCGCCACAGCCTGGGCGGCGCGTCCGCCCGTGGCGAGGTGCACCCCGGCGCCGACGACAACGCCTCGGGCACGGCCCTGGTCCTCGAACTGGCCCGGGAGCTGAAGCGGGCCCGGCCCCGGCGGTCCATCCTGCTCATGGCCTACGGGGGCGAGGAGGAGGGCCTGCTGGGATCCCAGTACTGGGTGCAGCACCCGACGCAGCCTCTGGCCTCCGTGAAGTTCATGGTCAACTTCGACATGGTGGGCCGCCTGGATGCCAAGGCCCCGCGCCTGATGATGGGCGGGCTCGGCGCGCCGAAATCCGCCGTGGAGGCCGCGGAGAAGCTGGCGCCGAAGTCCTTCGCCATCACCGCCGACATCGGCGCGGCCGTGGGCGGCTCCGACCACATGAGCTTCGCCCAGGCGAAGATCCCCACCTTCTTCTTCTTCACCGGCCTGCACGGCGACTACCACCGGCCCACCGACACGGCGGACCACATCGACTATGCCGGCCTGGCCCAGCTGGCCGCCTACGGACGGGCGGTCGTCCTCCAGCTCGCCGACGGGACGACGGTGCCGGCCTTCGACCCCGAGACGGCGAAGATCCCCTCGAAGGGGAACGGCGGGCCCATGCGCATCGCCTTCGGATCCATCCCGGACTATGCGGACAACGCGAAGGGCTTCCGGATCAACGGTGTCTCGAAGGGCTCCACGGCCGAGGCCATCGGGCTCCAGGCCGGCGACATCCTCACGCAGTTCGGGGATCGGCCCATCAAGGACATCTACGACTTCATGGGCGCCCTGGGCGCCTACAAACCCGGCGACAAGGCCATCATCCACTGGCTGCGCGGCGACCGGCCCATGCAGGCCGAGGCCACCCTCCGGGGGAGGGACTGACGTGCGACTGGCCACGCCGTCCGGTTTCGCCACCGAGGTCTTCATCCAGGAGGCCCCGGATGCCGCCCTCCTGCCCGAGGGACCCTGGACCCTGGTGGGGGACGAGCAGCTGCGGGACGCCTGGCGGGAGGCCGGCATGCCCGAACCCGTCCACGCCCTGTGGGTGCCGGTGACCGAGGAGGAGAAGAAGCTGCGGACGGTGATCCCGTGGCTCGAACACTGGGCCCGGGTGCCCCTCCACCGCGAGGCCACCGTGGTGGCGCTGGGCGGCGGCGTCCTGACGGACCTTGCCGGGCTGGGGGCGGCGATCTACCTGCGGGGCGTGGCCTGGCAGGCCTGGCCCACCACCCTGCTCGCCATGGCGGATGCGGGGCTCGGCGGCAAGACCGGCGCGGACCTGGCTGCGGGGAAGAACCTGGTGGGGGCCTTCCATGCGCCCCGCCGTCTGGTGGCCTGCACGGCCTTCCTGGCGGGCTTGCCCCCGCGCCATCTGGAGAATGGCCGCTGGGAGCTGGTGAAGACCGCGTTGATCCAGGGTGAGCTGGGCTGGGCCACCGAGATGCTGCAGGAGGGCCCCGTCAAGCAGGGCTGGGTGGAACGGGCCCTGTCCTACAAGGCCGCCGTGGTCCACCGCGATCCGCGGGAATCCGGCGAGCGGCGCCTGCTGAACCTGGGCCATACCCTCGGCCACGCGCTGGAGGCGGCCTCGGGCTACCAGCTGCTCCACGGCGAGGCCGTGGGCCTGGGCCTGCTGGCCTCCTGCCTCATGGTGGAGGATCTGGACCTGAAGCCCTTCCCCGCAGAGTTCCTGGATCTGCTGGCGCAGCGCCTGGCGCCCCTGGCGCCGCTGGTGGCGCCCTGGTCCGAATGCCTGCCGCTCCTCCACCGGGACAAGAAGGCCCGCGCCGCGGCCCACAGCACCGAGGACCACCCCGCCACCGAAATCCACTGCATCCTTCCCAGGGCCTCGGAACCCGCCATCCAGCGGATCCTGCCCCCCGAGGCCTGGGCCGGTCCCCATGCCCGCCTGATCCAGCTCCTTGCCCGAGAGGCCGCCCGTGCGTGATCCCCGAACCCTGATCCTGGCCGGCCTCCTGGTGCCGCCCCTCATGGCCGCCCCGCCGCAGGTGGATGTCCGCGCCCTCATGCTCGAGGCACGGGCCCTCCAGCTCCGGGGGGGCGGCACCGATCCCGAAGCCGCCGCCGTCATCTACCGCCGCGTGGTGGCCCTGGTGCCCACGAGCGCCGAGGCCCGGCTGCGCCTCTCCGAGGCCCTGCAGGAGTCCCGGGACCTGGAGGGCGCCCTGGCCCCCGCGCAGAAGGCCGTGGAGCTGGCGCCCCAGAACGGCGAGGCCCGGGTCCACCTGGCCCTGCTGCAGGTGCAGCGTGCCCAGAAGGACGCCGCCCTGATGCCGGAGGCGAGGAAGGATCTGGAGGCGGCCGCGGCCCTGCTGCCGCAGGATCCGGAAGTGTGGGCGCGCCTCGGCGAGGTTTCCGAGCAGCTCCACGACGCGCCCGGCGCCCTGCGCGCCTGGCTCCGCCTCGGCCGCCTGCGGCCCTCCTTCACGCCGGCCTGGGAGCGCGCCTACCTCGAGGCCGTGGCCACCCAGAACTACGCCGGGAAGCGGGAGGCGGTGCTGGCGCTCAACGCCCACCATCCGGATGAGCGCCAGCTCCGCATGCTCGAGGATCTCGCCCGGGAGCAGATCCAGGCCGGCTTCCTGGCCCACGCCGAAGAGAGCTTCCTGCTGCTGGCCCGGCATCTCCCGCAGGAACCCGCCCTCTGGGAGAACATCTCCCTCGTGCGGCTGCAGACGTCGCGCTTCGCCGAGGCCCTGGACAGCCTGGGCCGCGCCGAGGCCCTGAAGCCCAGTCCCCGCATCAGCTTCAACATGGCCATGGCCCTCATGAACCTGGGCCGGTTCGCCGAGGCCGAGACCCGTCTCAAGGTCCTGGTGGAGGCCCCCGCAGACCAGGGGCCCGTGTCGGACGGGGCGCAGGCCCTCTATGCCGAGTCGCTCCTGCTCCAGGGCAAGGGCGCGGCGCTGCTGGCCTACGTGAAGCGCCACCCCCCCCGTGGGCAGGTGGCCGGAGAGATGCAGGTGTTCATCTGCCAGGCGCACATCAGCCTGAACGACTGGAAGGCGGCCCTGGCGGCCATCCAGGACGGCATCCAGCGCTTCCCGAAGGTGGCCTTCTTCGCGCAGGCGGCGACGCTGCCCTCGAAGTACCTCGAGTATTCCTTCTTCTCGCGGAAGGAGGCGCGCTCCTCCCTCGAACAGCTCCACAAGGAGGGCATGGCCGCCCTCTGGTCCGAATTCCGGCGCTGGGACAAGTGCCTGGAGGCCATCCAGCAGGCCCGGGCCCTCGGCCCCGTGCGCAGCGTGGACATCCTCCTCATGCAGAGCTCGGCCCTCGAGCAGCTCGACCGGCCCCTGGATGCCCTGAAGGTTCTGCGCGAGGCCCAGACGATGGCGCCCGCCAACTCCATGGTGCAGAACAACCTGGGCTACCTGCTCCTGGAGCAGGACCGGGACCTCCCCGAGGCCGCTTCCCTCATCGAAGCCAGCGCCAAAGCCACGCCCGACAATGGCAACGTGGTGGACAGCCTGGGCTGGGCGCAGTTCAAGCTGGGCAAGCTGGCCGAGGCGGAAGCCACCCTGCGGCGGGCGGCGGGACTCAGCCCCTTCAGCCCGGAGGTCCGCAGGCACCTGGGCGAGGTGCTGCTCAAGCAGGGCAAGCTGGAGGAGGCCGCCGAGCAGTGGGAGCGCGCCCTGGCCTTCGTCTTCCCCGACCGTCAGGACCTGGAGAAGCGCCTCGGCGACCTGCGCCTGCGCATCGCCAAGGATCAGGCCCGGAAAGTGGCGGACCCCGCGCCCGCCGCGGGGGACGACGAGGAGGCCCCGTGATCCCGCTCTTCCAGACCGTTCCCGCGCAGACCGCGCCCGCCCCGGCCGTCCCCGTGGCGCCCGTGCGGGCCCAGTACGGCTGGGGCTACGAGGGCCCGGAGGGCGAAGGGACGGGCACCCTCAGCGTGTTCGCGGATGCCGCCACCGGGAAGCTCATCCTTGAGCTGCACGGTCTCGGCGAGCGGCTGCTCCTGCTGGAGGGCGACCGCGCCTCCGGCTACCGGGTGCAGGTCCCCCGCCAGAAGCTGGACCAGCGCGCCCTCACGCTGGCCGGCCTGCCGTTGCCCTTCCTGCCCGACGTGGCCAGCCCCGAGGCCCTGCTGAAGCTCCTCCGCACCGGCGAAGGCGCCGGCGTCACCGTCACGAAGCGGGACGCCCAGGGCCCCGTGAAGCTCCACTGGAAGGGCGAGGACCCCAAGGGGCGTCTGGAGCAGGTGTGGCTGGACCGGAAGCGGTGGGAGGACCCGAAGTAGCGGCTACCTGGCCTCCGGCGCGGCGGGCCGGCCCGCCGCGACCCAGGCGCTGAGCTCGGCGTCGCCGAGGTGGCGGGCCGCCGCTTCCAGTTGGCCGATCACCACGGGCCCCTGCTCGGCCCAGAAGATCGCCCAGTAGGCCGGGCCCCGCTGCTTCCCATGGGGGCCCTCCGGCGAAGTGCGGTCCGCGGCGCGGTCATCCGCCAGGAGCCTCGGCACCAGGGCGTAGGAGGCCGAGAGCCAGGCCCAGGGGCGGTCGAGAATCCCAGGATCGGCGGTGGCCGCGGAGGCCTTCAGGTCCTCCTCCCGGACGAACCGCCCCACCAGGCCCGTCTCCCAGCGGCTGTGGACACCCCGCTGGTCCGTCTCCTCCCCGTCGTGGTTCTCCGTCGTGTGCAGGGGCACATGCAGGTCGGCGACATAGTGGGAGAGGATGCTCGTGGCGAAGGCCACCTTCTCCGGGTCGCCGGTCCGGAAGGCGGCGACGAGATCGCGCCAGCGGTCCTGGATGATCCAGGGCACCACGCCGTTGCGGTAGAAGGCCCCGCCCAGCTTCGCCTGGGCCGCCGCCTCCTCGCGGGGGACGCCGTCCGGGCCTCCATAGGGTTCGCAGTCGAGGAAGTGCCGGGGGCCCTCCTTGCGGTCCTGGCGCCAGTGGTCGGGATCGGAGGCGTGGTCGCGCAGGAAGTCCTCCCGGCCGCGGTACCAGGCGCGCACCCCGGGTGGGAGGGTGGTCAGGGAGAGGCTCACCACGGCCCGGTGGCCCTTGTCCCCCCAGGACAGCAGGGGCAGGGCCGCGAGCAGGAGCGGAAGGAAGCGGGCCTTCAACCGGGCTACCGGGGGATGGTGCCGGTCCGCTCCCAGCGGGTGCGGGTGAAGAAGTGGCGCGCGGCGTCCACGAAATCCGAAAGGACATCCATGGGACCGTTGGGCACGCGCCCGTTGTCGTCGTCGGAGTCGCCCTCGCGGAAGCTCCACCACACGATGAAGGGCCGGCCCCGGAGGTGGTCCATGGGCAGGAAGCCCCAGTAGCGGCTGTCCAGGCTGTTGTCCCGGTTGTCGCCCATGGCGAAGACTTCGCCGGGGGGCACGGTGACGGGCCCCAGGTTGTCCTTGAAGCCCTCCTGGATGAGGCTGTCGATGCCCTGGCGGTCCATGGTCAGTTCCTCAGGATCCGTGTGCCGCCACACGCCCGTGGGCTGCTCGGCCTCGCCCGCGTAGCGCGTGAGGGGCCAGGGTCCTGGCGTGGGGCCGTCGGGACTGCGCCCGAACTGGTACTCCCAGGGACCGGTGATGAGCTTGCCGTTCACGTAGAGGCGCTTGTTGCGCATCTCCACCGTGTCGCCGGGCAGCGCCACGCAGCGCTTCACATAGTCCTGGTCGCGGTCCAGCGGGTAGCGGAAGACGATGATGTCGCCGCGCTTCACGGGGCGCATGGGGAAGAGCTTCTCCTCCCAGGCCCACTGGGGCGTGGCGAAGATGAACTTGTTGGCCAGCAGGTGGTCCCCGATCATCAGCGTGTTCCGCATGGAGGCGGAGGGGATCTTGAACTGCTGGCCCACGTAGGTCTTGAAGAAGAGGATCAGGACCATGGCGAAGCACACCACCTCCAGGTTGTCCCGGAGGGAGCCCTTGGCGGCGCCGGGGGGGAGGGTGGCTTCGGTCGTTTCGTCGGCCATGGCGGCTCCTAGGGGCGACCCGAGATGGGGAGATTCGTGAAGCCGCGACCCACGAGGCGGTTGACGGCGATCCACGCGCCGCCGCGGAGTTCCAGCGACTCGACCTCGCCGAGGTCAGGCAGGTAGAGGGTCCGCCGCAGGGGGCCGCGGGCGGGCTGCGCCTGCACCCACACGCCCACGGGCGAGGAGGTGGCGGGCAGGATCCTGGCGCCGTCCCAGGTTCCGCGGCCCACCACGCGGTAGGCGGTGCCGTGGTCCTCCCAGGCCTGGGTGCGGGGGAAGCCTTCGGGCAGGAGCCTGGCCAGCGGCTTGCCATCGGCACCCAGGAGGGCGATGCCGCCGTCGTGATGGCGGAGCACCAGGGTCAGGGAACCCTGGATGCTGCTGTAGTCCAGGCGGACCGTGCCGTCGCCTTCGGAGGGGAAGGCGGCCCTTTCGACGCGCACCTGCAGGCGCTGCTGGGTCCGCTGGGGCTCGGGCACGGAGGGATCCTCGTAGGCGAGGGTCAGGCCCTCCTCCCAGGGGCCGTAGCGCTGCGGGCCGCGGGCCTGGTACTGGCAGGCGGCCAAGAGGGCCAGGACCGCGACGGGAAGGAGGCGGCGGATCACCGGGGCCCCTTGCTGAACTTGGCCATGAGATCCGCCAGGGAGGCGCCCGAGGCCGGCGTCGCCGGCGTATCGCGCCGGGGCTGGGCCGGCCGGGCCTCCCGTTCGGGTCGGGGCGGACGCTCGGACTGGGGGCGGGGTGGCCGGGGACCTCCGGGACGGGGCGGGCGGGGGCCCTCGGGGCGCGGCGGACGCGGGCCTCCGGGCCGTGCGTGGGGGCCGCCGGAGCGCGGCGGGCGGGCCC
>Ga0079306_1000965_pt1 | contig 21923 bp, 20 predicted proteins | sample Methanotroph_Enr_FD_79181 | JGI IMG/M metagenome (GOLD analysis project Ga0079306, IMG submission 79181) | Enriched soil microbial communities from Old Woman Creek wetland in Ohio, USA - Methanotroph_Enrichment_5 | ecosystem: Environmental > Terrestrial > Soil > Wetlands | place: USA: Ohio...
ACGGCTATGTGTACGTCATGGGCCGGATGGACGACGTTATCAACATCGCCGGTCACCGCTTGTCGACAGGTGCCATGGAGGAGATTATCTCCAATCATCCGGATGTCGCCGAGTGTGCGGTATTCGGTGCCGACGATCAGATGAAAGGCCAGCTGCCAGTCGGCCTGTTCGTGGTGAAAGCCGGCGTTACCCGCGACGGCGAAGAAATCAAGAAGGAACTGGTCAAGATGGTTCGCGACAGCATCGGCCCCATCGCCTGCTTCAAGGATGCCTGCCAGGTTGCCAGGCTGCCTAAAACCAGGTCCGGTAAGATTCTGCGCGGCACCATGCGGTCAATCGCCAATAACAAGGATTACAGAATGCCGTCGACCATAGACGATCCGGCAATTCTGACCGAGATCACCGCAGCACTGGTGAAAATGGGATATGTAAAAAATTAGTTGCCGTATGAACGGGGCAGCTGCCTTCCGGGCAGCTGCCCTCATCTTCAACCTCAGGAGCTTCGAGGACTTCGGGCTCCATTTTCTAGGATGACTGTGTATGAAGATTCACGAATACCAGGCGAAGGAGCTGTTTCGCAAGTACCAGGTGCCGACCCCCCAGGGTGGCGTGAGTAACACCGTTCAAGGAATTACAGAGGTCGCTGCAGGCCTGGGACTGCCGGTGGCCGTCAAAGCCCAGATCCATGCCGGCGGCAGGGGGAAAGGGGGCGGGGTGAAAGTTGCCAAAACCAGCGCGGAAGTCAAAAAAGCGGCCGAGGCCATCCTTGGCATGACCCTTGTCACCAAGCAGACCGGACCCGAAGGAAGGCTGGTTAAAACGGTGCTGGTGGAAAAAGGGGTAGCCATCAAAAAAGAGATGTACCTGTCGATCATCCCCGACCGTGCCACAGCAACCGTCACCATTATTGCCAGCCAGGACGGCGGCATGGATATCGAAGAGGTCGCGGCAAAGACCCCGCATCGGATCATCAAGGTGCAGGTCAATCCGCTCATTGGTATTCAGAGTTATCATCTCCGCCAGGTCATGTTCGGGCTTGAGCTGGATAAAGTGCTGATGAAGGAGTTCTCGGCGATTCTGAAGAATCTCTATAATCTCTTCGTCGACTACGACTGTTCCCTCGTCGAGATCAATCCGCTGATTGTGACCGAAGAGAATACCATTATCGCTCTCGATGCCAAAATGGATGTCGACTCCAACGCCCTCTTCAGACATCCCGATGTTGTGGCGATGCACGATCCCAACGAGGATGATCCGACCGAGGCGGAAGCCGCCAAGTTCAACCTCAACTATATCAACCTCGACGGTAACGTCGGCAATATGGTCAACGGTGCGGGCCTGGCCATGGCCACCATGGATATCATCAAGCAGGCTGGTGCCCAACCTGCCAACTTCCTCGATGTCGGCGGCGGCGCCAATGCCGAAATGGTGGAAAACGGTTTCCGTATCATTCTCAGCGACAGCAAGGTCAAAGGCATTCTGATCAATATCTTCGGCGGTATCCTTCGCTGCGATGTCCTGGCTCAGGGTGTGGTGCAGGCCGCGCAGAAGGTGAAACTGTCGGTGCCGGTTGTCGTGCGGATGGAAGGAACCAACGTCGACGAAGGCCGAAGAATTCTCGCCGAGTCGGGTCTCAAGCTGATAAATGCAACCGATCTGGCCGATGCCGCCAAAAAAGTCGCCGAGATTGTCGCCTGATTTCCTCGGGCACTATTCAGCAGAACAAGGTCATCTGTCACTCCTCGTCACAACGAAACACTCTCAGCGGAACACAGTGGACAAAAGCAAATTTTGGTCTCAGTGCATACTTGTAGGCTTTTGTTCCCGGGAAGGCGTGAGTGAAATGATAACGATAGTATAAAAAATACTGTTATATCGAAGGAATATTTTTGATGTGCTGGTTGCAGGGCGGGCGCGCACGTTTATTCGCCTGACCTCAAAAAAGAGCATGAACAATTATACTTTGGAAGGAAAAAAATGAGCATTTTCGTCAATTCCCAAACACGTGTTCTGGTTCAGGGCATCACCGGCAAAGAAGGCCAGTTCCATACCCAGCAGTGTATCGCCTACGGTACCAAGGTGGTTGCCGGGGTGACGCCGGGGAAGGGCGGCATGAAAATGGATGCGGTGCCGGTTTTCAATACTGTCAAGGAAGCAAAAGACAACACCGGCGCCAATGCGGCGATGATCCTCGTGCCGCCGCCGTTTGCCGCCGATGCCATCCTCGAAGCGGTGGATGCCGGTATCGAGGTGGTGGTCTGTATCACCGAAGGGGTTCCGGTCATGGATATGCTGAAGGTGAAAAATTACCTGACCAGCAAGAATACCAGGCTGATCGGCCCCAACTGCCCGGGTATCATCACCCCCGGCGAGTGCAAGATCGGCATTATGCCGGGCGCCATTCATACCCCGGGAGGACCGGTCGGTGTCGTCTCCCGCTCCGGAACCCTCACCTATGAAGTTGTCCATCAGTTGACCCAGGTGGGACTCGGTCAGACGACCTGCGTGGGCATCGGCGGCGACCCGGTCAACGGCACCGGTTTCATCGATTGCCTGAAGGCTTTCAATGCGGACCCGGCCACCGAAGCGGTGGTCATGGTGGGCGAGATCGGCGGCAACGCCGAAGAAGAGGCTTCTGCCTGGATCAAGGCCAACATGAAAAAGCCGGTAGTTGGATTTATCGCCGGTCTGACGGCGCCTCCGGGCAGACGAATGGGCCATGCGGGCGCGATTGTCAGCGGCGGGCAAGGAACGGCTGCGGCAAAAATCGAAGCCATGCAGCAGTGCGGTCTCTATGTCTGCCAGGATCTGGGTTCTTTGGGAAGATTGTGCAAGGAAGTCTTTTCCTGAGAAGAGAACGAGAGGGGTTTGGTACCGGAGAAGGCATTGTGAATTTTGTTTCAAGGAGAGACTATGAAGACGAATGACCAACTGGACCACCTGCGGAAATTGAGGGCGGAGGCTCGCCTTGGTGGCGGTCAGCAACGGATCGACAAGCAGCATGAAAAAGGGAGTATGACCGCCAGGGAGCGTATAGACCTACTCCTGGACAAGGGCTCTTTTGAAGAGTTCGACATGTTCAAGACCCACAGATGCCGAGATTTCGGCATGGATAAACAGGTATTTCCGGGCGACGGCGTGGTCACCGGGCATGGTACGGTCGATGGCCGGACGGTCTATGTCTTTGCCCAGGACTTCACCGTCCTCGGCGGTTCGCTTTCGGAAACTTTTGCCGAAAAGATCTGCAAGATTATGGATCTCGCCATGAAGAACGGCGCCCCCGTCATCGGTCTCAACGATTCCGGCGGTGCCAGGATCCAGGAAGGTATCGAGAGTCTCGCCGGCTACTCGGAAATCTTTCAGCGCAACGTCATGGCCTCCGGAGTGGTGCCGCAGATCTCGGCGATCTTCGGGCCCTGTGCCGGTGGTGCGGTGTATTCTCCGGCCCTGACCGACTTCATAATTATGGTCCAGAAACAATCTTATATGTTCCTGACAGGACCGAAGGTAGTCAAGTCGGTAACCCATGAGGACGTCACCGAAGAGGCCCTCGGCGGAGCGGCCATGCACGCCAGCCGCAGCGGAGTGGTCGATTACCCCGCAAGTTCCGGGGCGGATGCCATCCTCTACATCCGCAAGCTCTTGTCTTTCCTGCCGCAGAACAACATGGAAAACCCGCCGGTTGTTCCCTGCACTGAGCCGGCAGATCGGGAAGCCCTGGAACTCAATGCTATCATTCCCGACAATCCCAATGCCGCCTACGACATGAAGGAGGTTATTCTCCAGACGGTCGATAACCGTGATTTTTTCGAAGTAAAAGAGAATTTCGCGCCCAACCTGATTGTCGGTTTTGCCCGTTACAACGGCATGAGCGTCGGTATCGTCGCCAATCAGCCGGCCCATCTGTCGGGTGTTCTGGACATTGATTCCTCGATCAAAGGGGCACGTTTCGTCCGATTCTGCGACTGCTTCAATATTCCGGTTGTGACCTTTGTCGATGTTCCCGGTTTCCTGCCCGGAACCGCACAGGAATACGGCGGAGTAATCCGCAACGGGGCGAAGATCCTCTATGCCTTTGCCGAGGCGACAATCCCCAAGGTGACGGTCATTACCCGCAAGGCCTATGGTGGAGCGTACTGCGTCATGTCTTCCAAACACCTGCGGGGCGATATCAATTACGCCTGGCCGAGTGCGGAGATCGCCGTAATGGGCGCCAAGGGCGCCGCCGGAGTGCTGTACGGCAGGGAGGCTCAAAAGGCCGAAGATCCAAAAGCCTTCCTGGCCGACAAGGAAAAGGAGTACCAGGATGCCGTGGCCAATCCGTATGTTGCCGCCCAGCGCGGCTACATCGACGACATCATCGAACCGGCCCGCACCCGGGCGAGGATCGTGAAGGCCCTGGGAATCCTCCAGAACAAGCGCGATACCAATCCGATGAAAAAACATGGCAATATTCCTCTATAACCGTTGCAGTTTCAAAGGAGATCCCAGATGACCGTAAAGATTTTCATCAAACGAAAAGTGCAGGATAAAAACGTGGTGGAATTGACGATGCTGTTGAAGAGACTTCGCTCCCTGACGCTTGAACAGCCGGGTTATGTCTCCGGCGAAACGCTCAACAGAATCGACAAGAAGGATGAGTGCATGGTTGTCAGTACCTGGCGATCGGTAGAGGATTGGAACAATTGGGTCAACAACCCGAAGCGCATCGAAGTGCAGACCCAGATCGATAAACTGCTCGGCGAGGATACCGAATACGCGATGTACAGCGCCTGAAATTGACTATGTTGGAGTGACGGCCGATAAAGGTCGGGCTTCTCTGCCGCCCTTTTTGCCGCAAAGAGTTGAGATGATAACACGATGGGTGAATCGATGGCAGGTAACAGAAAGAAAATGGCTGCAGCCCTGGCTGCTGTGAATCTCTATCTGCAGCAGGAAGAGGCCGCGGCGCAAGAGCTTCAAGCTACGCAGCCCAAAGAACCGAACGGTGTCGAGTGCAGTCAGTGGGGCCATAGTGGCCGTCAGGAAATGATGGCCATGCGGAAATTAGTCCAATTGAGAGTGTTTACACGCTTTTAGTACCTTAGAAATTCGCAAAGAATTTCGTGAAGGTACTTATCCCCCTTGGGGGTTAAATCAAATGTTAATGTCGAGGTAAGAGGAGATAGATACGATGAGCGATCAAGTGACGATGACCCCATTGAATTATTCCGCAGATCGGCCAAAGGCGAAAAATCCGGTAAAAATCATGGATTTGTCCATTCGCGACGGCCATCAGTCCCTTTTTGCCACCCGTGGCCGCACCGAGGATATGATTCCGGTGGCGGAACTGATGGACGAAGTCGGCTTCTGGGCCATCGAAACCTGGGGTGGGGCCACATTCGATACGATGCACCGTTTCCTGAATGAAGATCCCTGGCAGCGCCTGCGCACCTTGAAACGGTATATCAAAAAGACCCCTTTCTCCATGCTGTTGCGGGCCCAGAATCTGGTCGGCTACCGCAATTACGCCGACGATCTGGCCTACGCCTTCGTCGAGCGCGCGGCGGAAAACGGCATGGATATCTTCCGGACCTTCGATGCCTTGAACGACTATCGTAATTTCGAGACCGTGGTCAAGCAGATCAAGAAGAGCGGCAAGCACTTTCAGGGCTGCATCTGCTACACCCTGACCGAGCCCCGTCTTGGCGGCGAAGTGTATAATCTCGAATATTACACAGACAGGGCCAAAGCCCTGGAGGACATGGGTGCAGACTCGATCTGTCTCAAGGATATGGCGGGACTCATGGCCCCGTACGATGCCTATCCGCTGATCAAAGCGTTGAAAAAGGCCGTCAAGGTTCCCATTCATCTGCACAGCCATTTCACCTCCGGCATGTCGCCGATGACCCATCTGAAGGCCATCGAGGCGGGCGTCGACATCATCGATACTTGCATGACTCCCTATGCCTATCGGACCTCCCATGCAGCGGTCGAACCGCTGGTCATGGCGCTCTTGGGTACTAACCGCGACACCGGGTTTGACATCAAGAAACTAGCCGAAATCAACGAGATCCTCGAAAAACAGGTGATGCCGAAATACAAGCACCTCCTCGACGATTCCAAAGTATCGATCATCGACATCAACGTGCTGCTCCATCAGACCCCGGGCGGCATGCTGTCCAATCTTGTCAATCAATTGCGGGAGATGGACGCGCTCGATAAAATCGACGAAGTTTACAAGGAACTGCCGCGGGTTCGGAAAGATCTGGGCCAGATTCCCCTGGTTACCCCTACCAGCCAGATCGTCGGCGTGCAGACGGTCAACAACGTTCTCCATGACACCCCCGGCGAACGCTACAAGATGATCACCGGCCAGGTGAAGGATCTCTGTTACGGGCTGTATGGCAAAACGGCGGTGCCCATCAATCCGGAGCTGCAGGCCAAGGCCTTAAAAGGCTATCCGCGCGGAGAGAAGCCCATCACCTGCCGGCCGGCCGAGGTGCTCGAACCGGAATTGGAAAAAGCCAAGGCGGAGATCGGAGATCTCGCGGTCGATATGGACGATCTCATCCTCTACGCCCAGTTCCCGGTGACGGGCAAGAAGTTCCTTGAATGGAAGTATGGCAAGACCGAGCCGCCGGCAAGCGTCAAACCGATTACCATGGAAGATGTCAAGAAGCGGGATGAACTGGTGAAAAAGGCTTTGGCCGGCAAGCTGGTCGAGCCGAAGCAGGTTGAGAAGCCGCCTAAATCGCAGGCCGTGCGGAAATTCAATGTCTTCATAGACGACGAGTATTTTGCCGTCGATGTTGATCCCACCGGACAGCCGCAGATCGTCTCGGCACCCCAGCCGGTAGCCGCCGCAGCCAATCCTGGGCCGAAACCGGTAGTCGCACCGGTTGCCGCATCTCCGGCCCCGGAGCCAGCGGCTGCGGACGGCACCGTGCTGCTTGCGCCGATGCCGGGAATGATCGTCAAGTATGAGAGGAAAGCGGGTGACAGTGTCAAGAAAGGCGATACTGTCGTCATTCTTGAGGCCATGAAAATGGAAAACGCCCTCACCGCTCCCTGTGACGGGACAGTTCAGGCGATTAAATTCGCCAGCGGCGACACGGTCGCCAAAGGTGCGGTCCTTGCTGTAATCAGTTAAAAATGAGACGGGCGCAGGACTTTGGTCCTGATTCACTCCTTGCGGAGTCCTGTGCCCCGTCTTTTTAGTACCTTAGAATTTCTTGTTTAAAAAAATTACGTGAAGGTACTTATCCCCCTTGTGGGGTAGCAATGACGAGAGAAGGCGCCTGCCTTTCCCCCCATCGCAACCTTGAAGGCACTATGATTATCAAAACATTGAACGGCATTACCCCGAAGTTCGGCAAGGACTGTTTCCTGGCCGAGAATGCGGTGGTTGTCGGCGACGTCGAGATGGGCGACAACTGCAGCATCTGGTATAACGCCGTTCTGCGCGGCGATGTTCACTCAATCCGACTGGGCAACAAGGTGAATATCCAGGATGGCGCGGTTGTCCATTGCACCTACCAGAAATATTCAGTCACGATCGGCAACAACGTCTCAGTGGGCCACAATGCCATCGTCCATGGCTGTATCGTTCACGATAATGTGCTGATCGGAATGGGGGCCATCGTCATGGATGGCTGCGAGGTTGAAAGCAATTCGATAGTTGCCGCCGGTGCCGTCGTCACCCAGGGGACTAAGGTCGAGAGCGGCACAATCTATGCTGGGATCCCGGCCAGGAAAGTGAAGGATATCAGCGGAGAGTCGATCTGGGGCGAGATAGCACGAATTGCCGAAAACTATATCAAGTACGCCGGCTGGTATAAATAACCGGCACCATCTTTAACAATTCCGTCTGCCATCCAGGAAACCGAGCAGAACGTCCGCCGCCGCCGTCGGCGAGGTCGTTCCCCTTGCCACCGCCTCGCGTAACTGCGGCAGGGCCTCCTTCACCTCGGGGTTGGCGTAAAACCACTGGCGAAAGCCCTCGTCGAGCAGAAAGTTCATCCAGTCGAGGGCCTGGATTTTTCGTTTTTCAGCTATTTCCCCGCTTGCCGTCATCTTCTGCCGGTGTTCCTGGATGGTCTCCCATATTTCCTTGATGCCGGTTGCTTCGAGGGCGCTGCAGGTGAGAACCGGCGGCGACCAGGTGGGGCTTATAGGCATGAGCATGTGCAGGGCTGCCTGGTATTCTTTGCGGGCGAGTTCCGCCCGGGTCACGTTATCGCCATCAGCTTTGTTGATGACGATGGCGTCGGCGACTTCCAGGACGCCCTTTTTGATGCCCTGCAGTTCGTCGCCGGCACCGGCGATCATTAATACCAGGAAAAAGTCTACCATGGAGGCGACAGTGGTCTCCGATTGCCCGACTCCAACCGTTTCGATGATCACCACATCATAGCCCGCAGCCTCGCAGACCAGCATGGTCTCCCGGGTCTTTCTGCCCACACCGCCGAGCGTTCCACCGGAAGGGGAAGGCCGTATGAAGGCGTTTTTGTCGACCGCCAGCTTTTCCATACGGGTCTTGTCGCCGAGGATGCTGCCGCCGCTGCGGATGCTGCTGGGATCGATGGCCAGCACCGCCACCCGGTGACCCTTCCCGGTCAGCATGGTGCCGAAGCTTTCGATATAGGTGCTCTTGCCGGCGCCTGGTACTCCGGTGATGCCGAGCCGCGTGCCGTGGCCGGTATGGGGCAGCAGCAGATCGACGATTACACGGGCCATATCCTGATGGGCGGGCAGGGTGCTTTCGATGAGGGTGATGGTCTTGGCCAGAGCCAGACGATCACGCTTGAGCACGCCGTGCACATAATCCTGCGGTGTTGTAAACATTGTGTAACGTTGCGAGGTAGATTCCCCAAGGTGAGCCTTAGGGCGGTTCACAAAAAGATTCAGCGGCCGGGAAGGCCGCTGAATCGATATGTTGGCTGAAAGCTTGTTATTTCAGGTATTTATCTTCCAAAAGAGCCAGGGTTTTGTCCGCGGATTCCGGGATCGGCGTGCCAGGGCCGAACACTGCCTTCACCCCTGCTTTGAAGAGGAAGTCATAGTCGCCCGGAGGAATGACGCCGCCGGCCACCACGATGATTTCCTGGCCACCGGCCTTTTTCAATTCCTCGATGAGTGCAGGGATTAGCGACTTATGTCCTGCCGCAAGGCTTGAGGCACCGACCACATGGACATCGTTTTCGATGGCCATCTTCGCAGCTTCCTCGGGCGTCTGGAACATCGGGCTGATATCGACGTCAAACCCGAGGTCGGCGTAAGCGCTGGCAATGACCTTGAAGCCGCGGTCATGGCCGTCCTGGCCCATCTTGGTCACCAGGAGACGCGGCCGCCGGCCATGTTTTTCCAGGAACATATTGGTGCGCTGTTTGATCTCGGCAATAACGTTGTTGTCGCCCTTGAATTCCGAAGAGTAGGCCCCGGAGATACATCGTGTGGTAGCGACGAACCGGCCGAAGACCGACTCCATGGCACTCGAGATTTCACCGAGCGTGGCTCGTGCCCGTACTGCCGGCAGAGCAGCGGCCAAAAGATTGCCGCCGTTTTTCGCGGCATCGGTGAGACCCTTAAGGGCCTGGTCGACGGTTGCCTGATTGCGGGAGGCTTTGATTTCCTTGATGCGGGCGATCTGTTCGTCGCGCACCGAGGCCGGCACTTCCCGGACCTCGAAATCGATTTTTTCGTTGGCAAGCTTATACTTGTTGACGCCGACGATGACATCCAGTCCCTGATCGATCCGGGCCTGCTTGCGGGCGGCGGATTCTTCGATGCGCATCTTCGGCATGCCGCCTTCGATGGCTTTGGCCATGCCGCCCATCTGCACGATCTCATCGATGATCGTCTGTGCTTCATTGATAATGCTGGAGGTCAGGGATTCGATATAGTACGAGCCGCCAAGCGGATCGATGACATGGCAGATCTGCGACTCTTCCTGGATGATGATCTGGGTATTCCGAGCGATCCGGGCCGAGAAATCGGTGGGCAGGCCGATCGCCTCGTCAAACGAGTTGGTGTGCAGCGACTGGGTGCCGCCCAGCACCGCCGACATAGCCTCGAGCGTGGTGCGGATGACGTTGTTGTACGGATCCTGCTCGGTGAGGCTCCAGCCGGAGGTCTGGCAGTGGGTGCGCAGCATCGAGGATTTCGGGTTCTTCGGGTTGAACTGGCTCATCAGCCGGTGCCAGAGGAACCGTGCGGCCCGGAGCATGGCGATATCCATGAAGAAATTCATGCCGATGCCAAAGAAGAATGACAGCCGCGGCGCAAAGGTGTCGACATCCATGCCGCTTTTGAGCGCTGCTTTAACGTATTCGACGCCGTCGGCCAGTGTAAAGGCGGTCTGCAGCACGCTGTTGGCGCCGGCCTCCATCATGTGGTAACCGCTGATGCTGATGGTGTTGTACTTGGGCATCTCCTTGCTGCAGAAGGCCATGATGTCGGAGATGATCCGCATCGAGGGCTCCGGCGGATAGATATAGGTGTTACGGGTCAGGTACTCCTTGAGGATGTCGTTCTGGATGGTGCCTTCCAGCTTGTCATGGCTGACGCCCTGCTCCTCGGCGGCGACGATGTAACCGGCCAGGATCGGAATGACCGCGCCGTTCATGGTCATGGAAACCGACATCTGGTCGAGCGGGATGCCGTCGAAGAGGATCTTCATGTCTTCGACGGAGTCGATGGCCACACCTGCTTTACCGATATCGCCGGCCACCCTGGGGTGATCGGAATCGTATCCCCGATGGGTGGCGAGGTCGAAGGCCACCGACAAGCCTTTTTGGCCAGCTGCCAGGGCCTTACGGTAGAAGGCATTGGATTCCTTGGCGGTGGAAAAGCCGGCATACTGACGGATGGTCCAGGGACGTCCGGTATACATGGTGGCCATGGGGCCGCGGACATACGGCGCCATACCGGGCAGGGTATTGGCCGATTCGATTCCTTCCAGGTCTTCGGCGGTATAGAGCGGTCTGACCTTGATGCCTTCCGGGGTCATCCATTCCAGTGTCTCGATCGATTTGCCTTTCATCTGCTTTTCAGCAGTCTCTATCCATTTTTGCAATTGCGGATGCTTAGCCATGTGCGACTCCTTTTCTGGGGTAAGATCCCGACTGGGGACGGGAAGAATTGCATTGACAACGAGTTACGAACGTTCACAGAGCTCGACCAGGACACCGCCGGTGGCCTTGGGATGCAGGAAGGCAATCTTGGCCCCGCCGGCACCGATCCGCGGCTGCTGGTCGATGAGCTGGATGCCTTTTTCCTTCAATTCGTTCAAGGCTGCTTCGATATTGGCGACACGGAAGGCGATATGTTGAAAGCCGGTACCTTTTTTCTCGATGAATTTCGCCACCGGGCCATCGGGAGAGGTGGATTCGAGCAGTTCAACCTCGCTTTCTCCCACTGGGAAAAATGCTGTGGTAACCTTCTGGGTTTCCACAGTTTCCGCACCCTGAAACTTCAGGCCGAGGATTTCTGACCAGAAATTTTTGCCATCCTCAATGCTGTTGACCGCTATTCCTAAGTGATCGATTTTCAGTATTTCCATTGTTGCCTCCAAAAGGTCGAAATTCGGAATTGGTGCCCGTGGGCGTTATGGTTCCAGCTATTTTTTCTCAGGAGAGCTACCCTGAAGTTGTTTTTGCGGATTGGCCATACCCTGCCAGACCATCTCGAACATAATATTGGCCTGCTCGGCCAGGCTACCTTTCTTTCCTCTCAGTATCCACATGAAAAAACTGCGCTGGACGAAACCCATAAGGAAGTCGAGCAGCGTCCCTGCCTGTACGTGAGGATTGAGAATCCCCTCCTCCTGGCCTTGTCTCAGGACGTCGATCATGAGATGCATCATCCGCGGCTGGTTGAAGGTTTCATCTGCCATCCAGGTCTTCATCGGCAGGGTCATAAAGACAATCCGGCCGAGGCCTTCATGCCGTTCGTAGTAATCGAGCTGCAGCCAGAAAACCTTGCGCAGTTTTTCCTTGAGGTTTTCTATGCCCTGCAGGTGATCGACGATACGGTCCGTCAGTTTGCCCATCCAGATGTCGACAAAGGCGAACACCAATCGCTCTTTACTGCCGTAATGCTTGTAAATTGTGGTGAAACTCACACCAGCTTTATTGGCGATATCGCGAATGGATGCCCGATGGAAATCGGAATTGGAGAAAACCTCCAGCACAGCCTTTTCCAGCCTCTTGTGTATGTCTCCGCTCAGTTCGTCTAACATTGTTACCAGTTTGTGGTCATTGGATTTTTTATCTTGACCAAGAATGAGGTTACCGGTCGCGACCGGTTCGAAAACCCTTGGTTGATCGTTTTGTGTAGTGTTGTTATTTCTGATATTACTGTATAAGTATTTGAAATATTAATTTAAACATATTTGTCTATTTGTCCGTTGTTAAACAGTGATAACATCGTTACACATCTCTGTTGTAATGTATCGGCAATTTCTTTTCAAGCAAAAAGCGGCGTGGAACCATCCTTTCTCCTTGTTTTATCGACATGGTCGGGGCATCCCGGCACGCCCGTCCCCCCAAAGGGGTCTGACGGGCGCCATCCGAGAAGAATCGACCTTTTAACTGCCGAACAGCGAGAGAAGGATGCCGGCGGCGACCGCCGAACCGATAACCCCGGCCACATTCGGACCCATGGCATGCATGAGCAGGAAGTTGCCCGGATCGTCCTTCTGGCCGACCACCTGGGAGACCCTGGCCGCCATCGGTACCGCGGAAACCCCCGCCGAGCCGATAAGAGGATTGATATTGGTATTGAAGAACTTGTTCATGAGCTTTGCCTGTAATACTCCTCCTGCGGTACCGATGCCGAAGGCGGTGACTCCCAAGGCCAGGATAGCCAGGGTCTCCACCTGCAGGAATCGTTCAGCCGTAGCGGTGGCGCCAACCGTCACACCGAGGAAGATGGTAATGCTGTTGATCAGGGCATTTTTCGAGGTATCTTCAAGGCGGCCGACCACGCCGCATTCCCGGAATAAATTGCCCAGCATCAACATACCGATGAGGGCGGCAGCGGGTGGTACCATGAGGGAAACGACTATCGTGACGAGGATCGGAAAAATAATTCGTTCTCTTTTGCTGACCTCCCGCAACTGACTCATTCTGATCATCCTTTCCTTTTTGGTGGTAAGGAGTTTCATGATAGGCGGCTGGATGATCGGGACCATGGCCATGTACGAATACGCGGCGATGGCAATCGGCCCCAAGAGGTGCGGCGCAAGCCTGGAGGAGAGGAAAATAGCCGTCGGCCCGTCGGCCCCGCCGATGATCCCGATGGAAGCCGCTTCCTGGGCGGTGAATAGACCCGATAAAATCGCCCCCATGAAGGTGAGGAAAATGCCGAGCTGGGCTGCCGCGCCAAGCAGCAAAGATTTGGGGTTGGCGATGAGGGGTCCGAAGTCGGTCATGGCACCGACACCCATGAAGATCAGAGGAGGGAAGATGCCCAGGAAATCACCCTGGTAGAGGTAGTAGAGCAAGCCGCCTGGGGTGACGGTATGGATAATATTATCTTTCACTTCGAGTATCGGTTCGGCCATCATCCCGGCCAGCGGCAGGTTGGTCAAGAGGACCCCGAAAGCAATCGGCACCAAGAGCAACGGTTCGAATTTCTTGACTATTGCCAGATAGAGCAGCAGACAGGCAATGCCGATCATCAGGATCATCCCCGGAGTGAGGCTGCCGAAGCCCGTGCTCTTGGCAAAAATTATGAGCGTTTCCAGCATGAGAGTCTCCTTAGGATGACATAACGACCAGAGTGTCGCCGACGTTTACCGATACACCTTGAGTTACCGCTACTTCCTGAATAAAGCAGTCATTGGGCGCCAATATCTCGTTTTCCATCTTCATAGCTTCAAGAACCAGCAAGGTCTGCCCCTTGATCGCCTTGTCTCCGGCATTGACCGCAACCCGAAGGATGGTGCCGGGCATGGGTGCGGTGATCCGGCCGCCGGCCGTACCTGGATCGGCGTCCTTTGACGGTGCGGGTTGAGAGGCAGGTCTGGATGGTGCGGGCGAAGGTGCCGGTTTTGCCTGAACCGCGGCAGGATGACTCGCTTGATGCTCGTTCAATTCTTCTATGCCGACTCTATATTCATTACCATTAACAACTACTCTGAACATCTTCATGGGTGTTGCCTCCCTCATTTTTAAAATCTGCTGTTCATCTGCTCGATAATCCCTGCCCGGTTCCAGGCTGGAGAACGATCTTCAATTTTTTCAATGTTTCTGATGACGATGTTGCCCAACGAAGTCTTCATTTTCATGGCAATGGCTGCGGTCAGTACGGCCACCAGTTCCTGGTCGTCCTGTAGGTTTACCGGAGCGGCGTGTGTCGTCGCCGGAGCAACGGATGCAGGCAGCGGTGCCGGGCCGGTGGCTGTGGCTGTTCTGTTGATCAACCGGTCCATCCAGGAGATGATGATCTGGAGAATAATGAGGGCGATAAAGGTGATGCCCATCCCCAGCAGGGTAGTGATAAGTCCGCCAATTAACTTGTCTGTTATAGATAGGGATTGTATGACGTTGGGGTCGGCAAATTGTTTCAGCAGTTCAGTAGTGGTCATCGTTCTTCTCCGTTACAGTGGGATATTGCCGTGCTTTTTGGCGGGTCTCTTTTCGCGTTTGCCGTCGAGCATATTGAACGCGTCGATAATTCTCTGTCTGCTGGTGTGAGGTTCGATAACGTCGTCGACGAAACCGCGCTCCGCCGCCTTGTAGGGGGTGGCAAATTCCGCCGCGTATTCTTCCAGAATCCTCGTTTTGGTCGCTTGCTGGTCTTCGGCCTTGGCGATTTCGTTCTTGAAGATAATGTTGACCGCGCCTTCGGAGCCCATCACCGCAACCTCCGCCGTCGGCCAGGCGTAGACCATGTCGGCGCCGAGGGATTTCGAACACATAGCGACGTAGGCGCCGCCATAGGCCTTGCGGGTGATCAAGGTCACCTTGGGCACGGTGGCCTCGCTGTAGGCGTAGAGAATCTTGGCGCCGTGCCGGATGATGCCGCCGTACTCCTGGGTGGTTCCAGGCAGAAATCCGGGAACATCCACGAAGGTGAGGAGCGGGATGTTGAAGGCATCGCAGGTCCGGATGAAACGGGAGGCCTTGTCGCCGGCATTCATGTCGAGGCAGCCGGCCATGACATTGGGCTGATTGGCGACGATGCCGATCGATTTGCCGTTGATCCTGGCGAAACCGGTGATGAGGTTGGTGGCGAAATACGGCTGGTACTGCATGAAATCCCCGTTGTCGACGATGGGGGTTATGACATCGAGAATATCGTACGGCTTGTTGGGGTTATCCGGAATGATGGAGTCCAGCTCGTAGATGGATCTGTTGAGGTCGTCGCCTAAGGGGCGGGCTGGTGCTTTTTCCAGGCTGTTCGAGGGGAGAAACTGCAGCAATTTCCGGATATCGTTCAGACATTCCTGCTCCTGGTCGGCAATGAAGTGCACATTGCCGCTGACCCGGTTATGGGTCATCGCACCGCCCAGATCCTCCGCCGTAACGATCTCGCCGGTGACCGTCTTGATGACCTGCGGGCCGGTGATGAACATCTGGGAGGTTTTGTCGACCATGAAGATGAAGTCGGTCAGGGCCGGGGAATAGACCGCGCCCCCGGCGCATGGCCCCATGATCGCGGAAACTTGCGGAATAACGCCGGAATAAATGGCATTGCGGTAGAAGATATCGCCATAGCCGGAAAGGGCGTCGACCGCTTCCTGAATCCTTGCCCCACCCGAATCGTTGAGGCCGACGATGGGTGCCCCGACTTTGGCCGCGCTGTCCATGGCCTTGACGATTTTCCTGGCATGCATCTCGCCCAGCGCCCCGCCGGTGATGGTGAAATCCTGGGAAAAGGCATAGACAACCCGGCCCTCGATCTGGCCATACCCGGTCACCACCGACTCGCCGTCGAGATCGAGTTTGTCCATGCCGAAATTGGTGCATCTGTTCTTGATGAATGCGTCTACTTCGACAAACGTGCCTTCGTCAAAAAGATGGAGCAGCCGTTCTCTTGCCGTCATTTTTCCGCTGCCGTGCTGCTTTTTGATTCTGTCCGGCCCTCCTCCCAGAGCTATTTTTTCCTTCTTTTTCAGCAGGAACTCTCTTTTGTCCAAAGACATGTCTGACTCCTTTTTTTAGCGTTGATTTTTGCGCGGTTTGGAGCGAGCCGAAGATCAAGTGACGTTTTCAATGATCCCGTGGGGCGTCTGTTGGCTCGGGTGGATTTTTATATTGGATAAGGTCGGGATTGATCATTCCTTGCCAGACCATTTCGAAAAGGGCGTTGGCCTCGTCGGCCAAGCAGCCCTTCTTGCCGCGAATGACCCACATAAAAAAGGTGCGCTGGATGAAACCGAGCATGAAATCAAGCAGGTTGCCCCCCCGCACGTGGGGGTTTATGATGCCCTGCTGTTGGCCTTGCCGGAAGACTTCGATGATCAGATCGACCCGTTTCTTCTGGTCGAACGTCGCGTCAGCCATCCAGGTCTTCATCGGCAGGGTCATGAAGAGAATGCGCCCCAGTTTTTCGTGGCGCTCGTAGTAGTCCAGGTGCAGCCAGAACACTTTTCTGAGTTTCTCCTTGAGGTCCTCGATGCCGCCCAGATGGTCCTCGATGCGGTCGGTGAGGCTCTTCATCCAGATATTGACAAAGGTGAAAAGAAGTTGTTCTTTGCTGCCGAAGTGTTTGTAAATAGTGGTAAAACTTACGCCGGCCCGGTCGGCGACATCGCGAATGCTGGCTTTGTGAAAATCCGCTGTGGAAAAGATTTCCAGCACAGCGGATTCGAGCCTTTTCTGGACTTCGGGATTGAGTTCGTCTAACATCGTTACAGAATTGCCTGCCATAGGTTGAAAGGAACTAGTAGTCTCTTTATAATCATTTGAAATTTTTATATATTATCTATAACTTATTTGTTGACGATAACGAGATGTAATCTATTTGAGAATTGTCCATGTAAAAGGTTATTTTTTATAATATCATGAAATAATTAATAAAATTAAAATTAAGTATGTGTTTCGATACCTGAAAAGTAACATTGTTACTTTGATATGTAATTTAAATCGCATTTATTTGTCAAGAAAAAATAATTGATGATTCGCAGCCAGTGATTCCCGCCTCGTTGGTCCCCCTCTTGACCGGTGTGCCGCAGGAACGGCGGCAAAATAGATTGAAAGTTATGTCGGAAAGATGCTAGGTTATTGCTGGTATCACCGTGACGAGGCGAGAAATATCACTTGCTGCGAAGCGCGAAGATCGACAAACATGATAACAGCGTAGGAGGCACGATGACCGATACAACCTTTAGAGCAATGGTAGTCGAGGAGAGTGGCGAAAAATCCTTTTCCCGCAGGATTGCGGAGAGGCGGGTCGAGCAGCTGCCGGATGGCGAGGTCCTGGTAAGAGTGTCCTGGTCATCGCTGAACTATAAAGACGCTCTCTCGGCCAGCGGCAATCGGGGGGTCACGAAAAAATATCCGCATACCCCGGGAATCGATGCCGCGGGCATTATCGAGGAGAGTCGCAACGCCTCCTTTCGGCCGGGCGACAAGGTGATCGTCACCAGCTACGATCTGGGAATGAACACCTCCGGCGGGTTTGCCGAATACATCCGGGTGCCGGCGGCGTGGGTCGTGCCGTTGCCCGATGGCCTCAGTCTCCGGGAAAGCATGATCTACGGCACGGCGGGTTTCACCGCCGGCATGTCGGTCTTTGCCCTGACCGAGCGAGTGGCTCCCGGTGCCGGCCGGATTTTGGTGACCGGGGCAACCGGCGGCGTCGGCAGTATGGCTCTCGCGATCCTCGGCAAACTTGGTTACTCCTGTGCCGCGGTCAGCGGCAAGCCGGAAGCGAGGGAATTTCTGATCGGCCTGGGTGCCGCTCGAATCCTGTCCCGAGCGGAGGCGACGGAAGGCAGTGGCAAGCCTCTCTTGAAAGGGACCTGGGCCGGAGTGGTCGATACGGTCGGCGGGGACATCCTGGCCACCGCTCTCAAATCGACCGATATGCAAGGCGTCGTGACCTGCTGCGGCAATGTTGCTTCGCCCGAGCTGCCCATCAATGTTTTCCCTTTCATCCTGCGGGGCGTATCCCTCATTGGCATAGATTCCCAGAATTGTCCGATGGCGCATCGCCGACAGGTCTGGCAGAAACTCGCAACCGATTGGAAGCCGGAACAATTGAATCAGCTGGCGAAAGAAGTGTCGCTGGACGGTTTGGAAAAAGAAATTGAGCTGATTTTGCGGGGAGGGCAAATGGGGCGGGTGATCGTCCGGTTGAACGGGTAAGGCAGGATAAGTCGCAGATCGTTTTGAAAAAATGAGAAACGGGAAATCTTATGAAAAAAACTGGGTTTGTGTACGACGAGAAATATCTGCTGCACGACACCGGAGGGTATCATCCGGAATCGCCGGAAAGATTGACAGCGATATACACGAGACTGGCGGAAAGCGGAGTGCTCGACAAACTGACGCGGATCGCGGCGGAACGGGCAAACCAGCGATGGGTAGAGGCGGTGCATTCCATCCGCTATATCACGAGATTCGATGAGGCCTGTCTTTACGGCTTAAACGAGTTCGAGCACCCCGACAATGCCATTTGCCGGGAGACCTTCGATGTGGCGTTTTATGCCGTCGGCGGCGTGCTCAAGGCCATCGATGCGGTGGTGAAAGGCGAGGTGGATAATGCTTTCTGCGCCGTGCGTCCTCCCGGTCACCATGCGGAAATGGATAAACCAATGGGTTTCTGCTACTTCAACAATGTGGCGATCGGCGCCAGGTATCTGCAGAAGGAGCATGGCATCGAGCGGGTCGGCATTATCGATTTCGACGTCCATCACGGCAACGGCACCCAGCACATTTTCGATCGCGATCCGACCGTCATGTACTATTCGATTCACGAACACCCCTCGTTTGCCTATCCCGGCACCGGCCGGGATTTCGAGTCGGGGATCGGCGAAGGCGAAGGGTATACGATAAACTCTCCGGTTCTGCCCGGTCGGGGGGATGAAGAGTATCGGCGGTTGATCATGCAGGACATGGTCCCGGCGTTCAAGAAATTCCAACCTGAATTCATCCTCCTCTCTGCAGGTTTCGACGCCCATGTCAGCGATATGATGTCGGGCACCAACCTGACCACCGACGGATACGATTTCATCTCCGAGGTGGTTATGAATCTGGTCAACCGGTTTGCCGGAGGTCGCGTCGTCTCGGTGCTGGAGGGAGGCTACAATCTTGAGGTATTACCGCTGTTGGTTGAGAATCATATCAGGATCCTGGCGGATATGAAGCTATGATCCCCACGATCACCATAAAAATTGAATTTCCGGAGGTCCTATGTTTGTAAGTGGCAGAATGTCGAAAGACCTAATTACATCCGGTCCGGATATAACCATATTTGAGGCCAAGAAGATCATGACGGAAAAAAATATCCGTCATCTGCCGGTAATCGATGCGGCCGGTAAGCTTATCGGGATCGTGACGGATCGTGACGTTCGCGATGCCATGCCGTCCACCCTGCTGAAAAAGGCCGATTATGAGTTGACGCTTTCCAAAATCATGAATTATCCGGTCAGCGATATCATGACCAGGAATCCGCTGACCATCTATGCCTATTATACCATTCAGGATTCTCTTCTGGTCATGCAGCAGAAAAAGGTGGGCGCCCTGCCGGTGATCGACGAGGAGGGATATCTGAAAGGCATTCTGTCGACCCGCGATCTGATCAACGCCTTCGTCAACATCATGAATATCGATGAACCGGGGACCCTGCTCTGCATTGTGGTAAAGGAAAAACAGGGCCAGATGAAGAAGATCGTCGATATCGTGACCGAAGAAAAAATCTCACTCGGCAGCGTGCTGGTGGCCAGGTTTTGGGATGAGGAAAAGAGAGCGATTTTCCCCTATCTGCTGACCAACAACGTCATCAATGTCAAAAAGAAACTGCTCGATCTGGGTTTTGAGATTATCGATCCAATGAAATGGTATCTGGATCAGTTGCCGAAAAAATAGCTCGCGAATCGTCAAGCCGCCATTGTTCTCCTCTGTCCTCAATGGCGGCTCTTCATGTGGCTCGTTATTTCAGGATCTGGCCATCTTGGTCACAGCCGACGAAGCCGCTATTTCACCGTTTCCTGAATAATTTTCGTGGTTTTTCTCGATATGTGATAACACGTAGAGGTAATTGACCATGATTCCGGCGGATTGGCGGAGACCCCTGGCGGAGAGATCGGCAGCCCAATTGATCCGCTCGATCCTGGCGCCGTTGGAGAAATGGAAGTGGCTCACCCGGTCATAGGCGTATTTCCCCTTTTTCTTCGTCAGGAGGTACTTACTGCACAGCCGGAGGAGGATCGGTTTGATAACGATCTCACTGTCGTCCCGCAGGTCATCGCCGAGCTTGCCGAGTGCGTCAAAGAAGAATTCGGCGGCGTCGGTTTCTCCTGCTAACTCCTGCAGTAATTTCAGTTCCTTGCCGGTAAACTCCAGTTCATCCCGATGCGCCTGTAAAGATGGAAGAAAGCCGGGGATGGGCGAAAGGGTGGAGAATGTTTTGAGGTTGGGATGCTTGGCCGTGAGTTCCTTGACCACCTTTTTGATGAGAAAATTGCCGAAGGCCACGCCGGCCAGCCCTGCCTGGCAATTGGAGATGGAATAAAAGATGGCCGTGTCGGCCTTGTCGGGATGAATCATCGGCTTTGTTTCGTCGAGCAGTTCGGCGATCTTGGCAGAAATTCCATTGACCAGTGCCACTTCGACGAAGATTAACGGTTCATGGGGCATCCGCGGATGGAAATAGGCAAAACAGCGGCGATCGTCCCGCAACCGGTTTTTGAGATCCTGCCAGGACTGGATGGCATGAACGGCCTCGTACTTGATCAGCTTTTCCAGGAGTGCCGCAGGCGTTTCCCAGGTGATGCGCTGCAGATCCAGAAACCCCACGTCGAACCAAGAGCAGAGCAGCCGGAGGATGTCATGATCGAGGGCCTTGAGGGCCGGGTCGTCCGCGGTTAAAGGCAGGAGTTCCGCGCGGAGATCGACCAGGAATTTGACTCCTTCCTCCAGCTCGTTGAATTGCCTGAGCAGCTTGGTCCGGGGCGGGACAAGCTGGTTGCGCAGTTCGAGGTTCAGATGTCTGCGCTCTTCGACGTCGGTGCACAGCAACCGTTTGGCAATGATGTCTTCAACCGCCTGATCGTTCGCGTCGAATTCGGTGGCCAGCAACTGGAGAAATCGCTTTCTCCCCTCGCTGTTGAGGATCAGGTAGGTTTCTCCGAGCTCGGCTGCCCGGGTGCGGGCCGAGACTTCACCGCCTCGCCCTTCGAGACAGGCATTAATCCTTTCCCGCACCTTTTGCAGATCCTTGTCCGGGAGGTTGGCTTCGATGGAATGTTTTAAGCCTGCCTGATCACCAAGCGGCCAGATAAGCCGAATCCGACGCAGGGTCTTATCCCATAGGGGCTCTTCTCGATCAAACATGAGGTCTCCTTGTCTCAAGTTCTTCTGCCCTGTTACGCTTTTCCTCCGGTGAATACCCCGCTCATGCCCTGTATCCTATCCTTATCAGGAAGTATTCACAAGAGTGAAAATGTGGGGAGTCACGTAAAATGGCAAAGGCGACGGCCGAGGGACGATCAATGGTGAATGAGGATGGGGCTCATGCCGAGTCATACTCCTGTGCTACTCTCTGCACAGGAGTTTTTTCGCATGGGCGGTTCGGCAGATCGGCAACACATGCGGCAACGGCTGTCTGTGCCGCCGCATATGTGGTCAGACCCTCACGGAGCGCTGGACTCTTTCGCCAGTTCCTCCGGATTCATGGTCCAGAACGGGGTGCCGTCCTTGGTCAGGCGGACCTTATATTCGAAATTTTCCCCCTGCTTGACCTTGGCGGCCATAAAAACATCCTGCCCG
>Ga0079306_1000966_pt1 | contig 21918 bp, 21 predicted proteins | sample Methanotroph_Enr_FD_79181 | JGI IMG/M metagenome (GOLD analysis project Ga0079306, IMG submission 79181) | Enriched soil microbial communities from Old Woman Creek wetland in Ohio, USA - Methanotroph_Enrichment_5 | ecosystem: Environmental > Terrestrial > Soil > Wetlands | place: USA: Ohio...
CGCCGAAAACCGCGGTTTTATATCCTGCGGCGGATTGCTCGCCTATCGCCATGGCGGTTGCCGCCAAGGCTGAAAGTGCGATAGTGAAGAGTAAAAAGTACATACTGTCCTCCTTGTTGAGTGAGATGCCCCTTGGGCACACCATAGCCACTTCCACCGGCCGATCAAGAGACTTTGCCGACCCCGGAAATACTGCAACAATTTGATATTTAGAACCTTCTTTTCTGCCCTTGAATTTTCTCCGGAGCCGGTACTTTTCTATTTCAAAAAGCGGGTTCCATTGCTATAGTGCCAACCATGAAAAAGCCAAACAATACCAAACGGACCAAGTTCATTTTCGTTACCGGCGGCGTTCTCTCATCTCTCGGCAAAGGGCTTGCATCGGCAGCCATCGGCGCCCTCCTGGAGAGCAGAGGGCTGACGGTAACCTTTCAGAAACTCGACCCTTACATCAACGTCGATCCCGGCACCATGAACCCCTTCCAGCACGGTGAAGTGTACGTCACCGACGATGGAGCCGAGACCGACCTCGACATGGGCCACTACGAGCGGTACACCAGCGCCGTTATGGCCCAGAAAAACAATTACACCTCCGGCCGCATCTACTACTCGGTTATCACCAAGGAACGGCGGGGCGAATACCTCGGCGGCACGGTGCAGGTAATCCCCCATATCACCGACGAGATCAAGGCCGCGATCCTCCAACTCGACGGCTCGGCCGACGTGGCGATCATCGAAATAGGCGGCACCGTCGGCGACATCGAAGGCTTGCCGTTCATTGAGGCGATCCGCCAGCTGCGCAGCGATCTCGGCCGGGAATACACCCTCTTTATCCACCTCACCTTGGTGCCGTACATCAAGACCGCGGGCGAGGTGAAGACCAAACCGACCCAGCACTCCGTGCGGGAACTGCGGGCGGACGGCATCCAGCCGGACATCCTCGTCTGCCGAACCGAAGTCCCGCTGGACAGCAGCTTAAAGAGCAAGATCAGTCTCTTCTGCAACGTTCCCCAGGATGCGGTCATCACCGCCATCGATGTCGAAACCATCTACGAGCTGCCCCTCCACCTGTACAACGAGGGACTTGACGCCAAGATTCTCGAATTGCTGAACATCTGGACCGGCGCGCCGAACATCAAGCCGTGGGAGGATCTGGTTCACACCATCCGCAACCCGAAGAACGAGGTAACCATCGCCATCACCGGCAAATATGTGGACCTGACCGAATCCTATAAAAGCCTCCATGAAGCCCTCATCCATGGCGGCTTCGCCAACGGTACCAAGGTCAAGCTCGAATACATCAGCGCCGAAGACCTGGAATCGAAAAACGTCGCGAGCCTTCTGGAAGGTTGCACCGGTATCCTGGTGCCCGGCGGCTTCGGCAAACGCGGCGTCGAAGGCAAGATCAAGGCCATCAATTACGCCCGGAAAAACAAAATCCCGTTCTTCGGCATCTGCCTCGGCATGCAGCTGGCGGTCGTCGAGTTTGCCCGGGATGTGCTCGAACTACCGAAGGCCAATTCCACCGAACTGGATTTTACCACCCCCGATCCGGTGATCTATCTGATCAAGGAATGGTTCGACTACCGCAACAATCAGGTTCAGGTGCGCGACGAAACGTCCGATCTGGGCGGAACCCTGCGGCTCGGGGCCTATCCCTGCGTGCTGAAGGAAGAGACCAACGCCTATCGGGCCTATGGCGTCAAAGAGATTTCCGAACGTCACCGGCACCGCTATGAATTCAACAACGACTATCGCCAGCAGCTCGAGATGGCCGGCCTGCTCATCTCAGGCACTTCGCCCGACAACAACCTGGTTGAGATCGTCGAACTGAAGGATCACCCCTGGTTCCTCGGCTGCCAGTTCCATCCCGAGTTCAAGTCGAAGCCGATGAAACCTCATCCGCTGTTCAGGGACTTCATCAGCGCCGCGCTCGCCTATAAACAGAAAGGCTAGAAGCGCCATGATGGAAGTTGCCGTTCCTATCGACACCCCGTCCGGTCCGCCTCTGGTCGTCGGCACGGGTCAGCCGCTGCTCTTGATCGGCGGCCCCTGTGCCCTCGAATCGGAAGAACTGGCCCGGCGGGTAGCCGGAACCATGCGGGAAATCTGCGGCCGCCTGGGCATCAATTATGTCTTCAAGGCCTCCTTCGACAAGGCCAACCGCACCTCGCTCGATTCCTATCGCGGCCCCGGCCTGCAGGACGGTCTTGCCACCCTGGCCAAAATCCGCCGGGAACTGCAGGTGCCAGTCATTTCCGATATCCACGACGTCTCCCAGGTCGATGCTGCCGCAGAAGTTCTCGACATTATTCAGATTCCGGCGTTTCTCTGTCGGCAAACCGATCTGCTTGCCGCCGCCGCCCGGACCGGCAAGCCGGTGAATGTCAAGAAAGGCCAGTTCGTTTCGCCCTGGGATATGCAGAACGCGGTCGGCAAGATCAGAGGAGTCGGCGGCAGCAAAATCATGCTGGTCGAGCGGGGCGCCTCTTTCGGCTACAACAATCTGGTGGTGGACATGCGGTCCCTGCCGGTCATGCGGTCGTTCGGCTGCCCGGTAATCTTCGACGCCACCCACTCGGTCCAGCTGCCGGGCGGGGCAGGCGGGTCATCCGGCGGCCAGCGCGAGTTTATCGCCCCTCTTTCCCGGGCGGCGATGGCGGTCGGCATCGACGGCATCTTCATGGAGATCCATCCCGAGCCGGAGAAAGCCCTCTGCGACGGACCGAATTCCCTACCGCTCGACCGAATGGAAGACTTGCTGCGGCAACTCTTACGGGTTCGGAATGCAGTCGGCCAGCCATGACCAACCACTGCTCATCCACTCCTCCCGGCTACCCATCCGACTGCGAGGTGACGGAGGGTTACCGAACCATGGTACGAGAGCGGGAGTCCCGGCCCATTGATCAACACCGGCAGCGAATCTTTGCCAGGGCGAAGGAAATCCGCCTCCTCCTCCTCGATGTCGACGGCGTGCTCACCAACGGCTCCCTCCATTACAGCGGCAGCACCGAGGAAAGCAAATCGTTCCACACCCAGGACGGCTTCGGCATTCGCCTCTTGCAGGAAGCCGGCATCGATACGGGCGTCATCACCGCCAGGAAATCCGAGGTGGTCGCCCGACGGGCCGGCGAACTGAAAATGCGCTACATCTATCAGGGAGCAAGAAATAAGAACGAGGCCTTGAAAGAGATCCTCCAGGTCTCGGGCTATCGTCCATTTCAGGTCGCCTACATGGGGGACGACTGGCTGGACCTGGTGCTGCTCCAGCAGGTTGGTCTGGCGATTGCCCCGGCCAACGGGGTCCGGGAAGTAAAAGAGCTTGCCCACTTCGTGACCGAACGGGAAGGCGGTGCGGGGGCCGTGCGCGACGCCTGCGACCTGATCCTGGAAGCGAAAAACCTGGTGGCGGAAATGCTCCAGAAATACCTGAACCGATGAGATTTCACCGCAACACCATCTGGCTGGTCCCACTGCTGTTCATCATCACCTTCCCGCTGTGGAGCCCGCCGATCGGCCGTTTCCTCACGCCGCGCGGCGGCTTCGATCCTGACTTGAACAAGAAGCCGCCCGATACCCACAACTTCGCGATGCAGACGGTGAAGATCCTGCAAAACCAGGACGGCAGAAGAACCGCCCTGATCCGGGCCGAGCAGGCACATACCGCCGTCGACGACAACGACACCCTGATTCTGGTAAAGGTCGATGCCGACGTGTTCGACGAGCACGACAACATCACCCATATCCTGGCCAGGGAAGGCAAGTACGGCATGACCAGCAAAATCCTTACCCTCACCGGTGATGTTGTCGTCAACAAGATCGTAGAGAATCAGTTCCTCTACACCGATCTGCTCTACTACCACAGCGAACAGCGCACCATCAACTGCCCGGGCAAGACCCACCTGAAAAACGAGGATGCGGAAATCGACGGAGGCAGTCTCGATTATGACATCAAGACAGAGCGGTATGTCATCGGCAAGAGAGTGAAATGTTTCATCAAAGGTTTTTCCGAACCCTGAGTACCAGAACCCATACACCAGAAGGCCAGATGAGAATGTCGCCGTCGGCGACCATATCATCTGGCTTCTGTCCTCTGTGTTCCGACTTCTGATACACGGCACTCCTCGACCCGAAAACAATCCGGTTCAACCGACCAGCGGATATTGACGTCCCACAGCAGCATGCCGAACCGGTTTTTACTTCCTTTCTGACTAGCCGGCCGTGGGTCGTGCCGGATCATCTCCTCAATCAACAGCTCGATATTCCGGCCTGTTTCTACCTTATACCTCCCGCAGAACTCGGCAGGCCCGGCATCGAAAACGACCGGCAGCTCCGTCTGGCGGCCGTGGGCATACCCGCCTGAGGCTTCGGTGATGCAGTCGCTGTAGGGGATATACGGTTTGATGTCGATGACCGGGGTCCCGTCGAGCAGATCGATTCCGGACAGTTCCAGCCAAATCTTCCCCTCACGATGCTCGACCGCCTCGAGCCGCACCGCCGACAGACCCAGGTGATTAGGGCGATGGGGACTGCGGCTGGCGAAGACCCCGACCCGCTTCCGTCCCCCCAGCCAAGGAGGCCGAACCGTCGGCTTCCATCCTTCGGCGACGGTCTCATGGAAGACGAAATGGATCCAGATATGGGAAAACTGTTCCAGGCCGCGGACCATTTCCTCCCGGTTGAAGGGTGGAAGAAATTCGAGCCTGGCCGTCGCCGCCCGGACCATTCCCGGTTGTCGGGGGATACCGAACTTTTCGGTAAAGCATGAGCGGATCACTCCGATCGCCCGTACCCCGAACTCGCTCTGACTCAGCTGTTTTTCTTCCACTCTTTGTTGCCGTTCACCCACAATGCAACCCTCCTATTCTCGCCCGGTATCTGGTATTAACTTGCTTGAAAGCTTATTCCTATGGTATCAGTCAGGCAAACATAAATTGACCGTCACCGCAGCTGGAATCTTTATTTCGCACGATTTCCGCCTCGGTGGTTTTACTTCCGCTAAGGGAGAGAGACAATGAAAGTTGGCATTATAGGCCTGCCCCAGACAGGCAAGAAGACCCTGTTCCAGGTGTTGACCGGCAGCGAACTGCGCGAGCAGGCGGGACCGGCAAAACCCATCCCCGGCACCGCCGAAATCCGCGATCCGCGTTTTGATAAGCTGGTTGCCATGTATGAGCCGAACAAGGCGGTGCGCGCCCGCCTGGAGCTGGTGCTGCTGCCCAAAATGGAGCAGGAAAGCATCTCCAAGGGCGATATCTTCAAGGATATTGCCGACGTGGATGCGCTCTGCCATGTCATTCGGGCTTTTGAGGACGATTCCATCTACCACTCTGCGGGCTCCGTCAATCCGGTCAGGGATGCGGAAACGGTGGGCGGCGAACTGATCATGCACGACCAGATCTTTGTCGAAAAACGTATCGAACGGCTCGAAGCAACGCTCAAAAAGATCAAAGACGAGAAAAACGTCAAGGAAATTGAGTTGATGCGGAAAATGCAGGCCCATCTGGAGGAGGAAAAACCCCTCCGCCTGCTGGAGCTGAGCGACGAGGAGGAACCCCTCATCCGCAGCTATCCCTTAATCACCAGAAAGCAGCTCATTTTAGCCTTCAATGTCGCCGAAGATCAACTAGGCGATGCCACGCTGCTTGAGCGGATGGCCGAACAGTGCCGCCGGGACAAGATGGAGGCGATGCTCGTTTCCGCCCAGGTGGAATCGGAGATCGTCCTGCTCGACTCGGAGGCGGAAAAAGCAGAATTCCTCCGCGACCTGGGCATCGAAGAGCCGGCGCTGGGCATCATGACCAGGCTCTGCATCCAGGCCCTCGGTCTCATCTCCTTTTTTACCGTGGGTAAAGACGAGGTCAGGCAGTGGCTGGTCCGCCGCAATGCACCCGCCCCAGTCGCCGCTGGCGTCATCCACTCCGACCTGCAGCGCGGTTTCATCCGGGCAGAGGTCATGAAGTATGAGGACCTGGTGGAATACGGCAGCGAGGCCGAGTTGAAAAAAGTCGGTAAGATGTACCTGCAGGGCAAGGACTACATTGTCACCGACGGCGATATCCTCAATATCCGATTCAAAGTCTGAGAAATTCCGGTTGCCGGCCATTGCCGCGGCAATGGCTGAACCGGCACCCATTCTTGCCGTGAAAAAGATCGCCTGCTTTATCAGCCCGCACGGTTTCGGCCATGCCACCAGGACAATTGCGGTGCTCGAAGCGCTCAAACGGCTTCATCTCGATTGTCACGCCCACCTTTTTACCACCGTTCCCGAGACGCTCTTTGCTGCCTCGCTTGCCGACTTCACCTACCACGTAGAGCCGGTCGACATCGGCTTGGTCCAGAGTTCTGCCCTGACCGTCGACATCCCGGCCACCTGCGCACAGCTCGACCGGTTGCTGCCCTATTCGGCCGATCGTCTTGCCGAACTTGGTGATCGGTGTGCCGGCTGTTCCATCATTCTCTGCGATATCGCCCCGCTGGGGATCGCGGTCGGACGACTGACTGGGATCACCACGGTATTACTGGAAAATTTTACCTGGGACTGGATCTACCAGCCGTATTGCCAGAAATATCCGGAACTCCAGCGCCATGCCCGGTTTCTCGGCAACCTCTTCCAGCGGGCCGACTACCGCATCCAAACGGAACCGCTCTGCCGGGAGGCTCGGCGGGATGTAGTCTGCGGCCCGATTTTTCGTCGCCTCCGGATGGCGAGCGACAAGATCCGGGCGGTCTTGAATGTCGGGGACAGGAGCCTGATTCTCATCACCCTCGGAGGCATTCCCCAGCAGCTGCCGGAGCTGCGCCGCGTTGAAGAACAGTCCGATCTTTTCTTCGTTATTGCCGGCCAGCCGCATACCGAGCAGGTGGCGGAGAACTGTCTGCTCCTGCAGCGCGATACCGACTTGAGCCATCCCGACCTGATCGGCGCCGCCGACCTGGTGGTATGCAAGGCCGGCTATTCCACCATTGCCGAATGTTGCCTGGCGGGCGCCAGGGTACTCGTAATCGGCCGGGACGATTATCCCGAGTCGCAGCCCTTGCAACGTTATGTGCAAAGAGTTTTGGCGGGGGTGCCGATCACTGCGGAACTGTATGAGAGGGGCGGCTGGCTACCGCTTGCCCGAGAGCTTTTGTCGCGTCAAAAACCTGCGCCGGCAACCGAGAACGGGGCGGACAGGGTCGCCGCCTTCCTCAGCGGATTGATGTAAAAAACCTGCCGTGCCCGTCGGGGCACTGGATTTGGGGAAGTCTGTCAGATAATGACAAACGACGGATCGTCCGGCAGGGAGATCACCCGCCAGTCTTCGCCCTGATGGTCGAAATCGGCGATCTTGTCGATATCCATCTTCAGATAGGTCCCCTTCCCCTCTACCGCCACCGTCCCGTCGGCGAGAAGGATCTCTCCCTCCCCCTGAAAGGACCTCTTGCCTTCCGAGACGATCCGGCCCAACACCCGGATCTCCTCGCCGATCGGCACCGGTTTTCTGAGCTTCATGGAAAAGTCGACAGTCACTCCCCAGATGTTGTCGGAATACCTGAGCATGATGGCGCGACCGATGGTTTCATCGAGGATCGTGGCGGCAATGCCGCCGTGCAGACGTCCAGGATAGCCCTGATGTTCCTGGGCCGGGCGGAAGAGGGCGATGAGCCGCTCATCTTCGAGTTCGAAAAATCTGCTCTTCAAACCAAAACCGTTATTCAGGCCGCAGACGAAACACATCCGGGAGTTGGGTTGTTTTTTTGTTATGTTCAGGCGCATGGCTTTTTAAAAATTTCCTCTTTCTCGAGTTGCGTTACCCGTTATCCGGTGACGGAATGGTCGGCGGTCCTTTGACAAGCATCTCGGCAATGGTCATTTTCACCTTTGGTACAAGATGACGCTTGTTCTCCAGGAGCCTGTTTTCCAGCAAGGCGAACCGGCGCAACAGCGGAGTACGTTCCACCTGGGGGTGACCACCTTCCGGGAACCGGCCGCCGACTATCTCCTGGCACCTGAAGCAGCCAGGAAAAAGCATGGTCTGGCCGTCCGGCCGGGTCAGGGACGCCGGCACGCCATGGGTTCTGCAGACCAGCAGGCGATGGGTGTAGAGCGCGCAGAGGCCCTGCTCGTTCAGCGGACACATTACCTGGGGCCTGTCGCCCTTCCCGAGGGCCTCCCCGCACTGCGCAAGCCAAGCCTGCGAACGGCGGATCAGCTCTTTTTGCCGGGCAGGCTCAAGTTGCCTCACTCCCATCCAGAGATAGGCCCACTCCGCATAGGTGTGGTGCAGGAAGTAGGAATCACAGCAGTTATCCGGACAGCCGGTGCAGGAAAAATTCAACTCACCCGCCACCCGTCCGTAGTCCAGCTGAAGCTGTCGGTAGATCTCTTCCAACTCGCCAACCAGTGAAGCCGGCAGAATCACTTCTTTCATGACCTTTCCTCGGCAAAACACTGAACCTGATAGGTTTCGATCGAGAGAATCTTCTCCCGCCAGCTCGTTTTCGGCAAGCCGGCCTTGAGACAGAGATGGTCCAGAAACTCATCGGGCAAGGGCAGCTGTTCCCAGACCTGAGGCAGAAAGGTGGCGCTGCGCCAGCCGTCGCGCAGGATCACGCCATCCCTGCCCGGTTGCAGTTTTTTCAAGAGATCGTCACTGTCTTCGTAGTCGAGCGGGCGGGGCGGAGAGAGAATGGAGATATCGATATGTACGCCCGACAATTCGGCGGCTCGCAAAGGGGGGAATCGGTGATCATGAAAGGCGGCGTTGACGGCGTTGTCGCGAATACCGTCCCATAAGGTGCCGACCGGGGTTAGATTGCCGATACAGCCGCGGAGATTGCCGGCAAGTTTCAAAGTGACAAAGGTCGCTGCGTTACTGCGAAAAACCGGATCATCCGGTTCCTGCACCGAGCCGCCACCAGTTAAGCTGTTCTCCAGGATTTTTCTCGCAAGATGGAGTAATTGTCGTCCCTGCTCGGGACTCAGCAGATGGTCCTCCATGGTTACCACTCCACCCCCAGCATCATGCAGTTGATACCGCTGCCGATCCCGAGCAGAGCGCCCTTCTGACCGGGCCGAAAGGCGCCCTGTTCCATGGCTATAGCCATGGTAATGGGTGCCGAAACCGACCCCACGTTGCCCAGGATATCGAGGGTTTCGAAATTTTTCTCCGCCGCAAGGCCCAGCCGCTCGAACAGCAATTTGGCATGGGCGGAACCGACTTGATGACAGAAAAACCGGTCGACATCCCCGGCCCGCCACCCCGACCGTTCCGAAAAGATCTGCCAGGTCAGCTCGGCGGTCTCCACCCCCCGATGCAGCAGTTCCTCAGAGTTGGTCGCCATGAGCGTAGTACCCGCCCCTTTCTGGCCGCCGTGACAGAGATCCGAGTGGACGGTATTGGCCTGCCACGCCCCATGAACGAGGCGGGGTTTCTGCTCATTCTGCGAGGCCCGTCGCATCAGCAGCCCGATCGAGCCGGAGCCGATGGTCAGCGAAGCAAAGGCCGGTTTGATGGTTTTTCGGCTGAGCGACTCATCTCCCAGGAGGGTGAGCAGGGTCGATTCCAACAGTTCTTCGGCAGTCTCGCCGGACACGATCAGGCCGTTATTCACCTGCCCCAGTTCGATCATGTTGGCCAGCATCACCATGCCGTCTAGAAAACCCAAACAGGCGTTGGAGATATCGAAGATCATGGCGTTCCGGGACAGGCCGAGTTTTTCATGGACAAACGAGGCGGTGGCCGGCTCCATCATATCCCGGGAAACGGAGGTGAAAATGAGACATTCCACCTCGGCCGCGGCAAGCCCCGCTTTGTCCAGCACCTGGCGGCCGGCCAGGGTGGCGGCCTCGCTCGGTCTGGTGCCCGCGGGCCAGAGACGCCGCTGGCGGATGCCGCTCATCAATTCCAGTCGCCCAGCCGGGAGACGCAAACGCCGATACACCGCAGCGAGCCGTTCCTCGATCTGATCGGAGGTAACGATCCGCGGAGGCAGCTCGTAGCCGAAGGTATCGAGGCAGACATGTGAATACTGAATCATACGAATATAAATGAAATTGCACCCATAGCGAATGGGGCAAGATAACCATCCTTAAGGTTCAAAAAGGGATATTGTCCGGGATCGGAGACGGCCGGCTTCATCCACACCGGATAAGCGGCAGGGAAAAAACGTCCAGCCGCACGACTCAGGCCTTGGCGCAAACCTCCAGGTGTTTCAGGATCTTGTCCTGGGTCACCGGACGCGCCAGGCAGGCATCGAAGCCGCAATCCTTGACGGCGGCAAAATCGTTCTCCTCACCGATCCCGAGAATAAATGCCCGCTGCCCCGAATACTCTTCCAACTGCCGGAGAATCTTAGCCGCCTTGAGGCTTTCCAGCTGCGGCGTCGACACATCGAGGAGAATGAGGTCGAAGTGGGAGAGAGAGGCCTCATACATGGCCGATCTTCTGGTTTCGGCGATGGTCACCTGCCAGCCGGCCTCGATGAGGGTGCGAAGGACGATGCTCTGACTCATCGGGTCGCCGTCCACCACCAGGGCTCGCCGGGTCAGAAATTTGGCCAGCACCTCGATTAACTGGGTCCTTTCCAGCGGCTTCGGCAGATAATCATCCATGCCGGCCTGCAGACATTTCTCCCGGTCTCCCGGCAACGCCTGGGCGGTAAGGGCGATGATGTCCAGATGACCGCCGTGTTTGCGCTCATGCTTTCGGATGGCCCGGGTGGCTTCAAGACCATCCATGTCCTCCATCTGCACGTCCATGAGCACCAGCTGGTATTTGCCGCTGCACGCCTCTTGTACCGCTTCGCGGCCGTTGTCGACCGAGGTTACCTCCACCCCCAGCTGGGAGAGAATCGTCTCGATCAGCACCCGGTTGATGTACTCGTCTTCGGCGAGGAGGACCTTTGCGCCTTTCAGCTCATAGGTATTGTTTTCGGCGATGTTTTCAATGGTACTGTTGGTCTTCTCGGCAAAGCTCGAGAAGTCCGAAACCTCCTTGAAAGGGAGGATAAACCAGAAGGTCGAGCCGCCGGGGCCGCTTTCGACCCCGATCTCCCCGCCCATCAGCTTGACCAGCTGGGAAGAGACGGTCAGACCGAGCCCGGTGTTGCCGATCGACAGCGGCATCGTCGCGACGAGACCGTCTGGACGGTGCTTGAAATACTGCGATATGAGTTCCAGCTTTTCCGGCGCGATGCCGCAGCCGGTATCGCTCACGCTGAATCTCAACAGCAGCGTATTGCCGGCGGTATAGCCGCCGTTCTCGATCCTGATGGTCACGGCCCCCTGATCCGTATACTTGATGCCGTTGTTCACCAGATTGGTGAGGATCTGTACCAGACGATTGGGATCGCCGTGAACGAAGGCGGGCACATCGGGATCGATGGAGCAGGTGAGATCGAGGCTTTTTCCCTTGGCGGCCTGGCGCATGACATAGAGGTCGTGGTCGAGGCTCTCTTTGAGATTGAAATCTTCCGGTTCGATCTCCAGCTCACCGTTTTCAATCCGCGAAAAATCGAGAACCTCGTTGACAACCACCAGCAGCCGGTCAACCGAGGAGCCGACCATTTCCAGGTACAGCCGTTGTTCGGGCGACAATTCGGTTTCGAGCACAAGGTTGGTCATGCCGACAATTCCGTTCATGGACGACCGGATTTCATGACTGACATTTTCCAGAAAAACGCTCTTTACCCGGCTGGCAAGCTGAGCGCGGGCGAGACCCGACTCGCAGGTATTCCGGTCCATCACCTCCTGCTCGGCTCTCCTGCCGCTGATGATGGCCTGCACGGCCCGTTTTTTCAGCAGATCGTTGCTCTTCTTCTGCCTCACCAGCTGCTTCTGCAGATCTTCAACCTGTCGTTGAAGAATTTCGTTCTCCGCCACGTGTACCCCCATACTTTGCTTGTTCAGGACTTACCCCCTGAGAAAACCGACCCTGGCACTATCCCTTCCGCATAAGAAAGGATCGCAGCCATACCTTTCTCCAGTATCGCTACCGCCGCCGCATAATCGACCTGTTCGCCGTTCGTCTGTTTTTTCTCCAGCTCTTTGGTGTAAGCCGCCCACTCCGCTTCCCCCATATTCAGCAATAACCCTTTGAGACTGTGAAAAACGAGGGCAAACCTGGCTTCCGGCTCCGTTCCTGCCAGGATATCATGGGCACTGGCCAGCGCCTGCTTCAAGGACTTTGAGGAGCTGACCAGCATTGTTTCAACCTGGGTTTCATTCAACATATAGGTCCGTCTGAAATGATCCCGGAGTTTATCGAGAACCAGAGGGTTAGGAACGGTCATGTCTGTTGCCAAAGCAGCTTTTTTCAGTATTGCCGGTTGTCATGGATTTCGTGTCCGACAGAAGTGGAAAGATCAGGGAATTAACCCCAGGTCCTTGATATGACTTATCAGTTTTGTTCTGTCCAGCGGTTTGGTGAGATACGCCTCACACTGCCCCTGACGAAAGGCTTTCATGATATTTTTCGAGTCGTCAATCGCCGTAACCATAATGACCTTGGTGGTATCCAGGCCTTTAATGCCTCGCAACGCCTCCAACTTCCTCAACTCCAGCAAGGCCTCCTGGCCATCCAGGACAGGCATCATGATATCCAGGCAGACAAGGTCATAGCGATCGTTTTCATCAAACGCTCTTTCTATGGCATCCAAAGCTTCACGCCCGTTCACGGCCACATGACACACCCCATACTCCGACAACAGGGTCGACAGAAGCGATCTTGCCAAAAAATCATCTTCAACGATTAAGGTCTTCATCGTGTTCTCTATGAAAAGAATTTCTAAGGTTCTAATAATATCACGATCACGCGGCCAATGGAAATATTTTACAAAAATGGATTATGACATCCGGCAGAGAAAACCGCACCTGCCTTCACGGCCTGTGCCGCACCTCCCAACATCTGTGAATTCTTTGATTGCGCGAAAAATCAAAGGCCAAGGAATCACGGGAAATATCGGTGATGAGATACTTTTCCGAGAGGTCTCTGTCGAGCTCAAAACTCCGAAAGTTGGTGGAGAAGATCAAGACCCCCTCGCGGGCAAGACGCGACATGGCTTTATGGATGAGATTGCCATGATCCTGCTGCACATCGAAGATTCTCTTCTCTTTTTTGGTGTTGGAGAAGGTTGGCGGATCGACAAAGATCAAATCGAAGGTCGATCTGCACTCTGCAAGCCACGCAAGACAGTCCGCCTGCTCCACACGATTATGGACTTCCCCCAGGCCGTTTAAAGCAAAGTTCATTCTGGCCCATTGCAGGTAGGTGGTCGAGAGATCTACCGTCACGGTGCCGGCGGCGCCCCCCAGGGCTGCATGGACGCTCGCCGTTCCGGTATACCCGAAGAGATTGAGAAATCGCTTGCCGCGAGCCATCCTGAAGATGCGCTCGCGCACCGGCCGATGATCGAGAAAGAGACCGGTATCGAGGTAGTCGGTAAAATTGACGAGAAAAGAGCAGGCTCCCTCCCGCACTTCGTACATCTTCCGCTGGTCTCCTTTCTTCTCGTATTGTTTTTTGCCTTTCTGACGCTCCCTGGTTTTCAGGAAGACCCGGTCCGAACGCAGTCCCAGGATCTCCTTGACCGTTTTGACGGCAAAGGTAAACCTCATCGCCGCAAGCTCGGGATCCACAGTTTTCGGCGGGGCATACTCCTGGATATGGGCCCACTTGCCGTAGAGGTCGACGGTGAGATTGAAGTCCGGCAAATCCCGGTCATACACCCGAAAACAGGTTATGCCTTGCCGGCTTGCCCACTTAAGGATCTGTCCGAGATTTTTTCTCAACCTGTTGCCGAAATCATTGTTCTTTTCGTCCCCGCTCGGCGCTTTCGGCTGCCAGGAAAACTCCTGCACCCCTTCCTGCGGCACTTCACCGGTCAGCAGCCGGCAGGGGATCGGGCCGTTGAACAGCCGATACTTATTTTGCCAGGGCAGGCCGAAACTGTCCGTCAATTCCGGGTTGGAGAGAAATACCCCGGTTTTCCAGCCCGGAAATCGCAGGCGCAGAATCCGTCCGTAGCCGCGATACAGGTGGGCAACCAGTTCCTTTTCGGAGAGTCGTTCACCGTAAGGCAGATTGACGAGCAGCATGCCTGTGTTGCCGGACGGCGGTGTAAGCGTGGCAAGTTCGGCCTGATGCACCTTGATATACGGCTCAAGTCCGGCCCGCTCGATATTTTTCCTGGCCGCGGCGACGGCGACCGGATCGCAGTCGTAGCCGATAAGAAGCGGCCATATTTTGTTATTCCCCTGCTCCTCTTTTTCGACCGCCTCGGCGACCAGCGAGCGCCACAGGCCGTCATCGTGGCCAAGCCACCCCAAAAAGCCGAAGTAGCTGCGCGACAGGCCCGGGGCGGAATCGCCGTACATCATGGCTGCCTCGATGAGCAGGGTCCCGGTGCCGCACATCGGGTCGATGAGCGTCATCGGCTCCTTTTGCCAGCCGCTCAGCGCGACTATCGCCGCACCGAGGGTTTCCTTCAGCGGAGCCTTTCCCGACTTATCCCGATACCCCCTGCGGTGCAGACTTTCACCTGAAAGATCGAGGGATATCGTCGCGAGGTTTTTTTCCACATGAAGATGAATCTGCAGGCCCGGCCGGTCGGTTTTCACCGAAGGCCGACTGCCGGTCTTTTCCCGGAAGTGGTCGGCGAGCGCATCCTTGACCTTGAGTGCCGCATACTGGTTATGGGTAAGCACCGCATCTCCGGACAGGGTACAGCTCACGGCAAAGGTGGTGTCCCAGGCGAGATGTTTTTGCCAATCGATGGTCAGGGCCTGGGCGTAGAGTTCTGATTCGCTGTCTATGGAAAACCGGCTCAACTCGAGAAAAACCCGGGACGCGAAGCGCGACCACAGACAACAGCGATATGCGGAATCAAGGGGTCCCCGCCAGCGCACCAGGCCCGTACCGGACTGCACATCCTGGCCACCGCAGAACTCTACTTCCTCCCGTACCAGGCTTTCTAGTCCTGCGGCACAGCCCGCCACCAATTCATGCATCTTCAAGGATCCTTCTTGCCTGATCATTCTTTAGCCTATTCCTCTTCCTTAATAAAACTGCCTGGGTTTTTCCGCTTCACGTGGTGCTTTTCCCCAACCGCAGGCAGCGAATCGAGGACCGAGGCTTCCTGACAGATTGTCCTTGACCTCTTTATTAATACGACTAAAGTAGAGCCATATCTAGTGGCTCTTCACCAAAAACAAAGGCAACACCTTACAATATTTCCAACAGGAGAATGTATGAAAAAAAGTATTCGAACAACTGTCGCACTCACAGCCATTCTCGGCTCACTTCTTCTCATTGCTCCCGGCTGCAGCAAAAAGAACGTTATTCCTCCCGAAACGACTTCGGATGCCTCACAGATGGGTGGCGGCCGGGATATCAACTATCCGGACGGATATTCTGAAGACAGTCTCCCGAAAACGGGCTCACTCGACGAAAAAGCACCCGGTGTGGGTTCCGAATTTGCCGCAGATTCACAATCCGACGAATACAAACGACTGCACGGCAGGTGCTCACCCGGCCTGTACCCGGTATATTTCGATTTCGATCAGTCGGGAATTCGTCCCGATATGGCCCAGGTACTGGAGAAAAACGCAGAATACCTGAAAACCATCCCGGGAAGAATAGTGATGATTGAAGGAAACACCGATGAACGTGGTACCAACGAGTACAACCTGGCTCTGGGAGAAAGGCGCGCTATCACTGTCCAGCAACATCTTGCCGCATTGGGCATCGATTCGCGCAGTATGCGCACCCTTTCCTATGGCGAGGAAAAGCCTTTGTTTATCGGCCAGGACGAAGATGCCTACAGTTTAAACAGACGGGCCGACTTCGTCGTCAAATAAGATGTGTTGATCAAGTTCGGCCTCGCTCTCTCCTGTCGAGGCCGAATCACTTCTCTACAGAGATATCTTTCCCCTGACCACCACCAGAATCCTGTTCACGACTTCTTCGATATCGATCTCGGTTGTATCGATCAGTACGGCGTCTTCCGCCGGACGGAGGGGGGCCACCGCCCGGTTCCGGTCTTGATGATCCCGTTTCAGGGTCATCGCCAGAATTTCGGCGAAATCCGCCCGACAACCCTTTCTCTGCAGTTGCAGGACCCTGCGTCTGGCTCTTTCTTCCGGGTGTGCGTCAAGAAAAAACTTATACGCCGCATCGGGAAAAACCACTGTCCCGATGTCCCGGCCTTCGGCGACTATCCTGCCGACGGAGCCGTATTTTTTCTGGATTTCGGTGAGGAATTGCCTGACGGTGGCATCCGCCGACACCCGGGATGCAACCATCGCCATTTCAGGAGTGCGAATAGCCTCGCTGACGTCTTCCCCATTCATGACGACCCGCACATCGTTCTCTTCCTCCGCGGCCGGGATCAGGTCGAGCGTCAATGACTCCAAGGCTCTCCCGAGATTTTTCTTGTCTTCAAGATCAATCTGCAAACGGAAGAGATGGAGTCCGACAGCCCGATACATGGCTCCGGTATCGAGATAGGTGAAACCGACCGCTGCCGCGACTTTTCTGCTGACCGTCGATTTTCCGACCCCTGACGGGCCGTCGATGGTGACGATGTTTTTCTTTTCAAACATAGTGCAGCTCGGTAAGGCATTCTGCCAGTGATTTGATAAATCTGCCGTTTTCTTCATCCGTGCCGACGTTGATGCGGATGAGATTCTGAAAACCGTAGGCACTCATCGATCGAACGATGACTCCTTTCATGAGCATGGCGTCATAAAGTGCATCCGCTCTGCCGCCGACGTCGATCAAAAAAAAATTGGCATGGGATGGATAGGGCCTGCATCCGAGTCTTGCGACCTCAGACTGTAGAAATTCCATGCCTTTGCCGGTGCGCAGCACGGTGTTTTGGTAGTGCTCTTCATCGGCCAAGGCAGCCAGGGCGCCCACCTGGGCCATCTGGTTGATATTGAACGGCTGGCGAACCTTGTGCAGACAGGCAGCTATCTCCCTTGCCATCATGCCGAAGCCTATCCTCAGCCCGGCAAGCCCATAAACCTTCGAGAGGGTGCGCAGGAAGACTACCGGACACCGTCCTTCCGCGTTGCGGATTAGCGAATAGAAATCTACCCGGAACTGCTTGTCCATAAAGTCTATGTACGCTTCATCGAGCACGACGATGAGCGACTCCGGGAGGTCGCTCAGAAACCGATAAAGATCCACCGGGGCGATAGCGGTGCCGGTAGGATTGTTCGGATTGTCGAGAAAGATCAGCCGGGTTTTCTCGGAAACCGTCTCCCGGATAACTGCCAGGTCGTGCTTCATGTTCTTGAGCGGCACAATATAGTTGATCCCGCCGCGTGCCTGGACGAATTTCTGGTACATGAGAAAGGAAGGGTAGCTGGTAATAACCTCATCCCCCTCCGTCACAAAGGCCTTCACGAGAAAATCGATGACCTCGTTGGAGCCGTTGCCGAGGACAATTTCTTCGGGATCAAGTCCCATCTTTTCGGCAAGAGCCGTTACCAGGGAGTGGCACGAGGCATCGGGATAGCGATGCAGATTCCGCAATTCCGCTCGGATAGCCCTGACCGCTTTAGGCGAGGGACCCCATGGGTTTTCGTTGGAAGCCAGTTTTACAGCATTCTTGATCCCATATTCCCGTTCCAGCTCTTCCAGGGGTTTTCCCGGTGGGTATGGTTGTATCGAGGAGATGTTTGGCGAAATTTTGATTTTCAAAGATAACTCCGGGGTTCAGTCGATATCCAGTTGGCCGCGCCCGAGCTGCAACCCCAGTTCAAGATTGAAGCCCGCTTTCAGCAAAACTTCTTCTTGAAAATGAGCGCCTTGCAGCTGTACGCCAACTGGCAGGCCGGAAGTGGTGAACCCTCCGGGCACGGACATGCCGGGCACACCAGCCAGATTGGCCGAGATGGTGAGGATATCGGACATATAGACGGCAAGAGGGTCTTCGGTATTCTCGCCCATCGGCCAGGCCGCCGTCGGGGTTACAGGCGAGATGAGCAGGTCGCAGGACTGAAAGGCCTTCTTGAAATCGTTGAGGATGAGCGTCCTGACCTGGGAGGCCTTTTTATAGTAGGCGTCATAGTACCCAGACGAGAGCGCGTACGTGCCGATCAAAATCCGCCGCTTGACCTCAGCGCCGAACCCTTCAGAGCGGCTCCTTTTATACATTTCGAGCAGGGTATCGGCCTCAAGGTTGCGATAGCCGTAATGAACGCCGTCATACCTTGCGAGATTCGAGCTGGCTTCCGAAGGGGCGATCAGATAATAGACGGCAACACAGTATTCCGTATGCGGCAGCGAGACCTCGACAACCTCGGCCCCTTGTTCCTTCATTACCTCGATACTGTTGCGGACGATAGCCTCGACCTCTCTGTCGAGCCCTGCGGTGAAATATTCCTTCGGCACACCGACTCGTATCCCTTTCAGTCCGGGCATAAGCGATGCAGTATAATCGGGCACATCCTGCCGGACAGCGGTGGAATCGCGCTTGTCGTAACCGCTAATCACATTCATCATCAGGGCGCAGTCTTCCACAGTCCGGCAGATCGGCCCTACCTGATCGAGAGAGGAGGCAAAGGCGGTGAGGCCATAGCGCGAAACCCTGCCGTAGGTGGGCTTCAGACCGACTACCCCGCACAGCGATGCCGGCTGCCGGATCGAGCCGCCGGTATCCGAACCAAGAGAGGCAAAACATTCGTACGCGGCAACCGATGCCGCCGAACCGCCGGACGAGCCGCCGGCCACATAGCCTTTTTTCCAGGGGTTGCGGGGAACGCCGAAGGCGCAGGTCTCCGAGGTGGATCCCATGGCAAACTCGTCCATGGTCACCTTGCCGAGAATGACCGCATCCTCCTTTTTCAACCTTTCAACCACGGTCGCGTCATAGGGAGGAATATAGTCGGCAAGAATCTTCGAGCCGCAAGTGGTCCTCATCCCTTTGGTGGATAGCAAATCCTTGATGGATAAAGGAATCCCACACAGCTCACCAGCCGACCCGGCCGTTCGCTTCCGGTCGGCGTCTTTCGCCTGACGCATGGCTCCTTCCCTGTCGATGGTTATGAAGGCATGGATTTCCTTGTCAACCTCATCGATTCGGTCGAGACAACTTCCTGTAAGTTCGACGGCGGACAACTCCCCTTTATCCATCATCGCCTTCGCCTGGGCGATACTTAATTCATACGGTTTCATGCAAACCTCAAAAAGCAGGCAGAAATCATCCTGCACTCTTCTGTTGAATGACTGTAGTCAAAAAAATCAGATGATTCTCGGAACCTGAAACGTTTCTCCATCCTGCCGTGCACAATTTCGCAAAGCCTCGTCCCTGGGCAGGGATTCGTGTACTTCATCCTCGCGAAAGGCATTGCTGACCGAGAAAACATGGGAGGTGGCCGGTATGTCGACGGTATCCAATTCTCCGAGCTTATCAAAATACGACAGAATATTATCCAGCTGGCCAGTCATTTTTTCCAACTCTTCATCCGAAAGGGTCAGCCTTGCCAGATGAGCGACATGGAGAACTTCCTTTTTCGTAATTTTCATGGGTAATAAAAAGATATCACGATTGTTTTTTATTTTGCTGGTAGACATTGTCCAGATACTCCTGGGAAAAGACGCTTTTAGTCGGAGTATAATCGACAATGGTCCTGGAGAAATACTCGACAATGGACGGATCGAACTGGGTGCCGCTGCACTTGAAAAGTTCCTCAACGGCCTGTGCCATTGTCATGTTTTTCCTGTAATTTCTTCGGGAGGTCATGGCATCGTAACTATCGACCACAATGATAATTTTGGTCAGGTCGTCGAGTTGATCTCCGGTCAGTCCATCGGGATATCCTTTCCCGTCCATTCTTTCGTGATGGTGCCTGATTATAAACTGCTCTTTATTCATAAAGCCTAAAGGCTGAATGATGTTTGCGCCGACACTGGGGTGTTTGCGGATCAGAACCCATTCTTCAGCCGTCAGTTTACCTGGTTTCTGGATGCAGGAAAGATCGATCACCAGTTTGCCTATGTCGTGAAACTGAGCGGCCCGCCTGAGCACGAGGATTTCGCTTTCGGTGAGTCCCATGGCGAGACCGAGCATCAAGGCATACTCTGTCACCCGCATTGTATGGCCGGCGGTATAGTAATCCTTTTCCTCCATGGCATTCTGAAGGCTGCTCATCAGTTGGACCGTGGCATTCTCCAGACTATTGCTATACGTGAGGAGAAGTTTGTTCTGTTCTTCCAGCTGCAGAGCCTTCAGTTGGATATCGTCTTCCAAGGCGGCTTTATACTGCCTTTCGCGGAGGATGAAATTCCTTTTTTCAATGGCCCGGCGGATTTTGACGTTAAAAATATCAAGATCTTCAATGGGCTTTGTCAGAAAATCGTAAGCTCCGAGGTTTATCGCCTTCACGGCATAATCCATCGAGCCGGCACCGGTCAGGAAAAGAACGGGAATATCGAAGTTGAGATCGTTCAACCTGTCCATGGTTTCAAAACCGTCCATGTCGGGCATGTTGATGTCGAGGATAATGACGTCATAGTTATCGTCGACGATATTCAACACATCCTTGCCGTCACGGGCGGTGTCGACGCGATGCCCGAACATTTCCAAGATCTTGGAAACCGTAGTTCGGACCATGGCATCATCGTCGGCAATAAGTATTTTGGTCTGACCTTTATTCAAAATATGTTTCTCCGATAATCCCCCAAGTAGACAATGCTGAATGAGTCTACATTCTCCAATATCTTTTTGCAATGTCCCGTACCCGTTCGATTACCGGATGGGGAGTCCGTTCCTTCCGGAGGATGGCCTCTTTTCTCTTCATCGAGAAAAGAAGGAAAGGGAGCTGCCAGATTCTCGCCCACCAGTTCGGAAAGGACCGCAAAGACACCCGCCCACAAGCCGCTTGGGTTGTTGGAAAGAGTTCTCGTCCCCACTATACCGGAAAAATGTTCTATTGACAGATTCCCGAACACCAAAAATAAAAAACGCAGTTCCAAATCATATTGGAACTGCGTTAACTTAATTATATTTCAGATAATTTTCACATTGGAACGATAAGTTTGTTGGTCTCCTCATTCCAGGTCACGATCAGATACCAGACTATCATCACCGCGAAAATAAGCAGCAAAGTCGGCCCATAACCCATGGCGTCCGGAAGATAGACGAACGATCCAAGCACTCCGTTTTCTTCGTATTCCATGTCTCTGAACCAGGCGGTCATAATAGAAGACGAGACGGCAAAGAAAGGGACTACCATCATAAGTTTTACCTGTCCTTCTCCTACCCGCCAGAGGGTTCCGGAACCGCATCCTCCGGCAAACATGGCGCCAACTCCGAAGATAAACCCGCCGATGACACCTCCCCAGCCGAAAGTTCCCCTGACATAATTAGACGCGGCAAGAACGGCTTCTCCTTCAGTCCGAACCGGCACGGCGTATTTCAGTACCGCCGCGCCTATGGCCACGATGACTATGGAAAGCATAACCGATTTGGCCAAGGTGCAATCACCTGTCATGTGCGGTTCGCGAAAACCCTGGACCATGCACCAGCGTCCACGCTGCATGGCATAGCCGAGACAGGCGGCAATGAGAATAACACCGCTCAAGGACGCGATATAGTCGCTGTCCTCATTGGCTGAATAGGAATATGCTGCGTAAAATATACCTAGCAATCCTATTAAGCCCATTAAATAACTTACTGCCGAAGGAAACGATATTGTCTTCGACCCCCCCTCTCCCCAACTGATATGTTCCATCTCCAGATAGAGAAGTTTCAGCCCGAGAATAACCCCGAAAATTAGACCGATCATCATCGCGAAACCGTTGGCACCAAGGTTGCCGATGGCATTATAAAAGCCGCCCACGTTGCACCCTCCCGCGAGAGTGGCACCTATGCCCATGAGAATACCAGCTATAACCGCTTTCACCATTTCACGATACGGTGGGACAC
>Ga0079306_1000967_pt1 | contig 21908 bp, 15 predicted proteins | sample Methanotroph_Enr_FD_79181 | JGI IMG/M metagenome (GOLD analysis project Ga0079306, IMG submission 79181) | Enriched soil microbial communities from Old Woman Creek wetland in Ohio, USA - Methanotroph_Enrichment_5 | ecosystem: Environmental > Terrestrial > Soil > Wetlands | place: USA: Ohio...
CGCCACCTCGAGGCGGTCTCCGAGCAAACAGCCGCCGAGCACGAAGTCGAGCGCTCGGTCTACGGGAAGGTGACGTGGGAATTCTAAAAGCCTACATGCTGCGGTTGTCGCGGCTCACCCTGAGGTTGCTCCAGGGATCGGTCTTTCTGGCTACCGTGCTGCTGTGCCAGCCGGACTCGCGCTGCGCCGAGACCAGTTCCGGGGAATACAGCCTGAAGGCCGCTTTCATCTACAACTTCTCCAAGTTCATGGATTGGCCGGACAACGCATTCCACGGCAAGAACGAATTCTGCATCGCTACCCTGGGACGCACCCCGCTGGACCGAAGCCTTGCGGCTTTGAGCGGCAGGCCGGTGCACGGGCGCACCATCGTTTTCCGCCAGGTCGCGACCGCCGAGGAGGCCACCCGTTGCCAGGTGCTCTTCATCGGTCGGTCCGAACTGTCCCGGATGGATGCCATCCTGGAGACGCTGAGAGACCTGCCGGTGCTGACCATTGCCGACCGTGCGGATTTCTCCAAGCGCGGCGGCATGCTGACGCTCGACCAGGAGAACGGGAGGATCGTCTTCGACATCAACTACCGGGAAACTCAGCGTTCCCGCTTAAAGCCAAGCTCGCAGCTCATGAAGCTGGCAAGGAAGATATATGGCCGTCCCTGATCCGATAGCTAGCTACCGCCGCGCCGGTCGTGTCCACGTGATGCTCTCTTTGGCTACCGCTTTGCGACCGGCCTGCGCCGTGCGCCCTCCGGCTGTTCGTCGGGCGGCTCGGCCGGTCCTCCTCGCCCTCTTCGTCGCCACGCTACTTTGTCTGGGTTTGCCGGTCCGCCCGGCCGGTGCGGAAGACGCTGCGGCCGCCGACGTCTCCCAGATGGGGCTCGACGATCTCCTCCGGGTAAAAGTGCTCAAGGTCTACGGCGTATCCCGCTACGAGCAGGACGCCCACGAGGCCCCGGCCCAGGTGACGGTGGTCCGTGCCGACGCCATCCGGCGCTACGACTACCGCCTGTTGTCCGATCTTCTCAAATCCGTCGCCGGCCTGTACGTCACCGACGACCGGAACTACCGCTACCTCGGTTACCGCGGTTTCAGCCAGCCCAGCGACTATAACTCGCGGGTGCTCCTCATGATCGACGGGGTGCGTTTGAACGACGAGGTCTACCATCAGGCCCCGATCGGCTTCGACTTCCCGCTCGACCTGAGGTTGGTGGAACGGGTGGAGATCATCCGGGGGCCCAGCCAGGCGATCTACGGCAACAACGCCTTCCTTTTGGTGGTCAACGTGATCACCCGGATACCTCCCGGTACTCCGCAGATCGAGACCGAGGCTGCTCTCGACACCCGTCTCGGTGTCTCGGGACGCGTCACGGCGGGCGGCCCGGTTTCCAATTCGGGCGCCGGGCTGCTGCTCTCCGGCTCGCTTTTCAGCACCCCCGGCAGCGATGTCTACCTCCCGCAGTTCGACCAGCCGTCCAACAACAACGGCGTGGCTCACGGCTGCGATTTCGCCCGCGGCGGGAGCGCGTTCTTCAAGTACAACCAGGCAAAACTGTCGCTGCTCGGCGGCTATCTCCAGAGCACCAAGGGGATCCCCACCGGGGCCTGGGGGACCACCTTCAACGATAGCTCCTCGCGCACAACTGACGAGCGGTTCTTCGCCAACGTCTCCTACCAAGCCGTCGAGTCACCGGCCGGGTCCCTGAAACTGCGCAGCTACCTGAACGCCTACAACTACGACGGCACCTACGCCTATCCCGTGCAGTTCACCCGCGACTTCTCCCGGTCCGCGACCCTGGGAGGGGAGGTGGTCGGCAACCTGGTGCTGCCCGGGGAGAACATCGTGGCGGCGGGAGTCGACTACCGGCACGCCTTTCAGGTCGAGCAGGGGGATTCCGGCGGCTTTCACGACAGTCGAACCCTCGACGAGATCGGGCTCTTCGTCCAGGACGAGTTCCGTCCGTTCCAGCCCCTCATCCTCACCGGAAGCCTGCGCTACGATCGCTTAAGTGAGGATCTCAGATCTATAAGCCCCAAGGCGGCCGTGGTCTGGCTTCCGATGCCGGAACTGGCCCTCAAATACCTCTTCGGCAGATCCTTCCGGGCGCCCAACGCCTACGAGCGCTACTACAGCGCCGATCCCTATCGGGCCAACCCCTCGCTCAAAGAGGAAGTTATGTACAGCCACGAGCTGGTGGCCGAATACCAGCTGGACAGCGACCTGCGCATGTCGGTCACCGGTTTTGAGTACGATTACCGCCGTCTGATCAACGCCTTCGTCGACGGCGACGGCTTTTTCCGGTATCGCAATCTCGGCAGGCTGCGCACCTGCGGTATCGAGAGCGAGCTATCGTTTAGGCACGATGCCTGGTCCGGTGGGTTCAGCCACACCTACCAGGACAGTTCCTTCGCCAACGATAGCGCCCGCCTGGTTCCCAATTCCCCCCATAACCTGGTGAAGCTTCGTGTTGCCCGCAGATTCCTGGAGCAGCGGGTGAACCTGTCGGGCGAGTTGCAGTACACCTCGCGCCTGCATACCCTGCAATCCGGCGAGGACGTTTCTCCCTACGTCGTCGCCAATCTCACCTTGCTGTTGAAGAACTTCCTGACCCAAGGGCTCGATGCCACGTTGGCCATCAAAAACCTTTTCGACAGCAGCTATACGCAGCCCGGTGGCAACGAGCATCTGCCGGTCGCCCGCATCCCGCAGGAAGGGATCAGCGCCGAACTGCGGCTCAATTACCGGTTCTGATCTGGTAGCTTTGGGGGACCAGGGCGCCTGACCTTAGGCGCCCACCGGCGGCCCTCGGATGCATTGAGACAAGCCCACGGCTTGCCACTGCTCGCCCCCTGGTACCTGGCCTTCCTCGACTTGTACCGCGCGGAGGCTTCCCGCACTACCGTCCCTCGGGGAGCCGGACAGACGAGTCCGGCGCCTGGGTGGCAGCTGCGCGTTCTCGGTGCTAAATTCGGTGCCGTTCTTGGTGCCAGGTCTTGAATTATCACCTTTTCACGTTACCCTCACTCCATGTCCCGTCCGCCCCGCCTTGACGTCCTCCTTGCGATTAACTCGCACCGCGCGCTACCTGAACCGCAGTTGCCTCTTCTACACGACACGACCCCTGATCGCAGCGGCGGACCGCCAGCCCTCTCGCCCGTTTTTCAGGTGTCAACGGGTGGCGTCAGCCGGCGTCGATGAAACATCCCGTCCCTTTTTCTGCCAGTTCCCTCGAAGATCTACCCGGCGCGCGTTGGCTGCCAATCCGCTCCCTTTCCGGTTGGCGCTGTGATTGGTCTGTGCTAATGTATATCTCGTGCGCCCGGCGGGGGCGCCAAGACGGGAAGCAAGGGGTGACCTATGAGACAAGTTCCAGGCATAGAGCGGGTCGACGTCAAGGCCTACCGCATTCCCACCGAAGAGCCTGAATCCGACGGGACCTACCAGTGGAGCGCCACCACCATCATCGTGGTACAGATCCATGCGGGCGGCGCCAAGGGCCTTGGCTACACCTATGGCGCGCCGGCCGTGGTGCGGCTGGTTCAGGATCAACTGGCGGGTCTGTTGCAGGGCAAAAATCCGCTCGATCTGGCGACCTGCTGGAACCTCTTGATCGCCTCCCTGCGCAACCTCGGGGAACCGGGCATCGGCATGCTGGCGGTGTCTGCGGTGGATGCCGCGTTGTGGGACCTGAAGGCGAGACTTCTGGAGCTGCCGCTGGTCGACCTGCTCGGTTCGGCGCGCTCGGCGATACCGGTCTACGGCAGCGGCGGGTTCACCTCGTACAGCATAGAGGAGCTGCAGGCGCAGCTGTCCGGCTGGGTGGAGCAGGGGATCGGCCGCGTGAAGATGAAGATCGGCAGGGATGCTGCCGCGGATCCGGAGCGGATCAGGATGGCCCGCCAGGCGGTGGGTCCCGCCACCGAGCTCTTCGTCGATGCCAACGGCGGTTATTCGCGCAAACAGGCGCAGGCCATGGCCGTTGCCCTGGGCGACCTGGGCGTCACCTGGTTCGAGGAGCCGGTGCACCACCTGGACTACGAGAGCCTGCGGCTCTTGCGGGACAGCTGCCCGAGCGGCATGGAGATCGCGGTGGGCGAATACGGCTTCACGCTGGACTACTTTCACCGGCTCCTGATGCAGGAAGCGGTCGACGTGCTCCAGGCCGACGCCACGCGCTGCGGCATCACCGGTTTCCTGCAGGCGGCCAACCTCTGCGCCGCCTATCGGCTGCCGCTCTCCTCGCACTGCGCGCCGTCGCTGCACCTGCACCTGTGCTGCTCGGTGCCGCAGGTGCGTCATCTCGAGTATTTCCAGGATCACGTCAGAATCGAGCGGCTGCTCTTCGACGGTTTTCAGGAGCCGGTCGCCGGTGAGCTCGCCCCGGACCGCAGCCGCACCGGGACCGGTCTTTCACTGCGCGAAGACCTGGCGCACCGCTACCAGATCTGACCCCCGCTGCAGGTCCACCTAATCCCCACAGGAAAACCAGAGGTGCCACATGGTAAAGCCTGAGCAAAGCGAGGAATTCGTCAGGAACGTTCTGAACCCGGGTGCGCTCGAGGCCGATCTGAAGCACTCGGTCGACGCGGAGGTGAGGTTCGACAGCGGGAGCCGCGCCCTCTACGCCACCGACGCCTCCAACTATCGCCAGGTGCCGGTGGGCGTGGTGCTGCCCAGGACCCGCGAGGCCGTGGTGAAAACCATGGAGATCTGTCGGCGCCACGGTGCTCCGGTGACCTCCCGCGGCGGCGGGACCGGGCTGTGCGGCCAGACCTGCAACAACGCCGTGGTCATCGACCATTCGAAGTACCTGAACCGCGTCATCGAGGTGAACCCCGAAAAAGGATACGCGCGGGTGGAGCCGGGGACCATCCTGGACGACCTGAGGCAAGCGGCGGAGCAGCACCAGCTTACCTTCGGGCCCGACCCGGCCACCCACAACCACAACACCCTGGGCGGCATGATCGGCAACAACTCCTGCGGGGCCCACTCGGTCATGGCGGGGCGCACCGTTGACAACGTGCTGGAGCTGGAGGTGGTCACCTACGACGGCGTCCGCATGACGGTCGGGCGCTGCTCCGAGGCGGACCTCGAGACGATCATTGCCGGTGGCGGGCGGCGCGGCGCCATCTACCAGGGACTCAAGGATCTCCGCGACCGCTACGCCGAACTCATTCGTGCCAAATACCCGCGGATCCCGCGCCGGGTCTCCGGCTACAACCTGGACGAACTGCTGCCCGAGCATGGTTTCAACGTGGCCGGGGCGCTTGTGGGCACCGAGGGGACCTGCGTCACCATCCTGGAGGCCAAGGTCCGCCTGGTCTACAGCCCACCGGGGCGCAGCATTCTGCTCCTTGGGTACCCCGACGTCTATGCTGCCGGCGACCACATCCCCGACATACTCAAGTACAAGCCGGTTGCGCTGGAAGGGGTCGATCAACTCCTGGTCGAGTTCATCAGGAAGAAGAAGCTCCACGTCGAGGATGTGGGGCTCCTCCCGGAAGGGCACGGCTGGCTCATCGTCGAGTTCGGCGGCAAGGACAGGGAGGACTCCGACCGGATGGCGCGTCGGGCCATGGATGCGCTCGCCAAGCTGCCGGACCCCCCTTCCATGAAGCTCTACGATGACGAAGCGGAAGAAAAAAAGATCTGGGAGTTGCGCGAGCAGGGGCTCGGTGCCACGGCGAACGTGCCGGGTTTGCCGCTTAGCTGGCCCGGCTGGGAAGATGCCGCGGTTCCCCCGGAGCGGATCGGCGCGTACCTGCGCGAGTTCAAGGCGCTTTTGGAGGCCAACGGTCTGACCGCCGCCCTTTACGGCCACTTCGGCGACGGTTGCGTCCACTGCCGCATCACCTTCGACCTGGTCAGCCACGAGGGGATCGTCACCTTCAACCGTTTTCTGGATCAGGCCTCCGACCTGGTGGTCCGCTACGGCGGTTCCTTCTCGGCCGAACATGGCGACGGCCAGTCCAAGGCGATTTTCCTGCGCAAGATGTTCGGCGACGACCTGATGGATGCCTTCAGGCAGTTCAAGACGCTGTGGGACCCGGAGTGGAAGATGAACCCGGGGAAGCTGGTCGACCCGTTCCTGCCGGACCAGAACCTGAGACTCGGGACCCAGTACAACCCCTGGCAGCCGGAAACCCACTTCCGTTTCCCCTCCGACGACGGCAGCTTTGCCGTAGCCTCGCTGCGCTGCGTGGGAGTCGGGACCTGCCGGCGCGCCCACGACGCCTTCATGTGTCCGAGCTTTCTGGCGAGCCGCGAGGAGCGCCACAGCACGCGGGGGCGCGCGCGCGTCATCTTCGAGATGTTCCGCGGGGATTTCGTCACCGACCACTGGCGCAGCAGCGAGGTACACGAGGCCCTGGAGTTTTGCCTCTCCTGCAAGGGGTGCAAGCGGGAGTGCCCGGTCAACGTGGACATGGCCACCTACAAGGCCGAATTCCTGTCGCACTATTACCAGCATCGCCTGAGACCCCTGCCGGCCTACTCGATGGGGCTGATCGGCATCTGGGCCAACCTCGGCACGCGCCTGCCGGCACTGGCCAACTTCATGTTCCAGGCGCCGGGCTTGAGCCGGCTCGTGAAAGCCATGGGGGGTATCGCGGCCGAGCGCGCCATGCCGAAATTCGCCGCCGAGACCTTCACCTCGTGGTTCCGCAGCAGCGGCAAGCGTTCAGCCGAGCGCCCCACCGTGGTCCTCTATCCCGACATCTTCAACGACTGCTTCCATCCCGATACGCTTAAGTCGGCCCTCGAGGTGCTGGAGCGCTTCGGCTACCAGGTGGCAATCCCGGACGAACGGCCGCCCGCGGTGCGCCCCCCCATCGACTACGGCATGCTCGACTACGCCAAGCGGCAGATTTTAAAGACCGTGGCGATTCTGAGCCCCTTCGTGCGCAACGGCATTCCAGTGGTCGTCCTGGAACCGAGTACCGTGGCAGTATTCCGGGAGGAGCTGCCGAGCCTCTTGCCGCACCATCTCGACGGTCAGCGGGTCACCAGCCACAGCTGGCTTTTGAGTGAGTTTCTGGTGTGCGAGGGGGTGACCCCGCCGAAGCTCGCCGGCAAGCTCATCCTGCAAAGCCACTGTCACCAGAAGGCGGTGCTGAAAGTCGAGGCGATCCGGAAACTCTTGGGAGAAATGGGGCTCAGCGTCCAGGAACCGCAGACCGGCTGCTGCGGCATGGCGGGCTCCTTCGGTTTCGAGGCCAAGAAGTACCGGATGTCGCAGGACATCGCCGAGTCAGCACTCTTGCCGGCGGTACGTGCGGCGGATGCCTCCACCTACCTCGTGGCCGACGGTTTCAGCTGCCGCGCCCAGATCAGCCAGGGCACCGGCCGGGCGGTCCTGCACAGCGCCGACCTGTTGAAATTGGCATTCGACGTGAAGGCTACTTCACGCTGAAACATCTGCGGAAGACCCTCAGGCAGGAGGCACCATGGACGCCAAGGCAAGAACTAACGTGGTCGTGATAACCGGCGCCTCGGCCGGAGTGGGGCGCGCCACCGCGCAGTGCTTCGGGAGGCAGGGCGCGGCGGTTGCGCTGATCGCGCGTGACCGGGACCGCCTGGAGGCTGCCTGCCGGGAGGTCGAAGAAGCCGGGGGAAGGGCGATCGCCATCGTCGCCGACGTGGCCGAGGCGGGCAAACTTGCCGAGGCGGCGGAGCGCGTGGAAAACGAGCTGGGACCCATCGACGTCTGGGTGAACAACGCCATGGTCTCGGTTTTTTCGCCCTTCAAGGAGATGACGCCCGAGGAGTTCAAGCGGGTCACCGAGGTCACCTACCTGGGCGCAGTCTACGGCACCTTCGCCGCGCTTGGCAAGATGCTCCCCCGGAACCGCGGCGTCATCGTCCAGGTGGGCTCGGCGCTGTCGGAGCGCAGCATCCCGTTGCAGTCGGCTTACTGCGGGGCCAAGCACGGCATCAGGGGATTCACCGATTCCCTGCGCTGCGAGCTTTTGCACGACCGCTCCCGGGTACGCCTCACCATGGTGCAGCTTCCGGCGCTCAACACGCCGCAGTTCGGCTGGGTGAAGTCGCGGCTGCCCAACAAACCCCAGCCGGTCCCTCCGATCTTTCAGCCGGAGGTCGCGGCCCGCGCCATCGTGTGGGCCGCAAGCCACCCGCGCCGCGAATTCTACGTCGGCCTTCCGACGCTCAAGGCCATGTGGGGCAACAAGTTCATCCCGGGCCTGCTCGACCGCTACCTGGCGAAGTTCGGCTACAGCTCGCAGCAGACCGCGGAACCGGAGCCCCCGGACCGGCCCGACAACCTGTGGCAAACGGTGCCTGGCCCCTTCGCGGCGCACGGAAGCTTCGACGACCGGGCGCACCCCTGCAGCAGCGAAGTCTGGCTGTCGGAACACAAATGTCTGGGGGCGGCGCTCATCGGTGCCGGGCTGGCCGTCGCCGGAACCATGTGGGCCAGAAGGAATCGCTGACTGACGTGGTACGAAGGGGAGGGCGCCGGGCAGGTCCCCGGCAGGCAATGGACAAGCAGACAGGAAAGGAGGTACTATTGAATAAAACTAACCATTTGCTGCACTAGTCGCAACGGGAGGGCCAGCTATGACACCCGCGACGGTAAGCCTTACCAAGTACCTCGGGTTCTTCAGGCAAAAACATCTACGCTCCGTGCTCGATTACGGAGCGGGCACCCTGCGCAACGCCAGCTATCTGGCAGAGGCGGGGTTTGAAGTGTACGCGGCCGATGTCCCGGCCCAGGTGGAACGCATCATGGCGATGGCGGCCCGCAGCCGGCTGGCCGGGGTGTTGGTAACGGACGAATTGGACCAAAGCAGGCTGGCCGTCGATCTGGTCCTATCCAGTTATGTCTTCAACATCATCCTTGACGGCACCGAAAAGAGCCGTTACCTCAAGAACATCGTCCTCAACCTGCGCCCCGAGGGGTACCTTCTGATCGAGGTCCGCTGCCGGAGCGCAGCCGTCCACTGCGGCGACGGGTGTTCGACAAACCACAAATGTCCTGACTGCATCAAAACCTATTCCCACCAAGAGCTGGATGAGTTGTTGGTCCCTTACGGATTCGCTCATATCTGCCACTACTACCGCCGCCATTCGGTGGCGGTCCTCTATCAGGAGCTCAAGGGCTGACCCGGCCATCGGCCTCACCAAACCGCAAGCTCCGCCTGTTTTTCCCTTATCGTGTCCCGGTGGCGATAGCCGATCTCCTTCAGTTCCGGATCCTCGGAATCGCAGAGTCTGGCCACCAGTTCCTCCCACTCGTAGCTGATAAAGGAAGGGTGAACCTGTGAGGAACGCTGCAGCGAGTTGAACAGCAATTTCTGCAGGCGGTCGTGTTCCCCGGGGTGGTCGAAGTGGATCCCGAGGCAGATGGAGCCATCCGCCTCTTTCCTGACATGCACGCACTGCCCGCTGTACCAGTTCTCATCCACCGGAAGGAGCACCTCGACCGGGTCGTGTTCCGAAGGAGGCAGCGCTCCTTGGGGTAAGGGGGGAATAACCACGTTGATACCGTGGGCGGAGTAGTTCGCTCCGTAAGCAGCTGTCGGGGAACCCTCCTGCCAGGTAACCGTCACCTTTCTCAGTACCGGGGGCAACTTCACGGTATCGTATCGGACAAAATCTCTCTGATTCATCTCCATCTCCCTATATTTCTTCCTGTCCACGGTTGTCCCTGCCGCCTTGGCGCCGGTTGTGAACAGGTTTCGAGGTACGGCAACCTGCCAGTGACTCAAGCCTCTTCTCTCAACCAGATACTACTCCAGTGAACTTAAAGGATCTCCCGGGCGCCAGCGCGCCCTCTCGCTCCCGGAAACGAGCTAGCGAGCCGCTTTCACCACGGTTTGCCGGGCGCGCTTCAAGGTCTTGCGCACCTTTTTAAGCGATGCGTCCTCCGAAAGGTCGGCAACCCGTTGGCGAACCTTGTCGAGGGCCTTGCCTGCGCGCTTGGCGCGTTTTTTCCCCTCCAGGTTCAGGCGCTCCAGGGTCTCCTCGATGCGGAGCAGTTCACTCTCCAGCTTCTTGCCGCACTTGCCCGCCAATTTCTCCTCGAGACGATCCCGCGTCGACTGAGCCACGGTACGGATCTCGCCCTGCACCTCGGATAGCCGCTGCTGCAGTTGCTCGACGGATATGCGATCCGGATGCCCCGCTTCGGCCAGCCGCGCTGCCTGTTCCTGGATGGAAGCGACATCACGCTGGCTGAGCCCCTTGATCTTTTGCAGCTTTTCCTGCTCCGCCCGGGCGATCTTGGCGAAGGAGTCCAGACCAGCATCCTGCAGGCGTTTAACCAGGACATTGCCGATTCCCTTGATCTGCCGCAATTCTTTCGCTGTTTGTTTCATTTAATAATATCCTCCTAAATTAATTCCAATTGTGACTGAGTCAGTCACCGGATAGTCTTGAGATGAGATTCATCTTATAACAGTAACTCGCAGCATATTAATGCTTATACGGTACTTCCACTCTAGACAAACGGCATTATTATGCAACCCATAACTAAAGAATTTAAGTTCAAACAGTAAAAGTTTACATAGTTGTAACATGAATGTAAGGGATTGACAGTTTCACTGGAGTATGAATGGACCAACGAAGGGCGGGACGAGGCTGTGCGAGGGCTGCTTCAAGCGGCAGGCAATGGTAGGGCTATCTGTTCAACTGCGGGGAAAAAATTCTTCCGGAACCGGATCTCCGCGATTTTTGCACCACGTGGCGAATCGCCTGCACCACGTGGCGGGCGTACTGGTGACGCGTAACGAGAGTGACGTGGTCGGCTCCCGGCACCACCAGATGCACGCTGTCCGTCGAGAGCGCAGCCAGTTCCCGCTGCAGTTCCGGCTGGCCGGGGAGCACGTCCTTGCCCGCCGTTACCACCGCAAGTGGCAGGTCGCCCAAGCCGCCGGTGCAGCGGACTTCGGTGCAGATGCTCTCCCAGGCAAGTGACTCGTCCCGTGTGGTTGTCAGGTGCCGACTGTCGGCCAGAAAGCTGTCGGATTCCGCTGCCTGCCGGGCGGGGAGCCCTTCGGACCAGGCATCGAAAAGCCCGGTGAGCCGGACGTATCCGCAACGCGCCAAGAGCGGGATCGCCTTTAACAACCGGAAGCCGGTGTGCATGTGCTCGGCGATCGCGGCGCTGCGCAGGTGCTGGTCGGGGTGGACCGCGTCGATCAGCACGAGGCCGGCCACCTCGCCCGGATAGAGGTGTGCGAAGGCGCGCACCAGGAGCCCTCCCATGGAATGGCCGACCAGTACGAAAGGCGGGCGGATACGGCAACGCGCAAGCAGGGCGTGCAGCCTCCCGGCCGCGGCAAAGGCGGACTGCCCGCCCGGCACCGGGTCGCTCCAGCCAAGTCCGGCCCGGTCGTAGGCGACCACACGGCTAAAGAGCGCGGTCTCCGGCAGTATCCAGCCCCAGGCCGAGGACATGCCGCCCAGACCGGTTTCCAAAACCACGGTGGGGCTTGCCTCTCCTGCCGTTTTCAGATGCATGAAACCGCCGTCGATCTCGACCAGGCGTCCCGGCGGCGGGTAGCTGCGCCGGTCCAGGGCCGAGGCAACTGCCTGGTACAGGCCGCCCAGACCGAGAAGGCAGGGGAGGGCGGCCGTTATGAGGCGCGAGCGCTTACGTACCCCGGGGGAAAACCTGGGATCGCTGCAAAACTGGTATGGCTCGACCGCCTCGGCAGCGCATACGGCAGACGGGGGGGAGGGAATCATGGCAACCTCCTGGTACGGGGCAGGGCTGCGTAACGTTTTATACTAAGCACCACTTTCAGCCCCTTGGCAACAGCTGTAACCCATTTGTTGCACGATTGTTACAAACCGTTCGCCAGGTAGATTCTCCTGTCGGTGGCCACGTGCCGACCGCTGAATTGCGGCAGCTTTGAGACTTGGTAGAAGCCGATGTCACGGTTTGAACAGCTGTTCAAAAGTTGAGCATCGCTGACGCACTTGCTGGCTTGGCAAAACCATGATTTTTTAGAGTAACGTGCAGTTTATATCGACTGGCAAGCTATTTGCTCTTAGCCAGAACAGTAAAAAACTAAAATAAAGCGGAATTCAATTCACTTTGTGCGCTAATAGATCGATTCAGGGACAGATTTTCTGTCCCTGTCTTATTTTGTAAAACAGTAATTCACACAACTGTAGCTTTTACGTAACATTGATGTGACATTCTGAGTAGAAAAGGTACAGTAACGCTGTCGAAAGACACATCACCGGAAATGGAGCGAAGTTATGAACTGGTACCATGGCTTGTCATTGGGGAAGAAGATTCTCGCGGGTTTTCTGCTGGTTGCCTGCCTTTCCGGGCTTGGAGGGCTTTTGAGCGCCGGCGGCATTTGGGATGTCAGCCGCCGCGCCGAACTCATGTACAGTGCGAACCTGGTCCCCATCTGCGACCTCACCGAAGTCGTCAAAGGCTACCAGGCTTCCCTGTACCTTATGCGCGACATCGTCTTGGACAAATCGCCGCAGGAGCAGTCCGAGCATCTGGAGCGCCTGAAACAGACCGAGGCGAGGGTCGCCAAGGGTCTCGCCGCTTTCTACGCCTCCAATCGCTCTCCCGAGGTCCTTGCCCTGCGCAAGGTGATCGACGAGGATCTCAAACTCTACGACTATTTCCGCGACAAGATCGTGGAACTCGCCGGCAGCGGACGCGGCGACGAGGCGGTCAACATCATGCGCACCCAGGCCGCCGACGTGACCGACCGTCTGGACGACAGCATCGGCAAGCTGGTCGCCATCGACAAGACGCAGGCCCGCCGGAATTTCACCGACAACAACCGGGCGGCGCACCTTGCGCTGATACTCAGTATAGGGTGCCTGAGCCTCGGTGTCTGTGCGGCCCTCGCCATCGGTTACTTCCTCTCGCGCAGCCTCACCCTGCCGCTGAGGGAGATCGCCGGCAAGGTATCCGCCATCGCACGCGGAGATCTCACCGTGCGGGTCGGCGGGCGCCAGGGTGGCGACTCGAAGAACGAGCTCGACCTGCTGTCCTGCGATGTGGACCGTATGGCTGATACCCTGCATGCCGTGGTCTCCCGGCTGGCCGAGCAGTCTGGGAAGCTCACCACGGCCTCCCGCGATCTGAACTGCACCTCCGAATTCATGGCCCGCCAGGCGCTACTCACCTCGGACGAGGTGCACACGGTGGCCAACTCCTCTGAGGAGATGCACCAGACCGCGACCGAGATCGCCCGCAACTGCACCACTGCCTCGGACAACGTCGGCGAGGCCAATTCCGCCGTGGAACGTGGGCGCCGCGTCATGGACGACACCATCGACTCGATGCGGGCCATCGGCGAGCACGCCCGCCAGACCTCGGCGCTCATCGCAGGGCTCGGGGAGCGCTCGCTGCAGATATCGGAGATCACCGAGACCATCGACGACATCGCCGACCAGACCAACCTCCTTGCCTTGAACGCCGCCATCGAGGCGGCACGCGCCGGCGATCAGGGGAGGGGTTTCGCCGTGGTGGCCGACGAGGTGCGGGCGCTGGCCTCCCGGACCTCGCAGGCGACCAAGGAGATCTCGGCGATGATCCGTTCCATCCAGACCGAGACGCGACGGGCCATCGAGGCGATGGAGCAGGGGGTCACCGATGCGAACCACGGCGTGCGTACGGCAGTGCTCACCGGAGAGGCACTGGAAACCATCACCTCGACCATCACGTCCATCTCGTTCGAGGTGAGCCACATTGCCATCGCCGCTGAGGAGCAGAGCGCCACGGTCGGAGAGATCACCGGGACCATCCAGCAGATGACCCAGAACATAAGCGAGGGTACCCGGGGCACCCAGCAGTTGGCCACCGCGGCGGCCGGCATGCGCCAGATGGCCGAGGAGCTGGACCGCATCGTGGGCGGGTTCCGGCTGGAAGGAGCGCCCGCGCCCGGCGGAACACGCGTCGCGGCCCGCGAGCCCGAGGGAAGCTATCTCTTCACGACCCTGCTGTCCCCGTCGTAGCAGCCGGCCCGGGAGCGAGACGGGCCGCTCGCGCAAACCGCCGCCCCGGGCGATGCAGTACACCTTTAAGGAGAGTTCCCATGCACCTGTCGACCGTATCGAAGGGCGGCGCCGACGCCGCCTTGATTCCGTTGCGCAGCATCGCCCTGATCTGCGCGGTCGCCCTGGCCTGCTGGTTCGTGCCGGCCGGATTTACCGCAGGATACCTGAGGCACAACGGCGGTCTGTCGGCCCCGCCGGCTCTGGCCAACGCCCTTATCGCCGGCCTGTTTCTCGTGACGGTCCTCCGCGTGCTGTTTCGCGCAGCCACCCGCCAGGTACGCCAGTCACGCGACGCCCTGCACAAGGCGCTCGGCATCTCGTCCAATGCGATCTGCATCTGCCGGATGGCAGACGGCACCTTCCTCAGGGTAAACCGCGGCTTTGTGGCCCTGACCGGGTACCAGGAGAAGGACGTGCTCGGCCTCAAGGTCCAGGATCTCGGCCTGTGGCAGCCTCCCGCCGATTTTCAAGCGCTGCTGCGCGCGCTGCAGAAGAAGGGGGAGGTAAGGGGAGCCGAGGTGACCCTGGTGCCGCGCGACGGCGGGTTGAAAATCGGCCTCCTTACCGCGAGCATCATCGACTACGACGGCGCGCAGTGCATCCTCGCCATCATCCGCGACATTTCCGAACTGAGGCTCGCCGAGGAGCGCATCGAACAGCTTTCCTACTACGAAGCGGACACCGGCCTCCCCAACCAGAACCTGCTCCTCGACCGCCTGAACCAGCTCATCTCGCTCAACAGCCGTGATCGCAGGTCCGCTGCGGTCATCTACGTCGGGATGGACGGGTTCAAGGGGCTCGTCGACGCCCTGGGGCACACCGGTAGCAACGAAGTGGTGGGCGACCTGGCCCGCCGTCTCACCGAGGTGCTGCGCCAAAGCGACACGGTGGCCCGGCTGCAGCGCGACGAGCTGGCCATCCTTTTGGGAGGCGAGCTTCGGGAAGCCGACATCGACCAGGTGGTTGCCAAGGTGGAAAAGGTCTTCGCGACCCCGATCCGGATACCGACCGGCGAGATAACCATCGCGGCTAGCCTCGGCATTGCCTGCTTTCCCTCCGACGGGCTTACCGGCGAACTCCTCTTGCAGCACTCCCACGCCGCCATGAACCAAGCCCGGGAGCTAGGTGAGAGTTTCCAGTTCTTTTCCAGCTCGATGAACGTCAAGGCGCTGGAGCGGCTCCGGCTGGAAAGCGGGATGACGGCGAGCCTCGAGGCGGGGGAGTTCTTCCTCTGTTACCAGCCTAAGTTCGCCCGGGGCGGCAGCGACCTTACCGGGATGGAGGCGCTGGTGCGCTGGAACCACCAGGGCGAGGTGATCGTGCCGGATCGATTCATCCCGCTTGCCGAGGAGAACGGATTCATCGTCCGGCTGGGCGAATGGGTGCTCCGGGAGGCCTGCCGACAGAACCGGAGCTGGCAGGACGCGGGATATCCCCCGCTGCAGGTGTCGGTGAACATCTCGGTGCGCCAGTTGCGCGACAACGAATTCCTCGACAAGGTGGAGGCGGCGCTTAGGGAAACCGGGCTGGCCCCGTGCCTGCTCGAACTGGAGATTACCGAAAGCGCCATCATGAACGTCTCCGAGGATATCGTGCTCAAACTGTTGCGCCTGAAGGAGCTCGGCGTCTCGATCTCCATCGACGATTTCGGCACCGGCTATTCATCCCTCTCCTATTTGAAGAACCTCCCGGTGGACAAGATCAAGATCGACCGTTCCTTCGTGATGGACCTGGTGCGCGACCCCAACGATGCCGCCATCGTCGACGCCATCATCTCCATGGCTCGCGCCCTGAACCTTGCGGTTATTGCCGAGGGGGTGGAGAGCAAAGGGCAGCTCGACTACCTGGTCAGCCGGCACTGCACCGAGTTTCAGGGGTACTACTTTGCCAGGCCGCTGGCCGCCGACCAGTTCGCCTTGCTCCTTGCCACTCGCGAAAGCGCCGCGCTCCCCGTGGCGGCGGGGGCGGAGCGCGAGAGAAAAGCGCGGCTGGCCGCCAGTGCAGCGCCGTCGCGCGCCCTGCAGCTGGTGGAGCCGAGGGTGGTTGCCAGCCGCTGCGAGCAGATGCTCGACGTGGCGCAGCCCATCCCGCCGGTGGCTCCCCTGGACAGGATCTCCACCGTTTTGGCGCGTTTTCAAAATGAGATGGAGCTGAAGGTCTTGCCGGTAGTCGATGGGGGGGCCGTGGTAGGGCTGGTGAACCGTTCCATCTTCCTGGAGGAGCACATCATCGGCAGGCACGGTTTCGGCGCGCAGATCAACCATTCCAAGAAGATCAGGGACCTCATGGAGCCCGTCGCGTGCAGCCTCGATGCCGGCATGGCCGTCGAGGAGGCGGCCCGCCTGCTGCAGCCAGCCCTCGGCACGCTGCGCATCGACAACGTCTGCATCACCAAAAACGGCGCGTACCTGGGAGTGGTCGACGTGAATCGTTTCATCAAGGCGATGACCGAGATTCAGATCGTGCTGGCCAAGGGAGCCAATCCCCTCACCGGTCTGCCGGGCAACACGAGCATCGAGCGGGAGATCTGCCGGCGTCTCGACGCCAACGCGCCCTTCGATATCGCCTATTTCGACATCGACAACTTCAAGCCCTTCAACGACCACTACGGATTTCAAAAGGGAGACGAGGTGATCAGGAAGCTTGCCGAAGTGATGACCGCCTGTGCCGCCGCGTCGCCCCTAGCCGAAGACATCTTTTGCGGGCACATCGGGGGCGACGACTTCATCATGATCACCCAGTCGCTTGAAGCCGAGAGGTTATCCGAGCGAGTGATCCGCGCCTTCGAGGCAGAGCGAGCGGCGTTCCACGGTGCCCGTGACATGGCCCAGGGAGGTTATCGTGCCATGAACCGCAAAGGCGAGCCTGAAGCCTTCACCTTGATTTCCCTGTCAGTCGGCATTGTGAACACCTCGTTATCGTCCGTGGGGAGCTATGCCAAGCTGGCGTCGCTTTCCACCGAGGTGAAGAAGGCGGCCAAAAAGAAAACCGGTTCCTCCATAGTAGTCGACGGCAGGCGTGGCCCCAGCAAGGCAGGCCAGCAGGTGGCGTGACTGCCCGTGTCCGGGCGAGCCCCGGCGCTGCCCGGTAACCGCAAGCGGCAAGCCCGGCAAGCCATGATCGGTCCTATCCGTCCTATCCGTCCGAGGCCCGCCGCTGCACAATCACCCAAAATGTGCGCAAACTGTAACCAGCCTGCCACGCGCCCCGTGCTAGAATCGCTTCTGCCGAACTCTCCAGTGTCCACAGCACACGCAAACAGCTTTCCCCCGTAACCCGCCCGCTAAAGGAGGTTCACATGAGATGCTACTTTGCCTACGGCTCAAACCTTTGGCTTGAGCAGATGCGGCAGCGCTGCCCCGACCACCAGGTGCTCGGCCCGGGCGTCCTCACCGGCCATCGCTGGATCATCACCTCGCGCGGCTACGCCAACGTGGTGCTTTCGGCGGCCGACCTGGTCCTCGGCGTGGTCTACCGGATCTCCGCGACCGACGAGGAGCGGTTGGACCGCTTCGAGGGGGTAGCGCAGGGCGCCTACCGCAAGGCCGTGCTTCCTGTGGAAACCGCCCAAGGCACGCTCTCCTGCCTCATCTACCTCGACTGGCAGGAACAAGAAGGCGAGCCGTGCGAGGAGTACGTGCAACGGATGCGCTACGGCATCCGCGACGCGAGGCTCCCCTCGCTCTACCTGGAGCGCTATCTCGACAAGGTGACCCTGGAGCCCGCCCTCTATGCCGTTGCCAGCTGAAACGATCGATACCGGCGCGGTCGCGGGCAGCTTCCTGTTCCGGCGCCGGCAACCCTGCTTCCCGAAGCGGGGGGGAGCGCCGTCGTGACCGTCATCCGTGCCATCTGGAAGACCGTGCGGGGCTTTGCGCTTTTGCTGCTGCTCGCGCTGGTTTTCGCCGGTGTGCTGCTGGTCTCCTGTCTGGCGCGACTCTGCTTTGGCGACGGCGCGTCCGATATCGCCGGGAAACTGCGCGTCAGCTCCTGAGAAAACGACAAAATTCGGCGAGGTTACCAAGCTTTTACCCAACAGACACACGATCTCCACATAACTCCGGTAAACAGACGTTGTAACAGTCAGCGTCAACCGTGAAGGAGGTATGCGTGTCACGACAACAGGATTTTCCCGCCCCCACCGCTTCGGACCAGTCACCGGCTACCATCACCGACCTCAACCCCCGCTTCCTTAAAAACACCATGTCCCGGCTTCTGGCCTGCCAAGCGGACGGTCGCTCCCTTTTGGAGCGGCTCCCGTTCGCCTCGGGCGACACCACCGGCGGTACCGAGACCGAATTGCAGGCGGTCGTGGTCGGAGACCGGGGCGACGTCGACCTTCCCCTGTCGATCGAAGAGTCCGACTACTACGCAAACATCGCCAAGCGCGCCGCTGCCGGGGATACCCCCAAAAAGTTGATCGCCGACCTGGAAGATTTCCTCGCCTGCAACCGGGACAAGGTCTGGGAGAACAGCTGGGTGCGTTTCCCGCGCCGGCACCTGTGCGCTTTCGCCCTCGAGGTCTTCGAGGCGGACCTGCTGGCCGACAAGAAAAACCCCGCCGGCGGCCGCAGGAGCGATGCGGCGCGCTTCTTCGTGGCCGGCCACTCGGGGGAGGAGCTGCTTCGGCTCCCCATAAGCTACCTGCTCAAGCTCTCGCTTGCCGACCTGATCGGTTCGCAGCGCCTCCCTAAACCGGTGGAGGCCACCGGTCGGCGCCTTTTGGGGCATTACCTGAACGACAACACCTCGCCGGAAACCTTCTCCTTCCACGTGGTCCCCTTCACCGCCCGGGGCGGCATGGGGCGGGCGCTGGCGCGCGAGACCGCCAAGCGCTTCCTCTTTACCCAGCTTCTCGTCATGTACGCCAACGAAAAATTCGGGCTCAAGGAGAGCGGGCAGCGCGCCATGGTCTATTTCGCGCCCCACCCGCCGGTGCGCCAAAAGGAGTTGAACGACCACGTCGCCGACGCCTTCTACCGGCAGCTCTTTATGAGCCCCTGCCTTTCGGGATGGGACCGTGGCGAGGAGAAGCACCGCTACATGCAGCTTTGCCACCAGGTGCTCTCCAGGAGCCAGCTGAACGCGGTCGCCAAACTGCGCGAGGCGGGGATCATCTGCAACAACCTGGTGGTGCTCCCCAACGTCTCGAACGTAAGTCTCGCTAACAACGGCACCCACGTGAGCCTCGGAAGCCGGAAACTCAAGCGGCTTTTGGGCGATCCGGCCTCCGGTTTCGGCGCGGTCCACGAGAAGTACCTGGGTGACCTCACCATCAAGATGGCAGAGCACTTCCTGCCGCTTTTCGTCGGGAGCTACAGCGCCTCTCCCTACCGGCTGGGATACACCGATTTCCACCCGGAGCGCGCGCTGGGCTTTTTGCCGCACGAACTCGATTACACCCACCTGCGCATGCTCTGGAGGCGCTGGCAGAAAAAGGCGAGCCTCTCGGTCCTGGGGCAGCCGGTGACCCCGTTCGGCCCTCCCTGGATCGACCGGATGGTGAGCGGCATCTTCGGTCTCAAGGGGGATTTCGTCCCTGATTACCGGTTGGTCGATTACCTCATCTGCCTTATGAGCACGCCGCAGAGCCCGGCCCTGAACGGCCGCCTGGGCAACTCCGAGAAGCTGAAGAATGATCTGGCCGAGCTCGGGGTCTTCGACCGGCAGATGTCGCTCTACCTGCTCTACAAGCTGCGCGAATTCAACGTTATGGGGTTCTCCGGGTTCGAGGGGCGCCACTACAGCCAGTTCGATTCCCTCATCGACGACCTGGGCCGGGCCAGCGACCTCCAGATGCTGGTGAACGCGCTCGCCTTCAAGTACCTGGCGCAGGGGGCGCTCACCCATGCCGACATCCCCGACGATCCCACCTTGGAGAGCGAGCGGCGCCAGATCTTCTTCGCCACGGCCATCGGCAACCCGACCTTCTTCGTGCACAAGGAAAGTAAGAACCGCTTCCTGATGCGCATCATCCAGACGACCCGCGAGGTGCGCCCCAGCCGACGTTATCCAGGCTACCTGAGGGTCAAGGTGAGCGAATACCGGCTGGCGCTCCTGGCCCTTTTGCGCCGCGAGGCCCGCGACCTGATCGAGATGCTGGGGCTCGAGGAGACCCTCGCCGACCTGGAATTGCGCCTCACCCAGCCCGAGCAGCACGCAGCGACCGGAAAGCTCACCAGCGGCATCCTCTCCGAGCTGAACGCGGCGCAACCGATGCGGGTGCCGGCGGACGAATTCAACCGCGGCGCCGAGCGCTACTACCGAAACGGGCTGCGCCGGCGCCACATCCTGGAGGGGATCCGGATCCTGGAGGAGGATTTCCTGGCTTTGGACTTGGCCGCCGCACGGGGAGGAGCCCTGGAGCGCACCGCCTTGCAGCAGCTGGGGCAGGCGGGCGGCGCGGCGAGTTTTCTGGCCGAGGCGCGGGCAGACCTCCTGGCCGAGCGGTTGGATGCCGAGGGGCTCAGGCGCCTGATCAACCTGGCACTGGTTACCGTGAACCGGGACCAATCGGCCGCCGAGAGTTACCTGGAAAGGAGACCAAACGATGCAGACGATGCGTCACCAATATATCGCGCGGTATAGCGGCGCCCTGTGCGACGAGCCGCTCTTCGCCGACCGGCTGATCCACCTCATGTACCATCAGGTCCGGGAGAACGCCCCCGGTCTGTTCCGGCTCCTGACCAGCCCCCGGATGACCGACGTCCTCGGCTATATCAACTACGACCTGCATTTCGGCTCCTACGGGACGGCCTGCACCAGGTTCTTGAAGCAGCTCAACATCGATCTCGCCGAGTGTCTGGCGCGGCCGGAAGCGCTCGACACCCCGCGCAAGGTATTCGAAAGGCAGATCCGCTACTGGGACTGCCGCCCCATGCCCGACGACCAGGCCGCGGTGGTCTCGCCGGCCGACGCCCGCGTCCTGGTGGGCTCCTGCCGCGAGACCTCCAGCCTCTTCATCAAGGACAAGTTCTTCAGCTTCGTGGAACTCCTGGGCGGCGACCGGCGTCCCTGGCTGGGCGCCCTGGAGAACGGGGATTTTGCGCTCTTTCGGCTCACGCCCGACAAGTACCACTACAACCACTGCCCGGTCTCCGGCGAGGTGGTCGACATCTACCAGGTCGACGGAGCCTTCAACTCCTGTAACCCGTCGGCCATCGTGACGGTGGCCACTCCCTACTCGAAGAACCGCCGTGTGGTGACCGTCATCGACACCGACGTGCGGGGCGGCACCGGCGTCGGGCTGGTGGCGATGGTCGAGGTGGTGGCGCTCATGATCGGCGACATCGTGCAGTGCTACAGCGAGCGCGAATACCGGGAACCTAAGCCAGTTACCCGCGGCATGTTCCTCGAAAAAGGGCAGCCAAAGTCGCTCTACCGTCCGGGAAGCAGCACCGACATCGTCATCTTCCAGCGCGGCAGGGTCGAGTTTGCGGCGGACCTGGTGGCGAACCAGCAGCGGCGCGACGCGGTGAGCCGCTTTTCGCTCGGGTTCGGCGGCCAGCTGGTGGAAACCGACATCCGGGTGCGCGCCCCCCTGGCCCGGGCGCGCTGAACCGAGTTCACCCGAAACTACACAAAGGAGAAATACGATGTCCCCTCTCGTGTTCCTGTCCGCGTTGGTCGTACTGGTAACGCTCTACCTGGTCTGGGGCGTCACCAAGCTCCCCGGCGAGGGATGGCAGATCGCAGCCGCCGTGCCGCTCAAAAAGGGCGCAGACGGATCCTGGATCGGGGTGAACCTGACCTGGTACGGCATCCTCACCGCCAACGCCTACCTCATCGCCACCTTGCTGGCTCTGGTGCTGATGGGGGCGGCGGGCATCTCGCTCAGGGCGGTGCTCTTCCTGGTCTTTTTGCTGGTGGGATGCTGCGTGCCGGCCTCGCGGCTGGTAGCTCAACTGGTCGAG
>Ga0079306_1000971_pt1 | contig 21880 bp, 18 predicted proteins | sample Methanotroph_Enr_FD_79181 | JGI IMG/M metagenome (GOLD analysis project Ga0079306, IMG submission 79181) | Enriched soil microbial communities from Old Woman Creek wetland in Ohio, USA - Methanotroph_Enrichment_5 | ecosystem: Environmental > Terrestrial > Soil > Wetlands | place: USA: Ohio...
AGATCCCCAATACCGCAGCTTATACGGCTTGCTGGCGGTATTTATAAGGAAACCTCGGGATGTTGCGCAAAGTAGTCGCGAATTTCATCCTGAAAGGCCCGCCAAATTTTCTTCTCGGAAAATTTGGCAGCATTTAAATCCGCTAGACCGGCTAGCGCCCGCAGTTTCTCCGCCGGAAAATTAAGTTTTAATTTTATTTTCTTCCCGCCAATGATTAAATGCGAACCGAATTATTGTCCTTATGGCCGCCGGTTCGGCCGGCCCAGCGCTGGTGCGCCTGGCCGGCCGAACCAGCGGCGCAGAGTTGAAGAATAGCACTTAAGGCCGGTTCAGCCCTGCTGGGCAAAACCGTCCTTAAGAGCAAGGGGAGGCAAGGTATGGAAAAGTCTAATATGCGGTATTTCCTGTATGCTCGCAAGTCCACGGACGAGCCTGACCGGCAAATCTTGTCCATAGAGGCGCAGCTCGCGGAACTACGCGACTACGCTAAAAAGAACGGTCTCACCATCGTCCGCGAGTTTATAGAAAGCAAGACCGCCAAGGAGCCGGGCCGCGACATGTTCAACGAGATGGTCGCTGGCCTTGAGCAGGGCGCAGCCCAGGGCATAGTTGCCTGGCACCCCGACCGGCTCGCTAGGAATAGTATTGATGGGGGCCGCTTGGTCTACTTGGTGGACACTGGCAAGCTTTTAGAGCTAAAGTTTCCTACCTTCTGGTTTGACCCCACGCCGCAGGGCAAGTTCATGCTGTCTATCGCTTTCGGCCAGTCCAAGTATTACGTGGACAACCTCTCGGAAAACGTAAAGCGCGGTATCCGCCAAAAGCTGCGCAATGGTATCTGGCCCTCATGGGCGCCGATGGGCTACATAAACGACCTTGCCACCCACACAATATACGTTGATAAAGAGCGCGCCCCGGTCATTAAAAAAGCCTTTGAGCTTTACGCTACCGGGAATTACGCCATCCTTGAAATCCGCAACATGGTAAACAGGTCCGGGCTTCGCGGGCGCAAGCTTCATAAGCCTCTGTCCGTATCCAACTGCCACTATATGCTCAGGAACCCTATCTATTACGGGGTTATGCGCTATTACGGGGAGGTTTACGAGGCCAAGCACAAGCCTATAATCACCAAGGCGCTCTTTGATAAGTGCCAGGAGATGCTCAAAAACAAAAGCAAGCCCAAGACCAAAACGCTGATCCCATATGTTTACCGGGGCGCTTTCCGTTGCGCCTCTTGCGGTTGCTACATCACCACCGAGACGCAGAAGGGCCATAAGTACCTGCATTGCACCAAGCGCAAGCAGCCCTGCGCGGAGCTGTTTGTCCGTGAAGAGGAGATAGATCGCCAGGTACGCGAAATCCTAAAAGGAGTTTCCTTACCCCCGGCCCTGGCCGCCGAAGCTCTTGATAACATAAAAGCGGAAGGAATAAAGGCGGCCCAGGCCGGGGAAAGCACCGCCCAAAATCTGCGAGATAAAATAGATTTCCTTACGAAGAGCATGAACGCTCTTTTGGACATGATACTTAGCGGGATGATAACGCAGGATGAATACGCCCAAAAGAAGCGTTCATGCTTAGAAGAAAAAAAGGAATGTGAAATGAAACTCGCAGCTTTTGAGCGGGAGGGGAGTAAACGGTTCGAACCGCTTATAGGTTTCTACAAGACCGCAGTTCACGCCGGAGAGTCCGCAGTTTCCGGGAAACCCGAGGAAAACCTGCAAATATTGAAAAATATCGGTTCGAACTTAATTATAGGCGGGAAGAAAATAAAATTAAAACTTAATTTTCCGGCGGAGAAACTGCGGGCGCTAGCCGGTCTAGCGGATTTAAATGCTGCCAAATTTTCCGAGAAGAAAATTTGGCGGGGTCGACGGGATTCGAACCCGCGATCTTCGCCTTGACAGGGCGACGTGTTAACCAGCTACACCACGACCCCGCGGTGATTCGTATAGGATATCAAAAAAACGGCAGCGGTTTCCAATAAATTCTTTAACAGGAGTCCGGCGGGGGAATTTTTTCCGCCGCTCAGGGACAATAACCGGCTATTTTTTTGTATCATTAGCGGGTAGAAGCATTGGGCTTAAATTTAGGAGGGCATTATGAAAAAATCCGAAAAGATAATAGGGGCGGGCATAGCGGTGGCGGCCATAGCCGCGGCGGCGACGTATTTCCTCACGGGCAAGCGCGGGGTGGAGAACCGGGCGAAAATAGCGGCCTGGACTCTCAAGATGAAGGGCGACGTGCTGGAAAAGATGAAGAAGATGAAAGATATCAATAAAGAAGCGTACCACACCCTGGTGGATGAAGTAGCCGTCCGCTATCAGCGCGCCGAGCGCGTCAGCGCCTCCGAGATGGAACACCTTAAAGACGAGCTCAAGGGCGCCTGGAGCCACATCGGCAAACAGCTTGTGAAGTAGACCGGGTCCGTTATCCGCGGGAAACGCGCCTTCGGGCGCGTTTTCTATTTAGCCGCGCAAAAGTGTAAGATTTAGGGCGTATGGAAAACCTCGGCGAAATTTACGGCCCTGACTTTTTCCGCGAATGGGGTCCCGCAAACGCGGACTATGTCCGCTCCGCGGAACTGGTAGCGGCGGCCATCTTCGAGATCTTCAAGCCGGCCAGCCTGGCCGACCTGGGCTGCGGCTGCGGCGTGTACAGCCATCTTTTCAAGGCCAAGGGCGCGAGAGTGCTGTCACTGGACGGGGTTCTCCCCCCGCCGGAACATTCCTTCCCGGTTAAGATAATGATCCGCGACCTGACCGCGCCGCTGGAGAATAGCTGGGGGAGTTTCGACCTGGCGCTCTGCCTTGAGGTGGCGGAGCATATCCCCGAAGAGCTGGCGGGAACCTTCCTGAAGAACCTCACCAGTTTCAGCGACAGGCTGGTAATGTCCGCGGCGCCTCCGGGCCAGGGCGGCGTGCACCACGTGAACGAGCAGCCGCGCCGCTACTGGGCGCGGAAGATGGCGGAACTCGGGTTCGCCTATAACCGCCGGGCCTCCGGGCGGATATTAAAAATACTAGAGGGCGCCCGTCCGCCGTATATGTGGATGGCGAATCATATAGGCGTCTATGAAAGGGCTGTGGACAGGAAACAGCTGGAACACGGCCAGCCTTTCGAGCTGAAAGGCTGAGCTCAACCCCTTATATAATGGCAGGTGTAGCCGCCGGGGTGCTTCTTTAAATAATCCTGGTGATACTCTTCGGCGGGCCAGAACTTCACGGCCGGGACCACTTCCGTGGTTATCGGCCTTTTCCAGCGGCCCGAGGCCTGAGCCCGCTTAACGGCGGCTTCGGCCTCTTTTTTCTGCGCCTCTCCGTGGTAAAAGATAGCCGAACGGTACTGCGCCCCTACGTCGTTCCCCTGCCGGTTGGGCGTGGTAGGGTCGTGCATCTTGAAGAACATATCCAGTATATCGCCGTACGAAATTTTAGCCGGATCGAATTTCAGCTCTATGCTTTCCGCGTGGCCGGTCGCGCCGGTCTTCACCTCCTCGTATTTCGGGTTCTCGGTTTTCCCGCCTGTATAGCCCACGACGGCAGCCGTCACCCCCGGAAGGGCGCGCAGGATCTCCTCCATCCCCCAGAAACAGCCGCCGGCCAGAGTGGCGGTCTCGGTTTTAGCGATATTTTCCATTTTCTTTTTCCCTTTCGCGGCGGTACCGGCGTAGGAGCCCAGGCACAAGGCCGGGGCCAGGCACAGCGCGAATATTATTTTAAAGCGAGAACTGTTCGTAATGTATCCTGCTCTTCTCCACGCCCAGGCCCGCGAGGCCGGCGCGCAGCGCGGCCATCATGGGCGGCGGGCCGCACAGGAAGGTGTCGCGCTCCCAGAGGTCCGGAACAAGCCGTTTCAGCCGCATAGCGTCGACGCGGCCCTTCTCCCCGGGCCATTCCTTATCTTCCGAAATTACGTGCACGGTCCGGAAAGAGCCGGACTTTTCCAATTCGGCAAGTTCGGCTTCGAAGACGATGTCCTTGCGGGACCTGTTGGAGAAGACCAGGACGGAATCCGCCTTCTCACCGCAAAGCTTCTCGGCTATCGCGCGCAGCGGGGTTATGCCGATGCCGCCCGCCACGAACAGGGCTTTGCGGGTCCGCATTCTCCCGGCGGTAAAAACGCCGTGCGGGCCGTCGACGATCACCGGCGTGCCGGCTTTAAGTTCCGCCTGCAGCTTCGCGGTGAAATCGCCGGACTTTTTAATACTGAAACGCAGCTCCTTCCCGTCCGCGGCCTTCGAGAAGGAGAAAGGGTGGGCCTGCAGCTTGAAGCCGGGCGCCCAGAAGCGCAGCAGGGCGAACTGGCCCGGTTCTACGGGAAGGTCCGCCAGCCGGAGGCCCTTAAGATAAACCGACATCACGTCGGCGGTCTCCATGACCGTGCGGTCTACCGTGAAGCGGTGCTTCCTGTAAAGCCATACCGGTTTGACCAGGCGGTACCAGGCTACGTTCAGCCCGGCGAAGGCCAGCAGGCCGAACCAGGTCCGGGCAAAGAGCGGAGACCCCGTCATGTCGCCGCCCAGTTCGAACTGGTGGCCTATGACGAGCGCGAGGCCGGCGTATGAGAGCAGGTGCATGGCATGCCAGCGCTCATAGGGCATATTCCTGCGCACGAACGGGAGCGAGAAGAAAACCGCCGTCAGGATCAGCAGCAGGCCGCAGGCGGCGGCCAGAACGTCGTCCCACTTCAGCACGGCAAGGTACTGGGTGAGGAACGGGTCGCCGCTCTGCGAGGAGTGGAACCAGACGATGAGCGGCGGGTGTACCAGCAGCGCCAGCGGGATGAGCAGGCCGGCCAGGTGGTGATACCGCGTCAGGCGGTCCAGGCCGTAAAGAGGCTCCAGCCACTTTGCCCGCGAAACGAGCAGGAGCTGGGACATGACGCCGAGCCCGCCGACGATGCCCGCCAGCCGGCCGAAGGCCAGCAGCATGCCGTCGCTGTCGGCGAACAGGCTGCCCGCGGCCGAATTGACAGAATCATAATGCCAGGCGCCCAGGAGGAGCAGCGCGCCGGCCGGAAAGACAGCCAGGAGTATTTTTTTCATAGAAATAAAAACCGGCGCCCCGCTCCGGGACGCCGGCTTCGGACGGCCTTATTCGACTTCGGTGAACTTTTCCCGCGGGGAGGCGCAGACCGGGCAGACCTTGATGGTCATATCCATGGTCGTGTAGCCGCAGACGGTGCAGACCAGGAACTTCTTGGCGGTCTTCCAGTCCTTGAGATTGGCCAGCGCCTTGGCGTAGTACTGGGCGTGCATCTTCTCGGCCGCTATCGCGCCTTTGAAGCTGTACATCGCCTGCTTGTCCTTGTCGGCCTCGGCTTTCTTAAGGAAGGCCGGGTACATCTTCTTGCTCTCGTAGGTTTCGCCGTCGAGCGCCGTTTTAAGGTTCTCTTTGGTGGTTTTAACCACAGGGGTCAGCAGCTCGGCCTTCGGAACCCCGCCCAGCGCCTCTATGGCCTTGGCATGCTTGGCTGCGTGCACGCTCTCGGAGAGCGCGGCGGCCCTGAACAGGCCGGCTGCCCCGAGGTAGCCCTCCGTCTGGGCCTGGGCGGCGAAAGCCTCGTAGCGCATTTTGGCGTTGGATTCCCCGTCGTAGGCGGTCTGCAGGTTCTCCAGCGTGGTGGCCACAGGCTTCTTAGACGCCTTCTCCGCGGCAAAAACGGCACCGGACAGCAGGGCCAGAGCGGCCGCGGCTAACAGCGATTTTTTCATATTCATGATCCCCCTTAAATAATTACCGACCCAACACCCGAATTATACAACTTCCGGATAAAAATGCAATCAGCGGGAGCGCCGATCTTGAACGACATTTGACTCCCGCATCGCTCCTTATTTATTATAATAATTATCTCTCATAACTGTAGGAGGTTCCTTAAAATGGAAATCCGTCATTTAGCGTTCATCTCAGCGGCGTTTTTAATCGTTTCCTGCTCCCCCAAGGTCCCGGAAACTGCCCAGAACGGCAGCGCGCCAGCGGCCACGACCGCGGCCGCCCCTGCCGAATCAAAGGAGATAAAAGTAAACATGGCCATACTTAACGACCCCTCGAAAGCTACGGAGAAAGCTCCCGAAACCTTTAAAGTAAAGTTCAACACCACCAAGGGCGACTTCACCCTGGAAGTGACCCGCGCCTGGGCCCCTCTCGGCGCCGACAGGTTCTACAACCTGGTCAAGGCCGGCTACTTCACCGATATCGCCTTCTTCCGCGTTATCGGAGGCTTCATGGTGCAGTTCGGCATCCACGGTACGCCTGAAGTAGCGGCTGCCTGGAAAGGCGCCCGCATCATGGACGACCCCGTAGTGCAGTCCAATAAGCCGGGCTATATCTCTTACGCGATGGCGGGCCCGAATACCCGCACTACCCAGCTGTTCATCAACTTCGGGAACAACTCCAACCTGGACAGCATGGGCTTCGCTCCCTTCGGCAAGGTCGTCGAAGGCATGAGCGTAGTGAACAGCATCTACTCCGGCTACGGCGAAGGCGCTCCCAGCGGCATGGGCCCCGACCAGGGCCGCGTGCAGAACCAGGGGAATAAATACCTGAAAGCGGATTTCCCGAAGATGGACTACATCAAGAGCGCGGAACTGCTTAACTAATAAACTAGCGGACATGAACCCGGTCCCGGCACAGCCGGGACCGGGTTTTTACTGCACCGATATGGCTAAAATACTCGTGGTCGACGACGACGACACTATACTTCTGGTTTTCAAGGCCCACCTTTCCAAGGCCGGGCATACCATTGAAACCGCGATCGACGGCATGGACGCCCTGGCCAAAGCCCCGGCCTTCAGGCCCGAGCTGATCATCCTGGACATCAACATGCCAAGGATGTCGGGGTTCGAGGTCGCCAAGAAACTTAAAGAGAACCCGGAGACCCGGACCATCCCGATATTTATAATGACCTCCCTCAAGCAGGAAGTGAACATAAAGAAAGCTTACGAGCTCGGGATAGACGAATACATAACCAAACCGACCAACGTCGAGCACCTTAAACTGCGGATAGATAAATTCCTGAACAAGAAATGAGCCGGCCTTATGTTCCTGACGCGCCTTTCCTCCTCCCCTCATTTCTACACCATCCTCTACCTGGCCGTATGCCTGATGGCGGCCTTTAACATCGCCGAGATCATTTTCCTGCTGGTTCACAAGCGCCGGATAGAGAAGTCTGAAATAAAAAAAGAGCAGCTCAAGCACCGCATAGCCACGGCCATTATCTCCGTGACGGAGCCCTCCGAAGTCCTGCCGAAACCGGCCAGCGCCACGGAATACGACGCTTACGGCGAAGCGACCTCCAGCATCATCGAAAGTTTCGAGGGAGAGATCGCGGAACGCGCCTCCCGGCTTATCTACGAGTTCGGGATCGATCTTTACTACAAACGGCTGTCCAGGAACCAGATCTGGTTCAAGCGCGCGCACGCGATAGACATTCTCTCCTCGCTTAAGCTGAAAAAGAGCCTCGAATTCTTTTCCGCGGTTTTCAAGAGCGAATCTTCCGACGCCGTCAAATACCGCATCCTTTACGGGCTCAGCCTGCTCATCCGCGGCCGGGAGGACCTGTACGCCCTTTCAAAAATGCTCGCTACCCTGCCCTACCTGACCTCCAAATACACCGAAGATATCTTCTTCAACGCGATCTCCTCGCTGAAGAACGCGGGCAACGAAGATGATTTCGGACTTTTCCTGAAACGGATAATAGCGGACCCCGGGATCCCGGTGACGGTGAAGCGCGACTGCCTGTCGGCCTGCCATATCGCCGGCTGCGAGCGGGCGGGGTCCATCGTAAAAGAATATTACGACGCCTTCCAGGAAGAACCGGAAATTATCATCGCGTGCCTGAAAGCGATGGTGCGCATGGGGGATTTTTCCGCGCTCCCGGAGGGGCTGCGCCATAAAGACTGGAGGGTGCGGCTCACCGCCCTGAAATACGCGCATCTCACCAACCCCGCCATCGCCCCGGACCCTAAAACCCTGCTGCATGACCCCGACTACCACTTCGCCGTGCTGCCGGGGATACTGCGCCATAAAGACTGGCGGAAGAAGCTCGCCGAACTGAAGAGCGCGCACCTCAGCAGCCCCGAAATGCTCCGGGACCTGAGAAAGCTGCTTCATGACCCTAACTATCACATAAGGATCAACGCGGCCCTGGCGCTCTCCAAGATGGGGGCCAGGGGGCTTGAGATACTCGTCGAAGAGGCCGCCTCCCCCGACAAATTCGCCGCCGACGCGGCGAGTTACGCGCTCAGCAGCGCGGGGAACGCCGCATGAGCCCCGAACTCGTATCCGCCGCTTATTATCTGCAGTGGATGATCCTGCTGTATTTCCTGGCCATAAACACCACCTACACCCTGCTCATCCTTTTCGCCCTCGACGCCATAGTCCAGCACGCGTACCTTTCCACCTCCCGCGGCGCCAGGCGCCTGCTGCTGTCCGACTCCTACTACAAGCCCGTTTCCATCATCGTTCCCGCCTACAACGAGGCCGCGGTCATCTCCAGCAGCGTAAGGTCGCTGCTGAACCTGCATTACCCGGAATTCGAGATCATCGTGGTGAACGACGGCTCCTCCGACGACACCATCGAAGTTCTAAAAAAAGACTTCAAGCTCCGCGCCTACTCCAAACCCGTCCGGCTGCAGATCCCGCACGAGGCTATCAGGAACATCTATATCTCCGAAGATTACGCCAACCTGATAGTCGTGGACAAAGAGAACGGCGGCAAGGCCGACGCCATCAACTCCGGGATCAACGTCTCTTCCTTCCCGCTGTTCTGCTCCATAGACGCCGATTCCATGCTGGAGCCGGACGCGATAGTGAAATCGTCCAAGCTGTTCATAGAGGACGACGAACTTATAGCCACCGGCGGCATAGTGCGCGTAATGAACGGCTGCACCGTGAAGGACGGGGCGGTGACCGAGATAGGGCTGCCCAAAAAAACGCTGGAAGCCATCCAGGTGCTGGAGTACACGCGCGCCTTCCTGTCCGGCCGCACCGGCTGGAACCTGATCAAAAGCCTGCTGATAATTTCCGGCGCTTTCGGGGTCTTCAGGAAAGACATGGTGGTAGCGGTGAACGGCTACCGCAAGACCGTCGGCGAGGACATGGACCTGGTCATGCGCCTGCACATGCACTGCATAGACAACAAGATCCCCTACAAAATATTCTTCGTTCCCGACCCGGTCTGCTGGACGCAGGTCCCGTTCACTATCGAGATGCTGCGCAAGCAGCGCAACCGCTGGCACAGGGGCCTCATCGACTGCCTGCTGAAGAACAAGGCCATGATCCTGAACCCGAAATACGGCGCGGTAAGCATGCTCGGGGTCACCTACTTCGTCTTCGTCGAGGTCCTTGGCCCGGTGATCGAACTGCTGGGCTATATCTCCATCCCGATCCTCTACCTGGCGGGGCTTCTCAACATTAAATTCATGCTGCTGTTCATCACCCTGGCCATACTCTGGGGGATCTCGATAAACATAGCCACTATCTTCCTGGACACTTTCAATTTCCGGCGCTATAAAAAAGAAAAGGACATCCTCCGCCTCTGCTGGATCTCGGTGGTTGAGTTCCTCGGGTTCAGGCAGCTCACGCTTTACGAGCGGGTGCGCGCCTGCTTCTCTTTCAGGGAAACCAGCTGGGGAACGCAGACGCGGCTGTCGCATCAGGCCACGGGCGCGCCTGTCCCGGAAATCGCCGAAAAAGCGGCGCTGCTTCCGCTTTCCCGCTACTTTAACAACCCTATGGTTTACCGGGCCGGCGAAATCGCCGCGAAGTTCCTCAGCCAGCTGCCGGCTTTTCTGCTGGCGTTGTTGTTCCTCAGGGCTGCCGAACTTATAAGCGGGATAGAGTCCGGCACCGCCCTTCCGCTGATCGCAGGCGCGGCTGCCTCCGCCCTCGGCCAGGACCTGATAGGACTGGCCCGCTACCTGCCCGCCCTATTCCTATGTTCCTTGCCATTCCTGCTGCTCCGGTCGCGCAGGGCCGCCTTCTGGGGCCTCGGCCTCACCTGGTCGCTGATGCTGTTCATACAATCCTCCCTGTGCCAGTATTTCCTCACGGCACGCGTCCCGCTTGGCGCGGACCTGCTGGCCTATACCTGGGGCGATATCGTAACAACCTCCAGAGGCGGCCTCCCAGTCAACGTTACGGTAGCGGCGGGCCTGGTCGCGGCCATCGCCTGCTTCTGGGCGGCGCTGACCCTGCAGAGCCGGCGATTGCGAACCTGGGTCCCCCCACAGGCCGCCGCGGCGTTACTGGCTATATCGCTGGTGGTTATGGTGGCCGCGCCCAGGCGCACAGCATACGCTGGATCGGGAACCGAGTACATGTACGACCTGACTCTCAATAAAACAGTTTACTTTTTCGACGACATCGCCGCTTATCTTGCGCTGCGGCTGAAAAAGGGGCCAGTACCGGACGCGAGTGCTGTCTCAGCCCAAGCCGCCAGCGGCTTCCAGTATATGGATCCGAAATACCCGTTCCTGCATTCAGAACAGACCCCTGATGCCCTCGGCCCTTATTTCCAGGTACGCCCCGGCAACCCGCCGAACCTGGTGTTCATTATCGTGGAAGGCCTGGGGCGGTCATTCTCGGGCCCTGGCGCGGTCCTGGGAAGTTTCACCCCTAAACTTGACCAGCTAGCCGCGAACAGTTTGTACTGGGATAATTTTCTGGCCGCGCAAGGCCGGACCTTCGGCGTGCTGCCGACGATCTTCGGCTCCCTGCCCTTCGCTACGAACGGCTTCGCCGACCTGGGAGAGCGGATGCCCGCACATATTTCCCTGTTGAGCGTGCTGACGCGGCAGAACTACCGGCTGAAATGTTATGTCGGCTTCGAGATGGATTTCGATAATGACCGCATGTTCTTCAACCGCCAGGGCGCAGCCACCCTGGTGGACGAAAACAATTTCGGCCCCGGCTACAAGCGCAGCAACTCTTGGGGTTTCGCCGACAAAGAGCTCTTTTCGCGCGCGCTCGAAGGCGAAGCAAGGGACGCGAAAGAGCCTTTCATCTCGGTTGTAAAGACAACGACGATGCACACTCCTTACACTTTCCTGGGCCAGGAGGCCTTCTACCCCCGTTTCGAGCGGCACCTGGACCAGCTCGGCATACCGGAAGCGCAGAAGGACTCCTACCGCGCCTACCGCCAGATCTATACCTCCACGCTCTACGCCGACGAAGAGGTGAGCCGCTTCCTGGAAGAAATGAGGAAACACCCCGCGTATAACAATACTGTGTTCATCATAACCGGTGACCACAGGCTGCCGGAGATACCGATGGCCAACCGGATAGACAGATATCACGTGCCCCTGCTCATTTTCTCGCCGCTGTTAAAAGCGCCGGCAAGGATCAAATCGATATCTTCGCAGTTCGATCTGGCCCCGTCGCTGCTGGCTTTCCTCTCGCATAACTACGGCTTACAGACGCCGCAAGCCGTCACCTGGCTCGGGTCCGGCCTTGATATGGAGCCGTCCTTCCGCAACATCCATGATCTCCCTATAAAGCAGACGAAGACGAACCTAGTCGACTACGTTTCAGGGACCTGGTTCCTGAACCAGGACACGCTTTACGAGATAAGCGACGGGCTATCCATAGAGCCGGTCGACAACGCTGCCGCGCTGGCCCGCCTCCGCGCGCAGTTCACGGTGTTCCGCACCGCCAACGACCAATTTTCTAGAAGCCTAGCGCTCATCCCGGAGGGAACGGAGAACCGCCTTAGCCCGTACCGCGAAGAGGACCGCAGAAAGATATCCGGTGCGGAACCGGCGGGAACGGCCGGTCTTTCTGTCCGCGAAGTGCGCGTGCCCGAGGAAGCGCTGCCGGGGAACCTGACCATCGAAGCGGTGTTCGCGAACTCCGGGCAGTCCGAGGCGGACGCGTTCGTGCCGCTCGTCATACTGCTCACAGCGGATGGACGCGAATTGTCGGAATCGTACGGCCCGCTCCAGCGGCTGGCCGCGGGAGAAACCGCCTCGCTCAAGCTCCCGGTAAATTCGGAAAAAGTATCGCCGGGCCGGTATTTCCTGACGGTCCTGCCATCTAACCCGGAGACGGGCAGGAATATGGGCGCCGGGCGGCACAGGATCCCGGTACTCCTTCGCGAGCGACACTGAGATGAAAAAAAGGATACTGCTGGTCCTGTCGCTGCTCCTGTTGCCCCGCAAAGCTTCCGCGGTTCCGGCGGAACGGGCGATCTGGATCTGGGAAAAGGAATCGTACGCCATGGTGGAAAGCACCGCCGCCGCGGACGAGGCCATAACTTTCCTTCTATCTAAAAAGATCCGGACCCTCTACCTCTACGCCGACGCCTTCGATGGGCGGAACCTGATAGAGAACCGCCCTGACCTTTACAAGAAGTTTATCCGGCACCTGCACCGCCGCGGGCTGCGCGCCTACGCCCTGCTGGGATCGGCGTACCTGCACACCGAGACGTATATCCTGCCGGAAAATCGCGCACAAGCGCTGGCGATGTTCCGGCGCGTGCTAAACTATAACGCTTCGGCCAGGAGCAGCGAGCGCTTTGACGGCGCCAACCTCGACATCGAGCCGCATATCCTGGCCCAGTGGAAGGACAACAAGAACCAGCTGCTGCTGCAGTTCCTGGACCTGGGGCAGGCGCTGATGGAGTTAAAGAAAAAGTCGGGGCAAACGCTCGCAGTAGGGCCGGCTATCCCGTTCTGGCTCGACGGGATCGAGCTTGCCTGGAACGGGAAGAGAAAGCCGGTCAGCGACCACGTTCTGGATATTTACGACTACGCGGCTTTGATGGACTACCGCGACAGGGCTGAAGGAAAGGACGGCATTATTTCCCATGCGCTGAATGAGCTGCGCTACGCCGGGCGGCGCGGACGCAAGGTGGTGATAGGAGTGGAAACTACGCCCAACGAGATAAAGAAAGTTTCGTTCAACCACCTGGCCGAGCCGGACCTGGAGAGGGAACTGGCGCTCGCCCAAAAGGCCTTCAGCGGGAAACCGGCTTTCGCCGGGTTCGTACTCCATCATTACCGCGGCTACCGAATGTGGCTGGAACGCGGCAGCCGTAAAGCCGAAGGGGATTAAAACCGCCCTCAGCGAAAACTGTACCGCGCCTGGCCGCCGACCGAATAGCCCCGGTCTTTCACGGTGGTGTCGCTTTTCCTGCCCTGTACGCGCACGGAGGCGCTGGTCCCGTGATACCACTCGAACTCGGCGATATATTTATTGCCCTGGTAGGAACCCCGGCTGATGTCGTTGAGGAAGCCGCGCTCGTAGCCGGCCAGGGCGGACCAGCCGCGGCCGTGGCAGCGCCGCCAATAAGCGCCAAGCCAGTGGGCGCGCTCGTCGATGGAAGAATAGCCTTCGTGCGGCGCCTTGAAATCCTGGAGCGAGAACCTGTAGGTGCCGTAGAACTCCCTGTTCCAGGGCAGCCAGCCCGTCAGCTCCCCGTCGTACTCGTTCAGGCGGTTGGTGTCGGAGTAGAAAGTCCGCGCATAAGAGACGCCGAAGCGGTAGCGCTCCTCCAAGAGCCGGCGGAAACCCAGGTTGAGCCGGTCGGTATTGACGTAGCGGTAGTGCCCGTCGGCGGAAGCGCTGTAAAATTCCTGCTGCCCGTGGGAGTAGCCGGACTGGAGGAGATCGCTGCCGAACTCCCGGTTGGCCCGGAGCGAATAAGCCCCGGTAGTCGTGCCGTCGGAAGTGCTGTTGATGCCCGCCCGCGTCAGCCAGCCCCAGCCCCAGAGGCTGGCTTCCGCCTCGGCCCGGGCGGCGGTCTCACGGAGCAGAACGAAGTACTGGCTGCTGCCGGAGCCCCGGAGGAATTTAGGATCATGCGTCAGGCTGACCCTGAAATCGGCGGCGTGGGCGTGCAATTCGGCGGCCGCGCGCGCCCGGTTTAGAAGTTTGTTCCCTACGCCGGAAGCTTCGATATCCGAAAGCACGGACTTGCCGTATTCGGCCTCCCAGTTCAGGTTCCGGCTGGGCCGCCCGTTAAGCCCCGCGGTATAGATCTGCTCCAGGATGTCGTAATACGTGAAGCCCTGTCCGTCGTTTCGCTGGGCCTCCTCGCGGATCTCCGCGCCCCCGATCAGGTCGAGGCGGGGCTTCAGCGGGACCCTGAACCGGCTGCCCGCGGAATTGCCTTCGTAAAGGATGCGCTGCGGGTTTGGCGTATCGAGGCCTTCCATCGAATAAGACTTGTAAGCCCTGCCGCGGGGGAAGGCCCCGCCGCGCAGGCGTTCCATGTAGGAATCCAGGCGTTCCCTCGCGGAGCAGTCGCGCGGGTCGCATTCGACGATCTGTTCGTAGGTCCGCAAGGCCCCGTCCTCGTCCCTTTGCCTGCTCTGGGCGCGGGCGAGAAGCCCGAGGATATAGGGACTGCGCGGGGAGAACGCGTTCCAGCGCTCGAGATACCCCTGAGCCTCGCCGTATTGCCCGAGGGAGATGCAGGTAAGCGCCAGGCCTTCGAAAGCCCCGCCGCTGTCCGGCGACTTTTCTAGAAGTTTAAGGAAGGTCTCTTTGGCGCCGGCATAATCGCCCCGCTTGCGCTGTTCCATCCCGTAATCGTACGAGACGGGCGCAGCGGCAGGAGCCGCGGAAAGTTTTACGGTATCGGAGGAAAGGCTGGGGAGCGCCTGCTCTTTATTCTCCGCGGAAACCGCCGGGAGGCCGCAGGCTGACAACAAGAGTAAAATTAAGAAGGGCCTTGGCATAATCAATGGTCGGGAAGATCGGCGGCCTAATGGGAAGCGTATGTTACTTATAATTCTATCATTTAGGCGGCCTCGCCGGCCCGGGCGCGCGCCTTTTTATTTCAGCCGGTTCAGCCGCTTCTTATACACGTAATTAGCGCCCTGGTAGAAAGAAACGGCCTCCTGCTCCAGCGCCTTGTCCTCGGGGACCCCTGTGATGACCTGGGCGGCCTCGTCCCATTTATAGGTCTTCAGGTATTTCTTCGGGCCCAGCACGGCCAGGCGTCCGTCCTTCAGCAGGCCCATCTTCTGAAAGGTCGAAAGGAACGCGCGGCCTACGGGCTTCCCGTTCAGCATATCCCTGCCGAAGAAGCGGCTCTCGTAAGAGGCGTTCATCAGCCCCAGCACCGTCGGGGCCAGGTCGGCCTGCGCGGCAAGGGTCTCCACCACGGCGGGCTTCACATGCGCCGGGGAATAGATGATAAGCGGGATATGGTAATTGCGCACCGGGATCTCGGTCTTGCCGGCCGAGTTGGCGCAGTGGTCGGCCGTTATCACAAAGACCGTGTCCTTGAACCAGGGCTTTTTCGAAGCCGCCGCCAGGAACTCACCGATGGCGTAGTCCGAATATTTAAGCGCGCCGCGCCGGCTTTTCGCCGAGGACGGGATATCTATCTTCCCGTCGGGATAGGTGAAAGGCCGGTGGTTCGTGGTGGTCATCACCATGTAGAAGAACGGCTTGCCGGCCCCATAGTCCCCGTCCGCCTCTTTCAGGGTCTTGGAAAGCAGGTCCCCGTCGCAGACGCCCCAGATATTTGCGAAGGTTATCTCGTCCTTGGTGAAATTGGCCCGGTCCACGATGCCGAAGCCGTTGCCCGAATAGAACGCGTTCATGTTGTCGAAATAGCCGTAGCCGGCGTAAATATATTTATTCGAATAACCGAGGTCCCGCATGACCGAACCCCAGGAGAAGAACCCGCCGTTGTCCGGGCGCTTCACTATGGAGGTTCCGGGCAGCGGCGGGATCGAAAGCGTCATGGCCTCGAGGCCGCGCACGGTGCGGGTGCCGGCCGCGTAATATCTCTTGAAGAAAAGCGACTTCCCGGCCAGCGCGTCCAGGTTGGACAGCGTGTCGGCGCCCCGGGCGGCGCCGAAAGCCCCCAGGTATTCGGCGCTCAGGCTTTCCCCCACTATCACCACCACGTTGAGCTTCTTCAGCGGGCCGCGGCCTTTGATTTTCCGGTTTATGTCCAGCCCCTGGTCGGTAAACTCCACGCCGGGCCCGGCCAGATCGGCCCGCAAAGTCCTGAAAGCCGCCGCGGGATCGACGGAAGCGTAAAATTTATCGTAGGGCAGCTCGTTATTTATGAAGGCCGAGCCGAAGGCGTAAAGCCCGTTCATCGCGACTTCGTTGGCGTATTCGTTCTTCGAGACCTGGGCCAGGCGCCCGTCGAGCAGGAAGAAGCAGAGGACGGGGACGGCCAGCACGGGGAGCGCGCTGAAAAGCCGGGTGCGGAAAGACAAAGGGTTCGCGAAAGAGAAAGCCAGCCGCCTGCCGAACAGCCAGAGCGCGCCCCCCGCCAGCGCCGTCACCAGCGGCAGCACCACCGGCAGGTTGTAGGATTCGCGGATATTGCCCACCACCTCGTTGGTATAAACCAGGTAGTCGACCGCGATGAAGTTATAGCGCACGCCGAACTCGTAGAAAAAATAATATTCAGCGACCAGGTTGAAGGCCAGCAGGAAGGCGGCTACGAAGAAAACGCCGTAAAAAGCGAGGCGGTGCCACGCGGCGGTATAAATTCTCTCCGGCACGACCAGCAGGTAAAGCGCGAGCGCCGCCCCGGCGTAGGAAAAGGCCGCGCAGTCGTAGAGCAGCCCCGCCGCGAACATCCTGATGAAAACGAAAAAACCGCCGTCCAGCTCCGGCCAAGCCATCGCCAGCAGAGTAAGCCGCGTAATGAGCGAAAATCCCAGGAACAGGAATAAAAAATTAAGAAAAAGCCCGCGCCGGTCCTTGTTCATCATTATAATTTTACAAAATCCCCGGCACGGCCGGACTTTTTCTTTCGGGGACTCCCGCCGGGATATCGGCTCAATTCCGGCCTTCAGCCCGGAGGTATTATTGTAAAATATACTCATTGCAAGGTCATTCAACCGGTGGTGAGGTAGCTATGCGCGGGTCTTATAAACTGCTGGCGTTCATCTTCGTCTTCCTGGCTTTCAGAATTGGCTACATAAAATATTGCGCCCCCGCTTCCTTCATGCAGCCGGACTCCTACGGCTACGTGGACATGGCCAGGACCGCTTTTACTCCGGGAGGCATGATAACCGGGATACACCATTCCTTAAGGATGCCGGGGTACCCTCTTTTCCTTGCCGGGGTCTTCAAGGTCTTCGGAGAAAGCGTCCCCGCCGTTCAGGCCATCCAGATATTGCTTTCTCTCCTCAGCTGCTGGTTCCTGTTCAGGATCTCCGGGCGTTACCTGGATGAAAAAGCGGCCTGGCTCGTCCTCTTCCTGCTGGCCGTCTCTTATGATTCCTTCTCCCAGGACGCCCAGGTCCTGAGCGAAAGCCTGTACACCACGGCCGTCCTGGCCGGCTTTTACTTTCTACTCTTTGAAAAAATACTGGTCTCCGGACTGTTCTTCGCTGTCGGCTATTTTATCAGGCAGGAAATACTCGTCTTCCTGCTGGTGGCGGCCGGCGGCGTATGGTATAAGGGAAAGGAACTGCGCAAGGCCGCTATTTTTTTCCTGCCGCTCGTCGTCTTATTATTCGCGTGGGGCGTAAGGAACTACAGGGTAACGGACAGATTTTTCACCGGCACCACCGCCTCCTACCGCCATCTCTACTATTCCAACGTGTATATATTCAACCGGTTAGGCTGGAAGGCCTCGGGGGATATAGAGAAAATGCCGGCGGGCCTTAACGAGTTCGAAGAGAACCAGGCCAGGCGCGGCTGGAGCGTGAAGATGTTCTCCCAGCAGCCCCTGTACGCACTGGTCGCCGCGCCTTTCCTGAAGCTCGGGTATTTCCTTTACCCCTTCCTGCCCGCTTTCGACGTTACCTTCATGTGGATACTGCCGTTCTGGCTGCTCGGCATGGCGCTGCTGTGGAAGAAACCCGGCAACTGGCAGCTTTACGGGATGTTCTCGGTCCTCGCTGCGCTGGCGGGAGTTTTTCACGCCATCCCGCGTACGAGGGGGATCTTTTATCCGTTCATCCTGATCTTCGCCTCTTACGGACTGCTCTCGGTGTGGAACCGGGGCCGCCGGTATAAAGCGTGGCTGGCGCTGTGGAGCGCCGCCAATATCTGCGTCTACTTCCTGCAGGAGCCGGCCAGGGCTCTCCTGAAAAGAATGCTGTAATTTTTCCGGCTTCGCATCCGAGGTTCTTCTTTAGGAAAGGATCGAGGGGAGGAGTTCGCAGGCGTCGCCTTCGAGTTTTATGTCGGCGGCCTTGTCGTGCGCCGTGGGGCCGCGGTTGACGATGATGTACGGCTTCCCCCCGGCCTTGGCGCAAAGAGGGACTGAAGCCGCGGGCTCCACCGACAGCGAGGAACCGGCCGAAATGACGAGATCGCAGTCTTCGGCCGCCTTGAAAGCCTTTACAAGGGTCTCCCGCTCCAGCGGCTCGCCGAACATCACCACCGCCGGCTTCAGCCAGCCCCCGCAGGAGCAGAGCGGCGGCGCGCCGTCGGCCTCGAATTTTTCCAGGGCCTCCGCCATCGAGACCCAGCTGAAGCAGTCCAGGCATTCCGCGTAAAGCCCCGAACCGTGCAGCTCGATAAGTTTATCGGTGTGCGTCCCGGCAGTGCGGTGCAGACTGTCTATATTCTGCGTCACCAGGGCCAGCAGCTTGCCGGCTTTCTCCAAAGCCACGACCGCTTTATGCGCCGCGTTCGGCACAGCCGCCTTGAAAGCCGGAAAGGTGTCCGCCTTGTATTTCCAATAATCGACTTTCGCTTTGGTGGAAGCGATGAACTCCTGGTAAAGCACGGGCTCCCTCTTAAGCCAGACCCCGTCGGGCCCGCGGTAGTCGGGGATGCCGCTGCCGGTGGAGACGCCGGCCCCGGTGAAAACCAAAATTCTCTTGGATCTTTTTACCAGGTCCCGTGCCTTCTCAAGATCGTTGGACATGCGGGAAAAGGCCGGCCGTTACGCCTGAAGCGGCGCCAGGCAATCAGGCCCGTCATTTTTGGGATCGTTGACTATATCGGACACGCGGTAAGCGTGCATGAGGGAGGAATCGTAGGCGCGAAGCAGAGGCAGCAGGGTCTCGCTGTCGCGGAACTTGGGGTCCAGCCAGAGAGCTTCGTGCCTGCGCTCCAGTATTACCGGCATGCGGTGGTGCACGGTCCTCACCAGCGCGCTCGCGGCCGCGGTTATGATGGCGAAGGTCCCGCTCTTTTCCTCGTAAACCCCGGCCATGCCGAACAGGCTCTTATCCCTCATCTCGAACCGGTAAGGGATCCTGGTGCCTGCGGAGCTCTGCCATTCGTAGAACCCGTCGGCGGGAATTATGCACCTGGTCCGGTAAAAAGCCGACCGGAAAGCCGGCCGGGAAGCTATGCCTTCGGCACGGGCGTTTATAAAGCCTTCGCGCTCCTGCGGCGCGGCCGTTTCCGGCGTCGTTTCTTCCGAGAATTTTTTTTCGAGGGAGTTGCCGGGGGAGAACAGCGACAGCGAGGAGGAGCCGGGGCCCGGGCCCATGGACCAGGCGGGGATGAAGCCCCATTTCAGCAGCCTCAGGCCGCCGTGGCAGACCACCGGAGTTCCCGCCCCGGGGGCTATATTATAGCCGGGCTTGCAGTTGAAAGGCGGAGGCTTAACGCCGAAGCGCTTTACCACCTCGGCCAGTTCGATGGTTCGCGAGTATCTGCCGCACATAGCTTGTTCTCCCCAAGGTAATTATACAACACCTTCGCGCCGGTCTTACCTAAAAAATGGACGAAATAAAACCGCCCGCGGCTGCGGGCGGCTTTTCTACGGCGGGCAGGCCGCTTTACACCGCGGCTTTCAGTTTTTCGATGCGGTCCTCCAGCGGCGGATGGGTGGCGAACAGCGAGAAGAAGCCTTTGGGTTTGCCGGAGATCTTCAGCGTGGCCAGCGCTTCCTTCCCGGTAAGGTCGGCGTAAGCCACCGTGCTCTGCAGGGCTTCCAGGGCCTTTATCATGCTGGTACGCCCGGCCAGCTGCGCCCCGCCCTCGTCGGCGCGGTATTCGCGGGAGCGGGAGAAAGCCGATACCACTATCATCCCGAGCACGCTCAGCACCATCTCCAGCAGGAAGATTATAAGGTAGTTGGGGGACACGCTGCTCTCCGAGTCCCGGCCGCGGTTGGCCAGGAAGAAAGCGATCACCCGGGCGAGGAACATGACGAAAGCGTTTATGACGCCCTGTATCAGGGTCATAGTTACCATGTCGCCGTTGGCGATATGCGAGATCTCGTGGGCCAGCACGCCCTCAAGCTGGGTCCTGTCCATCCGCTCGAGCAGGCCGGCCGAGACGGCGACCAGGGCGCGGCTCTTCGTGGGCCCGGTGGCGAAAGCGTTGATCTCCTGGCTGGGATAGTAGCCGACCTCGGGCATCGCCGGCAGGTTCGCGGCCCTGGCCAGCTTGTGCACCATGCGCACCAGCTCGCCGAGCTCGGTTTGGCGCGTGTCGGGGTCTATCACCACCACGCCCATCATCCACTTCGCCATCACGCGGGAAAGCGCGAGGGAGATGAAAGCGCCGCCCATGCCCCAGACCAGGCAGAACAGCATGAGCGACTGGTAATCTATGCCGCGCGCGCTGAAATAATTCCCGACGCCCAGCAGCCTCATCGTTATCGAGAGCGTGGCCAGGATCAGGATGTTTACTGTGATGAAGAGAAAAAATCGTTTACCCATCTTGAACATAAAGCCTCCTTAAGAACCTGCTTCGGCTATATTTTAGCAAAACCGCGCGGGTAAAAAAGACGGCGCGGTTTTTGCTATTATTTCCTCAAGATACTTGGAGGACCACTATGAGAAACAAGATACGGCTTATTTCCACGATACTTCTGCTGTCCGCGGCCGCGAACGGCTGGTGCGGCGGGAAGAAGATAGTCTGCGTGCTGGACCTGGAAGACAAGTCCAACCACAGCCATTCCTGGCAGAACGTGGGGACCGGAGTGGCCGAAATGCTGGTGACGGCCCTGTCCGACACGAAGAAATACACCCTGATAGAGCGCAGCAAGCTCGACGCCGTGCTTGAAGAGCAGAAGCTCGGCGCCTCGGGCGCCGTGACCGCCCAGACCGCCGCGAAAATAGGCCGCCTGCTCGGCGCGCAGTACATCGTGACCGGCGCGATCACCGAGTTCGGGATAAAAGATTCCAAGATAGGAGTAGGCGGCCTTCAGAAAGTGCTGCCCTTCGGCGGCGGGGCCAAGATGTCCAAGACCAAGGCCCGCGTCGTCATAGACGTGCGCGCCATCGACACCACCTCCGCCCAGATAACAGCCGCGGCTAAAGGCGAAGGCAGCAAATCGAGCGCCGAATTCTCGGGCGACCTGAGCATTGCCCCCAGCTTCGACTTCGGCAAAGAAGGCTTCGACGAGACGATCCTGGGCAAAGCCGCCCGCGAGGCCGTGGACACCGTGGCCGCCGAGCTCGGCAAGAAATTCGACGAGGGCGGGGCCGGCGCGGTTAAAATAATCAAGATAACGGGCAGCCAGGTCTACATCAATTCCGGCGGCGCCGACGGCGAGAAAATAGGCCACACCTATGGCATCTACCGCATAGGCGAAGACATGGTGGACCCCGACACCGGCGAATCCCTGGGCTCCGACGAAGAGAAAATAGGCACCGCGAGGGTGGTAAAAGTAAGCCCCAAATACTCCATCGCCGAGACCAAAGCCGCCGTCCAGAAAACCGACATCCTCAAAGAAGGCAAATAACCGCCTCTCTCCATAAAACGCGGCGGCTAACCCCGCCGCGTTTTTTTACAATTGCTCTTTCAAGAAACATATTTTAGCGACTACTGTGGACGCCGGAGACAGGGTCGGGCGCACTGGGGATAACACGCTTTTCGGCGGCCTACCGTGGGGACGGGGTCCGCAAAACCGCCGTCTCGCACACCGTGCTCGCGGCTGCCCCCCTCGGTCCTCGCGCTTACGCAAGCTCGGACCTCCGGGAGGCTTTTGCGGACCCCATCCCCACGGTCTCCGCCAGCAACCAAAGGTAAACTCGCAACCC
>Ga0079306_1000972_pt1 | contig 21866 bp, 21 predicted proteins | sample Methanotroph_Enr_FD_79181 | JGI IMG/M metagenome (GOLD analysis project Ga0079306, IMG submission 79181) | Enriched soil microbial communities from Old Woman Creek wetland in Ohio, USA - Methanotroph_Enrichment_5 | ecosystem: Environmental > Terrestrial > Soil > Wetlands | place: USA: Ohio...
ACGCGTTACTCACCCGTCCGCCACTCGTCAGCGCCCGAAGGCCTGCTACCGTTCGACTTGCATGTGTTAAGCATACCGCCAGCGTTCAATCTGAGCCATGATCAAACTCTTCAGTTTAAATCATTTTGCCACTCAATAAGATGAGTAGCCAATCTTGGCTCGACTACAGAATTAAACGTTAAAAATTTCTTTCTTACGTAAGTTCTCGTGTCGATTATTTATTACAAGCTTAAACAATCCATCACAAGCACCCACACAAATTATTTTGATCTGGTTTTTAAAGAGCGTGGAGCTAAGCCCCGGTTGAGCTGGACAATTATACAGATCCAATTCAGCTTGTCAACTTCCCGTTAACCTTTCTTTTTCTTTCCATCCTTGCTGGAGCAAACTATCTAACCCCAAAAGAGCCGCCTATTATAACCCGCTAAGCCCGATTGTCAACATCATTGGCAACTTTATTTCTTACTGCATCCTACTCTTCCGAGATCACTGCCCCGAAAGAACCGCGCATTCTACAGCTTTCTCACCTTGCGTCAAGAAGACTTTTAAGTATTTAGCCAATCCAAATATCTTGCTACGCCTTGCTTAACAGCCAGAAAGTCCTTCGCATAGCCAGCCTCTCTTAATCCGGAAATATCAGCTTGCGTATAACTTTGATAAGCCCCCTTTAAATGCTCAGGAAACGGGATGTACTCAATGCTCCCTTCCTTGTGCCAATCAATCACTGCCTGAGCAACCGCATTGAAAGTTTCCGCCCGCCCCGTCCCTACGTTGTAAATGCCGCGCTGTTCTGGATGATCCAAAAACCACAAATTTACATCTACAACATCATCAACATGGACAAAATCGCGCTTTTGCTCGCCATTAGCCATGCCATCGCATCCTTCAAACAGCTTTGCCTTTTTTTGCTCGATGACCTGCCGATTAAAATGAAACGCCGTGCTGCTCATGGAGCCTTTATGCTGTTCTCTGGGGCCGTAAACATTAAAATACCGAAAACCGACAATTGGGCTTTTTGTTTTAGCCAATAAAGGACGAACATATTGATCGAACTGAAACTTCGAATAGGCATACATATTGATCGGATGCTCGCAGCTACGGTCAACCCGGAAGCCATGCTTGCCGTCCCCGTATACCGAAGCGGACGAAGCATACATAAATGCGACATTTCTTGCGATGCACCAGTGCAATAAGCGCTTGGAATAATCGTAATTATTCACCATCACAAAGCGGCCGTCCCATTCCGTTGTCGCAGAACACGCCCCCTGATGAAAAACCGCCCGCACCCCATCAAAAAAATGCGCCACACCGATTTTCTCCATAAACTCTTCCTTGTCCATGTAATCGGCAATATCAAGATCGGCGATATTGTGCATTTTCCGCCCATTAGCCAGATGATCGACCAGCAATATGTTACGCTCGCCCCGCTGGTTTAACGCCCGAATCAGATTACTGCCAATAAAACCGGCGCCGCCCGTAACTACTATCATTCCAATCCCCTCGCTTTTTTAATCATCGCCGTTGTAGACTGGCCGTCGACAAACTGCAAAATCTTTACCTCGCCGCCCGCCTTGATAACGCAGTCGCCACCAGCGACCTGATCCGAACTGTAATCGCCGCCTTTGACGATGACATCAGGCAGCAGCCTGCAATACAGTCTTTCGGGTGTTTCTTCTTCAAATGAAACCACCCAATCCACGCAAGCCAATGCTGACAAAACCGTCATCCGTTCCTGCAGACCGTTAATAGGCCGGGATTCGCCTTTGAGCCGCCTGACTGACACGTCGGAATTGACGGCAACTACCAAGCGATCACCTAATGCTTTTGCCTGCTGCAAATAAGTCACATGCCCGGCGTGCAATAAATCAAAGCAACCATTGGTCATGATGATGCGCTCATCATGGTTTTTGACCCCAACCAATATTTGCGCCAACTCATCTTCCGAAACAATGCCGTATTGGGAATCCCGGTCACCGTGCATGGCCCGAGTCAACTCCTGCATTGAAACCGTGGATGTACCCAGCTTTCCGACTACAATGCCGCCCGCGAGGTTTGCTAGATACATCGCGTCATACAACGCCATATCCAGCGCCACAGCCAGCGCCATCACCGCAATAACCGTATCGCCGGCACCGGTCACATCAAAAACATCCTTGGCTTGGGCCGGCAAGGAATGCACCTGGGCCTCTTGTATCAAGGTCATGCCCGCCTCGCCGCGAGTCAACAAAAGCGTCGGAATTTGATGCAGCGTTAACAGAGCCCGCCCTTTTTTAACCAAGTCCTCTTCATTTTCAGCAACGCCGACTACGGCCTGCAATTCAGACAAGTTTGGCGTTATCAGGTCGGCATGCGCATAACGCTGATAATCCGCGCCTTTCGGATCCACCAAGACTTTAAGGCCGGCTTGCTTGGCCTCAATAATATATGCAGAAACATCCGCCAAAGTTCCTTTGCCATAGTCTGAAAAAACAACCGTATCATTCTTCGGTAGATGTTCAGCCAGCTTCGCCAACAATGCATCCGAATCAAACTTAAGAGACGTCTCTTCAAAATCAATACGAATCAATTGCTGATGCTGCGCCATAACCCGTAACTTGCAGATGCTGCGAATTTCCCGCTCGACGACAAAATCGCAGTCCACGCCTTCCGCTTCCAGCAAGCGCTTTATTTCATCACCTTCTGCATCATCACCGACAACGCCAAGCAAGGTTACATTGCCGCCTAGCTTGGCAATATTGAGTGCGACATTCCCCGCGCCGCCCACACGATCTTCAATGCTTTTAACTCTCACCACAGGTACCGGCGCTTCCGGCGAGATACGGGCGGCCTGCCCGGACCAGTAACGATCCAGCATGACATCGCCGATAACTATAATACGAGCCCGTCCAAACTCAGGTATAGCCGCCAACATTAATAAGCCTCCTCAATTGCGCCACACCACCAGTGACCGATCAATATGTGCGCCTCCTGGATTCTTGCCGTCACATCCGAGGGAACAATCACCGAATGGGTAACCAGCCCGCCCAGCTCGCCGCCGTCACGCCCGGTAAGTCCGATAACAGACATGCCTTTCAACCTTGCGGCTTTCGCCGCGTTTAATATATTTTCGCTAGTCCCTGACGTGGAAATAGCAATCAGACAATCTTTTTCATTGGCAATCGCCTCAATCTGCCGGGAATAAACCGTGTCAAAGCCTATATCATTGCTGTGCGCCGTTAAAATCGAGCTGTCGGTAGTCAACGCAATGGCAGCCAGCGCCTTACGGTTTTTCTCATACCTGACCACCAACTCCGCAGCGATATGCTGACAATCGGCCGCACTGCCGCCATTGCCGCACAGCAATATTTTCCCGCCCCGTTCCAATGTCTCAATCAACAGCCCTCCGGCCGCTTCAATTGCGCCGGAACAATCCGCTAATCTAGCTATCGTTGCCTGATGGGCTTCAAGCTCGGAAATAAATGTTTTCAAAATAATGCTCCCTAAGCAATGCCAGAATTCGACAACTCAATAGCGGCTTCCGGCCGGTCGTCACTACCATGTTCCTTAAATTGCATGGAATGCAAACGGGCATAGACTCCATTTTGTGCAATCAGTTCCTGATGAGACCCTCTTTCCACAATCCGCCCATGATCCATAACCAAAATCATGTCAGCGCCTTCAATGGTCGATAGCCGATGGGCAATAACCAATGTCGTCCGATTGCTCATGACTTTTTGCAGCGCCGCCTGTATATAGCGCTCCGATTCGGTATCCAGCGCCGATGTCGCCTCATCCAGTATCAGTATGGGCGCGTCTTTCAACAATGCCCTGGCCAAAGCCAGCCGTTGCTGTTGCCCTCCTGACAGTTTAACGCCATTTTCGCCTATTTCCGTGTCCAGCCCCTGATCCAACTTCGCGATAAACTCCATCGCATAGGCGTCTGTTGCCGCCTGAGTTATTTTACTTCGGCTTGCCGTCGCAAGCGCCCCGTAGGCTATATTGTTGGCTACCGTATCATTGAATAAAGTGACTTTCTGGTTTACCAACGCCAATTGTTTGCGCAAATTTGCCAGCTGGTAAGTATTTATTTCTACACCGTCCAGTAATATCTCTCCGGTATTATGCGGATAAAAGCGCGAAACCAAATTAGCGAGCGTGCTTTTGCCTCCTCCGGAAGCCCCAACCAACGCAATAGTCTGACCCGGTTCAGCCTTAAAATTAATGTCTATCAGCGCGGGCTCATTGGCACCCTCATATTGAAACGTAAGGTTCTTGAACTCCAACGCGCCTTTGCATCTTTCAGTCTGATAAGTTCCTTCATCCGATTCGCCCGGCTCATCCAAAATCTCAAATAAAGATTCGGCTGCCGCGATGCCTTTTTGGATTTCGCTGTTAGCATCGCTTAAACTCCTGATCGGCTTAGGCAATAGAAACGCTGCCGTCAGGTAACCGACAAACTCGCCGACACTGGCTTGTTTCATCAAAAACAATGTCAGATACATCAAAAACGACAAGGCTATCGCTAAAATAAACTGCATGATCGGGTTATGTATCGCCATCGTCGTTGCCAGCTTTAGCGACTGACTTCGGTTATACAAACTGCTTTCCAAAAATCGCCGACGCTCGTATTCTTCTCCGCCGTAACTGTGCACCACCCGATGCCCGCCCACCATTTCCGAAGTGATATGGGTCATATCGCCTATCGATTCTTGTATTCTCTTGCTGATGCCCCGCAGGCGTTTGCTGACATAGCCCACCAGCACCGCAATAATCGGCGCTATAGCGATAAAAACCAGCGACAACATCCAATTCACATAAAACAAATAGATTAACAAGCCTATTGCAGTAAAGCCCTCGCGCACAAAGCTACGTAGCGCATCCGTGGTGGCCTGGGTAACCTGCCCCACGTTATTGGTTATCTTTGCGATCATATAACCGCTGTTATTCGCGTCAAAATAGGCCGTTGGCAACCGCGTATATTGGTCGAAAATTTCGCAACGCAAAGTATGTACAACATTGGTGGATACTTTGGCTAAAAAATAGTTGCCTATATAAGCACCGATCCCATGCACGACAATTAAACCGCTAAACATTAACGGCAAATAATTCATACCTTCCCGCGCCTCGGTTTGCAGCGTGTCGATGATGTGCTTTATCAATGCCGCAAATAAGGTCTGCGTACCCGAATACATAAAAAAACCGACAATACTGATGGCAAAAAGACCGCGATGCGGTTTTACATAGGCCAGTAGTCGCTTGTATATTTGGACACTTGCTTTTGGTGTTTTGTTCATATTTTTAAAGATTTCATTAACGGCGGGCGACCAGCTGGTCTCCACTACCAAGATACTGAGATACGCCTTTCGTTGCGGCAATTAAATCCTGGCGTCCTAGGCGATCCAGTAAGCGTTGATAATTAATATCCTGCTTGCTTTTATCATTATGGGGATGCCACAAATGCAGCACCGGCACCGCAAATCGCCCTTCCTTGCGCTTAATACCGGCATGTATCAAACGAATAACCAGGTCGGAATCCTCAAAGCCCCAACCTTCATAAAGCTCATCAAAGCCATTCGCCTGTAAAAAATCGCTTTTCCATAAGGCCAGATTACAGGTCATGGCTTTTTGCCATTTTTTTGGCTGCGCTTTCCTTAAAACCCCCAAAGGAAGCTGGATAAATGCAGAAATCCTGTTGATTTTTTTTTGCAACCAAAGGGAAATAAAATAACTCAGCGGCTGTTGATGTAACGGGATATGCTTTTCGATGGCTTCTTGAGTAAACGACTCGCTTAGCAGCACCCTGTTTCCGGGCACAAAATATCCGGACTCTGCCAGCTGTCGATGCCGGGCAATCAAATCGGCGGGACAAACGCAGTCGCCGTCAATAAACAGCAAGTATTCGCCCCGACTGGCGGCAACCGCCTTATTCCTGATGGTCCCCGCCCTGAATCCCTGATCGTCATGATGCACATACTGAATAGGCACCGGGCTTTTAGCGCGATAGGCTTGAGTCTGCGCCTGATTAGCCGGCGTAGAACCATCGTCGGCGATGATGATTTCAAACGCCGGGTCATGTTGGGCAAACAAGCTGTCCAGACAAAGCTCTAATGCGGCAGGCCAGTTATAGGTCGTTACGATAACGGAGATTAAATTCATTAGTTATGGGACTGCCGGTTTTGCAATTCCAGCAATTTAAGGTATTTATAGTAAGCGCCTTCCGCATTGGAAATCGACAACATCAGCCCTTGCCGTCCGTCCAGAATAGCGGCTTTAAGCCAATAGGTGCGGATGAATGTCCAAAGCCCTTTTAAGACGGCTTTGCTTAAGGATGAGCGAACGCCCCGCTGGTAAAGCAAAGCTGCGCCCAGCGTTGAATAGCTATTCACTTTATGCAAAACCTCATCCAGGTCTATAAAAGCATCATGCAGTAACGGCGAGCTCATCCGGCCGATTTGCCCCTGGACAATAATCCGCTCATGGACGACTGAATCGGTGAATTGACCGCAATCACGGCGAAACAGCCTTAACACATAATCCGGCCACCAGCCCCCATGGCGCATTTGCCTGCCGCAATAGCTGGAAAGACGGGGGATTTCGTAGCCATGACAGCCTTCTTGCCCGAGCGCTTGTTCAATCTCCGCCTTTAATTCAGGCGTCACAACCTCGTCGGCATCGATGGAAAAAACCCAATCGCCGCTGGCTTTGTCCACCGCGCGTTGCTTCTGAATACCGAACCCAGGCCAGTCTGTTTCAAAAACCTTGTCCGTATAGCGACGACAAATCGCTACCGTATCGTCGTCACTGCCGGAATCCAGCACGATAATCTCATCGGCCCATGAAATCGATTCCAAACAGCGCGCTATATGACCGGCTTCATTTTTTGTGATGATGATTACGCTGAGCATTATTTATATGGATGAGTCAGTTTTAAGAAGGCGAAGCCTTAGACGGAAATTACCCAGAATCATGGAAGTATCTATTCCCAGGAAAAAGCACCTTTTTGTCTTAATCCATGCATAGTCATGCCGAATTGAGCCAGCTCTTGCTCACGCCATTGCTTTTGTTGCCGGAGTCTTTTTATTTTCTTGAGTTTTCGTTCCAACCAGCTCTGTTGCAATAAACGGTAATTATACCGGTATCCCAGGCCGTCTTTCTCAGCCAAGCCACGCTCCTGCTTCATTGCCGATTGCGTAATCGAACCGTAATGATGCAGCCAGGAACTCCCGGTCATGCCGATAGGAATGCCTGCTTTATCCACTTCGTGAAAAAACATCGAATCCTCATAACCGAGCAACTTTGGGATGGGCTGAAAATAGCCGATTTCCAGCCACACCGATTTATGCACCGCAAGGCAAACAGCGTGACGGCCGCCAATCCGAAGGGCATTTTTCATTTTGGCTGAAGACTCGATCGCAAATGCGTCGAAATCATAATCAAGAGGCCCTTCAATCAGCGCCGGCGAGATGATTTTCAGGCCGTTTTGTTCGGCCGCGCCAATCATATTCTCAATCCAACCCTGCGACACCAGCACATCGTTGTTCATGATAATCGTCCACTCGGCCTGTAGCGCTAAAGCGCCTTGGTTCCACGCCACGCCGCAACCCAAATTGGCTTGGTTAAAAATCCGTCCGCCAAGCGGCAATGTTTCGAGATAACTGCGCGTCTGATCCGTAGAACCGTTATCCACCACCACCAGCCGGTTAAGGTCAACGCCGTATTTAATCATGCTATCCACGCACTGACGGGTATATTCCACTTGGTTATAACAAGCGAAGGTGATGGCGTAGTCTATTTTGTTCATATTGATTTAAATTTGTGTTGGATTGCATGAATGCAAGGGGGACGGGCTCTTACGCAAGCAATCATTATGGCGTCAAAGACACTCTGTCTAGAGAACAAGCATCCTCGTATCTCATAATGTTAATTATTGAAATTATAAAGCAGGAGGGCAATAAAGCAAGCCGACAGGCCCCGGCCCTTTCAGGCATGGGCGAATGAAAACATAATCATGACAATGCTAATCATCAAGTCCCGTATTCCGGCTGCTTCTGCGCGAGCGGGCATAATCAATGAATTCGGCTATGTTGTCAGAGCATAATTTGTCGACAATCTGCCGTATTTCTTGTTCCGGCCACTCCCACCATGCAGACTCCAGCAAAGCCAGCCTGGTTGGCTCATCAAAGCGCCAGCGAACGTTCCGCGCCGGATTGCCTGCCATGACGGCATAAGGCTCTACGTCGCGGCTAATCACAGCCCCGCTTGCGATAACCGCACCGTGCCCAATAGTAACGCCGGACAATATCGTGCTGTTTGCGCAAAGCCAGACATCATTGCCGATCACAACATCCCCGCGGCTGCCGCGTGGATTTTTAATATGGCCGGCTTCCGGCAGAAATACCGCAAACGGGTAACTGCTAACCCAGTCAATACGATGCTGCCCACCCAGAAATATCTGTACATTTCCCGCAATGGAACAATAAGCGCCGATGCGCAAGGTAGTGCCCTCGTTCCAATCATGCACAATTGGCATCCCGTAAGTGCCCACGCCAAGCTCATATTTCGGATAACGCTTACGAAACTTGGCTTGTTGCCGATGAGCCCCTTGCAATTCCGACCTGCCAAACAATCGTTTCCAGGTTTTCCGAAGATATTGTTTCAGTTTTCTCATCGCCTTTAACTCACGAGTTTTTCAGCGCTAAATGGTGCACCCTTGAAAGAATCCCGTTGAACAAGAACACTTTCGTATTGATCCAGCAATTGCTTAGCCAATTGCTGATACGTGTAATTCTGCAATACGAGGCTGTAGCCGTTCTTACGAATCTCATCTCTCAATTCATTGTTCTCAAGTAGCTGATTTACCTTTAACGCCAAATCCTCCTGGTCGGTAAACACGCTCAGATGCTGTCCAGGCTCGAAATGTCTCTCTAATTCAGGCGCCAAATCCGTCAAGAAACAGGCCCCGGAAGCAGGGGCCTCAAAGAAACGCATATTCAGTCCGCTACTGCCGTAAATTCTGGAAGCATTAAGCACTATTTTCGCTGAGTTGAACAATTGATTTAATTCGGCGCCAAGCACTTGTTTACCTTTGTATATTCTATCAAAATCAACTGACGGAATAGCGCTCTTTTTCTTCCAATGAGGGCCGTACAAAGCGACGTTTTTTGTCACGCCTAAAACAGTTTTTAAGACCTCTTCCCGCCAAGGACTCCAGTTGCCCACAAAAGCGACATCGTATTTGTGATTTTCATTAGAACTTGGATAGAAGCTCCTTGGGTTAACCGCGTGGCACAAATACCCCGTCGAAAAACCTTCCTCATTTAACAGGTCGATCGTTCTTTGACTAAATGAGTTATATATATCGAAAGGTTCCGCCTTAATACGCAACTCATTGATGTCATCGTTAGGTTCAATCCACCATGCAATCTTAGGTACGCTGATATTTGCCAATATATGATTGGCATAGGGCTGGCCATGAATGAAAAAGACCAAATCCGGCTGAAATCCATCATAGACTTTCTGAAAATGGCTTGACAGATAATTCAAACGATTCAAGGGATGATTCAGAAAAAGGTCATGGTCTTTTTTTATTAAGCGTAAATTACGAGCGAGCTTATTAACCCTTTTAATAACTTTTTTATAGAACCAATGTTCATAATCGGGAGTTGTGAATAATTTGGTTTCCATACCTAATTGCTCAAAAGCTTCTTGCAAGTCAAAAGCAATGGGTGGAAATGGCTCGTAAGCAATCAGTATCTTGAGAGGAACGTTCATAAAAAATAGGGGGCTTTATTTAGAGGGCTTAGATTCGACTCGTCAGTATAAAATAACCGGCTTTTTCACCGCACTATTGATGGGCTAACACTTGATTTACTGCTTCCTTAACGGTTTGAGCCGCCAATAGATCAAGGCATTGACTTCGGCTCTGCTGATGCTGATCGCACCCCTCCAAATGGCAAGGGACACAATCAGCCTTACCTTGAATCAAGCTGACATTATTAACATGCTGACTACCCGTTTTATGAAAAGGATTGATGTCCTGCCGATAACCTGCCGGCCAAGGCGCCCATTTTACCGGATTGGTCGGCCCGTAAAGCGCAATCACCGGAACTCCGGTTGCGGCGGCCAAGTGCGTGATGCCGGTATCGGGCCCGATAAATAATTTTGCCTGGGCAATAATGTGCGTCAGCTGCGCCAACGAAACCTGGCCTGCCAGATTGATGGTATCGTCGGGAAGCTGCCGCTGAATATTGGCGACATAATCAACTTCCTGTTGGGCCGGCCCTCCTGAAAGAACCAGCTTTAAACCCAGCTTTTTAAGATAAAGGCCTATTTCTACCCAACCCGCCACAGTCCATTGTTTGTATGTCCACTGCGGATGCGGATGCAGCACAGCATAACCGGTATTATCAGCCAGAAAAGGGAACTGCTTTGCTAGCTGCTGAGCACTGCCGATCTGCGGCGGAACCAAGGAAAAACATCGTGGAACACTGATCAAATCCAGTAATTTCAGGTGTTGCAAGACCGTATGCGTATCGTCGTCATCAAACTCTGTCCAGTGTTGAACAAAAAAACGTTTCCACCAGCCGGTAGCGTTTTTCGGCGGCACCACCGCAACCCGCAGCGACGCCGCCAGTAATGCGTACAAAAAGGGACGGTCACCAGCCTGCGTAGCGACGGCAAGATCATACCGCCTGAATAATTGCCGAAATAACTGCCGATAATCGGCGAACTTGGGACGGTTAGGCGTGGTAATTATATGATTAATATCAGGATTACCTTCGAGCATGGCCGCCGTATTACGAAATACCAATACATCAAGCCGGGCATCGGGATAAGCCTGCCGCAACGAACGAATAAGCGGTGTTGTCAGCAACACATCACCGAGGTATCGCATCGCGATGACCAAAATTCTTCCCGGCTTGGGTTGTAAGATTGCTTGCTTGCTATTCATTAATATCGGGCAATGGAAAGTTAGTAAGTGGTAAGTTGGCAGTAACGGCAGCAAGGCATCAGACAGAATGATCTACAGTTGTTTTTCCGCTCGCGACTGCCCATTCGCCACTAAGCAGCCCTATTATTCGCTTTCGGCGCCCTGATAAGCATTTTTCCGCAATTTGCCGGATATAACCCAGTCGCGGGCAGTCTTTGCCGCTTTTAACACCGGCGCAGCTCCACCCATAGCCACCGCATCAACCAGACAATACCAGGCAGCGACGCCGCTGGGCGGGTTCCCCTGAGGCAAGCCCAGAACCGGATCGATTGACGCCCATTTCCAGGTTCCTACAGCGGTGCCGATCAACTCCAACCATGTAGTAATGAAAAAAGCCGCCAGATAAACCATCGGCGAGCGGCCTTTAAACAGATAACCCAAAAAAACACAAAACAGCAATGCACCGACTGAATCGCCTTGTTTGGCATAGCCGCTGATACCCCAAATCGACCACGCGCCACAGACCAATACCACGAATGCGGCGATTTCTCTTGCATAGCGCTGAAACAACCCGGAACGGCCCAACGCAACAGCGGTTAAATAAACCATGCCGTGACCGGGCGGCACATAAGCCGGTACATTCTCAAACCGGTAGGTATACCCGCCCATAAAGGGCGACGCGAAATGCTCGCCGATGGTCGCAAAAATGACGGCAATGACCACCTGCGTTCTTATTTCCCTGTTTTCTCCGAGCAGCAAACCGATCACAAACACCCAGGCGCAAACACCAAGCGCATTTTGTTTTTCCAAACTCGCATTTGCATCGCTGACCAAGCAGACTGCCACACAAAAAAAAGTGAACGCCGCTATAAAATAATCCCGTTTCCTATGGGCATAAGCAACGTTAACGGGTGGAAAATGGCGCAGCACAATTACCTCATTAAAATCTAAATTTATCTTGATCCGTCATCGGCTAATCCGCCTCTGCGGAGGGAAACCGCCTATAAAGGGCAGGACTCACTAAAAAATCCCCCCATATTCTTCTCAGCTTGGCGGTAACAGCCAATCCTGATAACGACTCTGGTTATCAATCAAAAACCGAGGAAAACTTTCATTAATTTCTTGAGCCTGAAAGCGACTCTTAGGTTTATGGAAGTCGCGGCCGCTATGTATCATCTTTAAAATGTACTCAGGATCCTTAAACTCAGGCTTGTTAAACTCCTGATGGGCCATGCTTTCAATTTTCTTGATAATATTTTCTATCTTGAACATCCATGTAAAATGCCAGCCGCCATTCTTAATCTTTTGCGTCCTAAATACTTTAAACAGCTTCCGATTCAATGATCGTAAAAGACCGGATGACTTATAAATACGAACACTAGTGGCGTTGCTTTTGAAAAAATCCACAAAATGCCGATAGGTAGTGACTTTCGATCCCGGCCAAAAACGAGAACCGCCTTCGCCCAGCCACAGATTATTTAAAAAATAGCCGTAACAATCCTGTTCAAAATCGCCGCGTAAATACTTCGGATTATACGAAGCAATTGTTTCCGGCCGTGGGATTTCATCCAAATCGGAAACCAGCACCCAATCATCCGGGCGGGCATCAGTCAGACCATTCTTTAAATAATTGCGCTGATAATTTTCGTTTTTCCAAAAATCATTGGGGCCTGGCGGCTTGTGATCAACGACCAAATGCCGAATCTTGCTCATGTATTTAGCAAAACGCTCGGGCGAGAAATTGATGGGCTTGGATTCACCGGCCTGCGTATAAGTAGCCTCCGCAATAACAAAGACATCGACGACATCCCATAAGGTCTCAAGCCGCAGCTCAAGAATCATGTCTTCGTTAAAATAACAAAAGCAATCGTATATTTTTGGTTTCATGGTTAATTTTCAACAGGCCGCTTCCACAGCACGGACGCGCATAAAGCCGCAATCATCAAGCCATAAAATGAATTGGTATATTTCAAAGTTAGCACTTCTATGCTCAAGCCTGAGATCATCACACACATAACAAGACAAAGGCCCATCGCGCTGGCACTTTTAATTCGCTGAGTTTCGGACTTAAGGCCTCTAATAAAAATCACAGCAGGTGCAAAAAACTGCAACAAGACCGCAATGAGTCCAAAAACGCCTGAGCGAACCATGTTGGCAAGGTATTCATTGTGAGGCCCAAAATGCATCATTTGAAAAATAGCGTCTTGGGAAAATGTGGCTTGAATCTGCGGCGTCAACAATTGTGCTTGGTAGCCCAAATCACCATAACCGCAAAACGGCCTTTGCTTAAATAATGCCCATGATATTTCCCACATTGACAACCTAAGCCCCATCGAAGTGTCGATATTGCTCTTACTCAGCCACGAAGACATTTCATAATAAATACTATTGACCCGGGCGTGGAAAAAATCAATAAAAAAATAACATCCGATAGCGACTAAAACACTAATCAAAATAGAGATTAATAACTCCTGCTTGCTTTTTGCTTGCCAATGAATAGCTGCCCACAAACCCAGCATTACTGGTTCGGCAATCCAGGCACCCCGTGTCTGAGATTTCATCTCAAGATAAATCCCGGCCAAAACACCTGCGTATTTCAGAAGCCTTAAAGCCGGCCCATCCTTATTTATGGCATCAATCGAAAAAAGGCATAGAAATGTCAATAACATCGTACTCGTGCCAAATGCATTAGGGGCCACGAAATAAGTAGAATACCGCCCGCCTGTTAATTGTATCTGGCTAGGATTTAAATGCACAAACACCAAAAGGATCAGCAAGGATAACGGGCATATATACTGAAATACCTGCACAAAATCGATTTTTTTCTTAAGCAAAAACAGAAAAATAGGTGCCGACAATAACATTCGCAATGGCCCGTCATAAGGCTTAAAAACGAACTCGTGACGTAATAATTGACTAATCAGGACAGCCAAAAATCCGGATACCAGCGCGGCGATAACAGCCCACTCGGTACCACTAATGTTTTTGATTTTCCATGCCGATCTTGGCAAGCGAAAAAGATGCAATAACGCCAAACCAAGCAGGATAAAGGTTAACGTATTCGTCCACCCTTTTAACGTCAAATACAATAGCGGGAAAAGCGCCAGAACCGAAATAAGTAAGGCGTTTTCAATCTCGTTTGATTGATCGTCGTTGATGATAAGATTTGATTTCATATTGAGCTTATGTTGCGAGACTGTCTGTAGCCGTGAAACTGCCTTTTACAATATCTAGGTATTTTTCACATGAAACATTTTTTAAGTATACTCACCAATCCCTGCGCCTGCAACGCCAACCACTTCGCCAGGACAACACTGCCGCCCCTTTAAATTTACCGAGCTTTAGTTTAATGGTGCAATTCCCATGCTCATGCAAACAGCCACGCTATCACAGCATATCTGCCAAACTTGCCTATCAAAATGGCTAAACAGGCGGGCAACAATGGAAGCCTTAGCCATCCGCCCGCAAAACACAAGGCATCTCCAACCACCGGCAACCAAGTAAAAAACAGCGTCCAGATACCTTTTGTTCTCACGACAGCCAATGCCTTCTGCTTGTTTTCCGATAAAAGCGTGTCCACCGGAACTTTTTTAGCCGCCAGCACTCCCAGACCCCATGTGGTCATAGCGCCCAGCGTGTTACCTATCGTAGCTACGGTGACGACAAGCTCAACCGGATAGTATCCCGTCGCCACCATATAAGCTAAAACGGCTTCGGAACCGCCAGGAGCTATCGTTGACGATATAAATGAGCTGATAAACAGCCCCCCTAGTTCAAGTCCTGTATTTTGCATTTTTCCCTCAAAAAAAAACCCTGCGCTCTCTATGTTGAGCACAGGGTTTTTATGTTATTCAAGACTACCCTCAGGGCAATATCTTGTTTTTGTTGGATGTAATCAGCTTAACCAAACCAGACAATAGTTTTACAACTATCTCAATACCTGTCCGCAATAAATCAAAAATGGTAGCAACCACCTCTGAAGGGCTCATGCCTTTAAATTTCTTCGCCAAAAGTGGCGCCAGCAACAAACCAATCGCCAAGCCGATCACAGTAACGCCAGAAATAATAGAATCTTCTTTTGGCTGCTGTATGACTGGCGCGGGCGCCTTCTTATCGGCTACAACAACCGGCGCGGCAGCTGCGGCTGCAACGTCAGCCATCACTGTCGCCAGACTTCCCTTGTAGTCATCGGGTACGACATAAGCCGTCACGCCTGGAATGCTAGGCAAATCGCCGTCGCCTTTACCAACTTTCAACTGCGCTTTCATCCCTTTTTCCATGTGCTGGGCAATGTCGCAATGCACCAGATAGGTTTTATCGCCGGGAGGTAGAATCAATGTTCCGGAAATTTTTGCAGGGCCGGACACTTCCAAATGGAACATGCCCTTGGGGTATAAATACTTTGGCAACCCGTGCATCATCCATTGATGACGGACATTATCGTCATTGATAAAATGAACCGTCAGTTTAGTGCACGGTTTGAAATTAAATTCCTGTGTATCAAACGCAAACATTCTGCCGGGAAATTTCTCCGCGTATTTATGACCGGCATGCACGGTAATTTCCTTACTTTCAGAGATACTGTCGCAGCCGCCCGGCAACGTAGTGGTATTCTGCCCCATCACCATACCGCCGGCCATGTCCATTAAATGGCCATCACCGTGATCCATGAGCATACCACTATGATCTTCATATTCCACAGCCAATACCGGCGCAGAAAAAATAAAAATCAGTGCCCCAGCCGATAATAACTTCACCATTGTTCATGTCCTCTATTGTTCAATAAAATCAAGGCTTCCTATCCTGTTCACGCTCCGTTCCTACATAATAATCCAGATGTTCTGAGCAGATGTTGCATAAGGCCATGAATGACCTGTAGTCAAGCAACGCAGGAGCGGTCCGTACTGTCCAGTGGACAAAGCTTCCGCCCCTGCATCTTGCCCGCCTCCATGCAGGCAATGGGATCAACACATAACTACCAAAACTCGTACTTATTTAGCTTTTCAGCTTCGCTATGAAGTCGTCCACCTTGCTTTTGAAGCCGGCATGCGACAGATAAACCACATAGAGGCCGGCAAATGCGAAAAACGCATACAGCAGCATGTTATTTTTGCTCACTGCTTCACCGCCACCGGCTTTGAATCCCATATGCGCATCTAATCTGTTACCCGAATCAGGAACCAGAGTAATGTGAATCAGGTATTTGCCTGCCTCGGGTACGCCATTTGGCAGCTTTAACTCAACAGTACCTTTTTTATGTTTTGCAGCCGGCAAGAAAAATACGCGAGTTCCTTCTGGTTCTTTTGTCACTTCAAACTCAACCGACATATCCCGATATTTCATATCCTGATAATCGAACACGAGCAAAGTCATTTCGTTAGCGCGAGGAATATTGGCGCAAAAATCTTCAGCAGGAAATGCGTTAGGCTGGTAAGCGGTATAATGCAGCCAATGGCTGGGTTCCAGCTCAAATTTACATTGATCGGTATCCGTACCTGCGGCTCCACCGTGCGCCCATAATGATGCGGAAAACAACAATCCCAGAAGTACCAGGGAACCCTTTCTTAAAATGTGTGTGCTGTTCATAATACCATCCAGTTTTGATAAAATTATTATTATGAGAAAAATATAACTGCTATCTACCTACTATCTATATAGTTCGAACTCATCAAAAACAGCGTTTTCTGCTGCAATTTTGACCAATAGCAATGAGTAACTCTAGCACATCGATTTAGCCAAATAAAGGAATTGATGGAAGGCCCGTCTTACAAAGGCCATTATAAGGATAATGCGCCGCTGTACTCTTGCTATCCGCCCCTGCTTTTCGTAGACTTAAACCAACTTTATTCAAATGGAGCTTTACCGCATGTCATCTTTGACCTCTTCCACAGCCTGGACAGCTTTAATAAAACATCACAGCGAAACCAAAAATATCCTGCTACGCGACAGCTTCAAGGCTGACAAAAACCGCCACACCAAATTCTCTCTTCATTTTAATGACATTCTTTTCGATTACTCCAAAAACAGAATAACCGACCAAACCCTGCCCTTGCTGATCGATCTGGCCAAACACGTCAAACTGGAAGAAAAAATCAAAGCCATGTTTTGCGGAGCCAAAATAAACAACACCGAACACCGATCCGTGCTGCATACCGCTTTGCGCAACAGAAGCAATCAACCTGTTTATGTTGACGGCCAGGATGTAATGCCGCAAATCAACAACGTTCTTGCCCAAATGCGCGCTTTCAGCACCCGCGTCCGCTCAGGCGAATGGAAGGGCTATACCGGCAAGGCAATTACCGACATCGTTAACATCGGCATAGGCGGCTCCGACTTGGGTCCGAAGATGGTTTCGACAGCACTTGCCCCCTATGCTTCCGAAGCCTTGAAAGTCCATTTTGTTTCCAATGTCGATCAGGCCGATCTGGTAGAAACGCTTACCCACATATCCCCCGAGACAACGCTGTTTCTTATCGCGTCCAAAACATTTACCACGCAAGAGACCATGACCAACGCAAAATCGGCAAGAAGCTGGTTTCTTGAGAGCGCAAAAGACCCACAGGCCATCGCCAAGCATTTTGTCGCCATTTCAACAAACACCCGGAATGTTTCCGAATTCGGCATCGATACCGATAACATGTTTGAATTCAGGCATTGGGTCGGCGGGCGTTATTCCCTATGGTCGGCCATAGGACTATCTATCGCCTTGTATGTCGGCATGGATAATTTTGAGGAGCTTTTGCAAGGCGCCTACGAAGCCGATGAACATTTTCGCAGCACGCCTTTTGAGAAAAACATCCCTGTCATCATGGGCTTGCTGGGGATTTGGTACAACAATTTCTATAATGCAGAGTCGTACGCTCTTTTACCTTACGACCAATCCATGCTTTTTTTCGCCGACTATTTTCAGCAAGCGGACATGGAAAGCAACGGTAAAAGCATCGACCTTAACGGTGAAAAAGTAGATTACAGCACAGGGCAGATTATTTGGGGACAGCCCGGCACCAATGGTCAACATGCGTTTTTTCAGCTGATTCATCAGGGCACCAAACTGATACCCTGCGACTTTCTGGCCGCCGCAAACAGCCACTACAAGCTGCCCGATCATCATGACATCCTGATTTCAAACTTTCTTGCCCAACCGGAAGCCTTGATGAAAGGCAAAACAGCCGACGAAGTTAAGCGGGAACTATCGCCCGACGACCAAAGCGATGCCGTGTTGGTTGCGTCCAAAATATTCGACGGCAACAAACCATCGAATTCGTTTTTATTCAACAAACTGACGCCCAAAACCCTGGGTTCGCTGATTGCATTTTACGAACATAAAATTTACGTTCAGGGCGTTATCTGGAATATCAACTCATTTGACCAGATGGGCGTGGAATTAGGCAAAACCCTAGCCAAAGTCATCTTGCCGGAGCTTCAAACTAAACACATTATTGACAGCCACGACTGTTCAACCAATGCGCTGATTAACGCCTACAAACAACTGCGAGAGCCCAAAACGGCGGAAACATCGCAGTCGGTAAAGAACCTGTAACCGGCAATCTTGACTCGCCTGCTCAGACTGATCACCGGTTTTATTTTTGCCGCCGCGCTGACGACTTGCGATAGCGGCTTCCTGACGCGCAACAAGCTAGAGCAGATCAAACACGCAGGGATCTTACACGTATTAACCCGTAACGACCCAACAACCTATTATGAAAGTCCTGAAGGTTACACCGGTCTTGAGTATGACCTGGTCATGCTGTTCGCCGACCAGCTGGGCGTTAAGGTAAAATTTGAAACCCCCAACACCTTCGACGGCATTCTAAAGCGCATATCCCAAGGCAAGGCCGATATTGCCGCGGCCGGCCTGACCATCACCGAGCAACGCAACAAAAAAATGCGCTTTGCCCCCACCTACCATGAAATAACCGAACAGCTCATTTACCGCTCAGGCACTCGCCGCCCGAATGACATCAACAGCTTGACCCACGGCATTATCGAGGTAGCCAAAGGCACCAGCCACATCGATAGCCTGAATTATCTAAAACAGGATACGCCGGCGCTGACCTGGAATGTCAACGACGAACTGGATACCGATGGCTTGCTGTATCTGGTTAATGAAGGACTTATCGACTACACCGTAGCCGACTCCAACCAGACCACTTTAATTCGCCGCTTCTACCCCAAACTTAACATTGCTTTCGACATCTCCGAGCCACGCAAGCTGGCCTGGGCATTAAGCCAGTCAGACGACAACAGCCTATACGATGAAGCTTCGCGCTTTTTTGAGCGCATCAAACAGGATAAGACGCTCGATCAACTCATTGAAAAACACTACGGACATACCAGCAGCTTAAGCTATATCGGCAATTGCAAATTCCGCCAGCAACAAAAAAGCCGGCTCCCCCTGTATAGGAAATATTTCAATGCAGCGGCAACACAATACAATATAGACTGGCGCTTATTAGCCGCAATCGGCTATCAGGAATCCGCCTGGCTGGATAAAGCCGTATCCCCAACCGGTGTTGAGGGCATTATGATGCTGACAGAAGAGACCGCTACAGAACTCGGCATCAACGACCGCACCGATCCGGCTCAAAGCATTGCCGGCGGCGCCCTTTATTTTCAACAAAGAATACAGACTATCTCCGAGCAAATCCCGGAACCTGATCGGACTTGGTTTGCATTAGCCTCATACAATGTCGGCCTGGGCCATCTTGAAGACGCCAGAGCATTAACAAAAAAACAAGGAGGCAATCCCGATAAATGGATGGATGTCAAACAGAGGCTGCCGTTGCTCACTCAGCAAAAGTGGCATCAACAAACCAAACACGGCTATGCCAGAGGCCAGGAGCCGGTCGAATTTGTAGAAAATATTCGCAGCTATTACGATTTATTGGTCTGGCTGACCGAGGAAAACCAGATCAAGAAAAATGCGATGGACGACGATAGCAAAAATACCGAGCATGAAGCGATAACCATTGATCCGGCTGCTCTCTAAAACGGCTTGGGTGCAACAGATACATTTTAAGCAGCGCTCAAATAGAATACGAATTATACAGATAAGACGAATTTAAACGGATTCCGCTTTCTTTTGAACTGCGGCTGTCGTTTTTATCAGTGGCTATCGGTCAAATCCGTGTCGCCAAGAGGCGCCTACTTTTGGCATCCGTGTTTCATCATAAAATCAGCGCCGACTGAGTAGTTAGAAATTTTCACCGCCTGGCTTTAAAAAAATCCCTCAGCATTTCCGAACATTCCGCTTCCAGTACGCCGCCGTCCCAGCTGATCCGGTGATTTAAAAAAGGCGCATCGGTCAGGCTCAAGGCATTGCACACTGCCCCCCGTTTTGGATCATACGCGCCAAAGACCAGCCGCTTAATTCGCGCATGACTCATGGCGCCTATGCACATCACACAAGGCTCCAGCGTCACATACAAGGTCGCGTCAGTCAGCCGATAATTTTCCATGACAGCGCCGGCGCCTCGCATTGCAACCACTTCGGCGTGAGCGGTCGGATCATGGCTAATAATCGGGACATTCCAGCCCTCAGCAATGCATCGATTATCCCTGACAACGATAGCACCGACCGGAACTTCGCCCTGCTGTTCGGCCCTTTGCGCCAACCTGATCGCATAGCGCATCCAGGCTTCATCCGTTGCCTGATTTATTTCCATCCGACGGCTTCTTTCATAAGATATTAATTTTTAAATATTTACTTTTTGAAATGGTGAACCCAAATGAGAAAGTTCACGAATGTTGAATATCGGGTTTATTTTTAACATTCAGGAACGGGTATTCTACATATCTATAACTTAATGCAGAAACAACCACCAGAAAAAGGGCAATAAAAGTGATAAACATCCAAAACTGCCCCTCATTAAACTGTTTGATTGGATAGATTATATTCATCATATAAAAACTCAAATATAGAACTATACAATGGATGATATATGTTGAATAACTAATGCTACCAAGAAGCTTTGCCGGTCTCGTTTGCAATAATTTATATACCTTACTTTCTTGTTGTATATGCACTAACGATATAAAGAAAATACACATAAAAAACAAAGAAACATAGTTATACATGGTACTGCTGAATGTAAAAATAAAAATCAGCGACCCCATCCCCACAAAAGGTAAAAGACGATTTTCGGTCAGTATCTTTCGCGAGACACTATTGTTATATAAATGCGCACTAATCATTCCGGGAAGAAACGAGAAAATCATTGGCATGGATGAATAATAAAATGATATTTTGTATAAAAAATAACAAATTAACAACATAAAACCTATACGCTTCAGGATGATGTTGCGCAAAAAAATGGCAATCAATGGAAGAGCGATATAGAACTTCCATTCATACTTCAATGACCAAAATACACTGGAGCCAAAAACAGCCGTATGAATATTATTGACTGTTTGAATGCTAAAAAAACCTATTCCAAAAAGGAAGCCGAGAGTTTTTTCAATTAACTCCCCATTAGAAACAGCTACCGTTAGCTTTGATTCCCAAGCAACTATCCCCAAAATAATGGTTGCCGCAAGCATGTAAGCAGGAGCAATTCGTTTTACTCGGGATATCATAAGCTTTTTATATGACACACGCCCTGCACTGTGGATTGCTTTTTCCCAAAACAGAAATCCCGTGATTGAGAAAAATATCCCCACAGGAACCTGCCCTAAAAGCGTATAAAAATTTGATGGCGGCGATTCCCAGCGCCCATGCTGGTAAAAATAATAGGTAATCACGGCATGATGCATAAAAACACTTAGGGCAAGAATAGATCTGATGCCATTAATGCTTTGATGCCTTTGTGTCGATGAATCCAGATAGTAGCTTTCAGGTAATAACCATTGAATATTATTAGCGAAAAAGAAACATAACCCCATAATAAAAAAATATGGCAGTACTGAGGTCAAAGAAATTGAATCCATAAAACTTTATTCTATCTTTAGATCAACATCG
>Ga0079306_1000976_pt1 | contig 21817 bp, 21 predicted proteins | sample Methanotroph_Enr_FD_79181 | JGI IMG/M metagenome (GOLD analysis project Ga0079306, IMG submission 79181) | Enriched soil microbial communities from Old Woman Creek wetland in Ohio, USA - Methanotroph_Enrichment_5 | ecosystem: Environmental > Terrestrial > Soil > Wetlands | place: USA: Ohio...
CAGGAATTAGCGCTTTCCATACGCCGCCCGATGCCCAGGTCACAGGACGAATACTCACGTCGCGGCACGGTCTTCCATTCATGGATTGAGAAGCATTTTGGACAAGGCACTCTCTTTGATGATGAAGATCTCGAGCCAGTAGATCCACTCGAAGAAGATCAAACTCTTGAGAAACTTAAAGCATCGTGGCTCTCTAGCGATTGGGCTGATCGTCGACCCTTCGCAGTGGAGGTCCCCTTCGAAACCGTTGTGTCCGGTGTGCTCCTTCGTGGCCGTATTGATGCTGTGTACAAGATTGGGGGCAAATTCGAAGTTGTGGATTGGAAAACTGGTTCGAAGAAGTTGGGCGAGTCGGCCGCAATACAACTTGCCGTGTATCGACTGGCGTGGGCGAAACTCAACGACATTGATCTGGCGGATGTAAGCGCGGCATTTCATTACGTTCCGACCGGTGTTACAGATAGACGTGCAGATTTGTTGGACGAAGATGGCCTTATTGGTCTGCTTGAAGCCTACTGATCCACATCAACACTGATGGCAAGATGATCGCTGATACCTGAGGGCTCCAATTCGACCTTGATGACATCTTCGGAGGCAACCTTCTGCGAAAGAATGTAGTCGATCTGCACTGTAGGTGACCACGCAGGGAAGGTGCGCTTAGTCGCAAGCGAATTCCAATTTATTCCACGGACAAGCAGACTGAAGCGAAGATTGAGATCACCCATGATGATGATCTTCTTCTTGTCTTTGATTGGGAGTTGCCTCGCCCATCTTTTTACTTGAAGCAGTTGGAGATAGTTGAAGAAAGGTACAAACGAAAGATGGGTGTTGATCACGAGCCAGCCGTTTTCCAATACTGCTGCGATGGCAGAGCGCGGATGGTCGTGCACGTAAATGCGCTTGATGGTTCCATTCCGCGGCAACTTCATGAAGATGCCCACGGGTGCGACATTGAGTTCCAGTCGATGCCATGAAGTGACCGGGATCCTCGAAACCATCCCGATTCCATAACCTGGCGCGCCAGGGACTTTCTCGGTCACGATCTTGACGTCGGATGTGCTGGGGGCCTTCCAATCCTCATCCGGGGAGCCGATGACCGAGGGGGCAAAGGCCCAGTGTTCAGTGCGCATGAGGTGGGCGATCTGGGCGACTTGGTTCTCATCGCCCGACCTTCCGAGAACGTAGTCCACCTCCTGAAGGCCCACTATGTCGGTATTGAGGGCATCGATCGCGCGGGCCAGGCTCTGGTGGGTCTCCTCGGTGAGTGGGGTTGGCAGGCCATGTAGGAAATTCCACGAGGTGAGGCGCATGGGCCCATGCTAGTAGTGTCGCCCATCATGAGCGGGACAGAGGATAAGAGGCGATTGCAGAACCTTGTCCTGGCTCGAAGCGTCATTGATCGCGCGGGCCACCTGAGAGCGGATCCGCATACGTTGGAAAGTCTCTGGTTGGAAGCCAAAATAATCGTCCTGATCAAGGATCGCGTGCATGCCACGGATTCGGAATTGATCTTTCACTCAGCAGATGAGATCTCAGGGGATGGAGAGCGGTACTTCCTAGGTAGGAATAACGAGAGCGGTCAGATTTACTTCGCCTGGCATACAGATGAGGAAATTTTGGAGGAGTCAGAGCTTCGGACACTCCGACAAATTGGTGCAGAACTCAGCGACGAGCAGGCAGGTCTCGCAGTCCACGCCATCGCTCTTTCGAATTGGCACAGTTCTCATCCGCGGTGTCCGCGTTGCGGTGCGCCGACGAAATCAGATTTAGGCGGTGCGGCGCGGATATGCGAAGTTGATGCAAGCCAACACCATCCACGCACTGACCCAGCGGTGATTGTTCTCGTCAAAGACGAAGACGATCGCCTCCTTCTTGGTCGACAGCATTCCTGGGCGGCCAACCGCTTCTCGAATTTCGCCGGGTTCGTCGAGCCGGGTGAATCCTTCGAACAGTGCGTATTGCGTGAAGTTGAAGAAGAGTCGGGGTTGCTTGTTCACTCAGTTCACTACTTGGGATCGCAGCCGTGGCCGTTTCCTGCATCAATCATGATCGCGTATGAAGCAACGACATCGGATGTGTCAACAGCACGCGCTGACGGTGAAGAGATTGTAGAAATCAGATGGTTTACACGCGAGAGCATGAAGAAGGCCGTCAACTCAGGGGAGATCTCACTGCCGCCACGCATCAGCGTTTCACGCCGAATGATCGAGTACTGGTATGGCGAGGGCGCAGTTGAGGATCTTGGAGCACACGGTTGGACGCGATGAACTCCTTGCCTGAAGTAAGCGAATTGAGGGCCGAGGAGATACTTGCAGCACTCGACGACGAGCAGCGACAGGTCGCGCTGGCAACGCGAGGTCCCGTCTGCGTCATCGCAGGGGCAGGAACGGGAAAAACACGGGCGATTACGCATCGAATTGCCTATGCCGCCGCGATTGGAGTCATGAACCCCCAGAAGGTTCTGGCACTTACCTTCACCGCGCGGGCAGCCGGTGAGATGCGCGCTCGCCTTCGGCTTCTTGGCGTACCAAGTGTTGCAGCGAGAACGATCCACTCTGCAGCATTGAAACAACTTGTCTTCTTCTGGCCATCCGTATTCGGAGGCAGAACTCCCGACCTTCTCACTACGAAGTCCGCCTTCGTGAAGGAGGCAATTTCTCGGGCAGGCTTGGCCGGCACTCTCGGAACATCGTCTCGTGATTTGCTCCGTGAGATCTCAACCGAGATCGAATGGGCGAAGGTCTCGCAGATTGCTCCTGAGAACTACATCGAAGAGTCCAAGGAACGTGCGGAGCGAAATCGCATTAATCCGGGCCAGGTGGCCCAGGTGTACGACGCTTACGAGAGTCTGAAGCGGCAGGAACGCACCATTGATTTCGAGGATGTTCTGCTTCTTACAACTGCGATGATCGAGGAAGAGCGCGAAGTCCGCGAACGGGTGCAGGATCAATACCGTCACTTCACCATCGACGAATATCAGGATGTCTCTCCATTGCAGCAGCGCCTGATCAACGCATGGTTGGGGAATCGCGAAGAGATTTGCGTGGTTGGCGATCCTGCCCAAACAATTTACTCATTCGCCGGTGCAACCCCTGTTTTTCTCAACACCTTTACCCGCAGGTTTCCAGACGCCCAAGTCATCCGCCTGACGTCGGGCTATCGATCTACCCCCGAAATCATCTACATGGCAAACACTGTTCTGCGCAGTGCATTGATGGGACACGAGATCACCTCGGTCAATGAGCACGGCTCTCACCCGCTTGTTACCGAGTACCGAGACGAGGCCAAGGAAGCAGCCGGCGTCGTACAAGACATTCTCACATTGACGTCATCTGGAGTTGCGGCGCAGGACATTGCTGTGTTGGCGCGAACCAATGCTCAACTCAACGCGCTCGAGCGGGCCTGTATCACGGCGCAGATTCCGTACCAGGTGCGGAACAACGAGCGCTTCTTCGATCGAAGCGATGTCCGCGATTTCCTCAAAGGTGTCAGGCAGGCATCGGTGATTCCGACCCACGATGTTTCATGGTTGGAAGAATTGCGCACGATTGCCCAACCCTTCATTACCCAATCGAGTACCGATGGAATTACCGCGCTCCTTCACCTGGCGCGTGAACTCGACGCCGACGCCGCTTTTTCGCCTAAAACTTTGCGAAATTACCTTCGCGAACTCGAGGAGCGGGCCGAGCAGAACAACCCCCCGGTCATGCCCGTGACTACTTTGGCGACTCTTCACGCGGCAAAAGGCCTCGAATGGGACCAAGTCTTTCTCGTAGGAGTAAATGAGGGGATTCTCCCTACGCATGAGAATGCGGTGGAGGAGGAGCGCCGCCTCTTCTATGTGGGGATCACGCGAGCAAAGAGCCATTTGTCGCTGAGTTACCGTGGCAATCCCAGCAGGTTCTTGCGTGAGGCGGGGTTACTCGGCAGTTAGGCTTAAATTCATTTGCGCGATGATGAGTCTTTGTCGTAGTCTTCCCACACGGCAATTCAATTCGAACAGTAGGGAGCGCGACATGTCATTGTTTATGCAATCTCAATTAGTAGCGTCTTCTGCTGCTTTTATGGATATTTCCGCGCAGTTCCACGCAAATACATCGGCTGCCAATCTGGTCTCAAAGCGCACAGCTTGGTATCCAGCATTTGCGGATCAGGCCACTTGGAGCCCAATCGGTTAATACCGAGAAGGACCCCAAGGGCCACGAATCCACAAAGGATTCGGGCCCTTTTTCTTTTCCCTTAAGACAACTTCATAAACGTGAAGACCAGACGACAAGACGAGATGAAAACTGACGCTGGAAAACCAGCAGAGATGAGGTGAGGACCATGACCGTTCTCTTTAGCGAATTACTAGTTCCAGGCTGGGCGCAGAATGGAGACAAGATTGGGCTGGACGCCGTCACAGGCACATACGGCTCGGATGTCGCATTCACGCTGCCGTGCCACAACGCTGATCCTGACCTCTTCTTCTCCGAGCAGAGCGAGGAAATCGCCGCGGCCAAATCTCTATGTGGTGGTTGCCCGGTACGTTCACAATGTTTGGATGCTGCGATATCTCGCGCGGAGCCGTGCGGAGTTTGGGGCGGCGAGCTCTTTGAAGACGGCGCCGTTATTGAAAGGCGCAGAACGGTGGGACGACCTCGTCTGACTCCAGTACGCGCCGTTGAAGAGGAGCAATCCGACGCCGCATAACCGGTAACCCCATGCGAAAGGTCACGGGGTTACCAGTTACAACCGCATGCAGGGTGACGAGTAAATGACTGCTGTCCAGGACTAGTTGGCTGGTGGTAATCAATGCCTACTCGTTTTCCGACGAGATGGGATTGACCCTGGTCCATGAAGTGGAGCAACTCGAGGGCGGCAAAGCCGGCAACGTGATGGGCGAGTGCGACGGGTACCTCGTCGGCAGATTTCAGAAGTTTCTCCATATGAATTTCGCGCCAGGTTTGATTCTGGTCCTCAAGGGTCATTGACACACACCGCGCACATGGACTCTGTCCTGGAATCACAACCGGTCCGATCGAGATTTTGGCACTGTCCGGGGTGTCGATAAAGAGGTGTGGGGTCCCATCGCTCATCCATTCCTGTACCTGATCTGCTGCGATATTTCCCACCGCGATAGCCATTTTTCGACGTGGGTCATCGATTGCGCCGCCACCCTTGAGCATGGGGAAGAGCGAAAGTTCGCGCGAAAGCTCCTGAGTACGGGTCTTGTAGGGCAGACCCATATCGCTGGAGTGGAGGAAGCCAGCGCACATGTCTACTTCCTGGACCCTTCTGCGCTCATCAGCGCAGATAAGAGAGGTGTGCGTGACCCCGCTTGCAAGAAGGATGCCGTAGAGAAGTGTGGCGATTCGTGAATCGCCATGAATGGCGACGTGCCAATCTCTGCGTCGTCCGACCACGGAGACACCGCCATCACGAACCATGGGAAGCCAGGTTGTAGATGAGAGCTCCGGGAGAAGCCGTGCGTGGAGTTGTTGAACTGCTCCATCGTGACTGTCATCCCCAACATGCGAGGCGCGGTTGGCGTTAGGCGAATGGAAACGTGTGTGCACTGAAATCTTGGATTCTTCTGTGTCGATCAGACCTGCGCGATCTAATTCGCGAAGAAGCATGGTGATCTCTGAAAGCGGGACCCCTCGGTCGCGGCTGAGTTCTTCGCAGGTGCGGGTCCCATTCATGTCAGTTAGGACTGTTCGGACAGGGGAGGAGACTTCGAGTCCTTGGTCGCCTCTGCCAATGTAGGTCGAATTCGAATGGGGCGCGAGCACGGTGCCAACTTTGAGATGCGGTCTGACGTTTTCAAGTCCGATGGTTGTCATTGGCGTAACGATGCACGCTCGCTGGCCTGGTGTCGGTCTGATCTTCGCGTGGTGTGGAAAGCCTCCGCCTCCTTTAACGCTTAGTGGCTGGTGCATCACTGCAGGGAGAGGCAAAAAAGCCGGCACCTCCTTCCGCTAATCGGAAGGGGTGCCGGCCTTATAGAACTGAATGGCTCGGATTACTGCGCTTTACCAAGGATGCGGTTTAACTTGGTGCCACAGACCGAGCAGATGCCCTGAGCCATGCGACGACCAGAGTCTGAGACCTTTACGGTTCCCGTAAAGTCACGCTTCTCCTTGCATTTAACGCAGTAAGCGTCACCTGTATATGTCTCTGTCATTTCTCCTCCAATCGACGCAAGCGGCTTGTGAGATGTGTTTCCGACAAGGGCCGCGAGCGTGCAACCGTCACGATACCCCTGCCTGAGCGTGAAAAGTGAGGTTTGGACGGCATTGACGAGATCTTTTTGAGCGTGTCTTTGGGGCGTTACAGCGTCGATTTCGGGGACCTCAGGGCTGTTTCGGCGGCCTCATATCCGTCCAGATAGGCCTGGGCCAGGTCGACCTGGGGAAAACGGGCCAGTACCTCCTGAAATTGGCTCCCGTGGTCGCCAAAGCGAAGGTGGATACCCTCGTGGAAGAGGACAAAATCCAAGACATAGTCGGGCACCCGCTGAAGGCGCTCTGAAATCCTGATGGTGCCGTCCACGCTCGTGCACGACCCCCATCGCTCATTCATGGCCCTCTTCCAGGAGACCGAGGTCGGCCGCTCAGTGATTTCGGGGGCCCACGCAGCTAGAAGGGCGACGGTTCTGGTGGACAAAACGGACTCATCGATGGTTCTGGAGGCCTCGGAGGCCCGGATCTTGGCCACCATTTCTGGAACCACGGCTCGCTCGTCGGCTTTGCTCAGCCTGGCGGGGATGGAGACGATGATCTGACCACCTTGACGATAGGCGGCGATATTTCGCTTCCGCCTGGTGGAGCGGATGACGACGATCTCGCCTTCCGAGATTCCAGGCAACTCGGGGGCGTCACTGAGGACGCTTTCCACGCGCGACTGGAAACTTGGGGGCATATTCCCAAGTTATCTTACGGAGGGAGGCAAACTCCCCATTGGGCTTGGGTGCCTTGGAAAATAATTGAGCTTATACACCAGATCGCACCTAAATGATGTGAAAAAAAGTTGATCTCTCAGTTGATTCTCGGTCAAATGTCACGTACGTTGCGCTTACGAAGTCCTCGGATAACCGTTCTGTGTCTGCAAGGGGAAGGCAGACAGAGAATCGAGCGCCCGGGGACTTCGCCTTTTTTGCCTCTTTAGTCCGTGAGGCCCGAGAGGTCATCTGGCACTTCGATGCTGTGTAGATACTCCTCAGGGGTCGTCAATTCCTCATGGGTAGGAAGAATTCCGCTCCAGATGCGGTCGCGGGCTTCCACATCGCGCAGTTCGCGAATCTGCGACCAGAATGCACTGGCCTCTCGTGCCATCCTTGGCGAAACCTCCAGGCCAAAAAGAGATGAGAAGAGTTGTTGTGCGGGCGATGATGTAGCCCGTCTGCGACGAAGTGTTTCTCTCAATGCGTTGAGCGATGGCAAGCGATCACCGGCCGCAGTAGTTGTGACGTCATCTGCCCAACCATCAATCAGCGCAAGTGCAGTTTCGAGTTTCGTTAATGCTGCAACTTGTTGCGGACTCTCCTCCGGTGTGAACAGACCTTGATTGAGTGCAATTGAAAATGTTTCGGGATTGTTGGGATCTATCTGTCCTGACTCAATTGCATCTTCTGCTTGACGTTGCATTGCCTCAACATCGATGCGGATCCCTTTTCCGTAATCGGCGATCGACGTTCGAAGATAATCGACAAGCCAAGGATTGTTATCGAATAAACGAGCAACCGCACCTTCGCGTAGCGCATGGAAGATTCGAACTTCGGAGTCGACGACTCCAATATCCGCGCCCCATTTCGCCACATTTTCGGGGATTAACGCTGGGCGTGCCGGATCAAGGAGCGGAAGTCCGACGTCGTGTGCCCCAGTGACGCTCGCTGCTAAGCCGCCGATTACTTGACCCAATTGTGTTGCAATCATTGTTCCGATGAAGGTGCGAAGCATCCCCGCAACTTGGGTGATTGGCAATGAGTTTTCGGGCAATTCTGCCTGTTCGACAATGGAAGTCATCGCCTGACCAAGTCCCGCCGCAAGCGGTTCTACCGTTGATTGCCAACCTTTGATTGTCGAATCTACCCAGTCCGCTCGACTTATAACTCGTTTCTCATTCGAGTTCGCAGGGAAGACTGTTGCGTCGTTTAGCCACAAATCGGCGATCTCCATCGCTTCACGAATCAATGTTGCGTCGTTCGTTCCGACGAATGCAGGCCCTTGAGCGCTTACGTACTTCTTTGCGATGTCGCGACTAATTTCAATCGGAAAAGTCGAATCTGATTTGCTGAGCGCCTGCATGAATCCAATCGGATTGATTCCCAATTTTGAAAACTGCTCTTGTATATCTTTTGTAAAATCGTCAGGAAGTTTCTCACCGAATTGATTTTGTAACTGTGATTGAAGGTAGGCGAAGAGCGCGGCGAAATCTGGAACGCCTTCAGGGTTCGACGGATTTTCGTCTGGTTCATCAGAATTGTCTGAGGGTGTAAATCCGAAGGGCGACATGATTCTCCTTGTTGGAATAGAAACTCTACGCTCATGCTGTGTAACAACGCGAGGCGACGCTTTGTTCCCGATGGCGGTAGGCTTAGCCCATGTCCAGTGCTTTTTCGGCCTTAATTTGGTGGTTAGTTCCCCTTGCCGCCGTGCTCGGCGCGCTTGGTTACGTACTGTGGGTCACGAAATTCCAAGATAAATTCCAGAATGAGACGACCCGCTCGGTCTCTCAGTTCCAGCGATTTCAGGAATCGTTCAAAGCCCATGATACGGATGAGCCAGAGATGAAAAATGAGTCTGAGCCACGCGAATAGTTCGCCAACTTTGATGAGGTTAATTCTGATCAGAACAAGATCGTTCGGATAATGCGCCTTTCGCGCCTTCCCAAGTCCGCTCTATTTATCGTGGGGCTTTTTCTCGCCGGGAGCATGCTTGCACCCCTGCCGTACGTAGTTCTTGAACCGGGTGGAGGCCAGGACGTACTGGGTTCAGTCATCAAGATTTCCGATCAGAAGACCTACCCCACCACAGGAAAGCTTCTACTCACGACAGTACTAGCCACAAGTCCTAACTCACCTCTGTTCGGCATTAATGTGCTTATCTCGTGGGCGCGTGGCTATTCAATTGTTCTTCCAAGAGAAGTCCTGTATCCGGCGGGGCAGAGTTCCAAGGAACTGGACAAGGCCAGTTTGACCGAGATGGTGGACTCGCAACAATTAGCTGCGGCAGCCGCGCTTCGGTACCTGAAGTTTCCTGTAGCCAGAAAGTCGGTATTGAATCGTGACGGGACCACGTCGACGAAGTACCTACTCCCGTTTCCTGTTGCAATTACCTTGAAGGACACTGGTGGCCCGAGTGGCGGATTGATCTTTGCACTAGGCATCATCGAGAAGTTGACCCCGAGGGATCTTCTCAAGGGCAGGGTCGTGGCAGGTACCGGCACTATCACAGACACTGGTGCGGTTGGAGCGATCGGGGGAGTCGATGACAAAATCATCGCAGCGAAGAAAGCCGGAGCGACCCTCTTCCTAGCCCCAGCGGACAACTGTGCTGACGTGACGCACATCCCCTCTGGGATCACTGTCTATTCGGTAAAAACGCTTGCGGAGGCAGTTGGAGTGCTAGAAAATTCGAAAAATGCCATCCCACATTGCACTTGGCAACGAAATCGGTAGCGTTGGTGCATGAGTTCTTTTAGCCGTCCGAATATGCCGAATATCCCCAAGAATCGTCGCCCCTTAATAATCACGGTAGCAATAGTCATTGCCGTGGCTTTGGCGCTTGTATCCCTTAGTGGCTTCTATGCGGATTGGCTCTGGTTCCGATCGGTGAATTTCACCAATGTTTGGCGAACAATTCTCACTACTAAAGCCTCGCTGTTTCTGATATTCGGTGCCCTTACCTCGGCCATCATCATTACCAATGTCATCATCGCCTATCGCCGACGTCCGCTATACGTGCCGATCACAATTGAGGCCGACAATCTTGAAAGATATCGGGGCCAAATCGAGCCGATCCGCAAACTTGTGACTGCAGCTTTGGCGATCGTTCTTTTCTATTTCGCTGGTGCGGCTGGATCGCAACTCTGGTCCTCATGGTTGCTCTTTCGTAACTCGACGCCTTTTGGAGTAAAGGATCCGCAGTTCCATCTAGATATTTCCTTCTTTGCATTCCGCCTTCCATTCTGGCAGTCACTTCTCGAATGGGGAATTTCGACAGTCATCATTTCTCTCATTGCTGCGATAGTCGTGCACTATTTGTATGGTGGCATTCGCCTTCAAGTGCACGAGGATCGAACCACCGTTACCGCACGAGTTCAGTTGTCGATTCTCTTGGGAATAATTGTTCTGCTCAAGGGTGCGGCGTATTGGCTCGACCGATATCACTTGGCACTCAAAGAGGGCCGTTTGATTACCGGCCTTGGCTACACGGACGTGAATGCTCTTCTACCTGCCAAGGCAATTCTTGCGGGCATTGCAGTTATTTGCTCGCTTCTATTTTTTGCAAACATTATTCGCCGTTCGTGGGTTCTGCCCGCGGCAGGAGTCTCACTCCTTGTGGTCTCCTCGGTTCTCATTCAGAGTGTCTACCCTGGGATCATTCAGCAGTTCCAGGTAAAGCCAAGTGAGTCCTCCAAAGAGGCCCCGTACATTCAGAAGAACATTGATGCAACGCGGGCCGCTTACGGTCTCTCGGGCGTCAAGGTGACTGATTACCAGGCGACGATTGCGACAAGTGCCGGCCAGCTTTCTAAGGATGCAGCGACCATTTCGAATATTCGTCTCACGGACCCGAACGTCCTCTCGGCCACCTTCCGCCAATTGCAGCAGATCAAGCCTTATTACACTTTCCCGGATTCACTCGATATTGATCGATACAAGGTCAACGGTGTTCAGCGTGACACGGTTGTGGCAGTCCGCGAATTGAACCTTCCCGGCAACCCAAGCCGTAACTGGATCAACGACCATTTGGTCTACACCCACGGATTCGGATTCGTTGCCGCATACGGCAACGTTCGCGATGCCGATGGGAAGCCCTCGTTCTTGGTTGGCGATCTTCCACCGACAAAGGGACTCGGCACTTTCCAGCCCCGCGTCTATTTTGGAGAGAATGTCCCCGACTACTCAATAGTCGGCGGAACCAAGACTGGCACTCCGGTGGAGTTGGACTATCCGGATGATTCATCCGCCAACGGGCAGAAGAACACCACCTATGCAGGGACTGGCGGAGTTCCTGTCGGCTCATTGGTGAACCGCTTGGTTTTTGCCATCAAGTATCAGGAACAGCGCATCGTGCTCTCCAACCTGATCAACAAGGATTCCAAGATTCTCTTCGTTCGAAATCCTCGTGATCGCGTCGCCAAGGTTGCCCCGTGGTTGACTCTTGATGGCGATCCGTACCCAGCAGTTGTTGACGGTCGCATCATTTGGATCGTCGACGGTTATACGACAAGCGCTGGCTACCCGTATTCAAAGAAGACGACGCTCTCTGGCGCGACAACCGATGCGCTGACGGCCAACTCCGCATCAATCACTGCGCAGACAGATACCTCCATCAACTACATCCGGAACTCTGTGAAGGCGACAGTCGATGCTTATGACGGCACCGTCTCGCTTTATCAATGGGATACCAGTGATCCTGTGCTGAAGACGTGGAGCAAAGCTTTCCCAAATACGGTCAAGCCAAAGAGCGCAATATCGGCTGATTTGCTCGCGCATGTTCGCTATCCCGAGGATCTCTTCCGAGTGCAGCGTGACATCCTGAGTTCGTATCACGTCACTACGGCAAGTGCCTTCTATGGTGGCCAAGACTTCTGGCGAGTGCCAACTGACCCATCGACATTCGGTGGCAATGCAGGCGCACAGCCTCCGTACTACCTGACGTTGCAGATGCCCGGTGCGACGAAGCCATCGTTCCAGTTGACGACGCCGTTTGTGCCAGTCGGTGGACGGCAGAACTTGTCTGCGTTCGCATCTGTGATCTCTGATCCTGGACCTGACTACGGAAAGATCTCCGTCTTGCAGTTGCCACGCAGCACCAACATCGCCGGCCCTTCTCAGGTTGCATCTAACTTCGAGGCCAAACCTGTGGTGGCGAATTCGCTTTCCTTGTTGCGACAAGGTGGATCTGATGTAGTCCTCGGCAATCTGCTGACGCTTCCTGTCGGCGGCGGCCTGTTGTACGTGCAGCCTGTCTACGTCAGAGCGACTGCGAACACGGCTTCCTATCCATTGCTGCAGAAGGTTCTTGTTTCCTTCGGCGATCAGATCGGTTTCGATGACACCCTCAAGGGCGCGTTAGATCAAGTCTTTGGTGGAAACTCCGGAACATCCACAACGACAACTGGTCCTTCTACAACAGGTGGTACTGGTACCAAGTCCCAAGCACTCGCGAACGCACTGCAAAGTGCTCAGCAAGCAATGGCGGATGCCCAAGCAGCACTTGCAAAGGGCGACTTCGCTGCATACGGTGCGGCGCAGGATCGTTTGAAATCTGCGATCGCTGCGGCGGTTGCGGCCCAAAGCGGCAAGTAATTCATCGCATTTCTCGCACAAATAGTGCGCGATTTGGTTGCCTTGGTGCTTATCGCCTACGATACGTCTTACCGACGCGGGGTGGAGCAGCTCGGTAGCTCGCTGGGCTCATAACCCAGAGGTCGTAGGTTCAAATCCTGCCCCCGCTACTAAAGTTATTTTGAGGGAGAAGACTCTCGATTCAAAACCCTGATCTCCAGGGTTTTGAAGATCCTCTTAACCTTCCGTAAGGGTGATTGTGCTGCTCGCCGCATCTAGGTGATCCAGTGTCCGACGAGCGGCCTCGGCTACATGAATCCGCGGATGTGGCGGTAGATCAGTTTCAAAATACGTTCGGGGTCCGTAGAACTGACCGTAACGCAGAACAACCCCACCAAAATTCAGTACCGCTTGTTCGTGCTCAGCCACAGCGGCACCACCGTCACCGGGTATGGACCAAGCGACACTTTGGGCTACGAACTTTTCAACCCCAGTTGAACTTGATGCGGTCAGGAGATTACGCGTGCCGAGGCGACGCATGTGTGAGTTAGTTGGGCCGAATTCTCGAATTCGGGAAACCTCATCTGGCAAATCAGTGAGCTCATGTAGCACCAGGTCGGGGTGGAAGTTCATGACTGCTTCACTTAATGCCTTAAGATCGAAAACATCGCACACGACTGGTTCGGCGCCCAAGCTCTTCAACTGATCAACTTTTGTTTTAGTGCGAGTCATTCCCGCGATGTCATGACCGGCGGTATGAAGAAGCGGTAAAAGATGCAGCCCGATCACACCACTTGCGCCGGCTACAAAGATCCTCACAGACTTAGAGTATCAAGTTGCCTGTAATTCGATGGGGGCCTTGATAAGTAATGACGCTGAGTTTGTTATGAATTAAAGGTTAAAAATCGCTTATAACTTTTCAAGGGACAACACTCAAAGCTTTAAATCACATTGCAAACCGATGAGTGTTCGCTAACTTCCTCATACGCTAAACGAATAGTAGTAGCGAATTTGGAAGTCGGAGGAAGAAGATGTCATCAGTACTCGTTCCGCGTCGATCTAAGACTTGGTCTAGAAAAGTAAAGATCTCGCGCCATGTATTCCAAACTGTGATGGTGCTATGGGTAGCGTGGTTGGTTTGGGAAAAGTCTCAATCATCAACTGCGTCAAGTCCCGAAGCATTCTGCCCATTTGGGGGCTTTGAGACTGCCTGGACATTTATCACAACTGGCAAAACCGTCTCCCATGTTCACACAGCGAATTTGGTATTAGCCGGTGTCGTCGTGATCCTTGCCTTGAGTATGCGCGGCTTCTTCTGCGGTTGGCTATGCCCGCTGGGCGCAATCCAAGAGGGTATTCGCAAGGTTGGTAGGACAGTCAGAGATTCTGTTCCACCTCTTCGCAAAGCTGGCCGTTATCTAAACAAAAGGTTAACGTGGTTGCCGAGAGTAGATAATGTGTTGAAATACGGCCGCTATCTAGTTCTTGCCTGGGCTCTCGTCGGTGCTGCCGTAACCGGAACCATGGTTTTCCGTGAAGTAGATCCTTGGTCGGCTCTCCTTTCGATCCTGGAATTCGAATTCAGTACAGGATTCGTTGTTTTGATCGTTTTCTTGTTCCTCAGCCTCTTTCTTGATCGACCGTTCTGCAGATATGCCTGTCCTCTAGGTGCGATTCAAGGACTTATCGGAAAAGCCAGCCCCGTAGCTATTCAGAGAAATGCGGCAAATTGCTTAGGCTGCACCATTTGTAATGACGCTTGCCCGATGAATCTTCCAGTCAACACTCGCACACGCGTTACCGATGGCGGCTGCATCGGCTGCCTCGAATGTGTAGTTGCCTGCCCGAGTAAAGATGCCCTGGCGCTGACTTTCTCATTCCCCACACACATTCCCATCGTCTCATCTGAAGATAATTGTGAAGAACTTGAGCGATTGGACCAAGAAAAAGGCGAAGATAGGGAAGGTGTAATGTCATGACGACGGAGAATCATTCCGAAGAACCGATGATAAAAATCCCGAAAAGCGCTCATCCAGTACCTACTAATACAAGACTTAAGAATGGCCGCATTCCCGTAATCCTCTACTCTGCCGTCTCTGTAGCGTTGATAGTTGGCCTAGTTGTAGGTGCAAAGGCCATGGGCTGGTACGGGACCTCGGGAAAGGTAAGCGCCACTACTGGTGAGGCCATCACACTCGGTCCGAATTCAGTAGGCGATGACATTAAGGGGTGGATGACGCTCCAGCAGGTACTCGATGGTTTTTCGCTCAAGAAGGAGTCTCTGTATTCAAAATTCAACATTCCCTCAACGGTTTCGACTAAAACGACGGTGGGATCCCTGTCTGAAGAGATCTCAACTTTCGAGCTTCCTGCCCTTCGTGAATGGATAGATGCCAAGAAGACCGATTCGGGCAAAGCAGCTCCAACTCCCACCGCAAGTACGTTAGCTCCCCTTGCAACCTCGACAGCAAGCGCGCACCCCGAAACAACTGGTTCATCTTCAGAGTTCGCAGTCAAGGGCCGGACGACGATTCAAGAGGTTCTTGATGCGACCTCGGTTAGCAAAGCAGAGTTCTATAAGCGCTTCGCAATCCCAGATCGCATCCCAACTTCTACTCAATTGAGCAATGTCCAGGGCGAGGGGGCAGACAACTTCGAAGTCAGTGCTGTTAGAGATTGGCTGAGTACTTTGCCATAACGCCCCAGGATTCTTGCAACCCAGCACTTAGCTCAATGTGAGCGGCTACGGACGAATGTAGGCCCAACCTTGACGTTGTCGTCTTACCAGTTCGGCAACTCCAGAGGGAACCACCTGAACCTGGTCCACCAAAGCGTCGATAGAGATACTCATTCCCCGCATCGTGTTGGCGCAGGCCGCGACCGTCACACCACGGTTAAGAAGCTCTCTCACTTTGGCGAAGTGTGGTGCTACGGCGATTACTGCAAGGAGACCTGGCCCATGCACCACGAGTTCAACCGGGGTCTCATCCCCCAACTCGTTGAGCAAATTGCTGATATTGAGAAAGACGCTTGCATGCTTCTCAGGGGAGGCCTCATCCAGGTGGACCACGACCCCGGTTTCCGTCTTTTCATCCTTTGTAGTCATGGGCGTTAGCATACCCCTACGGGTATGCCAGAATAGGAACACATTGAGGCCACTGGCATCGGCGGCGAATTATGGAGGTCTGGGGTCATGGAAAAACGGCGGAGTTCACAGAAGCGTGCAAAGCCTTGGTTGATCCCGGCCATTGTCATCCTCGCCGTTCTCACCCTATCGGCCCTTGCTTTAACTGGCGGCTCACGTAGCAAGGCGTCAACGAATGCGACGACTAACAGTGCGACCGCCGTTGCGCCCGCACAACCGCCGAGCCTTGCACGTCGAATTCCCGGTGATCCCTTGGCCCTCGGCAGTGTTAACGCACCGGTTGTTTTGGTCGAGTACTCGGAGTTCCAATGCCCATTCTGCGGAATGTTTACGAGGAACACTCAGCCCATTCTTGTCAAGAAGTACGTTGCTAACGGAACACTTCGCATCGAGTGGCGCGACTTTCCCTACTTGGGCCCTGAGTCGACTACGGCTGCGCTCGCAAGCAGAGCAGCTGCCAACCAAGGTAAGTTTTGGGAGTATCACGATGCTCTCTTTGCCCATCAGTTTTTTCCAAACAGCAACCACCTGACAGTGCCTTACCTCACCAGTATCGCGAACAATTTAGGTTTGAATCTTGAAAAATTCAAAACTGACATGAACAGTGCTGCGACGAAAAATGCAGTAGCAGCGGACTTTTCTGAAGGGCAAAGTATCGGAGTGACCGGAACCCCGTCGTTCTTAGTCAATTCCACTCCCATCGTTGGGGCGCAACCTCTCCAGGTCTTCGAGCAGGCGATTGACTTAGCGGCCGCACAGGCGACAAAAAAGACAAAATGATCGACGTTGGTTACGTCGCGGCCTTCCTTGGGGGAGTTCTTGCACTCCTTAGTCCGTGCAGCGCATTGCTTCTGCCCTCGTTTTTCGCATACTCGTTCCAACAACCTGGACGATTGCTCTTGCGGACCTTTCTGTTCTATCTGGGCCTGGCCTCAACACTGGTCCCGCTGGGGGTTGGTTCATCTTTCGCCAGTCGCTTGTTTTATGGACACCGAGAGATCCTTATCAGCATCGCTGGCTGGATGATCATTGCGCTAGGTGCGATCCAGTTTGCGGGCGGAGGGTTCACCTTCAAGCCCGCGCAACGAGCACAGTCACGCATCCACGTTCAGTCAAGCACCTCCGTCTTTGCACTGGGAGCTGTCTATGGATTGGCCGGATTCTGCTCCGGTCCAATTCTTGGCAGCGTTCTTATGGTTGCTGCCACATCCGGTCAACCGATTCGCGGTGGAGCGCTTCTTGCCGTGTATGCACTTGGCATGAGCGCCCCACTTTTTCTCCTTGCACTGATTTGGGATCGTTTCAACATCGGTGCGAATCGATGGCTGCGAGGACGCGACATTAAGGTGGGACAAGTGCACCTGCACAGCACCTCCGTCATTTCAGGTTTGCTCTTCATCGGAATTGGCGTGCTATTTCTGCGTTACGACGGCACGGCGGGCATCACTGGTGCACTTGGAGGCAGTGACCTGTCAGGCATTGATTACAAGGCTCAGCAATGGGTTCAAGGCCTTAGTCACACTTTTGATGTTGTCGTCCTTCTGGCTATTGGTATTGGAGCGGCTGGTTTGCTCGCTTATCGAATGTCTGGCAAGAACCAACAGCGTAATCAAAAGTAAAAAGTTTTTGTGGTGCTGTCTTGCTTGAATAACATATTCTCTAACCCTCGAAGGCTTATTGAATTCTCAAAAACGCCTGATAAGCCGTCAGTTTGTATATGGGCTCCCAAGCGCGTATTGCTGAAAAGCCAACAGGCTGCCCCGAAAGACAATAACAGGGCCTGTCGAAGTGGAATGGACAACTCCAATCGAAGAGATTCCCGTTTTCGCCCGAGCCGAAAATTGGTGGAGGGTGGCAGCGTACTTTTCCCTTAGAACTTTGCGTCTTTGAGCGGGCAAATTCTCTAAGGTGAACCAAGCGCACTAATTCTCACGCTGTTAGCCACGACTCTTTGGATATAAGGTCATGCCGTGGCGACCATCTCTAAGCGGAAAAACTCGCAAGTAAATGAAAGACCGAGTTCACTGCGCTCATTCAGCCACCGTAATTTTCGGCTTTTCTTTAGTTTTAACTTGATCTCCAATATCGGCACGTGGGTTCAGCGGGTTGCTCAGGACTGGCTGGTGCTTCAACTTACTCACAGCGGTACAGCTCTAGGAATCGTGACTGCATTGCAGTTCCTGCCGGTTTTGCTGTTGAGCCTCCACGGGGGCGCTCTGGCAGATCGTGTCGACAAGCGGATCGTATTGATCATCACCAATGTGGGTGGCGGCATTTCCGCCCTCACGTTGGGCCTGCTTGTCATTACGAACCACGTACAAATCTGGCATGTTTATGCCCTGGCTCTCTCGTTGGGCCTTTTTGGAGCCATCGATTCACCTGTTCGCCAGAGCTTCGCCGTGGAGATGGTCGGGCCGGCTGACCTGCCGAATGCAGTGAGTCTCAACTCGGCAAACTTCAATGGTGCTCGCTTAGTAGGCCCTGCCCTTTCGGGTTTGATGATAAATGCCTTTGGAACGGGACCTTCATTCATCCTCAATGGAATCTCGTTTATCGGCGTCATCGTCGCCTTATTAGCAATTCGTTCAGATGAGCTATATCGAAAGCCGAAGGCCAAGGAAATCGATCAGAGCGTGCGGGTGGGTCTACGTTATGTGCGCGACCGTCCGGAATTACTCGCAGCGATCTTGATAGTCGGCACGATGTCAGTGTGCGGATTAAATTTCCAAATATCGATGGCTTTGATGGCCAAGTATGAGTTTGGAAGGGGCGCCGGTGCATATGGATTGCTTGGGAGCGCTCTTGCCATTGGCTCACTTAGCGGTGCTGTCCTAAGTGCTCGACTGGGGCGCGAGCCGCAATTGAAGTATGTGATTTCGGGGGCGACGGCCTTCGGCATTTGCACGTTCATCTCCGCTTTGATGCCGAATTATGGAACCTTCGCGATGGTTCTTCCTTTCTGCGGTTTCTTCGCCATCATGACAATTGTGGCAGCGAGTTCTTTTATACAAGACAGCGCTATCCCCGAATTGCACGGTCGGGTCGTCGGAATCTATATGTTGGTTTATGTCGGAGGCACGCCGATTGGTTCCCCATTCATAGGTTGGATCGGAGAATTCGCTGGTCCCCGCTGGAGTTTATTTATCGGGGGAGGCGTAACTGCAACCGTTGCAGTTCTGTTCAGCCTGTGGAATTCGCGTCGATTAGTGCGACGTGCAAGGTCCGGTGGAGCCTCGGACGATGAGCTTGACCGGCAGCACGACCGTCTTAGTGACGGCGGATGAATCTGCCAGCCGATCCAACAAGAGTTCTGCGGCTTGCGCCCCCAGGGCATATTGATTCACTCTCACTGTCGTCAGTGGAGGAGTTACAAGATCAACGAAAGGCATATCGTTGAACCCAACTACTGAGACATCCTCTGGGCATGACAACTTCAATTCACGCAATGCTTGAAGTACCCCGAGGGCAATTCGGTCATTTGCTGCAACAAGGGCAGTCACATCCTTGCGTGTGGCAAAAATCTGTTTTGTTGCCGCGTAGCCCTCTGCAATGGAGTACTGCTCGCAATGGAAAATATCGGTCTTGTTGATTGGCAGCTTGTTCTCTTTCATTGCCTCTTTGAAGGCTTTGGCACGGTCGCGCCCGGTAGATAGATCTGTTGGTCCAGCTATGTGAACGATGTGTTTGTGGCCAAGTTTCACGAGGTGGCTGAGCGCGGCACGTATTCCGGCGCCGTCATCGCTAATAACCGAAGAAATATCGTCGCGATCAGTGGTTCGATTGATGAGCACTATTGGGGTTCCGGACTTGGCAATATTTTCCAGTATTGGATGGTTTCGTTTTGAGGTGGCGATGATGAAGCCGTCCACGCGACGAGCCCGCAGAGTCTCAACAAGCTTGCGCTCAAGATTCGCGTCATTGTCTGTGTTGCCAAGAAGGGCGACGTAGCCCCTTCTCGTGAGTACATCCTCAATTCCCCGAACGATTGGTGGGAGAAACGGGTTTGTAAGATCGGGAAGCACTACTCCGATACTGGACGTCTTCTGCGATCGCAAGCTACCTGCCAGGACGTTGGGTGAGTACCCCAGACGTGAGGCCGCCTCTTGGACGCGACGTGCGGTTTCTGCCTTAACCATGTCGCGGGTTGACTCATTTAGGGCACGCGAAGCAGTCCCAATGTGTACTTGGGCTTCGGCGGCGACGTCAGCCAAGGTCGGAGTGTGGCGCACGACGTCAATCGTAGCCACAGACTCAGTGAGCCTGGTCTGACTCGACCTGGTGGGGGCTATTCATGTCACCCTCTAAATCCATCTAGTGAACTTTGGCCTTAGTTTCGGCCTCCAAAAGGGCGACATCAAGTTCGCCCTGAGTAGCGCCTAGGGTTTTGATCCAGCGCTGGCCGCCGTAGGTGAAGCCAATCCAGTATCCGAGTTCTACAACTTCGGCTTCCGTAAATTCGCCTAGAAGTTGCGCCCAAAGTTCATCAGTGGCCAGCGCAGGATCCCACATCACGGCATCGGCATATCGAAGCGCAATCTTCTCCCGGTCGGAGTAGACACCGGAAGTTTCGTAGTTCAAAAGTTTGGACATCTCATCAGGGGATTCCTTCCACGTTTTGGAGAGCCCGTATTCAACGCAGTATGTGCAGGAGGCGCTAGTGGCAACGTACGCTCTCATGAGTTCTTTCAGTTCGTATTCAAGAAGGCCGCCGTGAAGGAGCCATTCCCGCGTCTTGTTGAAGGAGGCCATAACGCCATAACTATGCGCGCGGATTGATTGAATTTCAGGACCGGGACGTCCGTTCTTGATCGAGGTTTCAAGCCAAGCCCTAGTTTCTGGATTTTCCACCTCTGCCGGGACGGTATATGAAATACGAGCCATGGACGATGTCTCCTATCGGATAAATGCAAACGGTTGCGGTTTTGCAATGGTATTGTCGAAATTCTGACCCGTCAAGGAATAGCCTGGGTATGGTTGAGCAATACAGGCAACACCTCTGCAACAATTTGCAACAAAGATGCAAAGCGACAGGCTTAAATATCCATGCGGGGCAGTCAAAATACCCCTGCTTGATTAACGAAAGCGTTATAAAGAAAACCTTTAGGAGTTCGTCAAATTCGTTGACATGGCATTGTCGCGGTGCTTTACTTCCCAAAACCCGCAATCGGTTGCATTAAAATCCAAAGAGTGGTGTCGCGTGCGGGGCAAGATCCATCGCAAGTTGAGAATCGGGAGAGGACGACCATGGATAGTGTTTCACAAGGGTTATCTTTCAACAGGAGTAAACGGAGAGGCAGATCCACCGTTAGTGCGGTCGGCATTGGAGCTCTCTGCCTATCTCTTGCCGCACTAAGTACGATTTCCAGCACCGCATCGGGCTTGGCAGCATCTCGTGCGCCATTGGCCGCTGCATCGTCTAACAAGAAATTGACATCGATCGTGGTTCAGCTTGCGCTTGTGCCACCAAAGATGGTCTTTCTCGGCTTCTATGCCGCGCAAGACAAGGGTTTCTATGCTCGTAACGGCCTAAGTGTGAAACTGGTTGCCGAGTCAACCGGTGTTCAAGCCGTACGCGGCATGGTATCTGGTCACGGATTTTTTTCAGCAGGCGGAACTGATGGTCTAGCAACGGCCGCGGCTGCAGGCGCGAAATTCAAAGGCATTTGGAATTATGCCAGTGATGATCTCTCGATCATCGCCTCGAAGGACGTAGCCACCTTGAAAGACCTTGCCGGCAAGACCATCGGCATCACCGACAAAGTGGGGCCTGCTTATACCTTGCCTGTGCTTGCATTGAACAGCGTTGGCCTACCCGCCAGCGCATCGAAGTACGCAATCTTGGGCGGAAGACCAGCATTGGTTTCGGCCCTTGCTTCCGGGCAAATTCAAGCTGCCGCTTTCCATGTCGATGATGGCCTGACTGTTGTGAAGAAAGATCCTTCCGTCCACGTCCTTGCCGCCATGAGCAAACTTGTCCCCAAGTGGTGGTACGGCACAGTACTGGTGGACGACACATACGGAAAGGCTCACCCTGCCGTTGTGAACGCGTTCATCACATCTTTGATTGAAGCACAACGATGGATGTTGGCCAATCGTTCGGCAACAATCGCGTTGGGAATCAAGTACACAGGATTTGATCCGGATGTTGTGGCAAAAAGTTACGACATCCTAAA
>Ga0079306_1000978_pt1 | contig 21787 bp, 22 predicted proteins | sample Methanotroph_Enr_FD_79181 | JGI IMG/M metagenome (GOLD analysis project Ga0079306, IMG submission 79181) | Enriched soil microbial communities from Old Woman Creek wetland in Ohio, USA - Methanotroph_Enrichment_5 | ecosystem: Environmental > Terrestrial > Soil > Wetlands | place: USA: Ohio...
CAGGACAGGAAGCAATCATTACGGCGTTCAAGGAAAGTTATACGCTTGAAAACAGCGGGGATTATAAAAAAGCGATCGAAAAGATCAAAAACGTTTATGATGCTGATTCATACGAGATGAACCTGCGCCTGGGATGGTTAAACTACATGGCCGGGCAGCTGTATGAATCAACAAGTTTTTACAGCAAGGCGATCGCTCTGAAGCCATACGCCATAGAACCAAGATTGGGCATGGCATATCCGGCATATGCACTGGGGAAAATGGACGAGGTGATGGCTCTTTATACAAAGGTGCTTGAGATTGACCCACAGAACACAATTGCTAATTACAGGATCGGACTGATCTATTATTATAAAAGCAATTATGAAAAGGCGGAGTTATATTTCGAAAAAGTGGTTAACCTCTACCCTTTTGATTATGACGCCCTGCTGATGTATGCCTGGACAAAACTGAAAATGCAGAAATATAAGGAAGCCAAAGTTTTGTTTACGAAAGTGCTTATGAACAAACCCGGAGATGCTTCAGCTCTGGAGGGTTTGGGTTATATTAAATAACCATGATGGTGCTTTATAAAGTTGATGTTGCAGGTTTATTTTAGTATAATTGTCTTAAGTCTTAGTTCTGGTATTTCCTCAGATTCGTCCACGGACCTCCGTTATAGGCGTCAAAACCATTGGCTTTCAGGATACTTTTTGCTGCTGAACTGCGTGCACCTGATGCGCAAACTGTAATAACCGGTTTATTCTTGTTGATCTTAGTAAGGTTCTCGCTCAGGTTCTTCAACGGAATATTTATGGATCCCCTGAGATGCCCGCCTTGAAATTCTCCTTTACTACGTACATCAATGATGGTTGCTCCGTTTTTTATAAGCTCGCCAAAGTCTGCTGCCGGCTGGGAGGTGAAAATATTTTTTATAAATGAAAGCATTTTTTTTAGTTTTAGAAGGTTGGTAATTTTTAGACTGTTAGACTGTTAGACTGTTAGACTGTTAGACTGTCAGTCCGCCGCGGCGGAGTTAGGCTGTTAGGCTGTTAGACTATAGCCGGCATGTTTATTATTCAGCAATCTTTGATATTACAGTCATTTCCGGTGGTGACAAAAGTTGCAGTTTGACTTTGCATAATTTAGCCACGTGAATGACTGACTCAACATATTTTTCAGGGAAATCTTTTGGCAGGTTAATTTCCACATCAATTTTTGTCGCAAGTCCCTTATCATTGAATTCGTGTTTTTGTGTGAGGCTGATACCTTCGGTTGGAATTCCCCTATTGTCACAGAACCCTTTTACATAAATTCCTGCACAGGTTGCCATGGATGCAAGAAATAGCCCAAAAGGAGTGGCAGCGGTGTCATCGCCTCCGGCATTGGCAGGCTGATCGGTTTTTACAATGTGTTTACCCACCTGGGCGTTTACTTTTTTATTTCCGTCGAAAGTTACTATGATTTCCATGTTATATATGTTTTTTAATTATAGTTTAAAATGAATAAAATATTTATTTTTTCGTCTTTTCTTTATCCGGTGTGTTAAGAATTCTTGCAAAATACATTGCAAATGAGCGGTACAGAAAATGTGTCCATTTACCGAAAGGTACAATGATCAGCGCCCATTGAACTAAAATGGTCAGATGAAAGAGGTAGAGCCAGAAGTTATTTTCAAGCAAATCCAGATCAATAAAAAGGCGGACAGCAAAAGCGCTGAGGCCCATCATAAAAAGCCAGATTACAAAGAACCAATCTGAAGGATGCGAAAACTTACTTTTCTCGCTCGTCTTATGGATTCGACGTCTTACAAAGTCAGCTGTGACAATGAAAATCACACCGCTCACAACATAGCCAAATACATTCAAAAATACACTTTCGGTGCTGAACCAGTCAAGAAAAACTGTTATGACCAGTAACGACAGGTAACTGAAAACCAGCAGCAAATGCTCCACATACCACAAAGTATCCGTACGTTCTTTCTGGCAATCAAGTGAGCGTTTCTGTGTGAACATATGCACCAACAGATCGGTTATAGCTACGAAATACGGTTTTATGTTAATTTTTTTTGTTGGCTTCCACACAGAGAAAAACCACATGCGCACAATGTTTGGAAAAAGTATAACTACAAAAACACCTGCTATGGCAAACATTTCAAACAGATGCCCGTAGTGGAGCCATTCTTCCTGAGTGAAGACATCTTTCATATAAGCGCCGGCAATAAATATAGCAATGAATAAAAATCCAATAATATAGTTCCACATGCTGCGGTACAGCAATCCCGAAAGTCCCGTCCAGTCGTATTTTGAGGTCAGCCAGCGACGGAGCGACATCATCAGGTTTCCGGGGTTGGCCTGCCGCGGACAGCTCTGCGAGCAGTCACCGCAATAATAGCAAAGCCACGGATCGAGTGATGTTTTTATTTCATCCTGTATGCCCAATGTGGTATAGCGTATCATTTTACGCGGGAAGGAATTGTCGGAGTCGGAAAGGTCGCAAATGGCCGTACAGTTTCCGCAGTTGAAACAGGCATCAAAATCCTTTGCCCCGAATTTCTTTATATCCTTGCTAAATTTAAAGTTTATCGTAGCCATTTCTGCTAGATTTTTAATTTGTAATAATAGTACTGCTCTTTCTCATCCAGGCTATCTGCCATGACAACATTGTATTTGTTCATGGTCATCAGATGCCATGTCACAAGGTCTTTATCGACACCAATGCTTTGCGCAATCTCAGGAATGGTCTTATGTTCCGTAGCAATGCTGGAAATAATCTGTTTCCAGAGCTGCGGATATTCCTTCATTTTCACAGGGCTTATTTCTTCCGCTTCTTCTCCTCCGGCCTTTTCAGGAATCACGACGTCGGCCATGAATCCGTCAATCATCGATTCGATTTCTTCATTGGTGTACATCTTCACTTCGAGTGCATCCTGAGGGCACACAGGTGTGCATATTCCGCAACCTTTGCATGTCGCAGGATTCACTTCGGCAATCTGTTTACCGTTGAACGTGATTTCTTTCAGAGCGTCATATTCGCATACCTCAGAACATTTGCCGCACCAAACACAGGCATTGGCATTTACGCGTGCAATAACAGGTTCCAGCTGAATCAATCCGTCTTTTATCAAAGCGGAGATTTTTGAAACTGCTGATAACGATGACTGAACTGATTCAGAAATATTTTTAGGGCCCTGGCATGAGCCACCGATAAATACTCCATTTATAACCGTTTCGACAGGTTTTAACTTGGGGTGTATTTCGTTGAAAAACTTATCTCCGCCCACCGGGATTTTGAAATGAGCTGCAATGTCTTTGCTGTCATCGCGTGCAACCATGCCGGTCACAAGCACCAGCAAATCAGGTTTGAAATCAATTTCCTGTTTCGAAGTCAGGTAATCTTTGACTGATACCGAAACAATGTCGTTGCTCACATCCACCACAGGTGGCTCTTTCTCTTCATATTTCAGATAAATGTCGCCCTGTTTCGAAGATTTCTCATACATGATTTCCTGTTTGCCGTAGGTCCTGATATCGCGGTATAAATGAACAATATTCAGGTCTTTGTTTTTTTCTTTCAGCAGTAAAGCGGTATGAATGGCTGATGAACAGCAGGTACGTGAACAGTATTTATTTTCGCCTTTGCTCTGGCGGCTGCCCACGCAATAGATGAACCCTATACTTTTAACCGGTTTTCCGTTGTGTGAAATAACGCCGTTGTTTTCTTCCATACGCTTTTTCAGTTCCGGAAGAGTTATAACACGGTCGGACATGCCGAATCCGAATTCATTTTCTTTTGGCTGATAGTGTTGGTATCCGGTGGCAACAAGAACAGAGCCGACCATAAGTTTCATGGTCTCGGTGTTGGTACCTGCCATGCGGACGCGTACGTCGACCGAGAAATTCCCTACACTTCCCGTAACTTTTTCAATTTCTGTTTCGGTAAACAGCGTGATTTTCGGATTGGCTTTAACTTCGCGTAACAGGCGTGCTGCGAGATCTTTACCGTTTTCTCCGGTCATAAACAGAGTTCCGTTTTCAAGCAGCTTTCCGCCGGCATGAGCTTCCTTTTCGACCAGATATACCTGATTGCCGATGCGTGCAAGTTCAATAGCTGCCTTCATTCCTGAAACGCCTGCTCCTATAATCAGGCTGGCATCTTTGGCTTCTATTTCAATGCTTTCAAGCGCTTCGGACAATGCTGCTTTTTTGATGGCGGCACGGATCAGGCCGACAGCTTTGTTGGTTGCATCAAGTGGTTTATCGGAATGCGGCCAGGAGCATTGTTCGCGGATATTTGCCTGGATATAATTGTATTTGTTAAGCCCTGCACGCTCGGCTACACCGCGGAAGGTGTGTACGTGAAGCTTGGGCGAACAGGACGCAACAACTATTGCATCAAGATGCTGGTCCTGAATATCGCTGATCATTTCCTTTTGATTTGAATCAGCACAGGCAAACATCACATGTTTGGCAACCACCACACCATCCTCCTCTTTCATCAGTTGCTGCACTTCTTCAACGTCGACATAGTCGGAAATATTTCCGCCGCAGTGACAAATATAAACTCCTATTCTTTCTTTCATATTACCCTATTTTGTTAGCCACGAAGGCACGAAGTCACTAAGTTTTTATAACTCATTTTTATATTTTATTACATTTTTCCTTTGTGTCTTAGTGTCTTTGTGGCATATTTTCTCTTGTTTGTTTTTTTTATACTATTTTGTTAGCTACGAAGGCACGAAGTCACTAAGTTTTTATACTAATTTTTTTTATTACCTTTTTTCTTTGTGTTTTTGTGTCTTTGTGGCATATTTTCTCTTGATTAATTTTCGCCACAAAGGCACGAAATCACTATGTTTTCTCATAAAACCATACGTTTAATTCCATCTTTTATTAATGGGACATTGAAATTTATTAAAAATCCTAAACGCTTTTCGGTAAGTTTTAAATGACTCAGCAATTGTGCTTCCCAAACTGGATTAACATTATCCAACGCCTTAAGTTCACAAATCACCAAATCATTAACTAAAACATCCAATCTCAAACCTTCGTCAAAAACAATCCCCTCAAAAGCAATTGGAATGTCTAATTGACGCTGCACTTCATATCCTTCACTTCTTAACACATGACAAAAACATACTTCATAAACTCTTTCCAATAATCCGGGACCAAGTTCTTTATGAACTCTGTATGCTGCATCAACAATTGCCCTCCCAATTTTTTCCTCTTCTTCAGATATCGGTTTAAATATTTTTTCCATTTTCTTTGTGTCTTAGTGTCTTGGTGGCAAATTTAATTTGAAAAATTATTTTATTTTTGCTAAATAACCAGCTACTTCGGTTGCAGCACATCCGGCTGATAATATTGAATCTGGGATATCTTTCGGGCCCGAGGCAGCACCGGCTACAAAGACACCTTTAATACTGGTTTCTGCAGGGTTCAGCAGTTCGTCGGTCTGTTTCACAAAGCTGAAATCATCGAGCTCAAGTTTTGCATTGGTGAACATCTGCGGAATCGTTTTATCGGGCAGTACTCCAACCGAAAGCACCACAAGATCGTGTTTTGCTTCTTTCAGCACGCCTTTGGTAATGTCTTCATAACGCACAATCAGATCACCGCTGCCGTTTTCATTTTCACGGATTTTAGCAACTTTGCCTTTGACAAAATTCACCCCCATACCTTTAGTCTGATGGAAAAACTCCTCATAACCTTTTCCAAACGCACGAATGTCCATATAATAAATCGTGATGTCAGCCATTGGCAGCGCTCCCATCAGTAATTGCGCCTGTTTGATAGAATACATACAGCAGATTTGAGAACAGATAGGATTATTTGAACATTCAATTCCGCAGGCATGATTTTCCATGCTTGAATCGCGCGAACCGGTACACAATACATAGGCAATGTTGTCCGGTGATTTACCGTCGCCGGGGCGCAGCACATTGTTGAACGGGCGTGTAGGAGCAATCAGGCGGTCCATCTGAAGTGAGTCGATAACGTTCGGATATTTTTCGTAACCGTATTCAGGTTTTCCGGCAGGTGGAAACAGTTTGAATCCGGTTGAAATAATTACTGATTTAGCTTCCACAGAAATGACTTCTTTTTTCTGCGAGAAGTCTATGGCGGAAGCCGGGCAGGCAGATACGCATTGGTGACACTCGCGACAATTGCTGCAATCGAGGCAGCGGAGGGAACTTGCTATTACTTCATCTTCAGTGAACGTTGTTTCAATTTCATTGAAGTCATAAATTCTTTCCTTTACAGGCCTGAGCTTTTCTCCAATCGGATTCTGTAATTTATAATTATTACGGTTCAGCACTTCATTCTTATCTATTGCTGGCAATTTTTCACCACATTCAAAGTCTGCGGGATTTTCTGCATTCAGGAATTTATCAATATAAAATGCAGCCCTCTTTCCATCACCGGCAGCCCGTATTATTGAGCTTGCGCCATAATAGGAATCGCCCCCGGAGAAAATGTATGGAACTGTAGTCTGCAAAGTTTTATTATCAGCTAGTATCTTCCCGTTGCCTGCTACTTCCAAATCATTTTTAAAAATAGCTGAACCCGGTTTTAGGCCAATTGCAGGAATAATAATATCTACAGGAATCTGTTTTTCTGAACCTGAAACAGTTTTAATTTCAGGTTTTCCATCAACGAATTTGAATGAGGATACCGCGACGAACTCAAATAAAGTCTTATCGTTTTTAGAAAAAACCTTAGTGGTTGTTGATGCATTATACAGTTTGACTCCTTCTTCCAGCGCTTCTTTAATTTCAAATTCAAGCGCCAGCATCTTATCTCTTGGCTCAAGACACACTATTGATACTTCTTCAGCGCCGAGACGTATGGCGGTGCGGGAGACATCCATGGCAACATTCCCGCCTCCGATAATGACTACTTTTTTTCCCGATAATTTCTGTGCAGTTCCAAATTTGGCCTCGCGTAAAAAATCAAGGCAATCCATTACCTCACTCAGTTCTGACCCTTCAATTCTTAATTTCGGGGTTTCATGAGTACCGATTGCTATAAAAACGGAATCGAATTGGCCTGAATCTTTAAGTGATTTTATGTCTGTAATTTTGTTATTGACTTCAAATTCCACCCCTAGTGAAAGGATATTTTTTATATCTCTGTCCACAAGCGCCTTTGAAAGTCTGTATTCAGGAATAGTAAGTTTCATCATTCCGCCTAGTTCTGAGGCGGCTTCAAAAATTTTCACAGCGTGCCCCATAAGGGCAAGATGATAGGCCGCTGTTAATCCTGCAGGGCCTGAACCAATTACGGCAACTTTTTTTCCTGACTTCTTCTCTATATTTCTTACAGGTGGTTCGGGATATTTTTCATAATAATAATCGGTGAAGAATCTTTTAATCCTTCTAATATCAACCGGTGCTTCAAGGCTACCACGGGTACATTCATTCTGGCAAGGGGCAAAACAAGCCCTGCTAAGGCTTCCGGGCAACGGAACATCTTCCATATGCAGTTTCATGGCCTCTTCGTACTGTCCGTTCCGAACCAATGAAATATATCCGTATGGTTTCACACCGCCCGGACATTCGTTGATGCAGGGTGCCGAAATATCCTGCCGGTCAATGGTGGCAATACGTGGGTTGGCCAGTGTAAAAGGAATATATGCAACTTTGCGCCCGGCCAAATTCATGTTGTACGAGTCGCTTCGGACTTCAGGGCAGGCTACTTCGCAAAGCTGGCAGCCGGTGCAATTTTCGGCAATGATGTACCGCGGATTTTTTGTCACACTGATTTCAAAACCGCTATCCTTTTTTGTCACGCCGTTAATTTCGCTGTTCAGTAAAAGCTTGATGTTGGCATGACGAGCGGTTTCCGACATTTTCGGAGTCGTGATGCAGGCAGCACAGTCGAGGGTCGGAAAAACTTTACTGAGCTGAATCATCTTGCCACCAATCGAAAGGCCTTTTTCAACCATCAGGACTTTATGCTCCATGCCGGCAAGGCTCAGGGCAGCTTCCTGTCCGGCAATGCCACCACCGATCACAAGCGTGTCGTATATTTTCTTTTCTTCGTTCATGGCTGTTTATTGTTTGTTTCCGGTTTCATTGGTTATACTGCCGAGCTCCGAAAGAATTTTACTAAAATTCTCCATGTGTCCTGCAAACGGTTCGGCGCACACCGAGCAGATGGCAGCCATACGGATTCGCTTCGGGCTGATATTTTTTGCTTTCATCAGCTCTTGGGTTTCAGTGATTATTTTATTAGTATAGTCAGGGCATTTCGAACTGTAAGAACATTCGTGTCCGTCTGCAGCTATAAACACACCATCAAATCCCTGCTCATACGCATGCAGAATCCAGCGTGGTTTTATTCCGGAAGAACAGGGCATGCTGATCACATAAACCGAAGGTGAATAATGTATCTTCCGCAAACCCGCCTGGTCAATACCGGGATCGGAGATCTTGTCGGTTGAAAACACCAATATTTTCGGCCTGAAATTTTCGTTTGTCATACAAAAAATATTAAATATAAATTATTTCGGGAGCAACGCAAGCACTATCATAATTAAGCTAACTGCTAAAAGGGACTACTGTTAGACTGTTAGGCTGTTAGTCCGCCGCAGCGGAATTAGACTGTTCCGATAGCCATCGGAAGGCCCGCTGCGGGAACTGTTAAGCTTTTTTCAGGAACAATCGGGTGTAGCTATCTTCTTCAAGAACTCCGAGAAATTCGTGTTCCATCTTTTCGCACCATCTGGGAATATCATGTTTTGTACCTTCGTCTGAAGATAAGATTTCCATAATTTCTCCGGATTCGATTTCGCCAATAGCTTTCTTAGCAGCTAATAAAGGTCCGGGGCAAGCTGTTCCACGTGCATCAACAACCTGATTTGCTTTCAAATTTTTTAATTCTTCTGTTGTCATATTAAATTCTCCTATTATTATTAAATAAACAATTGTACTTTACTTTCTGAGGCATCGGCTAAAAATGTAGCCACACCACAAACTTTCATGTTTGGGTAATCAATCATTTCTTCGCGTTTGAAACCCATCAGGTCCATAGACATTTCGCAAATATTGATCTCGACACCAAGCTCTCCTGCGGTCTTGAACATTTGTTCCAGCGATGCAACGTTCTTCTTTTTCATCAGGCCTTTCATCATGCCTGTGCCCATACCCATCATGTGCATTTTAGACAATTTAATTTTGCCCATGCCTTTTGGCAGCATCATGCCGAACATTTTACTGATCATATTTTTTCCTGATACCGATTTTTTCGGATCGCGTAATGCAGCTGTTGCCCAAAAGGTGAAAAAGAGTTTTACTTTCATGTCGTAAGCTGCCGCTCCTGTAGAGATGATCATGGCCGCAAGAATTTTATCCAGGTCACCGGAAAACACCACCATAGATAATTGATCCTTCGTGCCTTTTTCAAGTTTACCGACCTTTTTCTGCAATTCAAGAATTTGGTTTTCAAAATCGTTGCTCATAATTATAATTTTTAAGTTTAACACAAAATTAGTCACGTTTATAATGAATTATACAAAGAAGTATGTGAGGTATTACAACAAAAAATGTGATTTAAATCACATTTTACAATTATATTTTGTATCTTTATAACTGTTTAAAGTTAAAACGATGCAAAAATGTAACGATTGCAACATTAAATGCGCCGCTGCCAGCAGTCTCCAGCCTGAACAGATGGAAGTGATGGAGAACAACAGCGTGGAGGTTCATTTCAAAAAAGGCGATAATATTTTCAGGCAAGGCGCATTATCACTCAATGTTGCTTTTCTGAAAAGCGGCATTGCAAAAATTCATATGCGGGGACCCGTACGTGAAAAGATCCTGCGAATTGTAAAGGCGCCTTCATATCTAGGGCTACCTACAAGCTTCGGCGATAAAATAAACCAGTTTTCAGCCACAGCCATTGTTGACACCACCGCCTGTTTTATTGATATTAATCTTTTCAGGAATTTTATCTATAACAACGGAAAGTTTGCCTACGAGATCATCGTCGATCTGTGTAAAAATGAATTAAATGATTATCAGCGGTATACCAGTCAGTCGCAAAAGCAGATTCCCGGCCTGGTTGCTGAAACCCTGTTATGCATGTCCGAAAAAATATTCCAGGATACACATTTCAATTTTCCGCTCACACAGAATGAATTAGGTGATCTTGTGGGCACATCACGCGAAAGTGTGAGCCGTGTCCTTTCTGATTTCAGCAGCAATAAAATCATAGAATTTCAGGGAAAAAATCTAAAAATCCTTAAAAAGGATATTCTGACGCAGATCAGTGAAAAGGGGTGAAACAGATGGTAAATATTGAATGTCGCAGAAGGTGAAAGCCTTTAAAATTCGGCTTTCTTTATTTGATATGCGCTGATTAATTTACTCTTCAAGACATTCGTAAAACTTCCCGGATAATTCGTCCTTGTTTTCTTTACCACAGACATTTTCAACAGTATTGTTGTATGAGCAGGAATAACCCATGCTTTCGTAATATGCTTTCCAGGCTTCCACCGAATAACCATTCAGAGCTGTATCCCCCTGACACCCTGCCACGGTTGCAAATCCGGTTTTTGTGCATGTACCGCATTTTTTGGTGCAGTCATAACATTTTTCACATGCAACAACCCCAAACATAATAATAAGTGAACAGCAAATAAAGAATATCTTTTTCATGTTTTTTTTGATGCAATATTATATATTTTTTTGATCAAAATAACCAAAACCATTATTGAAATGGAAATATTTAACTTCTCATGGTCCTATCATCATAAACAGAACCAGAAAAGCAAACCCTAATATAAAATATTGAATTTAATTTTGTTCGGTAATTTATTGAAAAAGAATCATCTGTGCATACCGATTCCAGTTTATGACAAAAGCAGAAGGCATTTCTTTTCTTATATAACGCAATATGTTATCTGCAACAAAGTATACCCGGTATTTACCCAACACCAGGTGATAACGCATATTTACAGAAGACAAGTCGTCAAAGAGATAAACATCTAGTTTATATCTGGTTTTCATATAGCGAATTGCCTTTTTACAATAGTCCAGATTTTTAAAAGATGCCACATGTATGCTGTACCAACCTGGCCCATAATTATCAGCAAAATTGCCATAAATGCACTTGTACCGATACGGTTTATTTTTCGGATAAACGTATTCTGTTTTAACAGCACCTGAAGTCCCGTTATTCTGGCCAGCAACACTTATCAATACCGGAGTTATTGGTTTTCCGGAAAAAACATGTGCCGAATCAGAAACAGTACTGAACAAAACATTTGAATTTTTCGCAGCAATTTTTTTAGCGGGCCTTTGGTGTGGAAATAAAACTTTGCTGAGAACAGGATTGAATTCGGAGACTATGGTAATTTTCTCTGCAACAGGCATATTTGCAACTGTTCTGAAATGTTTGCTTCCGCTCGTTGTGTACAATTGATTATTTGGCACATATTGATTGGAACTACCACTGGAAGTATTCTGGTTATAATTTGGTGTTGCACTTTTTACCTGGTGGTTTGTGTTTGAATTTGAAGTACTTACATGAGCAGCCTGCGTATTACCTGAGGAATAAGTGGATGCTTTTGAAACATTAACACTGGCAGATTTTTGTGCATTTTGAGCTGAAACAAAATATTGAATGCAGCACAACAATAAAACAGGTATAATCTTTTTCATTTTAAAGTTTTTAAAACTTAACGGAATAGAAATTACAGCGCAAAAATTCCACAAATATTAAGCCAGAATGAATAAAAAAGAACTATATATTTGGTTGAATTAGATAACCGCTATCACCGGAATCTGCAGTTTCAATAAAAATAAAAGGATATTATCCCACAGATCAGTTATGAAAATAATACATTATTAATACCTGTTGATCGAAACCTGGAAATATTTCTCTGTTACACTTTCATTCAATTATTGCTTGTGATCATACATGATCTGGTCGATACAAATAACCAAGGCTATAATAAAAGCATCATTTTCACCTGTGGTAATATCTACGCTGTAAACATCAGAAAAAGAGGCCCATTTTTTTGAAATACTTGCCACCAAGGTATTCCCGCGTGTAATAGAAAATTCATGTGCCAGTGCATTTCCTGAAATCAAGTACGAAATACCGTTTTGATCTATTTCAACTTTCGGTTTTAGAAAAGAAAATTTCCGCTTTAGAACGGCAAAGAGTTTATCACCCGAATAAATTTCATACACAGGCAATAGCTTAAAAAGTTTCTGTTCAATATAAAACAACTGATTGCCATATGCATCCTCAAGGTGGAGTTTATTTCCAACGGTCAGAAACTTTGATTCAACAAAAAACCGGTCATTTTCGTATTCATCTTTAATACTGAAGCGGTCGGTGAATGACCAAACTTTTTGTCTGATAATGTATTTCATTTTTTATTACTTTTATTGTACAAATTTATAAAATTAACCTGCTGTTATTCATAATTGGCTAATTCATTTAATGATAAGAATTATGAAAAAGATCATTGCCTTATTTTTAATCTGTTTTCTTGCCCTTACAATTAACAAACTGAATGCGCAAGGAACCGGACAAACCATTCCGAAAGATTCTATTTATACTTATAATGATTTGCCGACAGATGATGCACGCCTGGCTTGGAACAAAATGCATGATGACTGGAGGCGAAATAATTTTTATAATTGTCTTGAAAAAGAAAATTTAAAAATGAGTTGTGCCCATTGTTCCAGCATATATTTGACAGTAGATTTTAAAATTGACAGCACTGGGAAGGTCATTGAATACCGGGTAGTAAAAGAAAATATGTGCGGTACTAACTTCTCTGAAAGCCTGAAAAAGTGTTTCCTGGAATATTTTCTTGCCACACAGTTTTCTGAAGGACTGCGAAACATGGTATTTGAAATTACCATAGGTAACGGATTAAAATGTTAGTTTTGTTTCATGAAACGCATAGGAATCTTATCCGACACCCACTGTTTCCTGCCTGAAAAAACTTTTGATTTTTTCGCTTCATGCGATATGATATGGCATGCCGGAGATATCGGAAATTTAGAAACGGCGGAGCGCCTGGAAAAATTCAAACCGCTTATTGCTGTTTACGGAAATATAGATGGCAATGAACTCCGGGTCCGTTACCCGGAAAAACAACTTATTAAAGTTGAGCAACAACGGGTTTTCATCACACATATTGGTGGCACACCTGCAAAATATGATGCAAAAGCCAAAAAGATCATTGAAGACATGAAACCCAACATTTTTGTGTGCGGGCATTCACACATCTGCAAAGTACAATTTGACAAAAGATACGGTTTGTTGTACATCAATCCCGGTGCAGCAGGCAAATACGGTTTTCATTTAAAGATCACTATGATCCGCCTTACAATAGATGGAAACGATTTAAAAGATATGGAAATACTGGAACTGGATAAACACTAATAAGAGTTCGCCCAGAATGTCCGACTCCATCGTTATTCTTGACCTTCAAACCAGTCATGTACATCAGTACACTCCTGTTTTTCAGGTCATCGAAAGCCTTGAATTCGAACATTCTGATTCAAACTCTGACTTTATTTACAAACACTGATTACCGGAGTCGGTCGGTATTATTTACCATTTTCTCATCCTTACGGATAGCGCGGTGAGCCAACACAATAAATAAAATGGGGATCAGCGCGATGTACATCCCGGCTTTGTAGTTAGCAATAGTTCCAAGCTTATTAGCAATAAAATCGGCAGAATAAAATACGGCAGCTATAAAACCAATATGAACCAATAAGGTAATTGCGGTAATTTTAATCTGTAGCGGGCGTTTTTTAAAAAGAAAAATCGTAACCAGGCAGGTAACCGCCAGCATGCATACTGCAATAATCAGAGGCACTGTACTGTTGCTGTTGCCATTGGTAATTTCCAGCAACGAAAAAGAATTCATTACATCCTGTGTTGAATACTCGGCTATCGGAAAGAAAAACAACAGCACGTAAGGCACAACAGCCAGCAGCAGGTAAAGACTTTGTATACGTTGTAACATATAATTTTTTTTACAAAATTACACTTTTCGGCAATTTTGCCCGAAGAATAATTTTATTAATCCGAAAATTCGGCAAAATATCTGAATTTATTTATTAATTTTACATTAACATTAGCATTTTCACGTTATACATTAAACCTGCATTTCCTTGAAGAAAATTTTATTCCTCCTGTTTTTTTCAATGATCGTCACTGAAGTTTTCAGCCAGGATGTGCATTTTTCGCAGTTTTACGCCGCGCCTATCGAACTCAATCCTGCAAATGCCGGATTGATTACAGGGAAATTTCGTGTTGGCATAAATTCAAAAAGCCAGTGGGGTTCGGTCACAAAACCGTATCAGAATATTGCTGCATATTTTGACATGCAGGCCGTAAAAAGAAAATACCGGAAAGATGCGCTCGGTACAGGAATCTTATTTGACGCTGACATAGCAGGTGATTCAAAATACTCCACCATTTTTGCGGGGATTGCAATTTCCTACATTAAATCAATTTCATACCGGAACAACCATTTCATTTCTGTAGGAATAATGCCCGGACTGATACAGCGGAGCATTGATTATTCTGCCTTATATTACGATAATCAATACAACGGTAGTTATTACGATCCAACCATTGACCCCGGTGAACAATATGGAAGAAGGAGCTTTTTAATGTTCGACCTGGGAGCAGGCGCTCATTGGTTTTATCAGTATAATCAAAGCACATCATACCACGCAGGTTTTTCTGCAACGCACCTGACACAGCCCAAAATAAGCCTGATGAGCAATAATGATATCAGGCTTAATATTAAATACACTTTTTATGGAGGTTCCTCTTTTAAAATTGCTCCGGACGTTGAGATGCTGCCATCAATGATGGTTTCATACCAGTCTCCTTTTACAGAAATACTTTTCGGGTCACAACTGAAGTATAACCGGAGCAAATTATACACAGAACATACTTCTATAAACTTCGGCCTGTATTACCGTTATGCAGATGCCCTGATTGCCGTGGCCGGTTTTGACTATAAAAACATCAACTTCGGGGTAAGTTACGATATCAACTTATCGCGCCTCAGACCTGCAAGCCACGTCAGGGGAGGATTTGAATTTTCTGTGAGTTATATTTATAATAAAAGCAAGTACAAACGCAACAAAGAAATCCCCTGCCCTATTTTTTGATCACGATGAAAAACAACATACTCTTCTTTATACTTTTTTTCGCTTTTCAGGGAATGGCTTGGTTTCAATGTGGCTACACCAATGCACAGAATTATGAAGAAAGCATAGCCATTGGTGATGAAGCCTTTGGTGAAGGTGATTTTTATACCGCATCGGTCTATTACAATAATGCATTGTTCAATGATTCTTCAGACATTCAACTTGCTTATAAATGTGCCGAAGCTTATCGTTTTTTTAATAATTACCAACAGGCACGGCGCTGGTACAATTATGTACTGAACCACGACTCCAAAAACAAACTGCCTCTGGCGGGATTATGGCTTGCCTGCATGGAAAAATCCCTCGGAAATTATACCGCCGCACTGCTACATTTCAGGGCTTATTACAATGAGAATAAAAACAAAGCTGATGAATTCTACGTCGGAAAAGCCCGGAACGAAATTCTGGCATGCCAGGAGGCTCCAAAAATTATTGCCGACAAAAAAAACGTGCTGATCGAACATCTGAATGAAAGTGCTGTAAATACTGAATTTTCTGAATTCAACGCCGTTCAGCTCAGCGATACAGCCCTGGTATTTTCCGCGATGAGGCCCATATCGGAAGGTGATTTCAACACCTACATCCCAAATGCCTATGTGTCCAAGATTTATATGGCAAAATCCACTATCACCGGCTGGTCAAAAACCACTGAACTGGATGCAAAAATTAATGATAGAAGAAGCCATAACGCCAATATCTGTTTTTCAAAAGACCATAATAAAATATTTTTCACCCGTGCCAAAGCCGATGACAACAAAAGCCTTCAGGCAGAAATTTATTTTTGTGAAAACATTGATGGGAAATGGCAAAAAGCAAAAAAACTGCCGGAGAAAATAAATGTTCCCGGGTTTACCTCCACCCAGCCCAATTTCGTGGAGAATGACGATTACAATGTGCTGTTCTTTGTTTCTGACCGCCCGGGTGGCATAGGTGGACTCGACATCTGGTATTGCCTTATCAAAGATGAAATATATCAGGATCCGATAAACCTGGGCAGTATCATTAATACACCCGGCGATGAAATCACACCTTTTTATTATGATTCCACTCAGGCATTATATTTCAGCTCCGACTGGCACAAAGGATTGGGAGGCTTTGATATTTTTTATTCGAAAGGAAAATACAATCTCTGGGCGACACCGGAAAACATTGGCTACCCGATCAACAGCAGTTGCAATGACACATATTTTACGGTCACCGAAGTTGATAACGATGGTTATTTTACATCAAACAGGCCGGGATCGCTTTCTATAAAAAGTGAAACCTGCTGTTACGACATTTATTCTTATGAATGGCAGGATACCGTACGGCAAAAAACCGTAGTTGTAGTCCCTCAGGATACCGTTAGTATTGAAGAAAACATCAATTCCATGTTGCCACTCACGTTGTATTTTCACAACGACGAGCCCGACCCTAAAACCTTAAACACGAAAACCAAAAAAAATTACCAAACCTTGCTGGGCGAATATTATCAGATGAAGGACACTTATATTGAAGAATATTCCAAAGGATTGTCGGGCAATGATAAGCTTAAAGCAGAAAAAGACATTATTGATTTTTTTGATAATTATGTCGCAAGTGGTTTCAACAAGCTGAAGCTTTTCGCAAAACTTTTACATACGGATCTTCAGCGGGGCAACAGCATAAACATCAAGATCAAGGGCTTTTGCAGCCCCCTGAACACGTCTGAATATAACCTGAATCTTTCCATGAGGCGTATCTCGTCCATTGTGAACTTCCTGAAACAATACTACGAAGGAGTTTTACTGGAATACCTGAACGGGACGGCATCCAACGGGGCAAAACTAACCATCATTGAAGAACCTCTTGGAAAATCTACTGCCAGCCCGCTGGTGAGCGACAATCCGAACGACAAACGGAATTCTATTTACAGCCGTGCTGCTGCATTTGAACGCAAGGTCCAGATCATACTGTATGAATATGAAAATCAGGTTTCTGCTGAAAAATTTCCGGACATACAATTTATAGATTCACTCAGTGATTTCGGAAGTATTGTTCAGGGACAGGAAGCAAAAATTCTCATTAAATTCAAAAGTACAGGAAAAGCCGGCCTGAAGATCACCGGAGTGGAAACAAGCTGCGGCTGCACCGTGGTGGACTGGCCGAAAGAATCTTTTGCACCGGGTATGGCAGGTGAGTTGAAAATTTCGTTTAATACCAGCGAGGATGCCGGTTTATATAATGAAACCGTCACCATCTACACGAATTCAAAAAAAGCAAAATACATCATCCCCGTTCATGCCAATCTCCTGCCGAAAAACTAATTTACTTTTTGGTATTTTAACAGTCTGGTTATTTTTCACCACTACTATTTTTTTATCCTGCCATTCGCATAATAATAAACCGGCATTGAATGTTTCATCAGTAAAGAGCGACACATTAAGCAACATATTTTTCAATGAAATTCTTTCGCCTGTCGAACAACAAATGATCAGCCTGGGACTGGTTAATATCCGTGAGATTGACAGCACCATCCGTATCGAAATAAAGTATTCAGGCACGGATAATTTTATGAAAAAAGACATTTACGGTGATTTCAACAAGGCATATCTGCAGCCCGATGTAGCTGAAAAATTAATAAATGCGCAGAAATACCTGAAGGAACTTCGTCCAGAATACCGCCTGATAATTTTCGATGCTGCCCGTCCTGTCATTTTTCAGCAGATGATATGGGATTCGCTGAAAATGCCGGTCCTGGAAAAAGGGAAATATGCCTGCAGCCCGCGTAATGGTTCGTTGCATAATTACGGTGCAGCCGTTGATCTGAGTATTCTCGATGAAAAAGGAAATGAGCTTGATATGGGATGCCCTTTTGATTTTTTTGGGCCGCTCGCATACCCTGTTATGGAAAATCAGTTATTATCTGAGGGTTCCCTGACTCAGCAACAAGTTGATAACAGAAAATTATTAAGGCAAGTCATGTATGAAGCAGGCTTTTTCAATATACAAACTGAATGGTGGCATTTTAACTCTTGTACAAGAGCAACTGCGATGACGAATTATAAAAGGATTGAATAAAGTGGCGGTTGGTAAAAAAAAAATCCCGGCAACAAAAAGGTCTTTGCTGCCGGGAATTTTAAAGGATCAAATTTATTAACCCTTGTTTTGTAATCTTTGTAATGCTTGTTTAGCAGGATCGGCCATATCTTTTTCGCCGGAAGCAACTATTTTTGCTAATACATCCTTTGCTTTTTTGCCACCGAAGTTTTCAATAGCATATATGTATGAACTTCTGTAAAAAGGCTTTAACGACTTGTTATTTAACATTTTTACAGCTAATGCAAATGCTTTGTTATTATCAATTCCTTCCTTAGCTTCTCCTGAGATATAATTTGACAATGAACGAGCTGCGGCAGAGGAATAATTTTCATCAGCGCCAAATTTCTCAACGGTTTCAAGAACTTTTGCATATCCTTTTACTGATTTCATATATCCGAGACCTTCAAGCGCTGCGCCTACCAAATCTTTAGATTTATTCTTAAGAAATTCCAAATACAGATCTTCCACTTTTTGATATTGGGCTGCATCTTTAACACGCCATAAAACTCCAAGGACTCCTCTTCTGACTTCTTCTGCTTCAGTTGAATCTTTTGCCATTTTTACCAAAAGGTCCAGTTGACCCTTTTTAGCAAAACTTTTTTCTGAGGACAATCTGATAAGTTCGAGCCTTCCTCTTTTCTCAGTATTTTTATCACTCAATGCCGCATGAATATCTGTAAGTAATGCTTCATCTTCGGTCACCAGCCAGCCCGAAAGTAACTGACCAAGTGTGGAACCAACATAAGATTTTTGGTCAAACTTTTCTTTTTTCAGGGCTTCCAGTACTATTTTGCCGTAAGCTGCATTATCATAATAATCGCTGGTACCCACCCAGAAATTGATTGCATGAGCGCAGGCTGCAGATCTCGGGCCACTTGTAGATTGTGCAATACCATTAAATAAATCATCCACTAAGAACTTCATGCTGGTGTCTTTTGCCATAGCCTGGATTCCTTCACTTGCTTTAAGGTAGGCTTCACAGTTAGTATTTTGCTGTTCACAAGCAGCGAGATTGGTAATCAACGAGTCAAGTTTTGGATCCATTTTTCGGGCTTCCGACTTATTTCCACTGCCACCACAGCTAATCAGGAACATTGAAGAGAGAATAATTGAAACTAAGATAAGGTTAAGTTTTTTCATTTTTTTCATTTTTAGTTTATAAATAAGTTTTCAGCATATTGATACACAATAACTTTGCGTTATCATGAAAAAAATTATTTCATGTTTGCGTTATTTGCTTCCCTCCATTTTTAGTTTTTACTGTTTTAATTAATGGAATAAAAATAACTAATTTTCATGAAACTTAAAAAAGAAAAAAATATTTATATTCTTTTTTAAACTTCTGGAATAAGATATTAAAAAGTAAATTTCTAATCGTGAAACAACCAGCTAACACCAAACCGGAACAGGCGGTCCTGCATAGGATAATGAGGAACAGTAAAGTAATCGTAACCAATCAGTCCGCTTAAAAAGTTTGATAATTTCAGAAATATCCTAACCCTTTGTACTTTCAGGTTGATGAAAACATCAGCGTTAAGGTAGTTGCCAACTTTGCGCTCGTTTTGAAGTACAAACGTTCCCAATGCAGGCTGATAGGCATTTGCATAGTATTTAGTATTGTAAAGCAAATCTATTCCTACCTGAAACAGTAAGGCTCTCTTGAACATCGGGGTGGTAAACATATACGATTGCATGGCAATAAGGTCCGGAGTTCTGATCAAACTCTTCTTATCGTTATATTGGTAAACGATCTTATTATCTATCTGAAATTTTCCGATAACAAAATTCTTAAAAATGTACGCAGATAAGAGGTTAATAGATCCATTTGTAAACTGGCGTGGGCGTGAATCAGCATCCATGTATACGTAGTTGAACAAATTGTAGTAATCGATTCCTACGCTTAAATTTTTGTAGGTATAATTGAAACCTGCATTTAAAATTTCCTGTTGTGCAAAATCATAATCCCATTGAAAATATTTTGAATTATAATGCTGATAAAACCATTCAGGCTTTGTTTTGCTGTAATTTACCTTTAGCCCAACGGAACCGTAATTTTTTTCATTGAAAATAAAATTTTGTTTTGCCGAAGCCATTACCGTAAAGTCACTTTTATTATAATCCATAAAAACATATTCACCGGACACATTAATTTTCAGGGTTTTATATGGTTCAACACTTAAGCCAAGTGAAGGGATAAGATTTGAAATATAATAATTACGGTTCAGTTGATGTACTTCAGTATAAGCATGTTTCACTTTCACAAAATAACGTAACCAACGTTTTTCGTTTTCTTTGTTTTGTTCAGAATTGGTCCATTCGAGCGTGTTTTCAATTTTATAAAACCAGGTAGAATCATTCAGTGGCCCTGAATCGTTTGGTATTAAAGGGTAATAATTAGGGTTGGGGTCGCTATCAGAAAATTTAAAGCGCTGTTTTGTAAAATTAAATGTATGGATTATTCGTCCTAAATTGAATTTTTTTAAAGGAGAAAGACTGTCTTTTTTATTGACCGTGTTTTCGCGGGAAAGTGCCACATACTGCTTAAGTATGACGGTTGATTCACGCCAGTTCGTTTCAGCTGTTCTGAGGTTTATATCGTATATGTTTGAACTATTTCCTTTACGGAAATTCATATAGGCTGTATCATCAGTTAAGCCACCGTTTTCCTGAGCCTTTTCCTTATTAAATATATAATTGATGTAAACTCCGTATTTTTTGTTTTTTGTTGCATAATAGGTAAATACTGACAAGGCGTGGTTATTAGTTTTCTGATAAAAGTTGTCACGACCTGGAATATTAACTACACGGTAATCCACACCAAGAAACACTTTATTATGGACGTGGTGGTAATGCGTAACCTGAAAGATCTGTTCGCGCTTCGAGCCCAGGTTATAGAATAAGTTGGTAAATGGAAGAAGTGAATAATAAATATTTTCTTGGGAACTAGTAAATTTATAAGCATCAAACGCCTTAAGTCCAAATGAATATCCGCACTGGGGTTTATTCGTGAAGATCATATTTTCAGAGGCCTGTCCTATATTGCCGAGATTGGTATTGAAGGGGAATGCTTTTATTGCCGGGTCATAGTTCTGAAAGTAAATAAGGTTAGTATCAATATTTTTGGCATCATTCTGAGGAAAAACCGTGGTGTCAATTTTATCAATACAATAGCTAACCACTTTCATGGAATCTTTTCTTGTCAAAAGTGAGTCGGGGTTCTGGCCTGATAAATAAAACGGAATCGCAGCAAATAGAGTTAGTACCAGTATAATTGAACGTTTCATTTCAAATTTTTAGTAAGGGCAAAGGTAGAAAAAAACTTCAAGGTATCACAGCAGCGCCATATAAAATAAAAAACGCATTTATCTTAAAATGGGTTAATAAAAAGTGGAGAGGGCTTATGATAGCTTAGCTGTGAACATAGGATCAGGATCAAAACCTGTGGACTAAAAAATTTAAGCATATAAATTTGCAAGTCGAAAAAGGAAAAAATTAGTATCCGTGACACCACGATATTGCGATCTAAAAGCCTTTATTTTCGCATTA
>Ga0079306_1000979_pt1 | contig 21786 bp, 20 predicted proteins | sample Methanotroph_Enr_FD_79181 | JGI IMG/M metagenome (GOLD analysis project Ga0079306, IMG submission 79181) | Enriched soil microbial communities from Old Woman Creek wetland in Ohio, USA - Methanotroph_Enrichment_5 | ecosystem: Environmental > Terrestrial > Soil > Wetlands | place: USA: Ohio...
GTGGATTTTATCTGTCCAGCCTGCATAGTTCACATCTGCGGCTACAGTACCGTAGACATTGTCGTTAACACCACGCGACTCAACGTATGCCAGGTACAAGTTATCAGCATCCTCAAATTTATAAAGGGAACCGCGACTGTACAGGTTGTTGCCAGGTACACTCAGGTTCACAGTTTTGAAGAGCTGGTAAGACGGGTCAAGACGGCCATCTACCATTGGCGTTGCCGTGCTGGCTGGTGGACACGAAGGTACTACTACATCCCCCCGTACGGTAAAGGTTGCGGTACAGGTTATAACCTCTCCGCAGTTTTTTACAGTGAAGATGACCGTTTTGGATCCTCCGCAAACGTCCGGTGCTCCGTTATTATTATTTGTTAACACGGCATTGCATCCGCCTGATACACTTGCCGTTGCCAGCCATGCGGTAAAGGCTGCATTTACTTCCGCCTGGGTTGAAAATGGTCCTACAGTTACATTCTCGGCACAATGCCCTGACAGAGGCTGTCCTGCTGCTGCTACTGTGAAGGTTGAAGTGCATGATGAAGTTTGCCCGGAAGCTGTCGTCAGGGTAAAGGTGACCGTTTTAGTACCACCACAACTGGGCGGCCCTGTTGTGCCACCGTCATGGGTTAACGTTGAACCACACAGGGTTGCCCCGCTGACTTTAGCCAGCCATGCGACATATTGTGCATCTATTATATCCTGCATTTGACATCCGGCCATTGTAAATGGTTCAGGGCAGGTTAGTATTACAGTAACCGGCGGCCTCACAGTAAAGGTGGCGGTACATTCCGGATCAGCACTACAGGTATTTGATGCTGTGAAGGTGACCGTTTTAGAACCTCCACAAACATCTGGTGCACCATTATTATTATTTGTTAATACTGGATTGCATCCACCTGACATAGTGGCCGTTGCCAGCCATGCGGTAAATGCAGAATTAACTTCATTCTGGGTTAAAAATGGGCCTGCTGTAACATTCTGAGGACAAGTGATAGTAAGTGGAGACGAAATTGTAACAGAGAGGAGAGCTATGTTTGATGTTAGTCCGATGTTGTCGTTCACTGTGTATCCTATAGTTGACGTTCCGATAAATCCCATTACAGGAGTAAACGTTGCGTTACCCAAGGCATCTACTGTAAATGTTCCCTGACCAGGGACGGTAAAAGTTGTCTGTTGCCCCGAGATGGCAGGAGCAAGATCAACTGTCGCTACATTTATCGATCCATCAGGATCAGGATCATAATCGTTATTCGTAATATTGCCGGTTATCGGTGTATTAAAATTCGTGGTAGCAGAATTGTTAACCGCTACTGGAGGGGTATTCCAAAAGCTGAACAACAAATCATAAGACTCCAGTCCGTTTGCTGCAGTTTGAGTTGCGCCGCCTGAAGTTGATGGTCCCGTGTCGGTAATATAGGAACCAGTGTTAATACCCTCATAAGAATAAGCCAAAACATTTGCTATTGAAGCAAAGAATAAGCTTATCAGGAAAACGATTGAGGAAGCCCGTTTTTTTGCCCGGAAAGAAAAGTTTGTTTTCATAATATACACGTTTTATTATTTAGGTAATTATAATCGTCATTAATTCTGCCCGGTTGTAAATCCGGTTATTATTTTCAATACTAATTCCAACACGGGAATTCTGATCGTTTGTGTTGTTGTTTAGCTTAATTGGAGGGAGCGCTTTCTTCAGATATCCTGGAACATGTCTACTCAAAGGAGAAAATAGATGTTTCCTCGTTAATAATAGGTTGATGTACCAATTTTTACACTTCTTATAGGTGACTATTTCCGGAAGTTTTTTCATAGCCATCAGGTTTAAAAAAGGTCGTTTAGTTTATAATTCGTTTACTTTATTTCGATTTAAAAAAAAGGATATTCACTAAACAATGTTACATTATTTTCGTTTTTTTATTTCATAATAATCGATTAATTCCGCTTTTATCCGACTATAATCGTTCGTTGCGGGATAAAGCCAAAATAATCGGTTATAGTCGCTTAAAATCTATTGTGTTTCTTTATATTAAAAGAAAAGGATAAATATAAAAGTGCTTTTTTTTTCTTAATTATTCCGGGTTGTGGATAGGGCAAAGATTTCTATGGTTTAATCAGGTGTTATTTGAAATATTGAATATTATTGAATATTATTGAATATTCTATTTGATAAGAAGTAACTCTCTTTATTACAGCACACAAGCGGTGAGGTATTTTGTTAAGGATGGCATTAAAAACAAAAACAGTATGATCGTGGTAATATCAGTAAATCAAAAGTTCTATTGAACTTAATTCAAATTATATACAAATCAAAATCGAAGACTACTTATAAACTATTCTATTTAATTTCTCATAGAATTTCATCAACTGCATTTCTTAAAAAATCACGGGTATAATAATCCTGATCGATAATTTCATTATCCCATTTTACAATATCGAGATCGATGGTCCTGGGGCCAAATTTCGGTGCTCTCCGGTCACGTTTCAAATTGTCTTCAACACCTTTTAAATAATGTTTAAAATCAGCTATTTCCATTACTGTAAAAACCCTTGCAGCGCCATTCAGAAAGTCAGGTTGGTCAGGAATACCGATAGGGGAGGTTTTGATCAGTGACGAAACAGAAATAAGGTCATGGTCCTGGCGGAGAAGAAATAAAGCAGCAGCAATATTTTGCTCCGGATCGATATTCGAACCTATTCCGATGATGCAGTCGTGTGTCATGATCGTCTGGCCTCCAGTTCTATCGAAACTGATTCTGAAAATCGAAGTGCATGGGGTTTGTCTATTTCAACCTTAGCCCAAATTACCCGTTCGTCCTTCATGACCAATTGCAAAACCTCGTGGGTCAGTTTTTCCAGTAGATTATACTTACTATCTGACACAAAGGCGATTACTGTTTTTGTAATCGCCTTGTAATTATAGATTTCATCCGGGAGGTCGGTACGGACAGCCCTGCCAACATCGACCTCAATTTGAAGATTGATAATGACATCCTGCCGGTTTACCCTTTCCTCTGGATTAAAACCTATTATTGTCCGCACGAGTAAATTTTTAATACGAATGATTGCCATGGCTAAATTGTTAGGTTCATTCAATACAAAGGTTAAATATACGAATATCAAACATCTCTTAAAAATTTTCCGGGCATTTAGGTTTGTTCAAGCAATTATAACAGGCAACTGGTGCCTGGATACTCCTTGCTAATCAATAAAAGCCGTAAATTAATAAATAATCTCAACAAAAAAGGATGTCCCGAAGAACATCCTAAAAAACCATAACTTAACCACAAATTATTTTTTTTGAGCAACAACATCAAATGCCAGGGTGAAATCATCGTAAATCACTTTATCTCCCAGCCCTTCGAAGAAACTTCCTGAACCGTACTTGATTCCAAAAAGGGTCCGGTTGACCGTAATTACGCCATCGGCATTGAGTTTATCACCACTTATTGAAACTTTTGCATTGAATTCGACTGGGTTTGTAATCCCTTTTATTGTAAGATCGGCTAAAAAATGGAATTCACCGGCCGATACAGGCGTTACCTGTTTAATCACCAATTTAGATTCAGGGAATTTGGCAACAGCAAAAAAATCATCGGAAGCAAGATGACCCATTAGTTTTGCTTTCATACCGGCATCGGTTATATCCGTGTTAGCAATCGTTTTCATATCGATAACAAAGGTTCCTCCGGAAATTTTATTATCGTTGACCGAAACCGATCCACTCTCAAACGATATGGTACCATTGTGTTTCCCGGTAACTTTTTTTGCTTCCCAGTTAACTTTGCTGGTTGCTTTATCCACAACAAATTCTGCAGCATTCAATGTTACAGTCAGTAACATCATCGCCATTATAATGAGAGAAATTCTAAACCTGCTGAAATCTGCGGATCCCTTTATCTTTACCGCCCCCTTTAATAATTGATTATTCATTTAGTTAAAATTTAAATTACATTATACAAACACTTAAGTATCTGTTTTTGTTGTAAAATGGAGGCTATATAAAATTAGCAAGTTAAGTTGTATATTTATGCCGCTAAAAAGTTTATACTATTTTATCCTGAATATGAAGAATATTAACGAATCAACAGACGATATCAACCTTTCAGGTTTCCGATTTTTCAAGTCATTGACAGAAGAAGAACTTAAAAGCCTGAATTTTGAAAAGACTTGCACATCCTACAAAAAAGGGAGCATTATCTATAAAGAGGGTAGCCGGCTTACAGGTTTTTATTGCATTATCAAAGGTATTGTAAAGGTTTACAAGACGGGCATCGACGGTAAAGAACAAATCATCCGGTTTGCCCGAAAAGGGGATATTATCGCTTACCGGTCGCTTTTAAGCCAGGAATCGGCCTGTACAACTTCAAAAATTATTGAAGATGCTGTATTATGCCATGTACCATATAAAACCCTTCTTAACCTGATTGAGAAGAATTCATCCTTCGCCCTGGCGATGCTGAGAATCGTTTGTGCCGAATTAAAAGAGGCGAACGAATACATTACCGATATTGCACAAAAAACGGTTCGTGAACGACTTGCTGAGGTCCTTTTACTTCTTAAAGAGAACTTTGACCTGGATGCCGATCAAACGCTCCAGATTTCTTTAACAAGGGAAGAGTTGGCAAATACTGTCGGCACAGCAACAGAGTCGATTATTCGGCTCCTATCGGAGTTTAAACAGGATAAGCTGATTGATCTTCAGGGACGGAAAATTAAAATTATTAATCTTCCCGGGCTAACAAAAGTTGCGAACATCACCAAATACTAAAATTACGGTCTGTTTAACCAAATCTCAGGGTCAAGCTTAGTGCTTTCGCGCCATATCTGGAATTTAAGGACGGTTTTATTATCGTCCGACTGATCGGTAAAAATGGTGCCAATCTCTTCTTTTATTTCAACTTTTTGTCCCGCCTTTACAAACACATCACTCAGGTTTGAATATACAGTCAGGTAGTTCCCGTGACGGATGATCACAGCTATGTTGCCACCGGGTATGGACACAACTTTTGTAACTTCTCCTTTAAAAATCGCACGAGCTTTGGCATTCGGCTGGGTGGTAATGTCTATTCCGGAATTGCGTACAACCACATATTTTAAAACAGCATGCGGATGTTCACCAAAATGACTTGTTATCAAACCCCTTTGAACAGGCCAGGGAAATTTACCCTGATTATTTGAAAAATCGCCAGATAAGACCTTCTCCGCAGGTGTTAATGCCAAACCTGGTTCCTTTGTAGATTTACGGGTTGTTTTTTTTGCTTCGTCAGCAATAACCCGTTCAATTTCCTGTTGTAATCTTAACTCCGCCCTCCTTTGATTTTCAAGCTTTTTCCTTAAATCCTTCTCCTTTTGCTGCAACTCCGAATAAACATCGTTTTGCTGCTTTTTTTGTTGTTCAATAATTTTTGTCTGATTGACTTTTGAAACCAATAAATTTTGCTTCTCCCCTTTTCGTTTATTGAACTCTAACAACTGGTTACTGATTGAATTTTTAAATTCAGTAATTCTTTCAGCTTGCTTGCGCCGGTAATCTGCATACTGCCTTAAGTAGATAAACCGCTTGTAGGCCTGGTTAAAATCCTGGGCTGAAAGCAGGAAAAGTAACTGATTATTATTGTCCTGATTTCTATATGCATACCTGATCATTGCCGCATACTTCATTTTAACAGTCTGCAATTGAAAACTTAACGAATCAATGCGTTTTGAGTTTTGTTGAATGGATTTGTCGAGGTAACCGATTTCGCCCGTGATATTATTGATGAGGTTGTCCTGAAGTTTTATTTGCCGTTCCAGCACAGCAAGCCTGTTAAGAGAAACTTTTGCATTGCTGTTCGTCTCCTTTAATAAATTGTTGATGTATTCAATTTCCGATGCAGTTTTTTCTTTCTGCTTCCTTAATTCTTCAAGCGACTGACCGGAAGCGATAAAGGAAACGAAGACTAAAAATAAAAAACCGATCAGTTTTAATCGTCTCAAAGTGGAATACCCCATCGATAAATAATAACTAAAATGAGCATTAATTATTCAATCAATTTTTTTTTGTATTTCAAAGGTACAGAAAATCCAAAATTGGTCTCGTCATCGAGGCTCACCTTAGATAAGGCAATCGACAATTCAATCTTTTTATCACCTGTTAACTGCATTTTTATCAACCCGGGAAACCATTGATCCATAACCTTTTCATAATCCGAAAAATCAATAATAACCCCTTTATTCGTATCAAGATCTTTAAAAACCATCCGCTTTACAACAAAAGAATCAGGATCAATATAGATATCTTGTTTAATCACATGACCCTCGTCCAGGCGATTACGATACCTGTCAAGCTTTTCTTCATTTTTGTTAAATCTCCTGAACTTGCGGTCACGAATTGAGGAAATTTTATACATATTATCCTCAACCTGGCAGAAATAATCCTTAAAATCTTTCTCCCTTGCATCCTGGTGAAATGAAAACATTTTATTGCTTAAAAGTGCCTGCAAAACGGCAAAATCAATATCGATTCCAAGGAGTCGGGTCAAATAATTATTTTTCCCTAAAAGCAACTCCTGATCCAGAAAATTTACCATTCTGAATGAATCGGTATTCACCTCCAATTTTCCGACCGGAATAGCAAGTTTTTGAGCATAGATCTGGATGATGCTATCACGACGGATTTTGTATGATCCGCGAATGGAAGCAGTCTTGCCGTCATTTAAATATGACAATGCCACTTTCTTAACCGATAGCGTTTCAAATTTTAATGAATTTTCATTGGTCATTTTAATTACTTTACCCACACTGTACCGCTTTATTCTTTTAGGTACCGCAACCTTCTCAGTCTGTTTACAGCCCGAGAATAAAAAAGCAAGGATAAATACTCCCCAAAAACACCAAATGAAATGTTTACCGGAATACATAAAATTAGTTTTCTTTTGTTTCAATGTATCTCTTTTCAGCAATTTTCCGTTTAAGAATTTTGGAGTCATTACCCATTTTAAGTGATTTCTTCCACTGTGTCAGAGCATTGTCTTTATCATTAAGATAAAACAAGATGTCGCCATAATGTTCGACGAGAACAGCGCTGTCTTCAGTAGATTTTGAAAGTGCAATCTCCATATAAAACTTAGCCAGCTTGTAATCTTTTTTCATAAAAAACACCCAGGCATATGTATCGAGATAGGTGGCATTATCAGGATTGGCCTGAATCACCTTTGCACTGAGTGTTTCAGCGATTCCGAGCCGTTCACCTTTTATTGAAAGATAATAGGCATAATTATTCATCGCCATATAGTTTTCCGGATCGAGTTCCACTACCTTATCGAAAACATCAAAGGCCTCGTTATAACGTTTTAAGTTATAGTAAGCCTCGGCTTTGTAAGTATAAAGTTGCGACAGTATTTTGGGATCACCTTTGGCATGAACGACACCCGAATCAAGCACTGAAAGAATTTCGGTATATTTCTTAAGTTGCAACAATCCTACCGATTTTAGGATGTAAATTAACGGTTGTTCAGGAAAATATTTCAGGGCCTGGTTACTATCATCATTCATCGCCTTCCAATCAAGTAAATCATTGTTAATCAATAATAGGCGTTCCCAGTACGCGTAGTTATCTTTCTTGATATCAAGTACCAGTCTTAATTGTCTGCGTGCTTCTTCGGGTTGTTTTTTATTCAGGTAAAAGTCGACCATTAATGACCTGGGGCGTTCGTCATCGATATGTGTTTCAATTAAGATATGAAGCAATTCAAGTTGCTGCGCCTCAGAAATTTTCTGGCTTCCGGGTTGAATCAGCAACAGGTACATCTGAGCTTTCGTTTCAAGCTCCAGCGATGGGTTTTTAAAAGCAGCTTTAATGTGTTCGTATGCTTTTACCGAATCATTCCCATCGAGGTAATAACTTGCAATTGACAGGTGAACAAATCCATCGTTAGGATCAATTTCGAGGATTTTATTGTAGTTCTCGAGCGCCTTCTCCCTGTTTTTATCGGAAAGGTACATATCAGCGAGCAGTCCGTAGTATTTTGATTCGGTAGGATTGGCACGAATGAGTTTTTCAATCTCGGCATAAGCAGCAGGCTTATTGCCAAGTTTAATATAGATTTGTTGTTTTCCAACGGCAATGGATTCTGTCAGGCCCAGTTTTTGTTCGAGCTGATTATAGATCGCCATTGACTGATCATATTTGCCGGCCAAAGTCAGTAATCCGGCCTGATAAAATACGTAATCCCGGTTGTCTGGAAATAATTTAGAAAGTACAGCATACTCCGAGGCAGCTTTTTCATACAACTTGTTTTGCTGATAGACCTTAATCAATAAAAGACGGTAATATTGATTGTCGGGATTAATCGAAACAGCTTTTTCAAGTAAAAACATCGAACTTTGAAAATCACCTTTAGCGACGTGAATATTAGCCATCTCGTAAAGGGTGGCAGAAGAACGGGAATCAATTTCCAGACAACGGGAAAAAATTTTGATCGCCTCATCCAAATTATTCAGCGTTCTTTGCTTTAGCCCTTCAATATAAAGATATTCAAATTCTTTGCGGGCATCTTCACTTAGTTTTATTTCAGCGGTATCCGGGGCAGCTACAGTAGCAACAACCGGGGCAACAGTTTTTGTAACTTTACACGAAAAAACAGCGACTGAACTTATCGCAATCAACAAAATACCAATCAATCTTTCTCTACTTATCATTCTTATTAATTTTAATTCTTTTCCAGGAAGCAGCATCCGGATCAGTGCTTACCCGTATGTCCGAATCCTCCTTCACCTCTTGTGGTTTCTTCAAGTATTTCAACTTCTTCCCAATTAACTGTCTGGTGAGCAGCGACAATCATTTGTGCAATTCGTTCTCCATGCTGTATAACAAATTTTTCAGAAGAAAGATTAATAAGAATTACCATGACTTCGCCACGATAATCGGCATCGATTGTGCCGGGAGAGTTAAGGACTGTGATTCCCTTTTTTAAAGCAAGGCCACTTCGGGGTCTTACCTGAGCCTCGTAACCTACCGGCAATTCAATAAATAATCCTGTCGGAATCAGTTTTCTTTCAAGCGGTTCCAAAGTAACTGCTTCAGGGAGGTTTGCCCTCAGATCCATTCCGGCAGCATGTTCTGTACTATATTCAGGCAGGCTGTTCGTCGATATATTAACGATTTTAACTTTCATCCGAAAATAACGTTATTAATTAATTGATAATTTGATTTCTTTTTTAATTCGCTAAGATACTAAACAATTTCAATCGCAGTTCTTTGTCGTTTTCACCCGAATATATTTTAATTAATGTAATCATAAAACGCCTGGCTCGTACGGAATCCAGGTCGACTTACCCCTGTTTCCATATGAATGGTGGTGTTTAAAGGTTTCACTTCCTGCTAAAGTTGAATAATCCCTTCAGATCCGCTTTTTCCTTTACAAGGATTAACATGAAAAAAATCAGCAGTAAAATCGTATTGAAACTCAGACGTAAGATTTCATTTTCCAAAACGAAATAACTTGCGGTCAGATAAAGCGTCATGGCAATCAAAAAATAGACGCCAATACTTTTTAAGTCATATTTTACAGGGAAATATTTCTGACCTAAAACATAGGAGTATACGGTCATTACCAACGATGCGGTAAAAAATGCATAGGCACAAGCCATATAACCTAAAACCGGGATCAGGGTAATATTTAAAACAACGGTAATAATCGCTCCAATAATTGCAAACCGGGCTCCAAAATGAGTCTGATCAGTGAGCTTATACCACAACGATTGCGTATAAAAAATGCCCAGGAATAAATTTCCCATTAACAGCCACGGAACCACTTTTATCCCTTCGTGGTATCCCGAGCCTGACTTTCCAATGAAATATTTAAGAATATCCATATAGAAGATTACACCCAAAAAGATGATCAAACCAAGGATCACAAAATATTTCATAATGACTCCATATATTTTCTTTGAATCCTCATTTTTGTAATGAGAGAATAAAAATGGTTCAAAAGAGAAACGAAAAGCCTGGATAAACAGGGTCATCAGGATTGCAAGTTTACCACTTGCCGAATAAATTCCCAATACATAGATCGGATCATCGGAACCGACAAGCAGTTTTGGCAATAGAATTTTGTCAATCTGAAGATTGATCATTCCGGCCACGCCAATGACTAAAATCGGCCATCCATATTTTAACATCTGTCGAAGAAGAACAGAGTCAAAATTTGATTTTTTGATTTTTAAATCAGGAATAAAGAAGATCAGTGTGACTGCAGAGGCTAATAAATACGATATAAATGCATACCCTATTCCAATTTTGGGATTGTATAAATACTGAACGAATGAATCGGGGTTGGATTGTAATAATTTTGGACACAATAAAATCCAGAATACGTTAAAAAAAATACTTAAGCCAATATTTACTGACTTAATAAATGCAAATTTATAGGGTCTTGATTGCAAACGCAATTTTGCAAAAGGTATAACGCTCAAGGTATCGAGCGCAACGGTGATTCCCATCCAGATCACATATTCCGGATGATCGTTGTAATCAATCCAACCTGAAATATTAGTGGCAAAACCTAAAATCAAAACAATAAATGCGACGGTGGTGATTCCAAGTGAAACCATTGACGTTGTAAAAACCTTGTCCGGATTTTCGCTCCTGCCAGCAAATCTGAAATATGAAGTCTCCATTCCGTAGGTAAGTACAACCTGGAAAAAAGTAACATAGGCAAGAATATTACTCAGTATTCCATACTCAGAAGGTAAAAAAGTATAGGTGTAAAGAGGTGTCAGAAATAAGTTAACAAATCTCCCGACAATACTTGATGCACCGTAAATTACTGTATCTCCGGCCAGTTTTTTTAATGTACTCAAAATAGGATGTTTATTTAAATCAAGAATGCAAAGATAGTGGTTTAGATTGTTCACCTCATATTAAAAATACAATCCAATGAGAGATAAACGTTCCACGTGAAGCAATGTTAATAAAACAACCACTAATTGTTAATAACCGCCGATTTTTATATAATTTTCACGTTTTAAATTATTTCCGGTAATTGCTCACTTTTAATTTGATTATGAGAACGCTAACGGCTTTTATATTTTTTACTTTTTTGACATCTTTTGTCCTGGTGAACTGCGCTCAGTCTCCAAAACGTACCCGAAAACCGGTAACATCCATTCAAATAACCCCTAAGAATAAAAAATATACCATTGGCGACAAATTAACTGTCACGTTACAAACCAAAATAAAAGATGGATCACTCAGTAAAACAGAACTTTTTTTGGATGGAAAACCAGTTTTTAAAAGTGACAAAATGGAGAGTTCTTTCGAAATTGAAACAGCTAATTTTGGAACAGGTACACACTATTTGAAAACTTTATCTACTACGAACGATAGTACAACAGGAGAAAATTATTCCGATTTTCTCCTTCTCTCAAATATTACCCCTCAAAAATTTGGCTATAAAGTTATTAAAGCTTATCCGCATAGTAATGAACACTTTACCGAAGGACTTGAAATCAGAAACGGATTTCTTTACGAAGGGACAGGTCAGGAAGAAACATCGGCAATCTATAAAACAGAACTTTCAGGTTGGAGAGTTATTAAGGAATATAAGCTTGAAGACCAATATTTTGGTGAAGGAATAACTATTTTAAACGGAAAATTATACCAGCTCACCTACAAAACTCAAATCGGATTTGTGCGCGATCTGAATAGTTTTGAATTAATTAAAACATGGACTTACAAAAACGAACAGGGCTGGGGTTTAACTAATGATGGCAAGTCTTTGATTATGAGTGACGGTACGGAGTTTATTACCTACATTGATCCTGAAACACTGAAAGAAACAAAAAGAATCCAGGTTTGTAATCAGAAGGGTGTCGTCAAAAATATAAACGAACTGGAATACATTAACGGTGAAATTTGGGCAAATATATGGACAAGTAATATGATTGTTAAAATAGATCCGGAAACCGGAAAAATTGTTGCTGAAATCGATTTAAAAGGGCTATTGCCTTCCAACCTGACCAATCAAAAAAACCAAATTGATGTTTTAAACGGAATTGCATGGGATAGTGAAACAAACAAAATCTATGTCACCGGTAAATTCTGGCCTAAAATTTTCGAAATCGAATTAGTTAAAAGTATAAAATAGTCTAAAAAAGCGTTTGCGGATTGTCTTTTCTCCATGTTCTGTTCAAATGATTGTAAGCCAATTCTGTAGCTTCCCTTCCACGAGGAGTACGCTTTAAAAATCCTTCTTTGATTAAGAAAGGTTCATACACCTCCTCAATTGTACCGGCATCTTCACTTACAGCCGTTGCAATCGTGGTCAAGCCTATTGGTCCCCCTTTAAATTTATCGATAATAGTGGTTAATATTCTGTTATCCATTTCATCAAGTCCGTACCTGTCAATATTTAAAGCTTCCAGGGAATAACGCGTTATTTCAAGATCAATCACCCCATTTCCCTTCACCATTGCAAAATCACGAACCCTTCTCAAAAGGGCATTCACAATTCGTGGTGTACCCCGGCTTCTTCGTGCAATTTCTAAAGCTGCATCATGATAAATTTTAACATCAAGAATTTTTGCCGAACGTTTTACAATAGCTGTCAAAACTTCTACATCATAGTATTCGAGATGGCAATTTATACCAAACCGTGCCCTTAAAGGAGCTGTAAGCAAGCCACTGCGCGTAGTGGCTCCAATTAATGTAAAATGATTTAAGTCAAGTTGAATTGATCTTGCGCTTGGACCTTTATCAATCATTATATCAATACGATAGTCCTCCATTGCCGAATACAGGTATTCTTCAACAACAGCACTAAGCCTGTGAATTTCATCAATAAAAAGGACATCATTATTTTCAAGATTGGTCAGTACCCCGGCTAAATCGCCCGGCTTGTCCAAAACAGGACCCGATGTAAGTTTAAGATTAACTCCCAACTCATTGGCAATAATGTTTGATAAGGTGGTTTTTCCCAATCCGGGCGGACCATGCAATAGCACATGATCAAGTGATTCGCCTCTCATTACAGCTGCACGGACAAATACTTTAAGATTGTCAACAATTTTATCTTGTCCGCTAAAATCGGCGAAACGCAGCGGTCTAAGCTTACTGTCAAGCTCTTTATCTATATCTTCTGTGCCTTCTCCCCGCAAATCAATAAAATCATCCATACACTTATGAGGCTTAAAAGCGTAAAAGTACGCTTTGAAATCGTGAATTCAATCATTGTTTTACGGCAATGAACTCAAAATTTCACGAAATTTATTGATATCAAAAGGTTTTTCCAGGATATCGTCCATACCGCCTTGAATGCACTTTTCCCGGTCATTATTAATTGTATTGGCTGTAAAAGCAATGATTGGTATATTTCCTAAACTTTTATCCTTACTTTCGATATTGCGTATCTCCCTTGTTGCTTCATATCCATCCATAACAGGCATCATTATGTCCATTAAAATAAGATCAAATTTCTGATTTTTAAACATTTGAACTCCTTCTAAACCATTTGCAGCTATCGCAACAACATAATTGTATCTTGTTAAACTAATTTTCATCAGTCTTTGGTTCAGTTCATTATCCTCTACTAAAAGAATTGATAATTTGTCATTGAAATTCATCAGCTAAGACATTTTTTTATATTTTCAAACATACACAAATTTTACCCTAAAATTTACAAGTTCAATCTAAAAAAATGTTTTTCCGATTTTCAACAATGGTATAATTATTAAAATATATTTTATAAATTTTAAAGAGATGTATATTTTAATACGCCGTTAATAACGCTTAAAAGTTTTTATTTTTTTTCTTGCTTTATTAATAATTTAAAGTTATCAGCTTTTTCTTTAGGGGCTATTAACATTTGTATGTGTTCAAATATAGTGTGTTACATTTATATTAACGGATTGTTGACAATGTTGGATTGTTTGAATATTTGCCTGTTAATTTGAGTTTTTAATGTTAATTATTCATTTATTTAAAGTTATTATTTGTTGTTCAAAGTTTGTGATTTGTCGCGTAATTTTACATACGTATGATTTGTTCCTTAGTTTTAATTTTTATTCAATTTTTTGCAACTTGTTTCAACAGGAAGTCAACAATGATTGTTAACAAAGGTAGTGAGGAATTAAATTACATTATGTAATTATTATTGAGAAAACAATTTAGTACTTTTCGAAGTTTGTTTTAAAATAAAGTAAAATGGAAATTATTGGTGTGGCTTCAGATCATGCAGGATATGATCTGAAACTTTTGATCATGGCACATCTGGAGAAAAAAGGATTTGCAATAAAAGATTTCGGATGTAATTCTTCGGTTAGTTGCGATTATCCGGATTATGCTCATCATTTAGGGTATGCTATTGATAATAATGAAGTTACAAGGGGTATCGTATTTTGCGGAAGTGGAAATGGAATTAATATGACAATTAACAAACATCAGTCTGTTCGTTCTGCACTGTGTTGGAATACTGAAATTGCTGTCCTGGCTCGCCAGCATAACGATGCCAATGTTTTATCTTTACCTGCGAGATTTGTTACGGATAAAGATGCTATAAAAATGGTTGATATTTTTTTGGACGAACCGTTTGAAGGGGGAAGACATTTGATCAGAATACGAAAAATTCCTTTACCGAAATAAAAGTCTCATTTATCATTTTTTGAAAATTTGTAATGGCAGGTGTCTACTTTCATATTCCTTTTTGCCGGCAAAAATGTAATTATTGCGACTTTTATTCAAGAAAAGATTCCGGTGGAGTTGAAGATCTTGTTAAGTCAGAAATCAAAGAGATAGTCTTACGAAAGGACTATATTAAAGGCGAAAAAGTCAACACGATCTATTTTGGCGGAGGTACGCCTTCGTTACTAAGTATTGTTCATTTAAAGGACCTGCTGGATAGTGTAAAAGATAATTTTGAAGTATCATCTGATTGTGAGATTACATTTGAAGCAAATCCGGATGATTTGACGAAGGAGTATCTTATAGCGTTGTATCAAACTGGAATTAACCGTTTAAGTGTTGGTATTCAGAGTTATAATGACAATATTTTAAAATTTCTGGGTCGTAGGCATGATAGTAAAAAGTTGACAGAAATTATTGAATTTGCAAAAAAGGCCGGGTTTAATAATATTTCTGCAGATTTGATTTTTGCTATACCTGGAATGGATTTTGAGGTATATATGGATTCGCTTGACAAAATTAGTCAACTCGGCATTCAGCACGTATCAGCCTATTCGCTGACCATTGAAAAGGGTACTTATTTTTATAAATTGTTGCAAAATAACACGATAGGGGAGGTCAGCGAGGAGGAGATGCTCAGGCAATACAATGCGACTATCGATATTCTCGCTCTGCATGGTTTTGCTCAGTATGAAATTAGTAATTATGCAAAGGAAGGATTCAAATCGCGGCATAATAGTTCTTACTGGGAAGACGAAATGTATCTCGGTATTGGCCCGTCAGCTCATAGTTATGACAGGGTTTCAAGACAATGGAATGTGAGCGATACGAAGAAATATTGTACTAATATTTCGCTGGCAGTGCCTTTTTGGGAAATTGAATTTCTGACTATAAATGATAAATTTAATGAATATTTAATTACGGGTTTAAGAACTTCACTTGGTATATCTTTATCTTATGTTAATAATAATTATAATGATAATATCATTCGTCATTTTAACATTGAAGTTGATAAACTATTGAAAAGTAATTTGATGTGTTATAATGGCGACTATATTGTATTGACAAGGAAAGGGATGCTTATTTCTGATTTTATTTTGCGTCAACTCTATTTTTTATAAAATAGCAATAATAAGAATGAAGCACATGCAGTTTCAACGGGAAATACTTATACCTTCAACTGTTGAGGGTCTGAATGTATGCCTGGATATTGTGCATGAATTAACTAAAAAGTTTAATTTAGATATGGAAACAAGTTTTAGTTTGCATACTGTAATTATTGAATCGGTTGAGAATGCGATTATTCATGGTAATAAGTTTATAAAAGATTTCAAAGTCAGGGTACTTATTATGGTTAGTTCCAATGAAATATTTGTGGAAGTGGAAGATAAAGGAGAGGGATTTGATATGAATAATGTTCCTTCTCCAATTGAAGGATCTGCGATTCAAATGGAAGGTGGACGAGGTATTTTTTTTATAAAGCGTCTTAGTACAAGTTGTTATACAATGGGCAGGGGTAATATTTTAAGAATAAAATTGAAAAGATAATGTCAATAGCATTTCATAATGAAGGTGTTACGAGACCTAAACTCAAATATAGAATTATTTCAGCCTGGTTGAAAAAAATAATTAGTAAATATAATTGTATTACAGGAGATTTAACCTATATTTTTTGTGATGACGAATATTTAAAAAACATAAATGTAAAATATCTGAATCATGATTACTATACTGATATTGTAACGTTTGATTATTGTACGGATAAGGTTGTTTCAGGTGACATGTTTATCAGTGTTGATCGGGTAAAGGAGAATTCGGTTTTATTTAGTTGTAATTTTACTGATGAATTACTAAGAGTAATGGCTCACGGTTTATTGCATTTATTAGGTTATATGGATAGCACCGATAGTGAGACTGAAACGATGAGGAAGATTGAAAACGAATGCATTATTATGTATAGAGAAATTTGAAATGGATGTATTAAATGAATACGATATAATTGTCGTGGGTGGCGGGCATGCAGGTTGTGAAGCAGCAGCAGCAGCAGCAAAATTAGGGTCGAAGGTTTTGTTGATAACGATGGATTTGAACCGGATGGCTCAGATGAGTTGTAATCCTGCGGTCGGGGGAATCGCAAAGGGACAAATTGTTCGGGAGATTGATGCGCTTGGCGGGAATATGGGAATAATTACGGATTTATCCACGGTTCAATTCCGAATGTTAAACCTCTCGAAGGGGCCGGCGATGTGGAGTCCCCGGGCACAGTGTGACAAAATTAAATTCTCGGCGATTTGGAAAAACACCCTGGAAAGCATTAAAAATTTGGATTTTTGGCAGGGAACTGTCATAAAACTGGTTTTTGATGGAAATACGGTATGCGGAGTCGAGACTGAAATTGGAGTTGTATTTAAATCCAAATGTGTGATATTAACCAATGGTACTTTTTTAAACGGGTTAATGCATTTTGGAACGTCGAAGGTTTCAGGGGGGAGAATTTCCGAACCGCCTTCATTTGGACTAACAGGTCAACTGACTTCTGCGGGTTTAAAGTCTGGAAGAATGAAAACCGGGACACCTGTGCGCATTGATAAAAGAACCATTAATTTTTCAATTCTGCAGAAACAGGAGGGGGATGGTTCAGAGAAGCACTTTAGTTTTTTACCAGGTATTAAATCTGATTTAAAGCAATTACCCTGTTACATTACTTACACGAATTTGAAAGTTCATGAAATTATAAAAACGGGATTTAAAGATTCGCCATTATTTGATGGTACAATAAAAGGTCTTGGGCCACGGTATTGTCCCAGCATTGAGACAAAACTGGTAACTTTTGCTGACAAAGAACAACATCAGTTGTTTCTTGAACCGGAAGGGGAGGATTCGCTTGAATATTATTTGAATGGATTTTCATCATCCTTAAACTGGCAGGTGCAGAATGATGCAATACATTGTATTCCTGGGCTTGAAATGGCAAAGATATTGAAGCCTGGCTATGCTATAGAGTATGATTATTTCGATCCAACCCAGCTAAATCACACCCTGGAAACCAAGATGTTTAGGAATTTGTATTTTGCAGGTCAAATAAATGGCACTACGGGGTATGAAGAAGCCGGAGCCCAGGGACTTATGGCAGGGATTAATGCGCATTTAAAAATCGGTGGAGCAGAGCCTTTGGTGCTGTCACGGAATGAGGCTTATATTGGTGTTTTAATAGACGATCTGGTGACAAAAGGGGTCGATGAACCTTACCGAATGTTTACCAGCAGGGCTGAATATCGCCTGTTATTGCGGCAGGATAATGCGGATGAACGTCTGACACCTATCGGGTATAAGCTGGGACTCGTTTCAGAAGCCAGAAATAATATATTTCTAAATAAACTCGATTGGAGGAATAAAATCATTGCGTTTTGCAAGAGTTATTCAGTCAGAGCCGATTTATTAAATGATCTGTTAGTTGAAAAAGGAACCGCTGTTTTGATTCACGGTACAAAGCTGGATTCGTTAATAATGCGCCCTCAGCTCTCAATATTTGACTTTTTGGGAGTGATTCCCCGTTTTGAAAAACTATACAATGGCATCGATTTGTCGATTAGGGATGAGGTTATGGAATCATCAGAGGTTTTAATAAAATATTCTGGATATATCGAAAGAGAAGGTTCCGTCGCTGAAAAGTATAGAAGGCTGGAAGGGATATTTATTGACAAGGTGTTTAATTATCACGAACTTGAATCATTATCAACCGAGGCCAGGCAAAAACTTGAAAAAATTCAACCTAAAACAATCGGCCAGGCAAGCAGAATTCCGGGCGTTTCTCCAAGCGATATTAATGTTTTGCTTGTACTGTTAGGACGATAATGTTCCACGTGGAACAATTTTAATAATTAAATTACTCTTAAAAATGACAAAGTTTGTTGATCTTGATGTAGTGAAAAAATCAATCAGAAATATCCCGGATTTTCCAAAGCCGGGAATTCACTTTAAGGATGTGTCAACATCTTACCTGGATGGCGAAATATTTAATTATATTGCATCTGAAATATATGAACATTATAAGGACGCCGGCATAACAAAGGTAATCGGAATTGAATCGCGCGGATTTATTCTCGCGAGCGTATTGGCGTACAAACTAAATGCCGGATTTATTCCGATCCGTAAGCCCGGAAAACTCCCTGCCGAAATATATTCTCAATCGTATGAACTTGAATATGGATTTGACACGCTTGAAATTCATCAGGATGCTCTTGAGGCGAATGATGTGGTTTTAATTCACGACGATTTGCTGGCTACCGGTGGGACAGTAGGAGCAGCCATTGAATTAGTCAGTAATTTTAATGTATCAAAAATATTTGTTAATTTTTTTGTTGAACTTGATTTTTTAAAAGGGATTGATAAAATAGACCCGTCTGTTTCAGCCTGGTCTATGATTCATTTTTAAGACTTTATTAATGGAAAATGATAATTTATTTTCGGGCAGAATAAAGGAGATATTGTATATTTTACCCGAATCGCCGGGTGTATATCAGTATTTCAATGCGGAAGGTAAGATCATTTATGTTGGTAAAGCGAAGAATTTACGAAAACGTGTTTCTTCCTATTTTTCAAAGAAACACGAAAATCGTAAAACTGCTATTCTTGTCCGGAATATTGCAGATATCAGGCATATAATTGTGGATTCGGAAGAGGATGCACTTCTTCTGGAAAATAATCTGATTAAAAAGTACCAGCCCAGGTATAATGTTTTATTAAAAGACGACAAATCATTTCCATGGATTTGTGTTAAAAACGAACCCTTTCCAAGGGTTTTTTTTACCCGGAATGTGATCAGGGATGGATCCTTGTATTTTGGTCCATATACCTCAATCCCGATGGTCAGAACCATTTTGGATGTTATTAAAAGGCTTTATCCTATCCGAAATTGCAGTTTGAACCTGTCAGACGGAAATATTGCAAGGAATAAATACAAAGTCTGCCTTGAATTTCAAATAGGAAATTGCAAAGGACCGTGCGAAAATTTGCAAACGGAGGAGGATTATCTTGAAAGTATATCCCAAATAAAGGAGATTCTCAAGGGAAATTTGTCTGCTGTCATTGCTCATTTAAAGGGGAGAATGGATCAGTTTGCCCTGGAATATAAATTTGAAGAAGCAGAAATATTTAAAAATAAAATAGCGATACTCGAGAATTATAAAAGTAAATCAACCATTGTCAGCTCTTCAATCACCAACGTTGATGTGTTTTCTTTCGATGAGGATGAGTTGTATGCGTATGTTAACTTTTTAAGGGTTGTAGACGGGGCAATTATCCAGGCTCACACCCTGGAAATTAAGAAGAGGCTTGATGAACCTAAAGAGGAATTGCTTGCATTAGGAATAATTGAAATCAGGCAGAAATTTTTTCTTAATTCGAAAGAGATTATTTTACCGTTTTCAATCGGCATTGAATTTAAGGACGTGAAAATGGTTATCCCCCAAATTGGTGATAAACGAAAACTTCTTGATTTATCTGAAAGAAATGTTAAGTTTTATAAACTGGATAAAAACAAGCAACTATCACTCAGAACACCTCAGAGCCGAACGAGCAGAATATTGGAGCAGATGCAAAAAGATTTGCGATTAAAAGAGTTGCCTAACCGGATTGAATGTTTTGATAATTCAAACATACAGGGAGCTCAGCCCGTCGCTGCGTGCGTTGTTTTTATTGGAGGTAAACCTGCAAAAAGAGAGTACCGCCATTTCAACGTAAAAACGGTAGTGGGACCCGATGATTTTGCTTCAATGGAGGAAATTATTTACCGCCGCTATGACCGTATAATCAATGAGAAGGGGGAGCTGCCTCAGCTAATTGTTATTGATGGCGGTAAAGGACAGTTAACCTCAGCGATCAATACACTTGAGAAACTCAATATAAGGGGAAAAGTTGCCGTAATTGGAATTGCCAAAAAACTGGAGGAGATCATCTATCCGGATGATCCTATACCGCTTTATCTTGATAAAAATTCTGAAACTTTACGCGTTTTACAGAATATCCGGAACGAAGCACATCGGTTTGGTATTACTTTTCATCGGAATAAACGATCAAAGGAGTTTATAATAAGCGAATTGGAACAAATACCTGGAATAGGTGAAAAAACAATTCAGATACTGCTGCGTAAATATAAATCAATCAAGCGGTTAAAGACTATACCATTAAATGAGATTGTTGAACAAATCGGAGTGGCCAGGGGCGAAAAGGTTGTTAATTTTTTCCTTGAAAATACGGGTTCCGGACCGTCCGGAGCTGATTCGGGCTCCGTGTGAAGTTTTAAATTATTACTTAAAATAAGTGATGACAAAATTCAGATAAATTGAAGGTTGGGTCTAATTTTATTAATGAATTTGCTTCAAGTAATTCGTTAATAATCTGAAAATCGTGTTTTACATTGACCAGTTCTTCGATGGCCTGGCAATAAACCGAATTTGCTGCGGGATCTATATTTGTTTTTACATTTCTGATAATTCCTTTTTCAACAGTTAATTCAATTTTTATTGTCATATCTGAAATTTGAAAACTATTCCGGAACAAATATTTTGGTGAATAGCCAAATATCCAGTCCCATGTCTCGTATTTTTCTTTTGAAATCTGTTGTATCGCTGCAACCTCTTGATTATTAAGTTGTATTATTGAGGAATCGACATGCTTATTAACTATGTTATTGAAAATATTTTGAGTAAAAATAGTTATCGGTAAAGGGTGACTCAGGTAATCAGCAATATTTGTCACTTTTGATCTGACTGATTTAATGGATTTATCGATATATTTTTGCGGGTTGTTCTTTAAGGCATCCGAAAGTTGATTTAGGTCCGAATTAAAAAGGAGCGTCCCATGCGAAAGAACCCGGCTTTTAAAGATGTGCATGGCATTTCCTGAAATTTTTTTATTTGCTATAAGAAGATCATGGCGATCAGAGAATTCAACATCCAAATCCATTTCTTTTAAGGCTTCGAGAACGGGTAATGTAAATTTGGCAAAATTTATCTTATCCGGATTTGGGCAATTATGTATAAAACTGAAATTTAGGTTGTTAAAATCGTGGTAAACGGTTCCGCCTCCGGAAATTCTTCGGGCAAGTTTTATGTTATTGTTAAGTA
>Ga0079306_1000980_pt1 | contig 21747 bp, 20 predicted proteins | sample Methanotroph_Enr_FD_79181 | JGI IMG/M metagenome (GOLD analysis project Ga0079306, IMG submission 79181) | Enriched soil microbial communities from Old Woman Creek wetland in Ohio, USA - Methanotroph_Enrichment_5 | ecosystem: Environmental > Terrestrial > Soil > Wetlands | place: USA: Ohio...
CGACTGGCAGGGCAGGACTTTGCTGAACTGTGGAGGTTCACCCGAGACTCCTAGAACGCTGACGGTTGGCGCTTTCAGCATCCCAGATCTCGGGTGAACAACCTGATTGGCACTTACATCTAGTGAGACACGGATTCCGTTGCAGGAATGCAGCCATCGGGGGAGGAAGACATGCGCTTCAACAGGCTCGGCAAGACCGTCGCGGGGGGGCTCCTGGTGCTGGGCGGCCTCGGCATCCTGGCCTGCGGAGGCGGCAGCAGCTCCTCCGGGACGGCTTCGGGACCCGGTTCGGGCACCGGCACCCCCCCTTCCGCCACCCCCGTCCAGGTGAACCTGGGTGACGCGCCCGCCGACTGGATCATGGCCTTCGGCATGACGGTGACCGGTGTCTCGCTCACGCCTGCCTCCGGAACGCCCGTGAGCCTGGTGACCACGGCGACGCCGATGGAGATGATGCAGACCATGGGCACCGTGCAGCCCCTGGCCGCCCTCAGCGTTCCGCAGGACACCTACACCCAGGCCACGGTGACCCTCGCCTCGGTGTCCATGGGCTACCTGGACCCGGTCACCAAGACCTACACGCAGAAGACGATGGCGGGCCCCTTCACGGCCGTCGTGCCCTTCTCGCCCTCCCTGACCGTGGGCGCCAGCCCCATGGTCCTGAACTTCGACATGAACATGGGTGCCTCCGTCGCCGTGGACGGCTCGGGGAATGTCACCCTCGCACCGGTCATGACCGCCGCCATGGCCAGCCTCGCCACCTCCGGGCAGACGCCGTGGACGGGGGGGATGCAGCAGGTGATGGGCAGCGTCTCGGCCATCTCCGGCAGCCAGTTCACCCTCGGCTCCATGATGGGGATGCAGAAGGCCACCTTCGCCACGGACACGGCCACCCTGTTCACGGGGTCGGGCCTCGCGGGCATGGCCGGCATGACCAGCGGCATGCTGGTGAGCGTGGACGCCACCGTCCAGCCCGACGGGTCGTACCTCGCCAAGCGGGTGGAGTCCCTCGGGATCGGTTCGACAGGCATGATGGGCGGCGGCCTGGTCACCGCGATCACCGGCCGTCCCCCCACCCAGATCACCCTGGCGGCCAGCACGGGCCAGGGGGGCGGCATGATGCCCACCTCCATCGGGGGCACCGTCACCGTGAGCATCCCTTCGGGCACCCCCTACGCGTATGACGCCGATGGGCTGGACCTGACCGGCCTGCCCTTCACGCCGGTCTTCGATCCCGCCAGCCTCGCCCAGGGCCAGCGGGTGGCCGTGCTCGCCACCTCCGGGATGATGAGCGGCGGAGGCGGCATGGGCGGCGGGATGATGGGCAGCCTGGGAACGATCACCGCCAGCGCCATGCGCCTGGAACCCCAGGCCCTGCACGGCACCGTGTCCGGCTACGCCGTCAGCGGCACCCAGGCGTCCTTCACCCTGACCCTGCCTGCGGATTCCGCCTTCGCCACCCTCACGGGGACCTCCACCGTCGTGGTGTACCAGCAGGCCGCCACGCGGATGATGGGCCTCACCTCCGTGGCCAATGGCGCCGATGTCGCCGCCCGGGGCCTCCTCTTCAACGACGCGGGCACCTACAGGCTGGTGGCAGGCTGGATCACCCTGCCCTGAAGGGCCCCGCCCGGCGGGTATCCTGGAGCGATCCGGGAGCCGCCATGGCCAAGCACCTGTTCATCCTCAACGATCCGCCCTACGGCACGGAGCGCAGCTACAACGGGCTGCGCTTGGCCGGCGCGACGGCCAAACGCGAGGGCGCAGAGGTGCGCGTGTTCCTCATGGGCGATGCCGCCGCCTGCGCCAAGCGGGGCCAGAAGACGCCCGACGGCTACTACAACCTGGAGCGGATGCTGAAGGGCGTCACCACCCGCCACGGACAGGTGGGCGTCTGCGGCACCTGCATGGACGCCCGCGGCATGGCCGAAGCCGAATTGGCCGAGGGCTGCCGCCGCAGCACCCTGGAGGAGCTGTCGGACTGGACCCTCTGGGCGGACCGGGTGCTGGTGTTCTAGGAGGCAGCTTGAGCCAGGCCTGCTGCTGCGGCGGCGGGGCCGAGACGCCCGCCGCCGCCTGGACTCGGTGGAGTCCCTCCGGGTCGCGGTGAAGGAAGGCCGCTGCCGCTGCGAGGTGAAGAACCCCTCCGGCGCCTGCTGTCTGGGGGACGTCCTCAACGCCGCCAAGGCCATCCAGACACGCTAACGGCGGAGGCGGCGGTCCCGGCCCCCCGGGCTGGGCCGTGATAGGCTGGATTCCAGCCCCCATGCACAGGAGATCGATCATGTCCGACCGGACCCGGCGATACGGCGTGGCCGCCCTTGGGGCTGTCCTGGCCCTTGTCGGGTGCAGCGGCGCGAACGGCTACACCCAGACACCGGAGGAGCTGACGCCCCGGATGGACATCGTCAGCGGCGACAACCAGACCACGGCCATCAACACGGACTTCCCGGCGCACATGCGGGTCTTTTTCAACAAGAACGGCATGCCCCTCGGCGGCCACCCGGTCACCTTCAATGCCCCCCCCCAGGGTGCGGGCGGCGCCTTCCCGGGCGGGGTCCTCTCCGTCACGGTGATCAGCGATGCCGGCGGCTATGCCGAGTCCCCCACCCTTACGGCCAATGGGACCGCAGGCAGCTACACGATCCTGGCCTGGAACGCGAGCTACCGGGCGAACTTCCACATGACCAACCAGTAGGCCGGGCGCGGGCCGGGCCTCAGCGCCCCCAGGCCCGGCAGAGGGTCAGGGTCAGATCCAGGAGGGGAGCCTCGCTGCGGGAGAGGGCCATGCCCTTGAGGTCGCGCTCGCACTGGTTCAGGCGTCCCAGAAGCGTCCGCAGGCCCTTGGCCTTCAGGCGATCCAGGGCGTTCCGGTAGCCGTCCATGAGGAAGGCCTGCTTCGGGGAGAGGCCCAGGGCCGCGGTCAGTTCCGCGCCCTTGAGCCCCGCCGCCTCGGCTTCGGCCAGCCGCAGGAGGCGGTCCACTTCGCGCCGGGCCTGGCCCAGGAGCATCAGGGGTTCGTCGCCGTCCTCGAGGGCCATGCGCAGCGCCCTCAGGGCCCCCGCCGCATCCCCCTTCTGCCAGGCGCCGGACCAGGCGAAGGCCTTCTGCTCCGCCAGGCGGAAGGTGACCTGGTCCACCATGGCCTCGGTCACCTTGCGGTCCTCGGCCAGGAGGTCCAGGACCTCAAGGGCCCGCTTGAGGAGGCCCGGATTCCCTCCCTGGCGCTGGGCCAGGAGGGTGGCCGCGGCGCCCTGGAGGGCGACCCCGAGCCGTCTGGCCTCCGCTTCGATGAATCCCGGGATCTCGGCCGCATCGAGGGCGCCGACCTTGAGGATGCGCCCGGCCTTGGACCAGTCCGTCCAGGGCTTGGCGCCCAGGGCCTTGCCGGGGGCGGCGGGGAGCGTGGTCCAGGCCACCAGCAGGAGCTTCACGCCCTGGGGCGGCTTCTCGAGGAGGGCCTTGACGGAAGGGGGCAGTTCCTTGGCCCGGCTGAACAGGTTGTCCGCGGCGGGGACAACGACGCAGCGGGCCTCGGCCCCGAAGGGGGCGGCCTCCTGCAGGGCGGCCATGACTTCGGGCCAGGGGCAGCCCTCCGCGCAGACCGTGAGGGAGAAATCCGCCCACTCGGGGTCCACGTGGCGGCGCTTCCAGGCCTCCACGGCCTCGCGGCGGCCATCGCCGTCCTCGCCATGGACGAGGGCGAAGCCATGCTCCAGCCAGGCGGCGGGGGCGGCCATCAGTCGGTGCCCTCCAGCAGCTGGGTGAGGAAGCTCTCGGCGAAGTCGTCCGCCAGGCTGTCGAGCACCTGCAGTTCCCGGTTGTCGAAGCTGGCGAAGTTCTGATCCACCCGGTACTGGTTGGAGAAGGTGAGGCCCCGCCGGGAGAGCACCACGGCGCCGGTCTGGCCATCCAGCAGCTCCACGCTGGCCACCACCTTCACTTCGACGCGGCTGGCGCTGCCGGCACTTGCCCGCTCGCTCCCGTTGCCGAGGGTGAGGCCGAGGGGCCGGGATTCGTACTTCTCCAGGGTGCCCTGGAGCACCCAGCGGGAGGGTTCGCCGGGGCCCACCAGCTTCCAGGGGCTGGCGGCCACGACACGGCTCTCCAGGGCCTTGGTGAAGCGATCCTCCAGCCCCAGCTTCGGCGTGAGGTTCCGGAACCGCGCCAGCCGGATCGTGTCCCCCCGGTGCGCCCACGCCGCCTGGTGCGGCTCCCGGTCCAGCCGGCGGTACCCGCAGCCGGGGACGAGAAGCAGGGCCAACGTCAGAAGGGAAAAGCGGAACGCAGAGGACACGGGGATCACACCAGGAGACTTAGGGATGGAACACGCCGACGTAGGGGAGGTTGCGGAGCTTGCCGTTGTAGTCGAGGCCATAGCCGACGACGAAGTGGTCCTCGATGGTGAAGCCGACGTAGTCCACCGGCACCTCGACCTTGCGGCGGCTGGGCTTGTCCAGGAGGGTGCAGATCTTCAGGCTGGCGGGCTCGCGGTCCAGGAGGAGGTTGCGCACCTTGAACAGGGTGAGGCCGGTGTCCACGATGTCCTCCACCACCAGGGCATCGCGGCCCTGGATGGAGCGATCGAGATCCTTGAGGATGTGGACCTCGCCCGTGCTCTCGGTGCCCCCGCCGTAGCTGGACACCTGCATGAAGCTGACCTCGAAATCCAGTTCCGTGGCCCGGGCCAGGTCCGCGAAGAAGGGGAAGACGCCGTTCAGCAGGCCCACCATCACCAGGTCTTTGCCCGCATAGTCCGCGGCCAGCCGGCGACCCATCTCCCGCACGCGGGTCCGGATCTGGTCCTCGGTCAGCAGGGGGGTGATGCGGTCGCGCATGGGGTCTCCTGGAAGGGGGGCTGGCGGGGCCTGTCTCCACACTAACTCGGTTCCATTCAACCCCAGGCCCCCTTCCCGGGTCCATCGGATGACGGCGGATCCAGGCTTGATCCCCCCCGCCGGAGCTTAAGATGATGCTGGCCATTGCCTTGAACGAGCCCCCAATGACCCAGACGGCCCCCCAGACCGCGGAGCGGATCCCCGATCCGGCGTCGCCGTACCACACCCCGGAAGTCCTCGCCTGGGTGCAGGCCGCCCAGGCCGGGGATCAGGGGGCCTTCGCGTCCCTCGTCCGCCTCTTCTCCCGGGATGTCTACGGCAAGGCCTTCTCCATCCTGAAGAACCACCAGGACGCGGACGACGTGGTGCAGGAGACCTTCATCCGGGTGTTCCGCGCCCTCCCCGGCTTCCGCTTCGAATCCTCCTTCCGCACCTGGCTCATCACCATCGCCACCCGCCAGGCCCTGAACTACCGCGAACGCATGGCCCGCGACCACGACAGCCTCGAGATGCCCGAGGAGGGCCTTGAGCATCCGGCCCTGCGGGTGGAGGAGACCCAGGGCGCCGCCCTGCTGGACGAGGAGGCCCGCCGCCTGCTCTACGAGGCCCTCCCCAAGCTGCCCCGGCGGCAGAGGGAGGCCCTGACCCTCAAGCTTCAGCACGACTGGAAGTACGAGCGCATCGCCGCGGAGATGGGCACCTCCGTGGGCAGCGTGAAGGCCCACATCTTCCATGCCATCCAGAGCCTGACCCGCCATGTGAAAGGAGGCCGTCCATGACCCGCGACATCCTCCCCCTTCCCGAACCCTGCACGCGGACCCTCGCCGCCATCGAGGCCGATCCGCTGGAACCGGGCGCCGATGCGGAGCTGCACATGAAGACCTGTACCGCCTGTGCGGAAGCCCGCGTGATCTACCTGGCCCAGGAGGACACGCCCGACGTGCTGGCCCCCGCCGGCTACTTCGATCGCCTGCCCGCCCGGGTGGTGGGCAAGCTGCCGGCCCGGCGGTCCCTGGCCCACCACGCCCGGGGGCTGTCCTGGGCCGCCGCGGCCGCCCTGCTCATGGCGGTGGGTGCCGGGGCCTTCTGGGCCGGCCGGGCCAACCGCACCCCGCTGGTGGAAGCCACCCTTCCGAAGCCCGCCGATACCGTCGAGATCATGGTCCCCGAGGCACCCTTCCGCGACCGTGACGAAGAGGCCGCCCAGATCCAGGCCCTCACACCCGAAGAGATGAAGGCCCTGCTGGAACGCCTGGACCATTCCACTGAACCGCCCAAGAGGTAAGCCATGTCCCGCCTGCCATTCCTCCTCCCTGCCCTGATCGTGGCCGTCCAGCCCATGGCCCAGGCTCAGCCCGAGGCCGAGGGCCGGCTGCTCTACCAGTTCCGGGTGGAGCACCTCGAACGGAACGTCGGCCTCACCGAGGACCAGGCCAAGTCCGTGGCGGAACGCTGGGCCCGCTTCGACCGGGAGCTCTTCGAGAAGACCCGAGAGATCCACAGCCTCCGCGCCCAGTTCAACGACATCCTCATGGGGCCGGGGACCGAGGACGAGAAGAACGCCCGGGTGAAGCCCATGCTGGACCAGTTCGTGGCCCTCCGGCACCAGCAGATGAACCTGAGGCTGCAGTTCGAGCAGGACATCCGCGCCCACCTCAGCCCCGCCCAGCAGGTCCGCCTCATCGTGCAGGTGGACGAGATGCAGCGCCGGATGCTGGAGGTCCTCCGCCAGGGCCTCGGCAACCGGCCCGGCATGGGCCTCGGCAACCGCCTGGGCCCCGGCGCCGGAGGCGGCATGCGGCGTGGCGGACGTTGAGGCCGCCGAAGGACCTCGTCGCGGAAGCCGCGGAAACAAGCCGGAGGACACGGGAGATGGCTTTCGTGCCTTCCCGCCCTTTTCCGTGCCCTCCGTGTCCAGCCCGCTTCTACTGAGGCGCTTCCAGCAGGACGGGGACGACGAGGGGGCGGGACTGGGTGGTCTTGCGGATGATGCGGCGGAGGGCCTGGCGGATGGCTTCGCGGAGGGCTTCGGGATCCTTCCGCACCTCAGCCGGGGCGCCCTCGAAGGCCTGCCGCGCCACGCCCCGCAGCAGCTCGCCGTAGGTCTCATCATCAGAGAGCATCACGAAGCCGCGGCTGAGGATGGTGGGCTCCGCCGCGAGGGTGCCGCTGGTCGGGTCCACCAGCAGGGTGGCGAAGACCACACCGTCCTCCTGGAGGATGAGCCGGTCCTGCACGACCCGGGCGTCCACCATGTGATCCACGCCTTCGTGGACGAAGTACTTGCCCACGGGCACGGCCCCTGGCTGGTCCACGCGACCGTCCTGGAAGAGGCGCAGGCACTGGCCGCCGTCCAGCAGCGAGATGCGGCCGGGCTCCCACCCCAGCGAGGCCGCCAGGGCGCCGTGGGCCCGCAGGTTCCGGTAGGTCCCATGCACGGGGACCATCTGCCGGGGCCGGACCGCGCGGATGAGATCCGCCAGTTCCTCCCGCTGGCCGTGACCCGAGGCGTGGACGGGCCCCAGGCCCTCGAGGGAGGTGTCGGCGCCCAGCCGTTCCGCCGCGTCCAGCATGCGGGAGATGGCCACTTCGTTGCCGGGAATGGCCCGGGCGCTGAGGACCAGCCGGTCGCCGGGTTCCAGGGGGAGACCCTTCACCTCCCGGCGGAGAAGCCGCGCCAGGCCGCTCAGGGGCTCGCCCTGGCTGCCGGTGCAGACAACGAGGAGTTCGGAGGGCGCATATTTCGCTGCGTCCTTGGCGTCCACCAGGATGTCGTCCGGCAGGGCCAGCCGCTTGAGGGAACGCGCCAGGGTCAGGCTGCGCTCCAGACTGCGCCCCAGCAGCACCACCTGGCGACCATGCTCGTAGGCCAGGTCGAGGAGCAGTTGCAGGCGGTGGATGTTGGAGCTGAAGGTGGTGACCACCAGCCGGCCGGGGGTCAGCCGGAAGGCGGCGTCCAGCCCCTCCCGGCAGGCGGCTTCTGGAAGCGACCGGCCTGGGCGCTGGACGTTGGTGGAATCGGCCATCAGCAGCCGCACGCCCGCATCGCCCAGCGCCCGCAGCCGGTCCATGCCAGTGGTGCGGCCGTCGAGCGGATCGGGGTCGATCTTGAAATCACCGGAATGGACAAGCATCCCCTGGGGCGTGTGCAGGGCCAGGGCGCAGGCGTCGGGGATGCTGTGGGTGACGGGGATCCACTCCGCCTCGACCTCGCCATCCCCTACCGCCACCCGCCCGTAGTCCGGCACGGGATGCAGGAGATCCAGGTCCAGCCCATGCTCCTTCAATTTCCCCTCGACCAGCCCGAGGGTGAAGGCCGTCCCGTACACGGGCACTGGCCAGCGGCGCAGGAAATAGGGCAGCGCGCCGATGTGGTCCTCGTGGCCGTGGGTGAGCAGCACGGCCTGGATGCGGTCGGCGAAGGGCTCGAGGTAGGCGAAATCCGGCACGATGGAATCGATGCCCGGCTGGTCGTCGGAGGGGAAGAGCTGGCCGCAATCCACGAGGAAGATACTGCGGGCGCTGTGGACCACCAGCGCGTTCATGCCGAACTCCCCCAGGCCGCCGATGGGGATCAGGCGGAGCTCATCCTGGCCCGGAGGCTGGTTCCAGTCGGTGAAGGCGGGGACGGTCGTGATCACGATGGGAACACCTCAGGATGACGCATCAACAAGGTACGGGTTGCCGAAAGCCACGCCGCAGGCGTAATAACCTCGGCGCGCAGCGCCGAAGCCAGCCCCGCTCCCGACAGCGCCTCGGCCGAGAGGACCCCCTGCCAGTTGTTGGCCAGGGTCTTCCGCCGGTGGGCAAAGGAGCGGTGAAGGACCGCGAGGAGGGCCTTCCGCTCGATCAGGGAGGGCGCCTGCAGCCGGGGCTCGAACAGCACCACGGCCGAATCCACCTTGGGAGCGGGACGGAAGGACCCCGGGCCCAGCTTGGCCAGGCGCGTCAGGCGGGCGCAGAGCTGGGCCAGGACCGACAGGGGCCCGTAGGCCTTGGTGCCTGGTTCGCCCATGAGCTTCTGGGCGACCTCCAGCTGGAACATGAGGACCATGCGCTCCCAGGGCACATTCTCCGTCAGCATCCGGGCGAGGATGGGCGTCGCCGCGTTGTAGGGCAGGTTCCCCACCACGGACCAGGGGGACCCCTCCGGCAGTTCGATCCGCACCGCATCGCCCTCGATCAGGTGGAAGGCCGGTTGGGCGCCGAACCGCTCCCGAAGCAGGGCGCAGGCCTCGGGATCGAGATCCACGGCCCAGAGCGGCCGCCCGTCGGCCAGGAGCCGTTCCGTCAGCACGCCCGGCCCGGGTCCGATCTCCAGCAGCCTCGAAGCCGGCGAAGCCAGGGCGGCGGCCACGATGGTCCGGATGGCGCCTTCGTTCACCAGGAAGTTCTGCCCGAAGGCCCGCTTGGGCCGGAGACGCGGGTGGGGAGACGGTTCCTGCACATCCCACCCTAGCACGTGAAAGGGGGCCCCTGCGGGCCCCCGATCGGTGATTGCGTTGAAGATCAGCGGACCGTGCGCCAGGTGCGTGGCCGGGGCAGGCGGTCCCGGACCTGGCCGAAGATGGTCTGGATCTGCGTCTGGCTAGAGCCAGGCGCCCCGGTTCCACCCGTGGACACCACGCCCGCCTGGTTCACGGACACCGTGCTACGAGCCGAGAAGTTGGTGGCCACGCCGGACCAGGAGAACATGTGGCCGCCCACACAGGGCCCAGTGTAACTGTTCGTCACAGTGGTCGTATTCCCTTGGTAAACGGGGTACAGCACGTCGCAGATCCGGTTGGAGTTCGTGATGCCATTGCCGCCGGTGCAGGGATCGGAGGAAGTGGGAGTGAAGTAGGAAAAGAACATCGCCCCGCCCAACACGAGCGGCTCGTTGATGCCCTTGGGGATGAATCCACCAGTCTTGGCGGGGAACCGGAGGGTATATCCCCGCTTGCCGTTTGCCAGATAGAAGAGGGCGTTGCCCGGGGTCACCTCAGGTGGCGTGATGCCGGGCGCGGAGTCAGGCACCACATAGAGATCCGAAGGCGTGATGGAGGTGCCGCCAAGGGTGGCTTGCTGGTTATCGAACAGCACCATGGTCTCGTGCTGGGTGGGGCTGGTGGTCGAAGTGTAGTTGGAATCCAGGGGGTTATCGCGATTCCCGGTGGACATAGCAATCCCCACGGGAAGGGCTCCGGCGCTGGTGGGGACATTCCCGGTCAAGAAAGGAGCAGGAAGTGTCGTAACGTAATCATTGGTACTGCTCGCATAAATTTTTCGGAGGCTCAAAGCGCCACCGACACTCCCATCCTGGGTCCAGGCATCAAGGTTGCTCGTATCCAAACGGTACGAGTCTCCATCATTTGCCACAGTCGTCTTCCCGGACCCCAGGGCCCAGAGATTGCCTGAGAAATCCGAGAAATAGGCCCGCTGAACGAGCCCGCTGTTCAGGAAATATTCGAATGGCATCAAACCTGTTCCCACCGGCCCCATGCCGGCAGCCGTGGTATTCAGGGCGCTGTCGTTCAGAAAATCCCAGGCCATGAGGATGTTGCCGGTCGAAACGTCCAAGGCCAGTGCCGAGCGCCCCAATTTCACGCCGGTGCCAAAAGCGGAATCGATGTCGGGGGTACTGAACCCCCCGCCGAGGAATAGGACATCTCGCATGTAAACCGCAGGCGATCCATAGTTCACTCGGCCCACCGCTAGGTTGGAGGAGGAGAAGCCCATGTTCTGGACCAGGGCTTTGGCCACGGCGGGATTGTTCGCCTCGATTCGACCGTCGAGGATACCCGGGGTGGCGGTGACCTCATCGGGGGAAAGAGCCCAGGACATGGCTGGGGTGAAGGGGTCGTGGATATCCAAGGCGTAGTAGCTGCGCCCCCCCTTACGAAGCCCGAAAATCACCCGCGCCGTTTCAGTGCTGTCCACGGTGCCGTTGCCAAGCATCGCATGGCCAGGGGCAATATCCAGGTGGTAGACGTAGGGCGATCCATCCATCAGGAATCGATGGGGGTTGATCCCCGTGATGTAATCCAGGTGACTCAGCAGATCGGTGGGCACAAAGGCCCAGAGTTCATCCACCACGCCCCGCGTGAGCGGAGGCTTGGTGGGATCGACGGTGCTGTCCGGCCAGCTGACTTCCCCGAAGGCGTGAAGCATGCCCAGGTTGGTTCCCACGAAAATCACCCGGAACCGGGCGCCTGCGTTGTTCGCGGCGGTTGCCAGAGCGGTAGGTAGCTGCGCCTTGAGTGCATCCGTCAGCGTGTACTCCACGGCCGCCGGCGCGCTGTCGATGACATCTCCCATGATTCCGATGACATCGGAATTCGGATCGGGATGGGCCGGCCGGCTGGGGAGTGGAACGGCAGTCGATGAAGTATCGGCGCCAAGAACGAGCTCGATGATTTTGTTCTTGGCATCGTCGCTCAGCGTAGATGGACCGATGTAGGCCTTGATCGCATCGAAGGCCGACGTGGAACCGCTGGTGGGACGATAGGCGAATGGGACCAATGGAGGATTGGGCACGCTGGTGGTGGCTGGCAGGCGTGTGAATACCTTGCGGTTCGCCCACCCCCTGGCAACCAGAGCATCTGCGGCAGTCCACATGGCTGTGGTGTTATTCACAACAGCCGCCACGGCCCCGGACTTGTCAAGAATCAGGGTCTGTCCGTTCTCCTGCCGCGTGGGGAACATCTGGAGGTCCCCGGACCACACGGGCCCGCCGCTCGACGGGATCTGGAACGTGCCCAAGTATATCTCCGAAGCCAACCCCAAACCCACGAAGGGCACAGTGGGCTTGGAGGTGGCGTTGTTGCCCGAGAGGGCCACCGCCGCGCGGAAAGCCGCCGCGAGGTTCTCCACCAGGGTCTGGGGATCGGATCCGTCGAAGAAGTAAACGCTGTTGGGATCTTTGGAAGAATTGGGATTGCTGGGATCCGTGAGCGCGAAGGGCTTCACCGTGGCCATGTCCCATGTCTTGGTGGCGGGGTCCCCGAAGGTGGCTGTGGCCATCAACCGGTATTTGGCTGACGAGGTATCGGTGTTGATGGGCTTGGGCAGGATATTCAGTGCGATCGGCTGGTTGGGCGTTCCGGACCAGTTCACACCGAGGCTGACCCCCACGGTCATGGTCTGGATGGGGTGAGGGTAGGCGAAGGTCAGGGCATTGCTTCCGGTGCCCCGGCTCTTGATCGCGAAGGGCGCGAAGGAACTGATGGACCCCGAGGAGGGGTAGGTCACCGTGAGCGGGTCGACGATCACCCCGATGTTCTTGTCGCCTCCGTGGGCGGCGACTCCCGCTAGCGTGGGGCTGTTGTAATAGGTGCTCCCGCTGTCCAGGCCAGTCAGATTGGCCTTTACGGCCGCGTTTCCTCCAGCCGCCCCGCTCACATAGGGAAAGGATCCGGCGCCTTCAGAAGGCGAGGGGCTTTCGTTGGGTGCGCCGTCCGTGAACAGGATCATGAAATGCTTCATGCAGTCCTGGGGCTTGTCATCGGGCGCGATTTCGACTCGGGCGAAGGGATCCACGTTCTGGAGCTGGGCGTAGACGCTGGCATGGCTCTGGGTGAGGGGCGTGCCGCCATTGGGGATGAGCTTGGAGATGCGCCGCACGCCGTTGTCCGTGTCGCCGTTCAGCAAGTACCAGGTCTGGTCGCCGGAGGTGCTGTTGTTCGTGGGCACCGGGATGGTGGTCGGAGAATTGGTGGCCTGGCTGGGGGTCGCCCCTGTGTAAGCGAGGCTTCGGAAGGCCCAATAGACCTGCTTCTGGTAGGAGAGCCAGGTGCGGATCGCGGCTTCTTTCACCGCCTGGACCCGGTTCCTGTTCGGCAGGCCGTTTGAGAAGGCCTGCTTGGGCGAGGTGGTGAAGGTGAAAGATCCGGAGCTCACAGAGGCTGGATCGATGGCCGTAAGCGAAGTGGAGATGGCATCCGGGATGCAGTAGTGGCCATCGCCATCCTGGCCCCAGAAGATCCACTCGATGTAGCGGGTGCGGTAGAGGCCAACATTCGTTGCGTCGCTATTGCCGATATTGGCCGTCTGAACATTGTTCACGTACCGAAGCATCACGTCACCGGTCTGGGCGCCGAGGTAGGTGGTGTCCAAGTCGTACCAGGTCCCGGTCACGGGATCCTTCACCGTCTCGCGCGGGAGGATGGAACCGATCATGTAGGGGCTGCTGCCGTCATCCAGGGGGGCACCCACCGGACCGCCGGCGTTGCGCCAGCCGTTGGTGGGGAGGACGGCCCAGTTGAGGGGGAAGTCCACGTTGCGCGTCACAGAATCGTAGGTGCACTGGAGGCGCACATGCGAAGCCGCCCGCACCCAGTTCCGGGCATCCTTGGAAGCAGTCGAGGACCCGGGTGTGTAGGCAGCAGGTAGGCTCGCCTGACTGTAGGCAGCGGCAGGGCTTGGGTCTGTGGCTGGTAAGGCATTGACATCATTGGCAACCACCGGGGTGCCATCCGGCTTGATGAGGGTGTTGGTCCATACGCCGTTCACCTGAACCGGCGCACCACCGATGGTGTACGTTTTCCCGCTGATGGTCAGGGAAGTACTCCCAGACCCTGTGCCGAATCGAACGCTTGAGATCGCCGATCCAGTTGAATTGACGACGACGCAGATATTTGTATATCCCGAATTAGTATCCTTCTTATCCTCATCCGCCCAGTTGTTCGGGAACAACCGGTGGAACATGAGACGGTTCATGGACCCGGAGAAGTCGAAGACCGTGGCGATTTCTGGTTTAAGCGTCTGCGTGTTGGTCTGCTGGTACAAATCTAGGAAGTCCGTCTTGTCCTTCTGCAGCCGGGGATCTAACTGGGCGGAGAGGGGCGCGGACAGGAATGTGGCCAGGCCGAGAGCGGCCAGGATCCGGGCGAAACGGGGGCGCAGCATGGGTGCCATGGGAGACCTCTCGGGTGGAGGGATGCGGTTCACTGTTTGATGGTGGTGGAAACCCACATTTCGCGGCTGTTCTGGAAGGTCATTCCGCCGCTGTAGGTGAGGTTCGCGTCCGACCGGATGGCCCAGAGGTCGGGCTTCAGGCGCTCATCAATCTGGCTGGTGAGCACGATGGGGAGCTTACCCATCCGCAGAATCTGCAGGTCGAAGCTTCCGACCTTCCCGGGGGCTGGATTGAATGTCATCGAACTGTCGGTAGTGACGGTGTAGTAGTGGCCGCCCAGGTCGGTCTCATTCCGCAGCTTGTCCATGGCGGCGATGAGGCCCTGGTAGCCACTGGTGGCGCTGGGATCCACCGTGGGCCGGTTCTCCTTCTCCTGGATCATCCAGTAGACGGTGTAATCGAGGCCCGAATCGGCGATCTCGCGGGCCTCAGTGCCCTGGCGCGAGGTGCCAGCGATGATGAGCTCACGCAGAGCGTTCCGGGAGAGGGCCACGGCGGCCACGGTCAGAAGCACCAGCAGCATGAAGGTCACCAAGATGGTGATGCCGCCAGTCTCGGGATGCTGGAGGGAACGTTGGGATCGAGGAGTCATGGTCGTCTCGCGATCATTTGAAAGAGAGGCCGAAGTGCCGGGGAACCATATAGAGCGTCTGGGTACGCTCCTGGTAATCCGCCGTCGTGCCGGTCGCGGTGTTCTCGGCGCGCTTGATGGCTGTACGTGTGGTGAGGTCCACCCGCACAATGAGTGGTGTGTTGCGGAACCAGTTTGGATCACTGGTGTTGGAAGAGGCCGTAAGCCCCAAGGCCGTCAACTGGGTGTTGACGGCGGCCAGGATGCCGTTGGTCCATCCGGCATCGAAGTCATTGGCCGTGAGCTTCCATCCGGCCCAGGTCTTGGCGGGATCGCCGGCGGGGTCCGGGTAGGCGCTGAGATACACCTTAAAGCCGGTGACATCCTCGGCGATGACTGTCTCCTGGGAGGAGACGAAGCCTCCCGGCGAATAGTCGCCCTGCTGACGCACAAGGCAGGGAACTCCGACACCAGAATTGGAAGGATCGAGATTCATCGATTTGATCAGATAGCGGACCATCTGTGCCTTGTGCACAAACAACACCGGTGCGCCGCTGTTCGACGGCGTGCCATTGATGGTGGAGGGCAGTCCGCTCGGGAAGGAGCCATCTCCCGCGAAATGACGTTCCTTGCTGTACTCGTTCAAACCCGAAGGGAGGTTCTGGTCCTCAACCGGTTTGGCGTCGGGTTTGAATGTGACGGTCGCTGCAGTTGTATCGACCACCGCATTTGTGACGCCTACAGGTCCCCACTGGTCCTTGAACACCGCGACCAGACCCGTTGCCCCGGGTTTCAATCCGTTGGTGTAGTAACTACCAACCATCTCTGCATAGGTCGGATCCTGGAATTTGACCACCAGAGTCTTATCGAGATTTGTAAGCTCAGCATCTGCGAGATTCTGGTTGTGCCGATTCACCATATCGTTGGTGCTTGTGAGCGCGAAAGTGTTGGCTCCTGATCCACCTGTGGGATCGAGCAACCTCCCTTCAAAAGGCAAGGCTTCGTCGTAGTAGAAGCTCAGTTGGTCCGTGAGCGCCTTGGCGGCCGACACGTCCGTACCTGTGTAGGCCTGGTTCGGAAGGATGTAGAACCCCGGGTTGGCGGCCCCGTAAGACCGGTAGGCCGTGAGGTTCACGAGATACTGGCCCGCAGCATTGAGATCGTCGTAGAGCAGGTCCATGGCCATGCGGTTCCGCCGGCCGCTGCTGATGCTTTCGCTCGATTTGTAGAAGGTATTCATGCTCGACTGGTAGACCTTGGCCATGCCCGCCATGAGCAGCGCCATGAAGACCAGGGCGACCAGGAGTTCGACCAGGGAGAATCCGCTCCGCGCCCTGCGCGGAATCAGGGGCAGGCGTGACTCAGGCATGGACCACCGTCCGGGTGAGGTTAATCGCATGCTTCACGAACTGCCCGGGATTGGTGGGATCCGGCGATTCACTGAATTCCACGCGGACCATGAACACATCCGTGGAGCCCGATCCGACCGTCTGGCTGTCCACCCAGGTGGAGACGGTGTAGTAGGCACCCACGGCCGAGGTCAGTGGCGTGCCCGCGAAGTCGAAGTAGTCCACGATGGCGCCACCCGGCACGGGGTCTGTCGGCTTTACGCCGGGTGCCACGGGAGCCTTGGCAATGTAGCGGGTGGCCCCCGTCGGGGCGCTGTTGAAGATCATGCCAAGGTAGGATTGGCGGGCCTCCGTGTTGATGCGCTCCACGACGCCGTCGCCCACCAGGACCGAGGTTGACATCCCCCGACTGGTGGTGGTGGAGCGGAGCGCGAGGATCTGGAGGGCAGTCAACCCAAGGAGGCCGATGGCCATGATGAAGGCGGCCATGAGGAACTCGACCATGCTGAAGCCGGCCTGGGATCCGTTTCCAGGCACCGGCCGCGGGGAAGTGGAAGGGCTGAGGTTCACAGACGCCTCCAGGGCTCAGAGGAGTTGGTCCGGAAGAACTTGTAGATGGTGCCGCTGCCCGCGGGCATCACCAGGACGCCCACCGGCCCGCTGTCCACGGGCGCGCCGCCCCGGAGGCCGACCACGGCGATGAAGAACCCCGTATTCGCCCGCTTGCTGTAGCCGTTGATGACGGCCGTGCCGGACTTGAACAGGTTGTTGTTCGCGCCGAGCGCCGCTCCGAAGGCAGGATCGGTTTTGAAGGGCGGAACGCTGGCCAGTGAGGCGATGGCATTGTCGGACCAGCCGGTGCCGCAATCGACGCCGGCGTACTGATGGTCCCGCGAGGTGGGGGTGAAGACGAAGTTGTCCGCCGGACCGGAGGCCCCGGTGTAGGTGAGGGTGGCCGGCGTGGCGGCGGTCCAGTTGCCCGTGGCCGTGAGGGTGATGTCGCCCAGGGTGGCGGTGGTGCCCTTGTGGGCGGCGGCGATGACCCCTTCCAGCTGGTCCATGACCCCGTGGACGGCGGAGGCGGGACGGTTGCCGATCATCTGGACGGAGGCGATCGCCAGGATGCCCACGATCACCAGCACCACAAGCAGTTCGATCAGCGTGTAGCCGGAGACGCACTTCCGGGGTCTTCGTGATTCCATGGTTCACCTTTCGGGTGTCTCAAGCATCGGCCGGACGCAGATCCGGCCCCAGATTGAAATAAGAACTTGAATGGAAGGACTTGGAGAAGAATACCCCTCCTTGTCATCCGAGTGTCATCGGAGAGTGTAATAATTTTATACACTATCCGAATTGCACGGGATCCCGGTCGAGGCTGAGGGGCCCTGCCGGGGGCAGAGGCGAACGGCGCAGGACTTCGCCCAGGGCGCCCCGCCCTCCCTTGAGGAGCAGGTGCATGCGCCAGCGGTCCCGGATCCGCGGCACGGGCGCCTCCAGGGGCCCGAGCACGCGCAGGCCCGGAACGGACAGCCGCTGCCGGAAGGCCTCCAGGGCCTCCCGTGCCTCCTGCGCCGAGTCCGCCTCGGCGCGGTAGAGGGAGAGGGCCGTGAAGGGCGGGTAGCCCAGGCCTTCCCGGAAGGGCAGCTCGGAGGCCGCGAAGCCCTCGAAATCCTGGGCCAGGGCGAAGGTGATGGCGGGGTGGTCCGGCGAGTAGGTCTGGAGGATCACGCGGCCCGGCAGATCCGCCCGGCCGGCCCGGCCCGCCACCTGGGTGAGCAGCTGGAAGGTGCGCTCCGAGGCCCGGAAATCCGCCACCTTGAGGCCCTGGTCCGCGTTGAGCACGCCCACCAGCGTGAGCCGTGGGAAGGTGTGCCCCTTGGCCAGCATCTGGGTGCCCACCAGGATGTCCACCTGGCCCTGCTCGGCGGCCAGGAGGCCCGCCTCCAGGGAGCCGCGGCGCCGGGTGGTGTCCCGGTCCAGCCGCAGGATGCGGGCCGCGGGGAAGAGCCCCGCCAGGTGCTCCTCGACCTGTTCCGTGCCCTCGCCCACGCCCCGCAGGTGCTCGGCCCCGCAATCCGGGCAGGCCTCGGGCGGCACGGTCTCGAAGCCGCAGAGGTGGCAGCGCAGGCGGAAGTCGCCCCGATGGTAGGTCAGCGAGATGGCGCAATGGGGACAGCCCAGGGCCTTGCCGCAGGCCCGGCACATCCAGAAGTTCTCGTAGCCGCGGCGGTTCAGCAGCAGGAGCGACTGCTCGCCCCGGGCCAGGTTCTCCGTGAGGGCCTGCATCAGCGTCGGCGCGAGGATCACCTTGCGGCGGGCCGCGCGGAAGGCATCGCGGAGATCCACGATCTCCACCTTCGGCAAGGTGACGCCGGCGGGCCGCTCACGGAGCTGAAGCAGCTTGTAGCGGCCCGTCTGCGCCGCGTGCCAGCTCTCCAGGCTGGGCGTGGCGCTGCCGAGGACCACGGGACAACCCTCGACCTGGGCCCGCTTCACGGCCAGGTCCCGGGCGTGGATCCGCGGGTGCTCCTCGGACTTGTACGAACCCTCATGTTCCTCGTCCACCACCACCAGGCCGACGTCGCGGAGGGGCGCCAGCACGGCGTTGCGCACGCCCACGAAGAGGTCCGCGCCGTTGCCCAGCAGGCGCACCACATCGCCATGCTTCTCGCCGGCATTGAGGCCCGCGTGCCCCACCGCCACCCGGCCCGGGAAGCGGGCCTCCAGGCGATCCAACAGGCGCGGCGTGAGGCCGATCTCAGGCACCAGCCAGAGCACCCGCTTTCCCGCGGCCAGCACCCGCTCCGCCAGGGCCAGGTACACCTCCGTCTTGCCCGAGCCCGTGACGCCCTGGAGGAGGTGGACGCCGAAGGTGCCGAGGGCCACACCCTGGAGGGCCACCCGCTGTTCCGCATTCAGGTCCACCACGCGGTCCCGGCCGGCCTCCCGCCGCTGGGCCAGCAGGTCCATCCGCTTCATGCGTTCGACCAGGCCCCGCTTCTCCAGGGTGCCCAGCACCGAGTTGCCCACGCCCGCCGCAGCCAGCAGGTCCGGCTCCAGGAGGGCCCCGCCCGCCTCCTCCAGGGCCAGCAGCACCCTGGCCTGGGCGGGGGTCACCCGGGGGGGGTGGGGCCGGCCCGTGAGGTGGACCTCCGTGAACCCCGCCCCCCTGAGTTCCTGACGATGCAGCAGGGTGGGCAGGATCGAGGGGTCGCGATGCCAGGCCCCGCCCAATTCCGCCAGGGACGCCCAGCGGCCCGTGTCCCGGAAGAAATCCAGGCGCTGGCCGTCGTCCTCTGTCTCCCAGCGCGGCAACAGGGCCTGGGGCAGGGCCAGGGGCACCAGGTGGGCCTCCAGGCAGCCGTAGTAGCGGGCCGCGAAGGCCAGCAGCTCGCGCAGGACCGGCGGCGCCAGCGGAAAGGGATCCAGCACGGCCTCGATGGGGCGCAGCTTCACCCCTGGCGTCCCGGGGTCCGGCCCCATGGCCAGACCCACCGCGGCGCTGTTCCGCACCTTCACCCGCACCCGCACCCAGGCCGGCAGCCCCTCCGGCGCCAGGTAGGTGAGGGGCGGCAGGGGGCGGTTGAGCTGGATGAGCGTGGGAACGAGCGCGGGGGTCATCGGCCCCAGGTTACACTTGACCCATGCTGGTTCTGGGTCTCGAGTCCTCCTGCGACGACTGTTCCGCCGCCGTGGTGGAGGAGACAGCGTCCGGGCCGGTGCTGAAATCCCTGGTCCGCAAGAGCCAGGATGGCATCCACGGCCCCTTCGGCGGCGTGGTGCCCGAGCTGGCGGCCCGGGAGCACCTGCTGCAGGTGCGCGCCGTCATGGCCGAGGCCCTGGCCAAGGCCGGCATCGGCCTGGCTGACCTGGACCGCATCGCGGTCACGCGCGGGCCGGGCCTCGTGGGCAGCCTCCTGGCCACCTTCAGCGCCAGCAAGGCCATCGCCTGGCGGGAGGGCATCCCCTGGGTGGGGGTGCACCACCTTCTGGGCCACCTCAATGCGGCCCGCTTCGCGGCGCCGGACCTCCCCTTCCCTGCCCTGGCCCTGCTGGTCTCCGGTGGCCACACGCACATCTACCTGGCCCGGGACTGGACCTCCCTGGAACTGCTGCAGAAGACCCGGGACGACGCGGCCGGCGAGGCCTTCGACAAGACCGCGCGGATGCTGAATCTGGGCTACCCCGGCGGTCCCGTGGTGGATACCTGCGCCACCCGGGCGCCGAAGGCGGCGGACCCCTTCACGCCCCCGAAGTTCCGGGACGGCAAAGCCGCCTGGAGTTTCTCGGGGCTGAAGACGGCCGTGAAGCTGCGGGTGGAGCGAGACCCCCGCCTGGCGGAGGCCGGCGCGGAGGATCCCGGGGTGCAGGGACTCTGCCGCAGCCTCCAGGAGGCCATCTCCGGCTGGCTGCTGAAGCCCGTGCCGGAGCTCGCCAGGGCCCACGGCGCCCGGAGCCTCGTCATCAGCGGCGGCGTGGCCTGCAATTCGCGCCTCCGGGCCGATGCCCAGGACCTGGCCGCCCGGGAGGGACTGGCCCTGGCCATCCCCGAGCCGAGGCTATGCACGGACAACGGCGCCATGATCGCGGCTGCCGGCGCGCGGCTGCCGGTGGACGCCGATCCCTGGCCCCGGAACGCCGACGCCGACCTGAAGCTCGGAGCCTGACATGGACGTCACCCGCGAGGACGTGCTGCGCTGCGCCCGCTTGGCCCACCTGAGCTTGGCCGAAGACGAGATCGAGCCCCTGCGGCAGGCCATGACCCAGATGCTCACCCACGCCGCCAGCCTGGACGAGCTCGACCTGGAGGGGATCGAGCCCATGCTGCCCGGCCAGGGCCGGCCCCTGCCGCGCCGGGAGGACGAGCCCGGGGAAAGCTTCACCCAGGCCCAGGCGCTGGCCAACGCCCCGGCCCAGGACCGGGGCCATTTCGTGGTGCCGAAGGTCCTCTAGGCGCGGGCCTACCAGTCGCCGCCGGAATCCCCGCCGCCCGAGTCCCCGCCGCCCCAGTCGCCCCCGCCGGAATCGCCGCCGGAGTCGCCCCAGTCGCTGGACCCGGAGTCACCCCAGTCACTGGAGGAGCCGTCGGAGGATCCGCCGCCCCAGCCGGTGTCATCACGGCCGCCCTGGCCACTGGAATGACCGCCGCCCAGCATGCTGCCGATCACCATGCCGGTCAGGAGATCGCCCGCGCCGCCCGGCCGGCCGTACCCGCCCTGCCCGGGGGCCATCCCCTGCAGGGGGGCATCCAGGCCCAGTCGGCGCCTTGCGGAGACCGGCAGTTCCTCGTCCTTCAGCTCCTGCACGCCCGCCAGGGCGCCGCAGTAGCCACAGGTCCACTTCACGGCGCGGAGGCCGTCCCAGTCCTGCTTCATGCCCTCGCCGGAGCCGCCGCAGGCCTGGCATTTGGGATAGGGGCAGGGGAACTTGTGGGCCTCCAGCGAGGTGGTGGGCAGGGCGCGGCGCGCGGCGCCGAGCTGCTCAGGCCGGTCCTTCTTCCCCCGCAGGACGAAGTAGAGAACGATGCCGGCGATGAGGATGATCCAGAACATGGGCCCTCCGAGGGGACAAGGGTACCCGCTTTCCCGGGGCCGGGAGGCTGCCATCATCACCCCCATGCGCGCCCTTCTCCCGATCCCCGAAGACCGCTTCTGGCGGGTGCTGGGGCTCATGTCCGGCACCAGCGCCGACGGCGTGGACGCCGTCCTCGTGGAGGTGGATGCGGCCAGGTTCGAGGGCGGGCGCCCCTTCCAGGCACTGGCGGGCCACCTCCACCTGGCCTACCCGGAGGCGCTCCGCGCGCGGGTGCTGGCCGCCGCAGGCGACCGGCTGGCGCCCTCGGCGCTCTGCATCCTCCAGCGCGACCTGGGGGATCATCATGCGGAGGCCGCCAGGAACCTGTGCGAATCCCTGGGCCTGACGCCGGATCTCGCTTCCCTCCACGGGCAGACGGTGCAGCATCACCCCGACCGGGGCGCCAGCCTCCAATTGGCAGACCCCTACGTGCTGGTGGAGACCCTCGGATGTCCCGTGGTGTGGGACCTGCGGCGCCGGGACCTGGCCCTGGGCGGCCAGGGCGCGCCCCTGGTGCCC